>WBZX01002534.1_pt1 | contig 12312 bp, 16 predicted proteins | sample 5204211 | NCBI WGS metagenome assembly WBZX01 (sample SAMN12344362, study PRJNA552823) | activated sludge metagenome | biome: Activated sludge suspended growth; feature: Nitrification reactor; material: Wastewater; isolation source: activated sludge from nitrification reactor of wastewater...
CGTCGCGGCAAAGACGAGTTCATGAGGCGTGTGACGTGAGCAAAGGCGGCAGCGAGGTCAAGGAAACGAGCCAGCAGCGCGCGATGACGGAGTTCGCCGTCAACCAGCTGCAGGACTACACCAAGCGCTGGCTGCCGTTGCAGAAGCGGCTCGCGGCCCAGACCGTGGAGTCGGGCGCCGCCGGCTCGGCCGCTCGCAAGTCTGCTTCGGGCCGTGCCAACGTCGACACCCAGATCGCGTTCGCCGAAGCCGAGGGGGCGCTGGAGAAGCGCTTGGCCGGCACCGGCCGCAACCCTGCGGCGGCAATGACCGGCATGTCGGACAACAAGGCCACCTCGCGCGGCATGGGCCAAGCGGCCGCCGACCAGAGCGTGGACGACGCCTACACCGAAACGCTCGCGGCGCTCGCCGCCACCGGCCGGGGCGAGCGCGCCGCGGTGGGCAACGCGCTGAGCCGCCAGGCCAGCATGAGCGGTCAGCAGGCCGCGATGGACGCGGAGACCGCGCTGGCCAAAGAAGGTGCGGTTGGTCAGGTGGTGGGCCAGGTGGCCGGGTACGGCCTGCAAGCCGCGATGCGCCCGAGCCCGAAACCGCAGCCGTTGCCGACCGGCACGACGCCCACGGTGCTTGGCGCGCAAGCTGACGGGTTCTACACCAACCCTCAAGCGGGAGTTTAATCGTGGCAACCCCGATGTTCACCAATCCCTACGGGTACAACCCAGGGTCGAACACCTACGCCTCGGATACCTACGCCGCCATGACGCGGCAGCAGTGGGCGAACTACGTCAGCACGTTCGTACCGATCGAGAACCAGCTGATCAAGTACGCCACCGATCCAAATGTCGTCAGCAACGCGATGTCCGAAGCGAGCCGCGATGTCAACGCGAGCTTCGACGCGCAAGCCGGCACACTCCAGCGGCGGATGCGCGCCGCCGGTGCGACGCTCGATGCCGATCAGCAGGCCACGCAACAACGCAACACCGGCCTCAGCCGCGCGCTGGCTGACGTGAGCGCGCAGAATCTCGCCGGGTACACGACACGGCAGCGCCAGCAGTCGATTCTCGGCAACCCTGCTCCGATGGGAGGTATGTGATGGCACGCGGTGTTGGCGCGACGCTTCAATCGCTGGGCCAAGGTGTGCAGCAGGACGCGATGAGTACCCTCGGCGCAGCAGCCGAGCAGGAAAGCCGTCGCAGCATGCAGAACCAGCAGCTTGAGCAGCAACAGAAAGCCGGGCGAGTGCAACTCGGCACCACGCTCGGCACGCTCGGCGGCTTCACCGCCGGAGCAATGCTAACCGCAGAAGGCGGTGCGCTTGCAGGGTCTGTCAGTGGGCCTGTGGGCATGGCGGTTGGCGCTTTGATCGGCAGCACCGTTGGCGCCATCGCCGGCGGCCTTTTTGACTGAGGAAGAGCAATGGCAGGAGGTCTCGCCGCAGGACTGGCTCGGGGGTTATCCACCGGCTATGGGATGGCGCGCGACGCCTACCAAGACGAGCAGACCCAGAAGCGGCAAGCCGTTGAGGATGTCTACAAGGCGCGTGCCGACGAACGCGCAGACCAAGCTGCCAAGCGCGAGAACGAGCGCTTGGAGCTCATGCGCTCCACCGAGCAGCGTCAGCAGCAACGATTGGACGAGCAAGAGCGCCGGCAGCGCATGACCGACGCTGCAACCCTGCTGGAGAAGAGCAACGCCGACATCCTGGCGCGCTCTCGTGCGCGCACGGGCGCCGGCATGCCGGTGGACCCGGGCGACGAGGAAGAGTACGAACAGAACCGGGCGGCGCTGCGCCGCATCCGCCGCCAGGGCGCGCTCAACTTCTTCTCCCGCGTCAGCGCGGGCACCGCCAGCATTGACGATGTTTCGCCGGGCGATTTCTACACGAACTTCATGGCGGCCACCGACATGGAGCCGGAGGAACTGGCCAAGATGCCGAAGTACATCGACGACATCCAGGCCGGCCTGCAGACGGGCAATCAGGGTCTGGTGGTCGAGGCCACCAACGGCCTGATGACGCCGCAACTGCGCCGCGGTGTCGGTGCACCGAGCCCCTACGGCGGGGTCATCGTGAAGAAAGAGATCATCGGCCTTGACCCGGCGCGCGACGCCAACGGTCAGGATCACCCCAACCGCTTCATTCCGCGCCTGCGCGTGTACGTCGACCATCCAAGTATGCAAGGCCCGCGCATGGAGAACGGCGCGACGGGCTACTACGACACGGTGATGACCAAAGGGGGCACCACTGAAGAGACCGATTTGCCGGTAGCCATTGACATCGGCAAGGCCATGGACTGGATGGGCAACCTGGGCGTGCTCGCCAACGCGGTGCAGAACCCGCAGGTGGCCGCGCGACTGGAGCAAGGCAAGCGGGAGAAGGGTGCCGACGCGAAGCGCTACCGTGACGACCTGACCGCGCTGAGCCGGCCGACCAAGCGCGTCACGACCACCGAGAAGGTGGACTTGGGCGACCGCACGTTGATGATCACGCGCGACGAGAACGGCAAGGAAATCAGCCGCGAGGAACTGCGCAAAGGCGCGCCGCCGCGGCTGTTCGCACCGCCGCGCGCTGGCGGCGCTGGCGGTACGGCGGGCGAGCCTACGCTCCCCGACGAAACGCTCACCTCCATGGCGGAGCAGTATCTCGCCGGCGACAAGTCTGTGTTCCAGAACCTGGGTCGCGGCGCGCAAGGCGCCGCCAACGTCGTGGCGCTGCGCCAGCGCGTCACCCGAGTGGCCAAGGAAGCCGGTATGAGTCCGGACCAAGTTGCACTGGCACAGGCCGAGTTCACCGGCATGGGTGCCGCGCAGCGTTCGCTGGGCACGCGCTCAGCCAACTTCGGGTTGGCAGAGAAGGAAGCCTATGCCATGGCGGATCTGGTGACGGAGGCATCCTCCAAGGTGCCGCGCACGCAGTTCATGCCGATCAACAAAGCCATCATGGCCTACGAGAACAACACGGGCGACCCGCAAGCGCGCCAGTTTGGCGCTGCGCTGAACTCGTTCATCAACGCCTACGCTCGCGCCGTGAGCCCCATCGGCACCCCCACGGTCAGCGACAAGGATCACGCTCGCTCGATGCTCTCGACTGCCGACAGCCACGAGGCGCTCACGGCGATCATGGGCCAACTCAAGCGAGAGATGGACGCCGCCGGCGCGGCGCCGGGCGCGGTGCAGAAGCAGATCCGCGGCCGCCAGTCGGAGATGGCTGAGCGCGTGCGCAACCGGCCGCGCGGCGGTGGTGGCAACCAGATGCCGACCTTCGGCTCGGAGGCCGATGCCGCCGCGGCGGCCAAGGCCGGCAAGATCAAGCCTGGTGACCGCATCACGATCAACGGACAGACGGGGACTTGGCAGTAATGCCTTTCGTGCCTGACTCCACCGAAGCCGCCGCGCCGCGCCGCCGGTTCGTTCCGGACGCGCCGCCCGCGCCCCCGCCCGCACCGGCCGTGCCGCTCGGGAAGCTGGGCGCTGCGGCGGTGCCTGGCGGCCGGCCGGAGGGAGAAGTCTCCCCCGCACCGCGCGAAGACCTTGCTGAGTACGTGCGTCTTGAGCGCGCAGCGGATGAGAACGCGCGGCGCAATCCGATCCGCGACAAGGTGGTCGGCGCTGTTGAAGGCGCGCTGGACATCGTGGCCAAGCTCGTGGGCGGTGGCGTCGGAAGCATTGCGGGGGTGTGGGGTGGCATTTTGACGGGCCAGAACGCCGAGAACAGCATGGTAGCTGGCGGGCAGCGCGGCGTCGCTATCGTGCGCGACATCTACCGGCAAACGCGCCTGACATCTGGCGGCGAACCGGAAACTCGCTTCGGTCGTGACCTGACCGGGTTAGTTGATGAAGCCGCAAAGGTTTTCCCGGCAATCGGCACCGGCCCGCGCGGCACGCTGGTGAACCCGATGCCCGAGCGCGCGGTGGGTACTGCGGTGCGCGCCGCAGGCGACACTGCCCGGGCGGTTGGCGATGCTGCGGTGGAAGCCGCGACGCCGCGGCTGAGCCAGCGTTCCATGGAACTGGTTGGCAAAGCGACCGACGCCGGGGTGCCGGTCAACTTCCACCAGCTGAGCGACAACAAGTTCATGAAGATCATCGGCGAAACGGCAGAAAACGTGCCGATGGCCGGTGGCGGGTCGCTGCGTGCCAAGCGCCGCGAAGCCTTCAACTTGGCGCTGGCCAAGCAGATGGACCCCGAGACGGACATCACGGTGCTGGACGACATCTCGTTCAAGCAACTGCAGGACGCCGCCGGCGAGCGCATCGGGGAGATTTCCTCCAAGTACCAAGTACCCGTGACTGAGTTCGGCGACCTGATGGGGCTGGACCGCGTGCGGCGCGGCACGCCCGACACGCAGGCGGTGGTGAAGGCGTGGGCCGACGACCTGAAGAGGATCGCCGACGAGAACGGGGGCATCGTGCCAGGGGACACGCTGCGCAAGCTGCGCACGGAGATCCAAGCGCAAGCCCGCGAGATGCGCGCCAACAAGGGCGACGTGGCCGCCACGTTGGACGACGTGGTGCACCGCATGGACGATGCGCTTGCCAACGTGGCCGCAGACGCCGACGTAGCAGCGCTCACCGATGCGCGCCGTCGCTACGCTATCAGCAAGGTGCTGGAGCCTCTTGTCGCGCGGCATCCGGATGGCAACTTCGCCCCTTCGGCGCTCAAGAACATCATGGCGCAGAAGTCGGGCGGCAAGCAGCGCCGTATGGCCCGGGGTGAAGCTGGTGACCTGGGCGAGTACGCTCGCATCGGCAACGAACTGCTCAAGGAACTGCCGTCTTCCGGCACCGCCGAGCGCAACCTGGTCTACGGCGGGGTGGGCGCCGGCGCCGGTGCCGGTGCGGCGTTTGCCGAACCGCTGTCTGCGGCGGCCATCTACCTTGGCTCGGCGGCCTACAACCTGGTCGGTCCTCGCGTCGTGAAGCGTCTCGTGGACGCGCAACGCCGTCGGGATGCGCCGGCGCCGGAGCGCCCGCCCGCCGAGCCGACGCTCGGCCAAGGCTTCGAAGACGTACCGCAGCGCGGCGGCCCGACTCCTGCCAACCCGCTTGGCGACCTGACCCCCGACTGGGAGACTGCACCTGGCGCCGCGCCTGCGCTGACCGAGCGCGCCGGCCAGCAGATCCCGGCCGTGCCGGGCCTGGTGCCTGCGCTCGGTGAAGAGGCGCCCAGCACCGGAACGCGGGTCGACATGCGCTCGCGCGCCGGCCAGCAGATCCCGGCCGTGCCCGGCCGCCCGGGTCTGCCCGACACGCTGACCGTGGGCGGCCCGGCCGAGTCGGCTGCCACGGCCGCCGACAACGCCGCCATGGTGACGCCGGGCGCCATCGAGGCGCGCCGGCAGCAGGGCATGGCCACCGTCGAGCGCGCGGCCGCGGCAGAGCGCGCGGAACCGGTGCCGGTGGGCGAGGCCACCGAGATCCGGCCCGAGAACGTGAAGCCGGCGCCGGAGTTGCCTGACGAGCCGCTGCCGGTCGGCGAGGCCACCGAAATCACGCCGGAGAACATCAAGCCGGCACCGGAGGTGAAGGAACACCCCGAGGTGGCCAAGATCCGCCAGGACATCGCCAAGAAGCGCGAGGCCGAGGCGAAGAAGCAGGCCGCGGCCGACGAACTCCGCGCCGCCGCGGCGGCAGAGACCGACCCCGAGGTCAAGGCCGCGCTGATCAAGCGCGCCGACGCGATCGCGCCGGCCAAGAAGCAGGAGAAGGCGAATGACACTGCCAGCGAGCCAGTGGGCACCGACGGTGTACGGAAAGAAGCCGGTCAAGAAGGCGTACAAGAAGGTGGTGGCGCCAGCGCCCAAGCCGCGAAAGGCGGCGAAGAAGCGCTGAGCCTGGACTTCCCGAAGATCGACGAGGGCCTGCTCAACCTGCAGGAGCGCGCCGCCGAGCGCGCTGCGCCGCCCCCGGCGCCCAGCCCGCGCGGCCGCCGTCAGGTGCGCCGCGCGCTGGAGCGCGGCATCGCCGAAGGCACGCTCGACAAGGATGGCGCCAGCCTAGCGCTGTGGGCTCTCGACCGCAACGAGAACCTGGCCCGCGGCCTGCGGGTGGAGGTGCTGCGGCCCGAGGAAGGTTCACCAGCCCACGGGTCTTACAACTCGGCCACGCGGATCGTCAAGCTGTTCCAAGGCAACGACAACCCGCAGACCGCGATGCACGAGATCCTGCACCACGCCGAGCGCATGATGCCGGAGGCTGTGCAGCAGGGCATCTACCGTGCCTGGCAACGTGCACTGAAGGTCGAGATGGAAGGCGCTACGCCAGAACGCCGCGCGGCGATGGAGGCGTTGAACCGGGTCTCCAGCAACGACATGACCGCGCTGGACACGGTGGAGCGCGCGTTCAAGGAAGGGGTGCTGGCCGAGAGTGACTACCAGTACGTGAACCCCACAGAATACTGGGCCGTCAACGGCGCGCGGATCATGCACGAGCGCTTCACCGGCCGCGGCAGCTGGCGCGCGCAGGCTCGCCAATGGATGCGCGAGATGATCGAGCACGTCAAGGAAACTGTCGGGGTCCGTTCTGACTCTCCGCTGCTGAAGGCTCTCAACGAGATGCTGGACCCAGAGAAGAACACCGGTGTGCAGCGCTCGCCGACGATGATCAAGAACCGCCCAAAAGGTGGGGGTTCACTCACCGAAGCGGAGACGGGACGATGAACAACCAAGAGACGCAGGACCGGGAGCCGCCAATGGCACACACTCGCCACGAAGATCCCCCCGGGCTCAGGGTGTCTCGCGACATCCCTCTGCCGTGGCTCATCGGCATCGTGTTCACACTCATCGTGCAGGCAGCGATGATGTACTACCAACTGAACGCGGTGGTGGACGCGCAAGCGAAAACCACCGTGGAGATCGAGAAGCTGCGGGCCACGCTCGGCAGCAAGGATCTCAAGGATCTGGAGCACGACATCAAGATCGCGGACCTCCAATCACGGCTGTCCGCTATCGAAGTCCGCCTGCAAGGGCTCAAACCGTGAAAGGGTTTCTCGCCATGGCAACCACCGCCGAGAACATTGCCAACTCGCTCAAGCTGTACTCCGTCTGGGTGGCGGGGCTCATCAGCGTCGCAGCCGGCTACTGGATTCAGCTGCCGGTCGAGCAACAACAGCAGATCCTGGCCCAGTGGCCTGCGCTGAAATACTACTCGCCGATCCTCGCCTTCGTGGCCTTCTACGCGGCACGCGTGATCTCGCAAACCAAGCCCGATACGTCGCTGCTGGGTGACAAGACCGAGCCGCAGGTGGCGGCCCCGGTGATCGGCGTGGCCAGCCTAACGACCCCGCCGCCCGCGCCGGTGGTACCTGACGCTCCGGCCACCGTGACCGTGCAGCTGACGCCTTCCGAGATCGCGGCGATCCTGACCGCGGCCGAGGTGCTCAAGAAGCAGGCTCCGCAATGACGTTCGACGAAGCGTTCGAGCGGCTGATCGGCCACGAGGGCGGCTACGTCAACCACGCGATGGATGGCCTACAATTCGCCAATGAATCATCGCACAAGAGTCGTTCACGTATCCGAGTCAGAAATGCTGGATGCGTTGGAAGCGGCGGCGCTTCAACGGGCGCAGACGGCGGCATCAATCTTTGTTCCACCATCAAACTCTCGTGCGTATGCATGTCGCGTCGTCGGTTGCACGCGGCCCGCGTATGCGAAGGGACTGTGCAACGCGCACTACATCAGAGAGCGCAAGGGCCTTTCTCTGGATGCCCCTGTTCGGGCGAGGAAGCGAGAGGACGCTTGCGCCGAGTGCGGCAAACAGACGGGGACGAAGGGTGGGTGGGGGTTGTGCCAGCGGCACTATCGCCAAGCTCGCTACGAGGCTTTGAAAGATGCTGCGGTGGCCGCGTTCGGAGAGAAGTGCGCTCACTGCGGCAGATCGTTTCATCGATCGGTGTTCGACTTCCATCATCGCGGCGACAAGATCAGATCGCCCAGCGAGATGTTCCTGAACAGCTCACTGAGTGCGCTCGCCAAGGAGCTATCGAAGTGCATCCTGCTATGCGCGAACTGCCATCGGATGGAGCACCGCAATGACGTTCGACGAAGCGTTTCTGAGGCTGATTGGTCATGAAGGGGGCTATGTAGCGGATTCCCGCGACCCGGGCGGCGAGACGAAGTTCGGCATCTCGCGTCGCAGCTACCCGGGCGAGGACATCAAGGGCATGACCCTGGCGCGAGCCAAGACGATCTACGCCCGAGACTTCTGGGGCCCGGCCGGCTGCGACGCCGTGCCGGACGGCATCAAGTTCGACCTGTTCGACATGGCCGTTAACTCCGGCGTCAAGGCCGCGATCCGCACGCTGCAGCGCACGGTCGACGAGGCGCCCGATGGTGTGCTCGGGCCGCTGACGCTGCAAGCCGTGCAGAGCATCGATCCAATGCGCATCGCCGTGCGCTTCAACGCGCAGCGTCTGGTCTTCATGGCCAGCCTGCCGAACTGGCCCGCCTTCGGACGCGGGTGGGCCAATCGCATCGCGTCCAACCTCATGAGCTTGTGAAAGGGCACCCGTGAAACGTCTCAACCTCTACTTCGCGCTCGTGCTGGCCTTCGTGCTGGCCGCGTGCACCGGCCTGGGCGTTCAGTCGCCGGCCACGTTCAACCAGAAGGTGCTGGCCGCGCACTCGACTGTCACGGCCATCGCCAACAGCGCGACCTCGCTGCGCGCGGCGGGCAAACTGAGCGACGCCGACCGCGACAACGTGGTCTCCACGCTGCGCAGCGCCGAGGCCGGCATTGATCTGGCCGTGCTGACCTACAAGACCAACCCGCAGGCCGGCGGTGACAAGCTGACGGCCACCATCACCGTGCTGACCGCACTCCAAGCCTACCTGGCGACGAAAGGAACCACGCCATGAACGCAGCCGCCCTCGTGGGCCTCTCGCTGCAACTGCTCACGCAGCTGCAGACCTACCAACTCGCGATCGCCAAGGCGCAGGCCGAGGGACGCGACGTGACCGACGAAGAGCTCGCCGCGGCGAAGGCCGAAGCGCTCGCCGCTGTCGATCGGCTGGCCGCTACCTGAGTCGGCCACGCGCCAAGAGAAAGGCCGCCTACGGGCGGCCTTTCCGTTCGTACAGACCTTCGTCGTGCAACCAAGCGTTGATGCTCTTGGCGATGATGCCGGCGGGGTAGCAGACGGATTCCTCTTCCAGTTCGCCGGGGCTGCACCACAGATCCTTGCGGTGCCGTTGAGCGTAGGCAAACGCTACGTGCACCGACTCGTGCGTCACGATCTCCATGTTGAGATGACCGAGCACCAGACCCATGATGGCGAAATACCGAGGGTCGCACACGAGCGTTGAACGCTCACGGCCCCCCGTGATGTCGATTCGCTCGTAACCCAGCCCGTTCACCGCACCGAGACACTTCGGCCCGAGGTCACCCTTGCGGCCCAGCACATGCCGCCAGAAGTGGCGCAGATCCGCCTGGCGCTCGAACACCACGGCCTTGAGGCGCAATCGCGCGCTGCCGGTCACGAAGATGTCAGCCGCAGAGATGATCCCCCGGGCCTTGGGGTGCGTACTGATAGTACGAGGTAGCCCGGGGTGCAGGTGTTCAACCCGCATCAGCCGCCCGCGTGCTTGAGCCACAGGTCATCGTGCTCGGCACCCGGCCAGCCGTCGTTGAACGGGCCGCCGTTGGTGAAGTGCGCGATGCCGAGATTGTCGGGCTTGGGCTGCTCGTTCACAAGCCAGTTCCAGGCCGGGTCGAGCGAACCGATCTCGTCGTCGTGCAGCCAGTAGAGGCTGTGGAGTTCCTGCCGGGTGCGGTGGTTCACGTCCCACAGGCTCAGTCGGCGATTGGCCGGATGGTCGCAGTTGAACAGCATCACGCTTGACCAGTTCTTGCGCGGGTAGGCGTTCTGGGCTTGCTCCATCATCTTCACGGAGCGCGTCGGCTCGTGCTCGTGTTTGACCACGCTCAGCGGCAGCCGGGACGGCACCTCGCGCAGCATCTCGCGCGGATCGCGTTCGAAGACCATATCGCAGTCCACGAAGAGTTTGAACCCTTCTTGCCCAAGGATGGGCGTCAGGAAGCGGCTGACGTTGAACCGAGTGCTGTAGTGCGCGTTGCTCACGAGGTCGTACTCTTGCACCCCGCGGGTGTCTCGAATACGGGTGAGCAAGCCGCGCGAGTAGAGGCTAGAGAGGCACAAGAATTCTGCGTGCACTTCACCGCGCGTTATCCGCAACAGCGAGTTGAGGCAGACAATAGCGGCGCGATGCTCGCGTTCGTCATAGCCGATGTAGACAGAAAGGGTCATGTTTTCTCCTGCTTCCGAAGTGCTCGCCCCACTGTTCGGCGGTCGATACCGAGCCGCTTGGCGACGGCATAGCGCGTCAAGCCTTCGTTCGTGAGCCGCCGAACTTCTTCATCAAGATGCGCAAGCCATGCATCAATGCCCGCGCCGCTCATGCCGGCACCATCAGGTAGTCGCCACTGATCTCCTGCGCGACCTTGTACCCCAGGCTCTGCAGGAACTTGACCGCGCCCAGCGGCTCCAGGCCGAAGCGGCTGGTAGCCATGTCGCGCTTCTGCTCGACGATGATGACGGGCCGGTCGCGCTCGATCGTCTCGACGGCGCCGCGCAGCACGTTCTCTTCGTAGCCCTCGCAGTCGATCTTGATGAAGTCGACCTCGGTCAGTTGCAGGCTGTCGAGCGTCACCATCGGGATGTTGCCGCCACCCTTGACCCACGAGTCACCGGTGCTGGTCGGCGCTGTGTGGATGCTGACGCTGCCTTCCTCCCGGCCCAACGCGCAAGCATGCAACGTGACGTTGGCGGCCTCCACGTTGCGCGCAAAGCACGCACGGTGCGCCTCGACCGGTTCGAAGGCGTGCACCTGTTCGAAGGCTGCCGCGAGGTTGTAGCTCCACAGGCCGATGTGGCCGCCCACGTCAACCGCCGTGCGGTGTTGGCGGACGGCGGCCAACGCCGCCTGCTGCTTCTTGCCTTGATAGCTCGGGCGGCCGTTGAGTACGAGGTAGCCCTTGGGGCTGCGCATCCATGCCTGGAGGTGTTGCTCGTGGTCAGGAAACCACCAGTCCAGTTCGCGCTTCATTGTTCAGGATCTCCGTAAGTGCGTCCGCAACCTCGCGGACGGTGATTGCCTCCATCGACTTGCGACAGGAGGGGCAGTTGACACGCATGCCACAGGTGCGGGCGGCATACCGGATGTTGCGGTGCTGGGCGTAGCCTGTGACATTCGGCGCGATGAATTCAGACCACAGCACCACAGCCGGCGTACCGACCGCTGCAGCGCCATGCATCAGACCGCCCTCGGTGGTCACCAGTGCGCGGCAGACCGACAACACTGCCAGTGCTTGGCGGAAGGTGGTAGTCGGTACCGCTTCGGCCCCTTCCAACCACTTCGTGCCGATGACAGGGCCACACTGCACGAAGGGTAGTGGAGTCACGGTGACGAGTTCTCGCCAACGTTCGCGGAGCCACAGCTTGTTCTGGTGACCGATCGGTTTGCCGCCGGGCTCGATCATGATCTTGCCGCGATACGGCTCGGCAAACTGGAGTTCCTGCTCAGTGAAGAACATCTCCGCCGGGATCGGCGTGTACGGTTTCCACGTCCACCGGCCGGCGCTCTTGGCCGCGATGTAAGGACGGTTGCCGGAAGAACTGATGACGCGCACGAAGCCGCCGGCGGGCAATGGCTTGCGCAGGATGTACGGATTGCCTTCGAAGACCTCGGACCACTGAGGTTTACCAACAGGGTCCGTGATTAGCACGGGGCGGCCGGTCGCTTTGTGCGCGGCCTTCGCTTCGCCCGCCGCCATCAACCAGTCACCGTAGCCCATCACTCTTCCCACCGGGCGAAGAAAGAGAGAATCTGGTCAAGAGCGATCAACCCGGCCCAAATAACAAAACCCCATTCGCCAAAAAACACCAGCAGTTCCATCAGGGTGTCTCCACCAGCACGAAGGGAATGCGCGTGGCCTCGGAGTAGGCGGCGAACTTGCGCTGCCACCACTCATAGGGTTGAACGGTCACGTGCATGTTGGTGCCATCGGCGAAGGTCTTCTTGGCCAAGCGGCAACAGACCGACGCCCAGATCACCAGGCGACCGTACCCGAACAGCCGCTCGATGAGTTGATCCACCTCATCCTCCGGTACGTGTTCCAGCACGTCGCTGCAGATCACCATGTCGAACTTGCCCGCCGGTAGGATGTCGTCGCGACGGAAGGCCGGGTCATAGAGCGTCACGTTGGGCCGGGGGATACCGAGTTGGTGGTGCAGCTTGTGGGGGCTGCGGTAGGCGTCGCCCCGGCCGCAGCCGTAGTCCAGCAGCGTCTTGGGCTTGT
>WBZX01002535.1_pt1 | contig 12311 bp, 6 predicted proteins | sample 5204211 | NCBI WGS metagenome assembly WBZX01 (sample SAMN12344362, study PRJNA552823) | activated sludge metagenome | biome: Activated sludge suspended growth; feature: Nitrification reactor; material: Wastewater; isolation source: activated sludge from nitrification reactor of wastewater treatment...
TCCGGACGCCCGCGACCAGCTTGAGTTGTTCCGTCACGCTGAATTGATCTTCCGCAAACACGGCCGTATCGAGGATCTTGGCGGTCTGCGTGGCCGTCGGACCGCCGCCGAACAAGCCTTGCACCGGACTGAGCGGGCTGAGACTATCCGCAGCCCCATTGAAGAAGCTCGGCCGCGTGAAGTCCGTGTAGGTGAAGTCCACGCCCGCCACGAACCGGTTCTTGAACGTACCGATCGGGTGATTGAGCTGCAGCTCCAAGCGATCTCCGATCACGGATTGGTCGTGCGCGACCATGAAGCGGTCTCGATCGATCAGTTGTGTGCCGGTGTTAAACCGATAGGTTTCCCCGTTCATCCAGTCGCGCTTCGCCGTGTAGTAATACGCTTGATTCCGCAACTCGATGAAGTCCGTCGGCTGCCACGTCGCTTTCAATTTCGTCCAGGTCGTCAACGCGCTCATGTCGGCATCTTGCACGTTGTAGTTCTGCCGCAGCATCCGGGCATCGACGGTTCGGCCGTCCCTCGTGCTCACCACCCCGTTGACGCCTTGTGTGGCGAAAGACGAGGGCACCAGCGGCGTGCCGGTGTAGGGCTTCGCCCGATCGTGCGCGATATCGAACGACAGTTCGAGGTTGAACCGCGAGGTCACGTCGTACAACACCGCGCTCGTCATATTCCAATAGGTATAGGGCGTCCGTTGAATGCCGTAAACACTGTCTGAGTTCTGATAGCTCAGATCGACCCGATAGTGCAGCTGATCCGTTCCCAATTTGCCGCCGCTTCCCACACCGGCCCGCAAGGTATTGAAGCTGCCGTAGGAAAGAAACGCCTCGCTGCCGGTCAACTCACGAATGGGCCGCTTCGTCACCAAGTTCACCGCTCCGGCCACCGCCCCTTCCCCATACAGAACGGACGCTGGCCCCTTCAGAATTTCAACCCGATCCAAATTCCAGGAATCGCGCGGCCGCGTGACGAATCCGGTCGGGCCAAGCGACAGCCCATCGAACAACAGCCGGATCTGGTTCTGCGAAAACCCGCGCATGGAAAACGCGCCGGGGGCAACCGGGTGATCCCCCACGACAACACCGGTCGCCGCTTGGATCGCTTCCGACACGGTGCGTAACCCTCGCTCCTGCATCGTCTGTTGCGTCACCACATCGACACTGGCCGGAATCTCGCGAAGCGTGAGCCCTAAGCGCGTGCTGCCCTGGCTTTGCTCACTTAAATGCAATGTGCCGGTGCCCTCCGGATAGGTGCGGGTCCCCTGCACCACCACAGTCGGCGCCGTCACCGGCTCGGCGGACGGCTCCTGCCCCTCATCGGTAAAGGCCGGCTGAATCGGCGCAGCGGTCGCCAGCATCAACCCCACCATCAACACCCTGCGCACACGGTTTCGACAGAACATCATGAGTCTCACAGTCCGAACTCCTTGGATGACATGACGTGATCAAGACGGATGGAGCCGGGACGATTCCGGGCTCCGACGAGGCACACTCTGCGCCTTCAGCTACGCAACAACTGATCGAATGGGACGGGCAGGATGGCTGAGCGAATGCGACGGCGTCGGCCGACCGCGCACGGCCAGAGGAGGGACATGCCATTCGGCACAAACGCGTAGGGGCGACTGACTCACACCCGGCAACACAGACACCCTCACCAGGTGAGGATGAGGAACGGGGCGGGACAGTTGCGCATAGAAACCATGGCCGTGTTCATCGGCCTCAATGATAGGGGAGGCACACTCGATGACTCCGGACGGAGGTACCACACACATCGTCCTCCCATTGAGCGGCGCACGCAACACGATCGCCAGCAGTGTGTGTCCCTGCCGATCCATGACTCAGCGGAGACTCTATATCAGGTGACGCGCGGCCCAGCTACCGACGACTACTCATGAATGCAACAGAAACGTATTTTCCCCGGCCTATTGCTCCATCGTGCAGGCTACGTAGGAGGATGGCGCTGCCGCCGTCCCGGACACCGATCTTTTGGCAAGGCACGCCGCCTCATCCGCTCAGCACTTCCAAACTGACCTCCTGGAACGCCAGCCCGCGGATGCGACCCACGGTGACGACGAATCGCTCCGGCTGCGTCACCTTGTCGGCACGGACCAACACCGGTGAGTGACAGGGGGTGCGATGCCAGAACGATGTCCAATTAGGCCTCGTCGATCACGCGATCGTCCACAGAGACTGTCCTTTCGGCCGTGACCGCCACGCTCCCGATCACGACCAGCCGTTTGGTCAGAGCGAGGCGCATTCTTCGATTCAGGCGAACCCTCGCACATCGATGGTTCGGTAGCACCACGAGCGCTCGATTGCCACGGCCACCGCCCACAGGCGTAGTCCGATCACACCGTACTCCACCAGTTCCTACATGCCTTCCAGGATGCATTCTCCATGAAGGTTGACATCTCACGCTTCACGTCTCCCGCCCCTAAAAACCCAGCGTCACGCCGATATAGGCCGAGCGTCCGGTTCCGGCGTAGAACGCCTGTTTATTGGCGTCCGATACACTGTCGGCCACGGGCGTGGCCCAGCCGACGTAGGCTTGGTCGAACAGGTTGTCCACTTCAATGTAGGTCTTAATGAACTTGATGTATCGCCGGTTCGACAAGGCGTAATAGTGATGCAGGTTCAGGTTGAACAACAGGTAGGACGGCGCGCTCAGCGTATTGCTATTGTTGACGAAGAAGCTGTCGACCCAACTTCCTTCGATCCACGCACCGAGCCCGCTTGCCGCATGGTCGTAGGCCGCTTTCATATTGAGCACGTTTTTCTCCACCGAGGGGACTTGCCGCCCCGATTGATTCACGCGCGTGACGGCGCCGCCGTTCCCGAACTGATCGACGAACCGGATGTACTTCGCATCCATGTGGGTGTACGCACCCGTGAGTCGAAATCCTTCGACCGGCATCCAACGCCAACCCAGTTCAACACCACGGTATTGCGACTCCTTCGCGTTGACGGCGAAGTTGCCCACAGTCGTCGGAGACAACGGCACACTTTGTGTGATGATTTCGTCTTTGAAAAAGGTCCAGAATCCGACTGCCTCGACCCACAAGGTCGGGCTGATCTGGGAATTCGTGCCGATTTCGACGTTCGCATTTTTTTGCGGTTTCACGCTGTCATTAAAGCCGGGATTGCCGTCGAGCCCGGTGGTCATGTTACTGAATTGCGGGATGCCGTAGCCGACCGACCCTCGCGTCCACACGATCGTCCCGTCGTTGAAGCGATATTGCAGCGATAGATCCGGCGCCCAGTTGTCGAAGGTGCGATTGACGCCCACCGTGCTGCCCAGCGTGCTGGTGGTTGACGTGGCAGTGAAATTATTGACGAATCCGGAGATGTCCGATCGTTCGTAGCCCAGTCCCAGAGCCAGGGTCCACCGGGGCAAGAACTCCAGTTCTTCGCGAAACCGGCCGCCGATGTTCCGCACCGAGAATCGGTTCTGCTGTGTCATCGGCCCGAACCCGCCCGAACCATTGTTAAGGTTGAGATTGTTGATGCCTTCCTGTTCCAGATAATTCGCGAAAAACCCCACATAACTCTTGAGCGGCATGTCCCCCAGCCGGCCCTCATGACGCAGGTCCGTGTAGTGTTTGAAGCTGGGATTGACGGTCGTGCCGACCGGCTGGTTGATATCCTTGACGTGATAGTCCCCCTCGACCGTCAACACCGTATTCGCATCGATTTGCCGTTCATAAATCGCCCCGACCATCGTCAGCCGGTCGCGGAGTTTCTGCCCTAAGGTCACGGGGTTCGTCGTGGAGGTGCCGCCCATTTGTCTCGGATTCGCTTTGAATTGACTGAGGGTCAGGCGAGTGGGGAATTTCTCATCCTCGTCGACATTGATGGCTTTGACATAGAGCGTTTGGCGGTCGTCGATTCGGTACCGCACGTTCAGGTTCACGGTGGACATCCAGTATTGGCTATGATCCCGCCAGCCGTCTTCGCGCTGGTAGCTGGAGAACAACGCGATGTCGAGATTGCCGTACTCTTTCCCGATCGCGAGCGCCTCTTTGTGATAGCCGTACGACCCGACCGAAAAAAACGTCTCCACGCCGTCGATGTCGCGTCCCCTCCTGGTGCGAACATGCACCATCCCACCGAGCGCATAGTTGTCATACAACGACGACGACGGGCCACGCCGCACCTCGATGCTTTGCATGAACCAGGGATCATGCAGCTCCGGTCGGGCTGTGCCGTCTGGCTGGGTAACGGAAAAGCCGTCCTCATACACTTTGATGTTGCGCACACAGCAGCCGGTCTTGTTTCCCGACCCGCGAATCGACAGATTCACTTCTCGCCCGCCATGCTCCTGCCGGGGGACAATGCCGGGAATCGATTCCAGCGATTCCCGCAGGTGGCGCGTCGGCTGCGATTCATGCTCGCTCCGCGGTGTGGACGACTGCGTTACACCGGACGGCCGCTGCTCTACCCGCTGACTCATCACGTGCACATCGCTCATGGCCAATTCGGGAACCGCCCCGGGATGATCTGGCATTCGCTGCTCCGTCACGGGCGCGGGTTCCGGGGCCGAGCCTCCCGCCGCGCGACGCCGCTCCTTCACGTCTTCCAGTTCCTCGATGATGTCCTTTAATTGTCGCTTCAACACCTCCTCCCGTTGCCCTAGCGCATCATCGCCTGACATCGCCTCGGACGGGCCCGCCGCGAATGTACGCCCGCCGGACCCCGCCAAGATGGACACCATTCCCAATACCGCGACCACAGCACATCGAAACCCAGACATACCAATGCCTCCTTGCTTGGTCGTCGGCAGACGTCAACGAACGGCGCCTGACCTACTGCCGCGACGCGTCGAACCCTGTGTGAATGAGCCTTATTGAGCAGACCGCGGAGGCGGAGCGCGCTCACGGCGTGGGCAGTGAGCGCACGTGGGGTGAGGCTTCAGGACATGAAGGATCTTGATAGAGTCGACTTCAGAGAACGTGTCAGGCGGGAAAGCAGAGACCGGTCCCGTCCTCTCCTGCCCGTGACATGCCGTCTGACAGAGGGAAGAATGGCCTGCGCTGCCGGAGTGGTGATGGGTTCCGTGTGCCGAGGGAAGAAACGATCCACTGCAGGTGGCCCAGGAGACAAGACTGAGCAGATAGAGGGCGATCAGCAGCGCAACGCCGACCTGATGCCTTTCGATCCCTACATCTTCGTTGAGATACCAGATGTGGCCCCATGGGGCGGGGATCACGCTCCTAGTCAAATACATACCTGACCGACAGGCCGCCGAAGACGTTGCGGCCGATGAACGGCCCGAACGCCGGTGCATTGGCCGGATTCAACGTAGCGAAGGCATAATTCTCGTCAAACACGTTTTCCAACCGGGCAAAGGCTTCGATCCCCCAATGTTTGTTCACCATCGTCTTGTAGCCCCCCTTCAGATTCGTCACCGTGTAACTGGGATTTTTCTGCCCGTTGAGAGGGGAGGAGGACTCAAGGTTCGTATCGCTCAAGAAATAAGCCGTCTGGTATTGCCATTCCACCCCGGCAAAAGCGCCGGCCAGCACTCCCTGCAGTTGCTCGTACGTCCAGTCGATGACGAGGCGATGCGTCGGCACACCCGGCAGAGTCTTGCCCGCCAGCTGGGCGCCGTTGACAAGGTAGTCGCGAAAACGATAATCCGCATACGTATAGGCAAGTTGGATCGTCAGAGGGCGAACCGGCTTATAGGCCAGGCCGACTTCCAATCCGTCGTGGTCGCTCTTGCCCGCATTGCGAAAACAGGGCGCAAAGATATTGCACGGGCCGGTAAACCCGGTGCTGAACCGCAGAAGCTCATCGGTAAAGTGCTGACGATACAAGGCCACATCGTAGTAGAACGATTCGCCCACGGTGCCTTTGACGCCGATTTCGTAGTTGGTGGATTTTTGCGGTTGAATGCCCGGATTCAAACCAGCGCCGCTCGCCGTCAGAGGATTGCGGAATTCCGAGCCGGTCGGCGTTTCGAACGACTGTCCGACGGTGAGATAAAAATTTGCCCAAGGGACGGGACTGTACCGGATGCCTCCCAGCCCGGTCGTTTGCGCAAAGTTCCGGCGACCGGATGCGTCGATGCCGCCGCTTCGCAGCTGATCTGAAACCTTGAATCGAACCTGACTGTATCGCACCCCTCCCACGAGTTCGATCTGGTCGGTGAGTGTGAATTCGTTCTGAAGATAGACACCGTCCTGATTGATCCGCTCCTGCGTAAAGGACTGCAGCGCTCCCGGCGAGCCCAGGACGTTCGCGAAGTTCTTATTCACCGAGTTTTGATCCTGCCAGTCGTAGCCGACGATCAAGCGGTTCTCATGGCCCAGGATCGGCACGGTATTGGTGTATTTCGCGAAGGCCGCGTTTTCAATGCGAGTCAACGTGATGAAGCTGCTGTTGAAACAGCACAGCGGATGGTGCAAGTCGCGCGTGGCGAAAAACCCCGTGACCGTGATTTCCTGATGCTCGCTGATCTGGTTTCGATAGGTAAGGGCCGGGCGAAACCGCTCGTCCTTGCGGAACGGCTTGAAGGCCGCATAGGGCGTATTCGCGGGGAACGTGGCCGGCGGAACGGCGTGCAGCGTCTGCTGTTGCAGCCGCGGGCTGTTCTCGAATTCCGAACGGAAGAGGCTACCAGGAATGTCGCCGTCCATCTGGCCGTAGGTGATGACAAGCGACAGATCCGAATGCTCATTGACGGTATATTTGAACTTTCCCAGAAATCGTTGATTCCTCGTCACGGACTGATCGCGATAGCCGCCGTAATCCAGAAACGAATAGTTGGCCATCCAGCTGAACGTGTCGTTCGCCCCCGCGGCCTTCAGCCGGTATTTCGAGAAATCATAGGAGCCAAACACAAAACGTGGTTCCACATAGCGATGGTCTTTGTTCCCTTCCTCTAACACATAGTTGATGACGCCAGCCGAGGCATTGCCGTACAGCGTCGAATTCGGTCCGCGCAGCACTTCCACGCGAGCGACGGCATCCAGATCGATCGGCTCCAACCTGGTCTGCCCATCGACTTCGGTGAGCGGAATGCCGTCGATCAGGATGCGGACGCTCCGGACACCGAACGTGGAGCGAACGCCACTGCCGCGAATCGAAATACGCACGTCGTCGGGGCCGAACCGCCGTTCCGTCTGCACGCCCGGCACGTTGCGCAGCGTTTCATCGACACCGACGGCGGGCCGCCCTTGTAGAATCTGCTTTTGATCAATCACCGACACCGCGCCGGGAACTTGCGTCAGCTGTTTCGGCGCGCGTGTGGCGGTCACCACCACCGGATCCATGAGCACCAGCGGCGCATCGCGTTCCGCACGGCTTCGGATTTCCTTGTCATATTCTTCCTGCAGATTCGTTCGCTCCGGACCGGTGGCCTCCTCGGCTTCGGCCGTGCCGAAGGTCCAGATGCACATCACCATCACACCACCGCACAGCAGGAGCGCACGTGTCCGCATCTCACACCTCGTTCCACCGTCCATGAATCAGGGAAACGGCGCGGACTGTAACAAAGCCTTCCCTCGAGGCGCTACCGACGTACGCTTACGGATGCTACGGATGTGACAGAATTACGTAATCGTGGAGAAGCGACAGGAGAGGCAGAGGCTATTCCTAGGCGTCGCGGCGAGCCGGCAGGCCGACTCGCCGGAAAATCGAAGCGGAGCAGTGAATGGTCACGGCTTGGGGAGATTTACGCGGCCCTCTTGCACCACGATCTTGTTGGTGGGGAACGCATGTTCGGTCCAAGCCAGAGCGATTCTGCCTGATGGGTGGATCGCGACGGTCGGATGTTCGGCTTTCGTGCCGGCGCTCAACGGGATGACCGGCCCGAAGGTCTTCCCACGATCAGCCGACACGCGAAGGACCACGCGTTTCCGGACGCCGGTCACTTCCTCCCATACGGCTGCGACGATACCGTCCGGGTGAATCGCCAGACGCAGATTGTCGGGCAAGGAATTGGTTGAGGTATGCAACGAAACGGGTTCAGTAAACGTCGCGGCCCTGTCATCGGAAGTCGCGAGGTAGAGCCGGGCCTGCTCGTCGGTCCCTTCCGTGTACCAGCCGACGTAGAGCCGCCCGTGCCGATCGAAGCCGACCGATGGACCGCGATGCGGACAGGCCGAAAAGACCCAATGGTCTTCCCGCACAAGATGCGGTGGACCGAAGGTTTGCCCACGATCGACGGACTGCGCCACCACGATGTCGCGCACATTGCCGTCATACGTTTTCCGCCAGGCAGCCCACAGGCTACCGTCCGGCGCCGCTGCCAGCATGGGCCGGCAGCAGGGGCAGGCCATGCCGTCCACCGTCATGTTGGGACCAAACGTCGCCCCGCCGTCCCGTGAACAGGCAAACTGCACCGCGGCGCCGCTGCGATCCTTGCCGCGCCCGTCCAACCACATCACGTAGAGATCGTTCTCAGGCCCGCGCAACAGATCTTCGAAGGTGTGGGAAATCGGCAACCCGTCGTCGTTGACCTGCACTGGAGCGCTAAACGTCCGGCCGCCGTCACCGGAAGCCCCCACGCGAAGATCCGATGCGAACATGGCGTCGGGGGTCCGATTCGGCGTGGACCAGCTCAGCACAACCGCTCCGTCTCCTTGGGTGGTCAACCCCGGAGCCTGATGGAGCGCCCCGGGTCCGAGTGTTGCCGGATTGACCTGAACGGCACTGCCCAGCTGACGCGATTCTCCCGCGATCTGCCGCATCTTCACGCTGCCCTGTTGATCAGACTTTTCGAACCAGGCCACATGCAAGGTGCCGCTTGAATCATATCGAAGAGAGGGTGGCGACAAGGTGAAGGGCGCAGCGGCAACAACTTGCGCAGGCGTCAACATCACGTCGGGTGCGGCGAGAGTCTCTGCGTGCACAGGATGCAGGCTCAGCCAGAGCAGCAACACAAACCAGACATGGAACACCATCGTGGCATCTCCTCTGAAAAACGAACAGACCCCCTAAACAATCCATGCTACGCAGGACAATTCCGCACTGTCTACAGACGGCTGCTCACGGATGCTACATCCATCACGACTCATCCCCGGATCAGTTGAGATGTTGGGTGAGGAATGCCTCTAACTCAGAGAAGACCCGCTGGCGATCTTCTTCTCGATGCAGCACATGGTCGGCCACAGGCAGTTCCACATAGGTAAAGGTGGTTTTTCCGGAAGACTGCAGTGCCTCGGCCATGGCGCGGCCGTGCGACACGGGGACAAACCGATCCATGAGGCCGTGCATCAACAGCAGCGGAGTACGAATCTCGCTTGCATGAGCGACGGGGGAGGTGTCCCGAAGCCGCTCCCGATCGTTCCACCAAGAGCCGACCCGCATTTCCATCATAGGTTTCTGATTCAGATACCAGCGACTGTCCGACACCAGTTCGAGCAAATCTGTCACCCCGCCGAGACTGACGGCGCAGCGGTAGAGATCCGGCGTCTTCACGGCCCCCATCAGAGCGGCATATCCTCCGTAGCCGGAGCCTACGATGCAAACCCTGTTTGCGTTGGCAAGGCCGGAGCGGATCGCATACTGCACCGCGTCGGTGAGATCGTCCTGCATCTCCAGTCCCCAGCGTTGAAAACCGGCTCGGAGAAATTCATCCCCATATCCCTCGGTCCCGCGAAATCGCGGTTCCAGCACGGCCCAGCCGCGACTGACGAACCACTGCGTCCAATAATTGAATCCACCGGGCGACTTCGAGGCCGGCCCTCCGTGAGGAAACACAATCATCGGAAGATGGCGCGGGTCCCGATCTTTGGGCACGGTCAGAAAGACCTGCAGCTCCTTGCCGTCCCGCGCCGTCACGTAGGTCGTGGTGGGAGAAGCAAGCCCGGCCCCCTCCAGATCAGAATACGACTTGCCGAGCAAGACCATGCGGCCATCCTGCTCGTCGAAGAGTGACCACCGTGGCGGATGGGCCGCACCGCTGGACTTGACGACATGCAATCGTCCGTCATCACTACTGTTGTGAATGACATTGACTGATCCGGGAAGCGCTCGATCGATGCGCGCCTGCAAGCGTTGCGCGTCGTAATCCCAGAAGAGTACGCGCTCATCCGTCACGCTGTATCGGACGCCGACCACCTTCTTGCGCCCCGGCGCATAGACCAATTCACCGTTCAGATCAAACTTCGGATCGGCCACCACAAGCACACGATCCATCGAACGGTCCAGCACGTTCAGTTTGAAAATCGCCGCCTTGCCCCGATGTTGATCTCTCACATACAACCAGGCAGGGTCGACATCGAAGGCCAACGGCACGAGGCCCGTTTCTTTAGCCAGGTCATAGTCGGCCAGTTGACGCCAGAGACTGGATTCCGGCTGCTTGAAGATCGCATGCACCCCGGTCTGGAATTGGCCCACCCCTGCCCGCACCGTCCCCGCCCGATCGGCAATCCAATGCAGAATCACTCTCGGGTCGGGTTGCGAGCTGGGATTCGCTTGAATGAGCTGGCGGTCGCCGGAATACACGTCGACCTTGTACACATCCGGAGCGTTGGGGTGTTCAAGATCGAGCGCGAGGAGGACATGTCTGGGATCGTCGGGAATCGTGCCCACCAGCCGATCCTGAAATTGAGGGAAATGCTTCTTTCCGAAAATAGACGGAAAGGCACTCTGCTTGAACAAATTGGGTATCGGCTCTGTGCCATCACGATTCACGGCCATCAATCGAGTTTCGATGGAGTCGATCGCGTCCCGCGTGGCGGCGAACCGGACACTCACCAGCAGCCGCTCATCGTTCACCCAGCGAAACCAGGTGATGATGTAGTCGCGATTGTCCGTCGAGACGACGCGGTGCACGTCTTGCCCCGTGACGGTCTGGGTATCGAGGAATGTCTGTCCTTCATGGTTCCGGAGCACCGCCAGGTGACGGCCGGAAGGGGACAGTTGAATGGATTCGATGCGGGGCAGCGACGCAAACGCCGCGGTGGGCGGAGGAGCGGAGACGGACTCGGCATAGGCCGGCCCCAGGCTCCACACAAGCAGCAGAACAGTGACAAATCCGTAGATGGCCGGCACGGTCTATCCCTACAAGTACCAGGACATGCCCAGCCGGGAAATACCCGACGAATTCAGTTATCACATGTTCGCGTGACGGTCGTCTATCCCGTTTTTTACGCACACGGTGGGCGCGAAGGGTCGCCTGTGTCGCATGGCCGGTCTCGCACCAGCCTCAATGCGAGGCTCACCTCACGATGAGCCCCGCACCGGCACTGGCACGCCGTACTAGAACTTATATTCCACCCCTCCGAACGCACTGATTCCGAACCCCGGGTTGGCGAACCGATTCAATGAGTCGTTGACGACGACCGCTCCGGCATAGGTCTTGTTGGTCAAATTACGACCTTCCGCAAACAGCGTCCAATGCTCATCGATGTTCCACCCCGACCGCATATTGATCAAGGCATAGGAGGGATTCTTGATCGTGTTGCTGTAATCCGTATAGAAACCCGACAACGACCATTCGACGTTCGGTGCGATCCACCAGCCTGCGGGGTGATCGTATCGCACCTCCATATTCAGGCTATGTTCCGGTGCACCGGCGACCGTGTTGCCATCCTTCGCGATGAGAACATTGGGACCGCCGATCCCGCCGCCGCGCACATCATCGGTGAACTTAAACCGGGACCAGGTATAGGCCACGCGCGTCTGTAGACTATCTTCCTTGCCTGCTCCGCCCTGCGCGAAGAGACCTTTCTTCAGCACCATGCCCCCGCCCGCTTCGACGCCGGTGTGCCTGGTGCCGTTGGCATTCTGGAACGTGCCGGTATTGTTGATGTTGGAGGCCAGGATTTCCTTCTGCATTTCGAGGTTGTAGACCGTCACGTCCCAGGTGTACCGCTTGTCAGCGGACGTACCCCGATGTCCCAATTCCAACTGCCACGCTCGCTGCGCATCCAGATTCAAGAATCCGGTGTTCGCCGAGCCGTTGGCGTTGATCGCAGAAAGAAGTTCCACATTCAGCGGCGCTTCATACGACCGGCTGGCGTTGAAGTACAGTTGCGAGGTCGGCGTCGTGCGATAGACGAACCCCACCTTCGGACTGATCGCCCCGAAATGTTGCAGCGGCTTCTGCGTGCCGCTCGGCGTGGAAGGAGTATTCGGATTGAACGGATTTCCTGCCGGCCCGAAGCTGTCGACCGTGGCCTCGCGCCCCGTATAGTCCCATCGCCCGCCGATCACAATCGTGAAATCCTTCGTCGCATCGAATGCATCTTCGGCGTAGGCGCCGAAATACGTGGTCTTCGCCGTGTAGTTTTGCGTCATGGCGCCGATGTTGCCGTTGATATTGACGAATCGTTGCTGACGCTGATTCCCGTACCGCGG
>WBZX01002536.1_pt1 | contig 12311 bp, 14 predicted proteins | sample 5204211 | NCBI WGS metagenome assembly WBZX01 (sample SAMN12344362, study PRJNA552823) | activated sludge metagenome | biome: Activated sludge suspended growth; feature: Nitrification reactor; material: Wastewater; isolation source: activated sludge from nitrification reactor of wastewater...
AGGAGATCAATCGTGTCACGTTTGTGGCGTAATCGCGTTGCCATTGCGCTATACCCCGACCGCGTGGTCTGGCTGCGTGCGGACAAGGGCCTGCGCACCCGCATTGCGGCCAAGGGGCGCGTGCCGTGCGAAGCAGGCAAAGGCGCAGCCTGGCGCACTGCATTGGCGGCGTTGCCGCAAGCCTTGCAGGATTCCGGGGCCAGCGGCGCGCAAGTGTCGGTGCTGCTATCCAATCGCCTCACGCGTTACGCCATCGTTCCCAACCCGGATAGCGCCAATAGCCGCGAAGAACTGGATGTACTGATGCGCCACGCATTCGAGCGCACGCATGGCGAAGCTGCGCGCGAATGGGAAATCAGGCTCAGCGATGCTGCGCCGGGCCGCTCGGCACTGGCCAGCGCGATAGACCGCGAATTGCTGGCCGCATTGCGTGAAACCATTGCGGCAGGCGGCGGGCAGATGGTTTCGATACAACCTTACCTGATGGCGGCATTCAACCGCATGGTCAAAGCAGCATCCGGCAACCGCGGGGTTTTTGTGATGGCAGAGCCGGAACGGATATGCCAGTTGGCATGGAATGACGGGGGCTGGTGCGCCGTCCAGCAATCGCACGCGGTGCATGGCTGGACGGATACGCTGGGCGGCATGCTGGATCGGCTGGCCATGAATGCCGAGCTGCAGGATGTGCGGGCAGTCCGGTTTTGTGCGCCGGAAATGGCCGGGTCGACCGTGTCAGGCGGAAACTGGCAGCTCGAAACAGTCACGCCATCCTGGCCTGACGGCCTGTCGCCACTCGACGACCACGATTACGCAGGCGCCATGCTGGCGCTGCAGCGATGACGTCGGCCATGAAAAGACGCTGATCATGAATAAGCTCGATCTCGATTTTGCGCTTGCGCCGCAGGCCACCAGGCACTGGGTCTGGTGGTTGCTGGCAATAGCTGCGATCGCCGCCGGGCTTGCTGCCTGGCAGTATGCACAATTGCAGGCCGAGCGTGCCGGGCTGGCCTTGCAACTGGAGGCGCGTGCCGAAGAGAAGAAAGTGCCGGTTGCCGCGCCGCTTGCGCCCAAGGAGCAAACCGCGCTGAAAGAGCAGCTCAAGCAGGCCAATGCAGTTCTGGCCGAGTTGGGGCGCCCGTGGCCCAGATTGTTCAACCAACTGGAATCCGCCGCAGGCCCGGAAATCGCCTTGCTGGCGATTCGGCCGGATGCGGCCAAGTCTCAATTACGCGTCATCGGTGAAGCAAGGCGCCTGGACAACGTTCTCGAATATATCCATCGGCTGGTGGAATCAGCCGGATTTGCCGATGTCGTGCTGGAGCAGCACGAGGTGGTCGATGCCGACCCGCAAAAACCGGTGCGTTTTGCGCTGAGTGCGCATTGGGGCAAATAGGATGATGACCGCGACAGATTTCCAATGGTGGGGCAGGCGGATGGTGCGCCGCCTCGGCATTCCCGGTGCTGTCGGGTTGCTCGCGGCCGCGCTCGTGCCGATGATCCTGCTGACAGGCGTGCTGCCGTTGCAGCGCGAGGTGGCGGCGATGCAGCAGCAACTGGCCCATAAGCCGACAAGGATGGTGCAGCGTGCGCCTGTGGTGTCGCCGGAGCAAGCCTTGTCGGCCGATCTTGAAGCATTCCGCATGAAATTTCCCAAGGTCGATCAACTGTCCGATCAGTTGGATGCGCTTTTTTCATTGTGCGAAAAGCAGGGCCTGGTCGTGGATAAAGGGGAATATGCGCTGGTCGAGAAATCCGGCGGCGCACTCAGGCGCTTTGAAGTGACGCTACCGGTGGTTGGCAGTTATTTGCAGGTGAAATCACTGCTGCTGGAGGTGCTTGAAAAACTGCCTGTGGTCGCCGTATCGGATGTGGCAATGGAACGCGAGAAAATTGCGGACGGCCGGGTGCGCGCAACGTTGCGTCTGGTGTTTTTTGTCGGCAGGGCCGGGTAATGGCTTTCAACCGTCGAAACATGGTGCTCGGGTCGGTCTTGGCCGTGACATTGGCGCTGGTGGTCTGGGTCGATCGCCAGGATATAGATGAGGACGCCGGGGTCGAACTGGCGCAGCCCGGCCGTGCTGCTGCCAGGCCCGTGGCCCATGCTGGCGCAGTGGCGGCTGAAATACCGCCATCCACGCTGGATTGGTCGTTGCCGGCCGGGCGCAAATCCGCCAACGAGAAGCCGGAGCACGACCTGTTCAAAGCGCATAGCTGGTACGTGCCGCCACCGCCCAAACCGGTGGGGCCGCCACCACCGCCTCCCAAGCCGGTTGCACCGCCTGTGCCGTTTGCCTACCTGGGCAAGATGGAAGACACCCCGCAAGGCACGATGATGATTTTATCGTTCAACAACAAGGTTTATACGGCAGCCATCGGCGAAACGCTGGACAAGGTCTGGCGCCTGGATGGCGAGGACGCCAACAGCGTGCGGTTTACCCATGTACCACTGGGTTTGCCGCAGCAGTTATCAAAAACAGCCAGGGCCGGCGGTGGCAAGCCAAACGAAACAAACAAGACCGAGAGTCAAGGAAGCGATTAATGAACCCGATTTTCACGATACGCCATCTGACGGCATGCCTGTTGATGCTGGTACTGTCATCCTGCGCTTATGCGCCATGGCACAATGACAGCATGCCGGGTGCAACCCCGGAAGAGCGGGTAGCCAATGCCCGAGGCGCGCAAAAGCAGCAGCCGGAAGACATGCCGATCCGCAAGGAGGGCCATGTGACGAGAGAAAAGGCTGCGTACGAGTTGCTTGCAGATGCCGATCTCGCCCTGCGCGAAAACCGCAAAGGCGATGTCGAGGCCATTTACAACCGGGTGTTGGCGATTGATCCGGCCAACCCGCGCGCGCTGACCGGAAAAAAAATGCTCAAGCGTGAACAGGCGCACGCCGCGCTTCTGGCCGAAGCACGCGCCTTGTTTGACAAGGGTGGCACGGAGGCGGCACAGGGCAAGCTGCACCAGATTCTGCTCGAATATCCGGATCATGCGGGCGCGCTGGCGTTGCAGGACGAGCTACGCCGCAAGCAGGCCGCCAATGTTCGCAACGAGCCGCCACGTCTTAAACCGCCTTTTGACAAGCCGATTTCGCTTGAACTGCGCGATGCCAATATCAAAATGGTGTTCGAGGCGCTGTCGCGCACGACGGGTATCAATTTCATCCTGGACAAGGATATCAAGCAGGACGCCAAGGCAACCGTGTATATCAAGAAGGCGCGCATCGAGGATGCCATCGAAATGGTGCTGGCCACCAACGGCCTGCAAAAGAAAGCGCTTTCGGAAACCTCGGCGCTGGTATTTCCTAATACTGCGCAAAAGCTCAAGGATTACCAGGATCTGGTCATTCGCAGCTTTTACTTTACCAATACCAGCGCCAAACAGGCATCGACATTGCTCAAGACCATGCTGAAGATCAAGGATGTTTATGTGGATGAACGCCTCAACATGCTGGTGATCCGCGATACGCCGGAGGTTGTCCGCATTGCGGAAAAACTGGTGGCGGCCAACGACATGGCCGACCCGGAAGTGATGCTGGAGATCGAGGTGCTGGAAGTCACGCGCAACCGCTTGCAGGATCTGGGCATTCAGTACCCGACCGGCTTGTCCGTGACGTCGACCACGCTGGAGGCGCTGCACAACATCACGTCTGCGACTGTCAACGTCTCAGGCAATCTGGGGGTCGATTTCAAGAAAACCACCGGGGATGTCAGCTTGCTGGCCAACCCGCGCATCCGGGTGCGCAACAACGAAAAGGCCAAGGTGCTGGTGGGCAACAAGGTGCCGGTGATTACTTCAAACGTGACCGGTACGTCGGCCACGGTTTCCGAAAGCATCCAGTACATCGATGTCGGCCTCAAGCTGGATGTCGAGCCGCGCGTCACGCTGGACGATCACGTCAACATCAAGGTGGCGCTCGAAGTCAGCTCGCTCGGCGACAAAACCACCACGACCAGCGGTACGGTGGCTTATACCATAGGCACGCGCAATGCCAGCACGGTATTGCGGCTGAAGGATGGCGAAACCCAGGTGCTGGCCGGGCTGATCTCGGACGACGAGCGCAAAACCACGAGCAGGCTGCCCGGCCTGGGCGACCTGCCGGTGCTGGGCCGATTGTTCTCGACGCAGGAAGACAAAAAAGACAAAACGGAAATTGTCCTGGCCATCACCCCCCGCGTCATCGGCAATATCAACCGCCCGGAAGCGGAAATCTCGGAATACTGGTCCGGCACCGAATCCGGCATCAACGACAGGCCGCAGATCGTGGTGCCGCCGGGTGCCAGCGGAAACGCCGGGGCCGGACGCATGACGCGTAATCTGCCATCGCGCCAGCAAATCGAGGCTGAACCGGCAGTGGCTGCGCCGGTCATCGAGGCTCCCAGGGATGATGTCGTTTCCGGGCAACCGTCCGCAGCCGATGCAGGCAAGCCGGAAACCGAACAGGCCAGACCGGTTGCAACCCCGGTCACATCGCCTGATAGCCAGTGATCAAAATTTGATGAGACCACAGTCCGGCTTTACCTTGATCGAACTGGTGATCACTGTAACGATCGTGGGGATTCTGGCGTCGGCGATCGTCCCGTTGGGTCAGTTGAATGTCAAGCGGATCAAGGAGGCAGAATTGCGGACGGCCTTGCGCGACATTCGCGGTGCGCTGGACGCTTACAAAAAAGCCGTGGATGAGGGCCGGGTGGAAAAAGCGGCAGACGCGACCGGCTATCCGCCATCGCTGGCAGTACTGGTTAACGGCGTACCCGATGCAAAGGACCCGAAAAAGAAACCGATACGATTCTTGCGGCGCATCCCGCGTGATCCCATGTATCCCGGTGCCGAAGCACGGGCGGATGAAACATGGGGCAAGCGCAGCTATGAAAGCGACCCTGAGGCGCCCCGCGAGGGGAACGATATTTACGATGTCTATTCGGTCAGCAGGGAAAACGGCCTGAACGGCATCCCTTACCGGGAATGGTAATGGCATGAACGCATTGACTCACCGCGGCAAGGGTTTCACCCTGATCGAACTGCTGGTCGTACTGGCAATTCTGATGTTGTTGTTGACCGTTGCGGTCCCCAAATACTTTCAGGGGATGGATCGTGCCAGGGAAGCCGCCTTGAAACAGGATTTGGCCGTAACGCGTGATGCGCTGGATAAATTCTACGGCGACCAGGGGCGTTACCCCAATACGCTGGAAGAACTGGTGGAGCGCAAATATCTACGGGCGGTTCCGGTCGATCCGATTACCGAAAGTACGGAAACCTGGGTCATCACGCCACCGTCGGGCGAGACGCCGGGCGGGATCTACGACCTGCACAGCGGGGCGCCGGGTAACGCGATGGACGGCACTGCCTATGGTGACTGGTAAGGCCAAGGGCTTTACGTACCTGGGCTTGCTTCTGCTCATTGCCATCGGCGGCATCGGTCTGGCCGTTGTCGGCCAGGTCTGGCATACCGAATCGCAGCGCGAGCGCGAAAAAGAGTTGCTATTCATCGGCGAACAGTACGCCAAAGCCATCGGGAGTTACTACGAAAATTCACCCGATGGCGTCAGGCAATACCCTGCAACACTGCAGGATTTGCTGCGCGATAACAGGTTTCCGACGGTCAAACGTCATTTGCGCAAGCATTATCGCGACCCGATCACAGGCGGCGAAGAATGGGGGTTGATGCTGGAGCAAGGGCGTGTCGTCGGCATCTACAGCCTGTCGCAAGCCAGGCCGATCAAGCAGGACGGTTTTGCTGAAGCGTTTGAAACATTCGCCAAGGCAGAAAGTTACCGCAAGTGGCAATTTGCGCATTCCACCGCAACCGGCACGGCAGCGGCTTCCGGGTCTGTTGCAGCCGGCGACCAGCCGCAGGCCTCCGCTTCTGCCGCAGCGACATCGGCCACGCAAATTTCCACACCCACTCCGGTATCCGAGGCCGCATCGACGCCCCCTGCCGCTGCAACACAAAAATCCGGGTCAAAAGCCGATGTCTCTGCCTGTCAGGCGGCATTGGCGGGAGAAAATGCGCAATGCCGCGGCAGTTGCGGTAGTCCGGCCGGCCCGGTATGCAGAAGCTGCTTTGCGGCAGCATTTTCCAATTATCGGGCATGCCTGCATGGAGGCTGATCGCCAGGGAAGCGTTGATGGATTTCGTTCGTGGCGAGCCTGTCGAGCCATGAACGGAACCCGGCACGTGACATCAGGAGGTTGAAACGTCCTTCGATCAGCTCAGGGTGAGCGGAATGATTGAATCGGCGCTTCCCTAAATGGACTTACCGGCAAACTGGCGATACAGCTGCAGGACTTTCGGCACGTAGCGTCTGGTTTCGATGAATGGAGGAATGCGCGAGCCGTAGCGCAACACGGCGCTTGGCCCGGCATTGTAGGCGGCCAGCGCCAGGTTCAAGTCGCCCTTGAACATCTGCTGCAATTCGCGCAGATAGGCGGCCCCGGCGCGAACATTTTGCGATGGATCTCGCGGGTTGGATACATGGAAGCGGCGCGCGGTGGTTGGCATCAACTGCATCAGGCCCATGGCGCCGCGAGGTGAAATGGCATCAGGATTGTGCCGGGATTCGACGGCGATTACGGCATGCAGCAGGGCGGGATCCAGGCTGGATTCGCGGGATGCCGCCAGCACGGCATCGGAATACGGCATGGTCGTTGACGATTCCGCCACGACCGGCGCGGGCTCTGGCATCGCGATATTGGTTGTTTCATCGGCAATGAGTATCTCGAAACGCTCATCGGCGGCAATATTGCTCAGGCTGATTTCCTCCTCGGCACCAGTTTCGATGTAGATGGCGGCGAATGCGGTGGATGCAAAAGCCTGAAACAGGACCAGCAGGATCAGGCCTGGCGTGGGAAGGAACTTTGTCAGCATAGTCGTGCGACTCTACACGCGGCAGATGATGCCGGAATGTCGCTACCTGCCGGGAAAATAGTGCTTTTGGACTACCCGGCCGACAAACCATCCACTCCGGGCCGTGCAAAAAACCTCAGAAGGGCTTGATTTGACGGCATTGTCATATATGTCTCGAAAGTGAAAAGAAAACGCCATAAAGAGTTCATCCGGTTGCCATTTTAGTATTCGAAAATTGGCGCCTGTGTTTAGTAGGGGAATGGCGCAATGAAAATCGAGCGTAGAAAAAAAGACCGCAGAGACGGCGCTTATCAGCAGGATACCGAGTCCAACAGCTTGTTGCTGGAGGTGATAGAAGCGTCGTTGCGGATTTCAAAGCGCGACCAGTTGTTCTCATGGCTGCAAAGCTACTGCCAGTATGTTTTTCCTCATGAAATATTGCTTTGCGGGGTTCAGTCCGGCAAGGACAAGGAGTTTCGCTTCGAAAGTTTTTCGAGTACGCGCTATGTGACGGAGCAACACCTTCTGGAGGCCACCGGCCCTGCGGGCGTGCTGTCGCGCGCAGTTGCTTCCTGGCAGGCGTCGAGAAAGCCTGTATTTCTGGCGGAAGGCATCCCGGTGGGCGATTTCGGGTCTTATGTCGTCCCGTTCGCGCCGGAGATCGGCGAACTGGGTCGTGTCGAGCTTAAAAATATCGCAGCCCATGGTCTGGGGTCTGTCGATGGGGGCATTTCGACCTTTTTCTGTTTTGCGCGTGTGCCGGGCGCGATGGATGCCGACCGCGCGTATCTGCTCGAATTTCTGGTCCCGCATCTGCATGCAGCGCTGGTGCGCCTGCTGGCCGACAGCGTTCTGATTCCGGGGCTGGATGAAGACAAGGGAGCCACCTGTGCCATCAGTCGGCGCGAGCGGGAAATCCTGCAATGGGTGCATCATGGAAAAACCAACTGGGAAATTGCCGGAATACTGGAAATCAGCCCGTTGACCGTCAAGAACCACGTGCAGAATATCCTGCGCAAACTCAACGTACAAAATCGCAGCCATGCCGCCGTCAAGGCTTCACGGATGGGCTTGGTGAAAGTTTGATAGCCACGTTCGCGGCTTGTGCGAACCTGCTGATTTGCCAGACCATACGTCGTGAGCACCGCCACCAGTTATCAGGAGTTTCTGCAAAACGAGGCCATGGCCCGCTCACGGCGTCGGCATCCGTTACGCTTGCTGGCGATTTTTCTGCTGACATTTTTTGCTCTGCAATATGCTTGGGAAACCAGCCGCGGCAGCGAACTGGAACGTGTGGTCATCGATCGGGCCACGGTTGCGCCTGCCGCCGGGTTGATCAACCTTCTGTGGCCCGGACAGGGTGTCACCAGCCGGGGCCACCGCATCGTCTCGCCTGACGGGCGCCTCAATATCCTGAATGGTTGCGAAGGCCTTGAAACCCTGTTTCTGCTGATCGCCGCCCTTGCCGCCTATCCCTTTTGCTGGCGAGCACGATTACTGGGGCTGGCGCTCGCGCTGCCTCTGGTGTTTGCGTTGAATCAGGTGCGTATCGTGGCTCTGTGGCATGCCTTTATTCACGCGCGGTCGCTGTTCGGCGTATTGCACGGCGTAGTGCTGCCAATGCTGATGGTTGCCATCTGCCTGATGTGCTTTCTGGTTTTTGTCGAGCGGTATGCCGCTACCGCAGACTAAGGTGCGCGGCATCGCCATGCGCATGCTGTTCTGGCTACCCGTGCTGCTGGTACTGGCCTGGCTGTGCCATCACCAGTATGCCCATCTTTGGCTGCCGGTCTATCGGACAGTGCTGGAGATGACCCTCAGCGACTTTTCGGTACTGTCGCTGGACACCGGATGGGCCAATGAACCGGTGTTTAAAGTGCGGCTAATTGCAGACCGGCTCATGGTCGTGCAGGGGAGGGCGCTCCCCGCCGGATTTATCGTCAATGCCGCTACGCCGACATCCCACGCGCTGGTGCACCCGGTCGTGCTTGCCGTTGTGGCGCTGGTCTGGCCGGGCATGGGCTGGCGCGGGCGTATCGCCCGGCTGATGGCAAGCCTGCCATGCCTGCTGTTACTGGAAACCATTGATATCCCGCTGGTATTGGCCAGTTCGATCAACGATTTGCTCAGCTACGGCATCAATCCCGCGGCGGATCAGGCATCCCTGCTGATCGACTGGGTGCAGGTCATGGATGGCGGCGGGCGGTTTGCCCTGTCGCTGGCAGCCGCTTTTCTGGCGGCAGAAATCCATCACATCAGAAAGTTGAAACGCCCTTCGACAAACTCGGAGCGAATGACGTGAGTGAATCAGCGTTTCCATTCGCTTCTCCACCCGCTTCGGACTAGCGCCGCATCATAATCCCGTAAGAGAGTGTCGCTATGGTGTTTCGCCATGGGGCTCATCACACACATCAAATCGTGCATCGCAGCATTCTGCGTGCTGGCATCGCTCATGACGGCGGCCTGCGCGTTTGCCGCCGATGAGGTGCCGTCGTCCATGGCGGGAAAAATCACGCCAGAAACCTGGAGCAGGGTCAAATCCGGCGAAATCAGCGACCTGATTGTAGAATTCGACGACACCGCAGTCGAAACCGAAGCGCGGAACGACCTTGCCCGTCGCGGCCGCAAAATCGAGGATGATGCCGCTCTTGCAAGGAAAGTCGCAAATCTCCGCAAGCTCAAGCAACCGATTGCGGCAAGGCTGCAAAAGCACGAAGCCGAAATCAAGCGTGACTATTCGCATTTGCCGCTGTCGCTGATGCATTTCAGCGGTGCTGCCAGCGTCGAAAAACTGCTCTCCGGCAGCGGTGTCGCAGCGGTTTACGAAGACCGCAAGCTCTACGCCAACCTCACCGAAAGCCTGCCGCTGATCGGCCAGCCCGCCGTGGCCAATGTCATGAACCGCAAGGGCGCGGGCGCATCGGTTGCGGTACTCGATACCGGGTTGAACTACACGCGCAGCGAGTTTGGCGCCTGTACCGCCCCCGGCGTGCCCAGCGGTTGCCTGGTCAAGGCGGAATACTATGCCGGATCGGTCGCCAATACCGGCAATCTCGATGCCATCGGGCATGGCACCAGGGTCGCCGCCACGGTCGCCGGTGTGGCCCCGTTGGCCAACCTTCTGGCCGTACACGTGTTCAATGGCAGTTCGGCATCCTCCTCCGACGTAATCGACGGCATCAACTGGGCCATCGCCAACCGCACCGCCTACAATATCAAGGCCATCAACATGAGCCTGGGCGACGGCATCAACCACACGTCGGCCTGTACCACCGGCAACGACCCCTTTGCCAGCCCCATCAGCAACGCCCGCAACGCCGGGATTGTGGTGGTGGTGGCTTCGGGAAACGAGGCCTATACCACCGGCATTTCAAGCCCGGCATGCGTGGCAAAATCGCTGGCGGTGGGCGCGGTATACGATGCCGCATTCAGCTCTGTCGCCTGGACGGCCTGCACGGATAGCAATGTGACGGCGGATACCGTCACCTGTTTTTCCAACAGCTCCAGTACCTTGCTCGACATGCTGGCACCGGGGGCCATCATCACGGCGGCCGGGGCCAGCGTGGGCGGCACCTCGTTTGCCGCGCCTTTTGTGGCGGGTGCAGTTGCCGTGCTGGGCGCGGCATTTCCAACCGAAACGCCAGCCCAGTTGGAAGCTCGCCTCACCGGCAGCGGTAAATCGGTCACCGATAGCCGCAATGGTGTCGTCAAGCCGCGCCTCAATCTGCTGGCGACGCAAGGCGCGCCGACCAACGACAGCTTTGCTTCTGCCACAGCAGCGAGCGGCGACAACGGCAGTGAATCAGGCTGGAACCAGAATGCCACCCGAGAAACCGGAGAACCGGCGCATGCAGGATCGACCGGCAGCGCCTCGGTCTGGTGGAAATGGACGGCGACGGCTTCCGGCGATGTCGGCATCGACACTCACGGCAGCGGTTTCGACACCCTGCTTGGTGTCTATACCGGCACGGCGGTCAACAGCCTGACGACAATCGCCTCCAACAACGACGATGGCAGCGGTAACGGCGCCAGCGGCCTGAGTTTTCGCGCGGTTTCCGGCACGACATACTATTTTGCCGTGGATGGCAAAAATACCGCCAGCGGTCGGGTAACGCTCAATCACAGTTTCGATGCCGATACGGCCGACCTGTCGGTCTCCATCGGCGCTACGCCCGACCCAGTCGCCGTGGGCAGCCCGCTGACCTACAGCTTGCTGGTCAATAACCTCGGGCTGTCGGCGGCGAGCAATCTGGTCGTCACCCACACCTTGTCGGGCGGGGTCACGGTCTTCTCGGTCGATGCCGCCTGCACCCAGGGCTCGGGCGTCGTCACCTGCAATGTCGCCAGCCTTGCCCCGGGCGGCAGCATCGGTTTCAGCGTCGTGGTGGTTCCGTCCGCAGCCGGAACACTGGTGGGGCAGTTGACGGCAAGTTCGGCAACGGTGGATGGCAACGCCGCCAACAATACCGCCACGGTGAGCACGACGGTCAATCCTGTCGTGATCGTGGACGACGGCAACGAAGGCGATGCCCCCATGCCGCCGTGGGCTTTGGTAGTGCTGGGGCTGGGCTTGTTCGGCGTCATGCGCCAGCGGCTCATGCGCCGGTAATCGCGGGCCTTGTGGGTTTACCGTGAGTGGTCACGGTGCAATTCGATCCAACCGGATGGATTCTGCTTCAGCTTCAGCCAGCAACGTGTCCCAGTCATCAGGCGGTTGGTCGTTCTCCAGCATTTTGCGGAATACGAGATATGCGTCGTCGCTGCTGTTGTAAGCGCGCTTGGTATCTTCGTCGTTCACCCATGCGTAAACGATGACCTTGCTCTGGGCGTGATACCGGAAGAACAGGCGGTACTGCTGAAAGAATTTAGCTCGGAACCAATGTTTATGATCATTACCAAGGGTGCCGCCTTGACGGTATTCAGGTCGGGCCGGGTCTTGAGGGATGATGTCGAACGCTAGTTTGCTAATGGCAGCTAACCGCTTGCTGGCGTTTTTTTTCACATAGCCGACGGGATCCTGTTGCCTGAAGGCGCCGACCTGCCGTGTCAGTGCTTCAAGCTGTGCCAGAAACAGCGGGTGAGCAAAAACCGTCCAGCCGTGAATAACCAAGGGCGCAAGCTTGCCCATGCTCATGCATCGTTTGTCGGCAAGGCGGCATCGAGATCGACTTCCACGCCGTCGACTAATGACTGGATGCGTTGAACGAAGCCGGTATCCATGGTCTGCAGGCGCTCAGGGTGGCTGGTAATGTCGCGAGCGAGGAAGTTCAGAAATTGACCGAGGATAGGGTCATCGCTCTCGTAAGCTTCGGCGCGGGTCAGTACCACCTCACCGCCTGGGCGGATCGTGTAATGAATCTTGTCGCGCTTCCCCAGTCGGAGGGCGCGTCTCACGGTTTCAGGCACCGTAGTCTGGTAGCGATCGGTGAGCGTGGAATCGACTTCGAGCGTGGCTGCCATGAAA
>WBZX01002537.1_pt1 | contig 12311 bp, 11 predicted proteins | sample 5204211 | NCBI WGS metagenome assembly WBZX01 (sample SAMN12344362, study PRJNA552823) | activated sludge metagenome | biome: Activated sludge suspended growth; feature: Nitrification reactor; material: Wastewater; isolation source: activated sludge from nitrification reactor of wastewater...
CCCTGCGTTCGCGAGCGCGTACGCGCGGACGTCGTCGATGCCGACGCCGTTGGTCTCGAGCACCACCTTCGCGCCGCTGCGCCCGGCGGCAGCGACGATGGCCGGCAGGTCGCCGCGGAGGCTCGGCTCACCGCCGGTCAACACGACCTCCGCGAACACCCGCGCCTGCGTCAACGCGGCGGTCAGCGCGGCCGCACCCGCCACCGACGCGCGCTCGTGCGGCCGCCGGGTGTCGCAGAAGCTGCAGCGATGGTTGCAGGTCTCGTTGGTGAGCACGCGAACGGTGCGCACGGGTGGTCAGCATAGCGTGTCGCCGCACGCAAAGGCGAGCTCACGGCCGTGTGCGGGCGGGGCCATCCCTGCGCAGCGCCACCATGCAGCCGAGGATTCGCGCGCCATCGCGGATCCGCTGCAGGCCGGTGTTGCCGTGGGTGCGGGCCCGACGCGAGACCGGCACCTCGGCCACGCGGGCGCCAGCCTGCAGCGCACGCGAGAGCACCTCGGTCTCGATGTCGTAGCGGCGCGCCGCCAGCGGCAGCCGCTCGAACAAGCGCCGACGGATGGCGCGAAAGCCCGCCTGCGTGTCGGTGAGCGCCACGCCGTAGAGCCGATCGAAGACCCACGAGAGCGCGCGGTTACCCACGCGATCGACCGCCGTGATCGCGCCCGGCTCGAAGCGGCCGAGGAAACGCGAGCCGATGGCCAGATCGGCGCCGCCATCGATCGCCCGGAGCAACGCAGGGATGTGTTCGGGTGGGTCCTGGCCATCGCCGTCGAGGAACACCAGCACGTCGCCGCCGGCCATCGCCGCGCCGCGACGCAGCGCGAGGCCCTTGCCGCCGCCACCCGTGCAGCGCAGCACCCTGGCCCCCGCGGCGGCCGCGAGCGCGCCGGTCCCGTCGGTCGAGCCGTCGTCGACCACGATGACCTCGCCGAGCGCGAGCCGACCGCACGCCGCCACCACGGCCGCGATGCTGCCGGCCTCGTTGCGCGCCGGAATCACGATGCTGCAGGCGGGCGCGCTCACAGCAGCGCCTCGACGCGCGCACGATCGGCGGTGAAGTCGAGCGCCTGCAGGGCGAACAGGGTGCACCACACGTTGCGGTGGCGACTGGCGTCGTCGTAGTGCACCGCGCCGTCGATGGTGCGCGCAGCGAGGAAGCGCAGCCCGCGATCGATCGCGCCATCGAAGCGCCCACGATCGATCGCGCACCACAGCCGGATCGCCTGCGCGGTCACGTCGGTGCGCGCGGGGCCGTGGGCACCGGCCGCAGCCGACCACCACGCCGGCAAGCCGCCGTCGTCGCGCTGCATTGCGGCCAGCTGCTCCGCCGCCGGCACGAGGCCAGCGGTGCCGCCGTGCGCCCACTGCCCCTCGAGCCCGTACGCGATCGCATGCAGGTACGCCGGGCCCTCGCCGTCGTCGACGCCGAAGGGCAGCGGTTCGCGATCGCCGACGCGGGCCACGAGCGGCGCGGCGATCGCCGCCCACAGCTCGGGTGCAACCTGGCGCAGCACGGCGAGCTTGCGCAGGTGGCCACCGAAGCGACGACTCCACCGCTGCGGTTCGGTGACCGGCCAACACGCGCGCGCGCCCTCGACGGCCCACTGCAGCCGCTCGGCGCCGCGGCACCAGCTCGCGTCCGGCGCGTCGTCGCGCGCCCGAGCCCACCGCGACAGCCCGGCCAGCACGACCGCGAGGTCGAAGGCGTACGCGATGCCATCGCGCCCGACCGCGTCGTCGTCGATGCACGCAGACAGCCAGCGCGCGACCGCCGGCGCGCGCGCGTGGGCCAGCGGCTCGCCGGCGGCCCACGACAGCCACAGCCCACCGGCCTCGGGATACACGTGACCGCCGACCCACGCCCGCACGCGCCCGTGCTCGTCGACCACCGCGTCGTCGACCAAGAAGCGCACCATCGCGTCGCGATCGGGACGCGCGTGTGGATGCTGGTCGCCGTCAGCCATCGCCATCCCCGCGCAGCAACGCGAGCGTGCGCGGCACCGTGCGGCGCAGCGTCGCCAGCGGCGCGCCGGCCAGCGCCGGGTAGGCCTCGCAGGCCGAGAAGCAGCCGCCGCAAGCGAGCCGATCGATGTCGGCGCGGACGCGTCGCACATGCTCGCTGCGCCACAGCGCCCGCAGATCGTGCTCGCGCACGTTGCCCAGCGGGCGATCGTAGATGTGGCACGGCAACAGCTCGCCCTCGGGCGACACGAACACCGTGCTGCGCAGCGCCTGGCAGCGGATGCCCGCAGGCTCGCCACGCTCGATCGCCGCGAGGTTCACCACGTAGAGCGACTCCATCAGCTCGGTGAGCGAGTGCGGTACCCCGCGGGCGATCGCGTGGCGGCGCAGCGCCGCGGCAACCGGCACCCGCAGCTCGGCGAGCGCAGCATTGCCGTAGAAGTGCTGCGACAGCTGCATCGCGTTCAGGTGCCACCGCCGCCGCTCGAGCCAGGGCAGCGCCTCGCGCAGCGCGGCCCAGGTGGCTTCCAGCTCGCCGGCGTTGTGGCGGGTGAGGGTGGTGCCGACGTGAACGTCGATGCCGCGGGCGCGCAGGCCGTCGGCGGTCGCGACCGCACGCGCGAACGATCCCGGGCGGCCGCGGATGCGATCGTGCAGCGCCGCCGGGCCATCGACGCTGATCGTGACGATCAGCTCGACCGCATCGCCACCGCGCGCGCGCAGGCGCTCGCGCAGCCGCGAGCTCTCGTGCAGCACCCGTGCGGTGAACCATCCGTTGCTCTGGAAGTGCAGCACCAGCAGCGCGCGCGCGTGGGTGACGACCACATCGAACACGGCGCCGATGTCACCGCGCAAGAACGGCTCGCCACCGGTGAGATCGAGCCACACCAGCTCGGGGCACTGCCGCAGGAACGCACCGATCTCGGCCGGCGTCAGCTCGTGCGCAACCGGCTGCGACCAGGTGTGGCACATCGCGCAGCGCAGGTTGCAACGACGCGTCAGATCCAACACCACGCGCGTGGGTCCGGCGGGACGTCGCCACCAGGTCTGCGCGAGCGCGGTCACCAGCTTGGCGCGCGCACGCACGCCGGGGCTCGCGAGGGGCGGCGGAGTCGACGACAAGGGCTGGCTCGCATGATACCGCCGGCCGCCAGCCGTGGTACCTTGCCCCCGCGAGCAGTGGCTTTGGCGTGGCCTTGGGCATGAGCACGAGCACCAGCGAGACACCGCGACGCGTGCTGGTGACGGGTGCCGATGGCTTCATCGGCTCGCACCTGGTCGAGCGCCTGCTGGCGGACGGGCACCGCGTGAGCGCGGTGGTGCGGGCGAGCTCGACCGTCGGCACCAGCGAGCTGCGCCTGCGCAACCTCGAGCCGGTCCGATCGCGCCTCGAGCGAGTGATCGCGATCGACATCGCGTCCGCCGATGCGGTCGCGCGCATGGCCGAGGCCCGCCCCCAGTGGCTGTTCCACCTCGCGGCCGAGGCCTATGTCGAGCGCTCGTTCACGCAGCCCCACGAGGTGCTGCGGACCAACCTCGGCGGCACCATGAACGTGCTGCAGCTGGCACGCACCTGCGACGCGCTCGAGCGCACCATCGTGACCTCGTCGAGCGAGATCTACGGCACCGCCCGGCGCGACGCGATCGACGAGCAGCACCCGCTCGAGCCGACCTCGCCGTACGCCGCCTCGAAGCTCGCAGCCGACCGCATGGCCTCGGCGTGGCACCGTACCTGGGGGCTGCCGCTGGTGATCGTGCGCCCCTTCAACTGCTACGGCCCGCGCCACACCTACGACGTGATCCCCAAGTTCATCGCGCGCGCGCTCGCGGACGAGCCGCTGCAGATCTTCGGCGACGGCACCCAGAGCCGCGATTTCACCTACGTGGACGACATGGTCGAGGCCTTCGTGCTGGCCGCGACGCACGCCGACGCGGTCGGCCAGGCGATCAACTTCGGCAGCGGCCGCACCACGAGCATCGCCGAGCTCGCCCGCCGTGTGGTCGCGGCCTGCGAGTCACGCTCGAAGGTGGTCCACGTTGCGGCGCGCGCGGCCGAGGTCGCGCGGCTGTGCTGCGATGCCGGCCGGGCCCACGCGCTGGGCTGGCAGCCCCGGGTCGCGCTCGACGAGGGCCTGCGCCGCAACATCGCATGGGCGCGGGAGCAGCGATGACATCCACGCGAGCGACCGCGGCGCTGCGCCACCCGTGGGCGCCGGTCGTCGCGATCACGGTCGCGTTCGTGGTGCTGGCGGTCATCGAGGTCGCGCGCGGGCGCTTCGTCCACGACGAGGGCCTGCTCACCTATCACTTCGCGAAGCTGGCGTGGCTCGAGCCCCGCGCGGCGCTCTTCCTGCAGAAGTCGCGGCCACCGATCTCGTTGTTGTACGCGCCCGCGGCGGCGCTCGGCTGGCACGCGTTCGCGGTGCTGCACGTGCTGGTGGCCGCCGCCGCGCTGCCGTGCATCGCCGCGATCGCGGCGCGACTGGGTCACGGACGCCCGGCAGTCGCGACGTTGGTGCTGGCGGCGTCGCCGTTGTTCGCGGCGGCCGCGGTGGCGGGCGTCTCGAACAGCGACGGCGTGGCGCTGGCGTGCGTGGCGACGTGGCTGCTGGTCTGCACCCGCCGCGCGGCGCTCGCCGGGGCCCTGCTGGCCGCGCTGCCATGGGTGCGCGCCGAGCTGGCACCGCTGTCGGCCCTGCTGCTAGTCGCCAGCGGCACGCGCCACGGTGGTCGCGCGTGGCTGGGCGCGATCGCGTTCGTCGTGGTCTACGCGCTGCTCGGCGCGCTCGAGCACCGCGACGTGCTGTGGCTCGTGCACTACCCGCCCGCGCTCACCGAGCCGATGGCCGACAATCCCTACTGGGCGCACCACGACGGCCGGGTCGACGCCGCGAGCATCGGCGCCACGCTGCTCGCCTTGACGCCGGTGTGGATGCTCGCGATCCCGCTGCGACGCGGCGGCATCGCGCGCGAGCAGTGGCTGTGGTGGTCGTTCGCGGCCTTCGAGCTCGGCGTATTGCTGGCGCTGCCGCGCTGGCGCGTGTTCAACTTCGATCTCTCACCTCGCTACCTGCTCGGGGTCTTGCCCGCGCTCGCGTTGGGGGTCTCGTCGAACCTGCAAGCCTGGCCCGAGCCCCCGCGCGTGGCCACTCGGGTGCTCGAGACGCTCGCGCTGGCGGGCGCGCTCGCGCTGGGCTGGGCGGCGGCGATGGCCGGGCAGCCGCTCGGCGGGTTGGTCGCGACCGCCATGGCCGCGACCGCGCTGGCAACTGCACGCGCGGGCTTCGTGCGGGCCGGCATCGCGATCGCCACGCTGCTCGTGCTCGTCGGCCCGCTGGGCTTTGCCGACGGCGCACGGCTGCGACGCGACCACGAGTCGCCGGAGATCGCCGAGTTGCTCGCGCGCCTCCGCGAAGATCCGCGGCTCGCGGGCCGTCCGCTCTACACCAACGCACCGCTGCTGTCCGCGACGCTGGCGGGCCGCCACGGCGAGGTCCACTACATCGTGCAGGCCGATCAGCTGCACGAGCTGGTGGCGCTGACCAACCCCGACAACGGCCAGCGCCAACGCCTGCTCGCCGCGATCGCGCGGGACTTCTACGGCACGCCGGTGTTCCCCGACGCGCTCGCGCCCGAGCTGTTGCCCAGCGACGCGGTGCTGCTGCTGGTCGACGACCCGCGGCTGTCGCTGGTGATGCCAGCGGCGATCTGGGACGACGCCCTGGTGACGCTGTCGGCCAGCGGTCGCGTGCGCGTGGCCGAGCTGCGGCCGCGAGGTGCCCCGTGAGCCGCGTGCTGCGCGACGCCGCGCCGGCGGCCGCGATCGCCATCGCGGCGATCGTGCTCATCGCCATCGCGCCCCCGCGCGAGCCGCCCGCGCCGGCCGCGATCGCGACCGTGCCGGTCGATACCCACATGCTCGACGGCCTCGTCGTCGGCGATCGCATCGCCGGCTGGAGCGTCGCTGCGATCGCGGCGACCCCGGACGGTGGCCTCGACGTCACGATGCAGCGCGACGAGCTGCGCTTCGTGTACGCCGTGGTGCCGCTCGGCACGCGGCCCGAGAACCCGCCCTTCCAGTCGGACGCGTACGCGATCTACTACGGCCACGCGACCCCGGCGGGCCGCGAGATCCCGGCCGGCGCCCTGCGAGCGACGAGCGCAGACCTGCTGCGCCGGCTCGAACGCGTGCGTCGACGCGGCTAGTACCTCGACTAGTGCCGCTGTCGCGTTCGTACAAGATCGCCGCGGTCGCGACCAGCTACTCCCCCACGGAGCATGGCGAAACCGCGATCGGCCAAGGGCACCAAGGACGATCCGTGGCGGCTGAAGACGCCGCCCGGCACCTCCGAATACACCATCCACCGCGACGATGCCGTCGACCCGCCGCTGCTGGTATGCCAAGTCGGCACCACCAAGCTGACCTACCTCGCGCGCATCGTCGACGACCTGCACGCGATGCTGAAGGCGCGCGGCGACTGGATGGCGCTCGGCGCCGCCGACGAACAGAAGCAACCCGCCGACGACACCGTCGAGGCGTGGGGGCGCGCGTCGAGCAACCCGGTCGGCGGTTGGTACGGCCAGAAGAAGGGCTACCGTGGCCGGGTCGGCATGTACCTGCCGCCGCTGCTCGAGGCGCTCGGACTGGTCGAGCTCGAGCACAACGCCAAGAACAACCGCGTGCGCGCGAAGTGACGCGCGATCACTCGCGATCGGCGTCGTCGAACAGCGCGGCGAACAGGCCCTGCGCGGCGTCGGGCGCCGCCTTCGTGCGGGTCTCCTCGCGGCCGGGCACGGCCTTGCCCGCGATCGGCAGTCGCTTGGACGGCCGTGCCATCGCGGCGTCCGCGGCCACCACCTGAGCCCCCACGCCGCCGAACATCTCGGCGTGGGCGACAGGCATCGCGGGCTGCGGCGCGAACTCGTCGCGCCCGCGCAGCTCATCGCCGCCGAAGCGCGCCAGGTAGTGGGCATCGACACCGACGCAGCGCGGCCGCGCGGCACAGCCGGCGCAGACCGGGGCGTGCACGCGGGGCTCGGTCTCGCCGGGCACCACCGACCATGCCGCCATCGGGCCCAGCAGACACGCCGGCGCGCCCTCGATGGCCGCGCCCACGCCGGCCCTGCGCGCGCGATCGAGGGCGTGCAGGGCAAACGGCAGTGAGAGTCCCAGCCGCGGCACCACGTGATCGAAGCCGGTGCGGGCGCGCCCCGTCGCGTGTGGCACCGTGATGCGCCACGCAGCGACGCCCAACCGCGCGAGCACGGCCGGCAGCTCGGCCAGCACGCGGAAGTTCGAGCGCGTCAGCACCGTGCGCACGACCACGGTCACTCCGCGCCGACGCAGCAACTCGGCGGTCGCCACCGCAGCCACGAAGCTGCCGTCGACATCGGTGTGGTAGTCGTGCACGTCGACGCGCGCGCCGTGCAGCGAGAGCTGCACGTCGGTGACGCCGGCGTCGACGAGCGCCGACCATCGCATCGCGCTCGCGCGCCCGTGGGTCTGCACACCGATCGCCTCGAAGCCGCACCCACGCGCCGCAGCGACCCACTGTTCGAGCGCCGCCGGGTCGTCAGACGCCGCCAGTGGCTCGCCGCCGACGAAGCCCACCGACGTGTGGCCCGCGGCCCGCAAGGAGCCCAATGCGACCGCGGGGTCCGCCGCGATCGTTAGAACCGGCGCGTCGGCCTGCGCGCAGAAGCGGCAGCGGTTGTCACACGTCGCCGCGACGCGGACCCACGCCCGCGTCACGACAACGGCACACCGAGCGCGGCCCCACCGTGCGTCTCGCCGCGCTCGCGCAGGGTCAGCAGCTGCGGGCCGGGCCCCTGCTCGAGCGCACGCAATCGCTCGGCCAGCGCCATGACGCCGAGCCCCTGGGCCTCGTCCGTGCTGGTGCTGCCATCGCCATGGTTGGCGAGGAAGAGGCTGTAGTGCGCGGTGTCGGCGATGCCGCCCGGGCCTTCGGGATCGCGGGCGAGCACGTCGACCTGGAAGCGCGTGCCCTCGGCGGTCGCGAGCACGATCGGCACTGCGCCGAACTGCGGCGGGTGCACGGCGACCACGGTCACCGCACCGATGCGCTCACCCGGGTCGAGCGCCGGCCAGCTGCCACGCGCGCTCGATCGCCGTGTCGTCAGCATCACGCTACCGGCAGCCACCACCGCCGTGCCCGCCGCGAGCACGCCGAGCACCCGTCGCCGTCCCCACCACGTCACGGCGGCGGCCGGGGCCGCTGCGCCCTCCGAGGTGTTGCCCTGCGCGGCGGTGGTGCGATCGTCGACGCTCACGATTGCCCAGTATCGCTGCTGCCACGTGGTGCGGTCAATGTACCGACCACGCACACGCGCGGGCCCGCGCCACCTCGAACGACCGGGCGCCCGGCGGCGCGGGGCGGTAGGCTCGTCGGCGTCGACCCTCCCCGGCCGGCACTCGCGTCGCCCGGTACTTACCTCGTCCGAGAGCTCGAACTGCCATGACCACGACCACGATCCCCTCCGCGTGTGCACCCACCCCGACCACCGGCGCGCCCGCGCGAGGCCGCGCGCGATCGAGATCGGCGTGGCTGCCGTGGCTGTGCGTGATCGGGCTGGCGTGCGGCAAGGAGGCCAACGACGATGGCGGCGACGGCACCGGCTCGACCGGCTCGACCGGCGCATCGGCCACGACCGCCAGCGACGCGACCACCAACACGTCGACCTCCGCGAGCACGACCGGACCTGGCACCACCGCCGGCACCACGGTCGGCACCAGCGTCGGCGACAGCAGCAGCGATGGCGGCTCGTCGACCACCGGTGATGCCGAGCCCGCGATCCAATGGGTCGGCCGCATCGACACCTCGGATCCCACGCGCACCCGCATGGGTTGGTCGGGCACCGGCTTCGTGGTGCGCTTCGATGGCACCGGTGCGAGCGTGCGCATGGACGACGCGGCGCACTACTGGACCCTGGTGGTCGACGGCACCGTGCAGCCCCGCTTCGACACCCAGGGCGGCGAGCAGGACTACGTGCTGGCCAGCGGGCTGCCGGCCGGCGAGCACGTGATCGAGCTCTACCGCCGCACCGAGGGTAGCTTCGGCACCACCGCAATCGTCTCGGTCGATCTCGAGGGCGAGCTGCTGTCGCCACCACCGGTGTCCCGTCGCATCGAGATCATCGGCGACTCGATCACCTGCGGCTACGGCGACGAAGGCGTGGCGCCCTGCTCGTTCAGCGCCGAGACCGAGAACCACTACCTCACCTACGGCGCGGTCGCGGCGCGGGCGGTCGGCGCCGAGCTCAGCACCGTGGCGTGGTCGGGCAAGGGCATCATCTACAACTACGGCGACGACACCTTCGAGCCGATGCCCGAGCTCTACGATCGCGCGCTCGCGACCGAACAGAACCAGTGGGACTTCAGCACCCAGCCCGACGTCGTGCTGGTGAACCTCGGCACCAACGACTTCAGCACCGGCAACGATCCTTCGCACGACCAGTACGTCAACGCATACGTCGACTTCGCCGCCCACCTGCGCGAGGTCAACCCCGACGCGTACATCCTCTTGTTGTCGCCGTCGCTGTTCGGGGACGAGGCCACCATGGTCGATGGCTACCTGCAGGACGTCGTCGATGCGCGGGCCGCCGCCGGCGACACGCAGATCGACTGGGCCAACATCAACGTCACCTGGGAGGGCTCGGGCTGCGACGGCCACCCCAACGTCGCGACCCACCAGGACATGGCCGACCGCCTGGTCGAAGAGCTCCAGAGCCACGTGGGCTGGTGAGCCCGTCGCCCGCGCGTGATCGACCGCGCCGGCACCCGGTGCGAGTTGGAGCCATCGCCGACCCGCCCCGGGTGGCTTCGCCGGGGCGGTGAACCGCCGCGCGCCGCCGACAACCTTTGAGAACAAGGAAGCTCGCGCGCAGCGGGAACGTTTGCGCCGGCCGACACTCCCAGACGTTCCGACGTGCCGACCACTGCAAGGGGATCCTCGACCATGACCCACCATCGACGCCTCGCACTGCTGCTGCTGTGCTCCTGCACCGCGGCCGCGGGCAAGACGCACGGCACCCGCTCGCCCGCGGGCACCACCGCTTCACCGACCCACGAGGTCGCCGCGCGGCTCGTGCACGAGACCAAGGTCGCGACCGCACCCGCGACGCCGCTGCTGCAGGCGATGACCGCGGAGGTCGAGCGGGCCAGCGCCGCGCTCGGCAAGGACGGCAGCGCCAAGCCTTACTACTTCGACTACCGCATCAGCGAGGCCGACACCGTCGAGATCGTCGCGAGCCGTGGCGCGCTCGAGCTCTCGACCCGCGACCGCGCGCGCGTGCTCGACGTCGCGATGCGCGTGGGCGACCACGAGTTCGACAACCATCACTGGGATCACCGCAGCGTGCCAGGCATGGTCGGCAGCCGCAGCGCCCAGCTGTGGGGTCAACGCCTGCCGATCGACGACGATCCCGGGGCCATCGCGACCGTGCTGTGGATGAGCACCGATGCCGCCTACAAGCAGGCGGTGTCCGGCTACGAACGCGCAAAGGCGCAGAAGCAGCTGGCCGCGAAGTCGGACGACAAGTCGCCCGATTTCGCGAAGGAGCCGGCGGTCGCGGTGCTCGAGCAGCCCGCCGCGCTCACGGTCGATACCAAGGCGTGGGAGCAGCGCGTGCGCGCGTTGTCGAAGGCGTTCAACGGCCACCGTCACATCATCGAGAGCGAGGTGCGGCTGGTGGCGAGCGCCGACAACCGCTACTTCGTGAGCAACGAGGGCAGCCGGCAGCAGAGCGGCCGCGCCCACGTGCGACTGATCCTGAGCGCAACCGCCAAGGCCGACGACGGCATGGACCTCGCCCACGCCGACATCGTCGATGTCGGCGACTTCGCGTCGATGCCGAGCCAAGAGGAGCTGCTGGGACGGGTCGAGACCCTCGCCAAGACCCTCGCGGCGCTGCGCGAGGCGCCGGTCGCCGAGCCCTATGTGGGGCCGGCGGTGCTCGAGGGTCGCGCGGCCGCGGTCTACTTCCACGAGGTCTTCGGCCATCGTGTCGAGGGCCATCGCCAGGAGGACGAGTCCGAGGGCCAGACCTTCGCCGACAAGGTCGGGACCGCGGTGATGCCGAGCTTCATCGACGTCTACGACGACCCGACGGTGCTGCGACTCGACGACGTGTTCCTGAACGGCCACTACCGCCACGACGACGAGGGCGTGCCGGCGACACGCGCGACCCTGGTCGACGACGGCAAGCTGGTGGGCTTCCTGCTCTCGCGCACGCCGACGAAGGAGTTTCGCCGCTCCAACGGCCACGGGCGCGCGCAAGCCGGCTCCGACGTCGTCGCACGACAGGGCAACCTGGTGGTCGCGCCGTCCGAGGGGCTCGACCACGCCGCGCTCGACGCTCGCCTGCGCGAGCTGGTGGTCGAGCAGAAGCGCCCCTACGGCCTGCGCTTCGTCGAGATCAACGGCGGCGTGACCAACACCAGCCGCTGGGCCGCGCAAGCGTTCCAGGTCACGCCCGTGGTCGTGTTCAAGGTCTACCCCGACGGTCGCGAGGAGCTGGTCCGCGGCGTGACGCTGGAGGGCACGCCGCTGTCGTCGCTCTCGAAGATCGTCGCCGCCGGCGATCGCTACGAGGTCTTCAACGGCTACTGCGGCGCCGAGTCGGGCTTCGTGCCGGTCTCGGCCGCCAGCCCCGCACTGCTGCTCGGGCAGATCGAGGTCGCCCGCGCCCCCGCGGCCCAGGACCGCCCGCCGCTGCTCGCCCCACCCGCGTTCGAGACCCGCCCCGGAGGTGCCCGATGATCGCCACGCTGCTGTCCGCCACCCTCGCGCTGGCCCCCGCCCTCGCGCTGGCCCCCACCGCCACCGCCCCCGATCTCGAGGGCGACATCGTGATGAAGGCCATGAAGGACGAGCTCGCGCGCACCAGCGCGATGAAGCTGCCCGACTCGCCGGCGCCGTACTGGGCCTCGTACCACGCGGTCGACGTGCACGACGTGGTCGTGCAATCGAGCTTCGGCGCGCTGCTGAAGTCCGAGACCAACCTCGGCCGTGTGGTCGCGCCGCGTGTGCGGGTCGGCGGCTACGAACTCGACGCCGTCGGGCTCCCGATGATGGCGCAGCCGCCCTTGGTCACCATCGAGGACGACTACGACGCGCTCCGCCACGCGCTGTGGCGCTTCACCGACGGTGCCTACAAGATGGCGGCGACCGGCTTCAAGGAGGCCCAGACCGAACAGACTCAGCGCACGGTCGACGCCGACCGCCCCGCGTCGTTCTCGGCCCGCACCACGCCGATCGTCACCGTCCACACCGAGGTCGCCAGCGCGCCCGAGCAACGCAAGCTCGAGGCGCTCGCCAACGAGGTC
>WBZX01002542.1_pt1 | contig 12301 bp, 9 predicted proteins | sample 5204211 | NCBI WGS metagenome assembly WBZX01 (sample SAMN12344362, study PRJNA552823) | activated sludge metagenome | biome: Activated sludge suspended growth; feature: Nitrification reactor; material: Wastewater; isolation source: activated sludge from nitrification reactor of wastewater treatment...
CGTTCTTTGTGCAGTATCCACGCCTGCTGAAAGGCGGAACAACATACGAAAAGGCCGTATCATCGCTCGATATATTCAGCACCATTGCCGTACTGAGCGCATCGTCCCTGCCATCTGACAGAACCTACGATGGCGTGAATCTCATGCCTTACCTGCAGGGCGACAGCAGCCAGCCGCACGAAACATTCTTCTGGCGCAGCGGGTATTCGAAAGCTTTCCGCAAGGGCGACTGGAAACTCTATATCAATGAAAAGAACAACACCACCTATCTTTTCAATATGGCCGTTGATCGGGAAGAAAAAAATGATCGTTCCCGGGATGAGCCGGCCAAACTCAAGGAGCTGAAGGAAGCCCTGAAAGAATGGGAAACGAAGAATACGATCGAACCCCGCTGGCCCAGCGCTGCCGATGTACGCATTGATGTAAACGGAAAATGGTTCCGGTTTCCCAGTTAGGATCATTTATCGCTTACACAGCGAAAGCCGGTATGCTCCAACCCCGTGTCGGGCGAGGTTTTCATGCGGGCGCTCACCCGGTAACCCTTGCAGTAAGATGCATTACACAAAAAAGATCCGCCCCGCACCACGCGTTTCGGAACACCGGGCTCATCGGGATCGTTGCCCTGCCGCGGACCGGCGGGGTTGAGCGCAACGGCACGGGTGAGTGATGCATAATATCCCGGATCATACCAGTCGGCGCACCACTCCCATACATTTCCTGCCATATCGTAGAGTCCATACCCGTTGGATGCATAGGAACTTACCGGCGCCAGCCGCTCAAAGCGATCTGTGCGCAGGTTCCGGTTCGGGAATACGCCCTGCCAGGTATTGGCTTTTGGTTTCCCCTTGTCGATGGGTTCATTGCCCCAGGGATATGGATCCGCCGGTCTTCCGCCTCTTGCCGCGTATTCCCATTCGGCTTCGGTGGGCAATCGCTTGCCGGCCCATTTGCAATAAGCCATGGCATCGTACCAGGAGATATGTACTACAGGATGATTGTCTATCCCGGTGATGCCGGTACCAGGCCCGCCGGGATGTTTCCAGTCGGCCCCCTTTTTCCATGTCCACCATTGCGAAGGATCCTGCAGCGAAACGGCATGCCCGGGCGGAGAAAATACAAGCGAAGCGGCCACCAATAAACTGTCATCGGGTTTGGGCGTGCCGGGCGGTAATTGCTTTTTCATCTCTTCCCAGTCGGGCGCTTTTTCGGCGGTAGTGATGTAACCCGTTGCTTCAACGAAACGACGGAACTGCGCATTGGTCACTTCGGTGATGTCTATCCAGAATCCATGCAGTTGCACCCGGTGTTGGGGATATTCATCTCCCCTTCCATCTGTATCGGTGGCGCCCATCATGAATTCTCCGGCGGGGATATAGACCATGCCCGCATGCGAAACTGCACCCGGCGCAATGGCAGACGTGTCGGGCATCGGTGCCAAGCGTGCCGGAATATGCTCACCGCAGCAAACAGCCGTGTCGGTTTTCTTATCCGCACAACCGTAGGTCAGCAAAACAATACATGGAAACAGCAGGTTGAGTATGATCAGCCGGGTACGCATATCAGAAGCCCCCGAAGAGCATGGGATATTTAGCCAGCGTTTCTTTGGTAAAGTATTTCTTCACCATGTTTTTGAAATCGTCGAGCATGCGCACATTATTCAGGTTCTTGTCGCCCTGCCAGTAGTCGAGTTCCGTCATGCGTTTGTTCACGGCGGTTTCAAGGCTGGCGATCGATTCTTTGGGTTGTTTGTTCATGCTGTAGGCGGCGCCGAGGTTGTAGTAACCCCAGTAATCGTCGGGCAGGTAGGCAACCTGGTTCTTAAACATGGTAATGGCTTCGGCGAATTTCTTTTGGTTGAGCAAACTGTAGCCGTATCGTTCCAGGATATCCTTTTCCTGCTTATTGATCTGGTAGGCCTTGTTATAAAAGTATTCGCTGCTGTCGTATCTGTTCAGCTGCAGGTAATACACATCCGCGGTGCCCTTGTATCCATTCCATTCATTGGGCAGGATGCTGTTGTACCGTTTGAAAGCAGCGATGGCATCCTGGCTTTTATTCCGGGCCGCATAGATAACCCCCAGGTTGAAGTACACGTTTCCATTATCGGGCTGCAGTACCGTTACCTTTTTAAAATCGGCAAGCGCTCCTTCCATATCTTTCTGGATAAACTTCGCGTTGCCCCGGTTCAGGTAAGCCACCACGGCATTGGGGTCCAGTTCGATGGCCTTGCTGTAATCTTTAATGGCGCCGGGATAATCCTGTTTGAGGTTCTTAATATTGGCCCGGCCCAGGTAGCCGTCGGCATTGCCGGGTTGCAGCTCGATGCATTTTTCATAATCCTTTACCGCTGCCTCATAATTTTTGGACGAATAATACGCCACAGCCCTGTTCTTGTAAGCCGCGAAGTAAGCCGGATCGGCCGTGATCGCTTTTGTATAATCCTGGATCGCTTCGGCGGAGCGGTTCAATCGGTTGTACACCAGGCCCCGGTCGTTGTAGGCATTGGAATAGTTTGGGTTCAGTTCGATGGCCTTGCTGTGATCTTTGATGGCGCCCTCATAATCCTTCAGGGCGTATTTCACCAGTCCGCGGTTATGCAGGGCCTTTTCATTCTTTGCATCCAGTTCAATGGATTTGTTGAAATCCTGCAGGGCGCCGGCATAATCCTTTGCTTTGAATTTTGCCAGGCCCTGGTTATTGAATTCGGTGGATGTTTGCGCCGAAGCCAGTACGGGCATAAGTGCCAGTATGGTAAAAAGTGACAGAATCTTTTTCATAACAATCGTAATGAAGTGTTTTCAAGTTACAACAATATTCACAGCTGCAGGCGTAACGCCGCTTTATCCTGAGCCCTGTCAGGAAACCGCGAATTCAACAGCGGCCAGCGCATGCAGGTACGAAGTATCAAAAACGGGTACCGGGCAATCCTCCTGTTTGATAAGAATGGGTATTTCGGTACAACCCAGCACAACACCCGCTGCGCCCTGTTGCCGCAGCGAGTCGATGATGGACAAATACCGTTGTTTTCGTTCGGGAAGAAAAATCCCTTTCCCGAATTCTTCATAAATGCTGTGGTTGATGAATTCAATATCCGGTTCGGCGGGTACGATCACGGATATGCCCTGCGCCGCCAGGCGTTCTTTGTAAAAGTCCATCTGCATCGTATACTTTGTTCCCAGCAGGGTTACCTTCTTCAGCCCTTTTTCATTGATTGCACGGGCCGTTGCATCGGCGATATGAATCAGCGGTATGCTGATTTCCTTCTCTACCCGGTGTGCAATATTGTGCATGGTGTTGGCACAGATGACAAGGCAATCGGCCCCGGCAGTCTCCAGGGTTTTAGCCGCGCTACACATGATGTTAGCGATTTCATCCCAGTCTTCGCGAAGTGTGGGCGCTTTGATTTCCGCGAAGTCGACCGAATGCAGGATGATCTTCGCTGAATGTACGCCGCCCAATTTTGCCTGCACCTGTTCATTCAGTAAACGGTAATAATCGAGCGTTGAATGCCAGGTAATTCCACCGATGAGTCCAATTGTTTTCATCTATTAAAAATAGCAAATGCCGTTGAACGGCCCTTTCAGTCGTTTAACATTACTTTAAACCGCTGGTATTACAAACCATTTTGCCGGGTAGCGATTCTGTCGTATATTTGCGGCGCAATTCAGAACTACCGCGTTAGCTATAGGTTTTTACACCTCCTGTTTGCCCCGGAATCCGCTGCCAGACCACGATACGCCTGACTTCCCGGATTTTTACTGTTCAACGAACATAAACAGAAATATATGATGAAAAATGAAACAATGGGTGTTTCGCACACCCCGAACAAAAAGGAACAGAAAGATTTATTGAGTGAATCAAAAGAACTGAATTCTGTTGATCTGAAAGCAGACAACCACCACCGAAGCTTCGGCGTTACGGATATGTGGTACCTGCAAAAAAGACAACGTACTGCCGCTTCTATGCTGCGTAGACTGCAATAACGCATTCGATAAACCCGGTTCGTTCCCTATGAACAAAAGAAAGCATCCGCCTGAGGCGGATGCTTTTGTTATTTCAGTGATTATATATTTCCTTAGCGGAGTAATACCGTGGTACCCTGCTTGCGGTGCGTCTTTCCATCCACGTCCACCGCTTCGATCATCCACACAACCGTTTGTGTTTCGGTGGTAACCTGGCCATTGATCCGTCCGTCCCATCCGGGCCGGTCGCTGTTCATCTGGAACAACAGCTTACCCCAGCGGTTGTACACCCGGAAATAATTCACGTGGTCGAATCCGAAGAGCAAAGGACGCAGCAGGTCGTTCACTCCATCACCTCCCGGCGTGAATACCGTAGGCACATAGATCTCGATCTTCTTCTGTGTCTTCACCAGCAAAGTATCCACCGTTACACAACCATTCCGTGCGTTCTTCAGTTCGATGGTATACAACTGGTCGTGCATTCCCTTGAATGTAGGATTATAGCTGAACCGGTTATCGAGGTTTGTAGCGGGCGTCCACAGCACACTGTTGCCCAGCGTTTGTGCATGCAGCACTTCAGGGAAGTTGTAGCGTGCGTTGAAATCCGGGTAACGTGTACCGGGGATCGCCGGTTCAACAATGATATCCAGTTCGCGGGTGGATACCGGCGTTGGACAACCGGTAATATTCACCGATAATTTCACCTTATAGCTTCCGGCAGCGGGGTAACTGTATACCGGCGTACGGGTATTGCCTGTTTGGCCATTACCGAATTCCCATAAATAATCCAATGTAGTGGTGGTGGTATTGATGGTTTTATTCACCACGTAGATCGGCGTATTGGCACAGGTGGGTGAAGTGAGCAGGAAGTCGGCCACGGGGTAGGCAAACACAGTCGCTGTTTTGCTGATCGTATCCGAACAACCGCCATTAGTACCCGAAGTGATCAGCCTTACGGTATACGTGCCCGGGTTGGCGTAAGTATGGGTAACGTGTTGGGTTGTGGCGGTGTTTCCATCACCCAGGTCCCATTGGTATTGCATGCCGCCGGTGAAAACAGTACTTCCGTTGGTGAAAATGAACTGGTTGTTGTTCAGGCACTGACTGGCCTGGTTGATGGTATAATCCGCCTTGGGTGTCGGGTAAACGGTTACCGCAAATGTGGTGCTGTCCTGGCAACCACCGTTAGCTGCCGTGATCAACAATTTTACATTGTACACGCCCGGCACCGGGTAGGTATAGGTAACATCTCTTGTGTTGAAAAGCGTACCATTACCCATATCCCAGTTGTAAAGAAGGTTACCGGCAAACACGCTGCTCGTGTTATTAAATATGAATTGATTGTCGCGGTAGCATTGTTGCGCTGCCGTAGCCAGGCTGAAACTGGCAACGGGTGTCGGGAAGGCTGTTACATTTATGGTTTTTTCTTCGCTGCAGCCCCGGTCGGATGTAACTATAAGTCGCACCGGATTCGTAGAAGGAGCGGCATAACTATGAATGGCGTCGCGGGTATTGGCCGTTCCGCCATCACCGAAGGTCCAGCTGTATTGCAGGGTGCCGGTTGGTATGGTCGTATTGTTGGTGAACACGAACTGGTTGTTCTTAAAGCACTGCTCAACCAGGTTCACACTGAAATCAACGGCTGGCATATCGTATACCTGTACAGTGGTAACGCTGGTATCCTTACAGCCATTGGGCGAGCTTACGATCATGCGCACATTGTATGTGCCTGGCGCAGCATACGTATGCGAGGCATCCCGGGTATTGGCTGTGTTGGCATCGCCGAAATCCCATTCGTAGGTCATGGCGCCGAGGGTTAGCGTACTGGTATTGGTAAAATTGAACTGGTTGTTCTTAAAGCACCGTGTTGTTCCATCCACGGTAAAGCCTGCCACCGGTGTTTCGTAGATGGTGATGGTTATATCGCTGGTGGTAACCTGGCAACCCGATCCCTGGAAACTGAACAGGGTGGCATGGTAGACGCCGCTCTGCGTTGGGATGTATTGCTGTTGATTGGCGCCGGGTATGGGTGTTATGCCATTGTACCATTGAATGCTGTCGGCAGGTTGTACAAACAGTGTTGCCGCCTGCGGATCGCCCTGGCAGAAGGTATTGGGCCCCGATAACTGGATCGTATTATCCAGCACGGCCGCGTATACCATCACGGTATCTTTCGAAACGCAGCCCCCGCCCTCGTGGGTAACGGTAAGTATGTATTGCGTGGTAACCGATGGCGTGGCAATAGGGTTCGATATGTTGGGATCACTTAACCCCGTGGGCGGACTCCAGGAATAGACATAGCCCGGCTTGGGTATCACACCCAACTGCACCGGCGCATTGTTGCAGGAGGTTCGGTCGGGGCCTGCCTGGGGTTGGATTGTGAGTGTATCCTGTAAGGTTGCCGTAAGCGTATCCCTGCAACCATAACCCTGGTATGGATCTACGATAAGTTTAAGGACAGTACCGGGAGCCGGTGGTGGTGTAAAGTTGATCGTTTGGGTATTGCCATAATTTACCGTATAGTTCGAATTCCACCACGAATAAGCCTGGTATCCGAATGGCCCTGTAACGTTTATAAAAGCATCATCCGGACAAAAGGTAGCCCCTATAAATGAACTGCTGCATTCCGAATTGATATCAATATACGCATAACCAAAATGACTCCCATTCGGTGTGGCTGCGCAACCCATTGCCCTGAAGGTGATCTCAAATGTTTTACCTGCATTGCCATCCAGTTTTACCGACCTTGCTGCCCAGGGTTTGAATATGATTTGTCCATTAACAGGGCTGGTTTGAAATCCAGGCAGGGGAGATGCATTTGAATAAGCAATGGTATCCGAACTACAGGTATCCACTATATTATCAGTGATATTTATAACAGCAACTTCCAGCCTGGGCTGAATATTTGCGGGATGGCCACCGGCATTATTGATAACCATTGCATAGTTATAGATAAGGCTAAATTCATTTCGGCCCGCTGGTATGGTAAATGTATATGTAAGAATATCGGCTTGCCTACCCCCCGTCAAAGCCCCAATCCTTACTGATGTGCCGCTTCCGTTAGGACATAGTTTCGGAAAAAGTCCGAATTGATCAAGAGCAGGCTGTGTGGCGGGTGTTATTATATCATGTCTTCCGGGTATGGGGAAAGTTGGCGTAACATTGAAAAGCACTCCAGGGCCACCCCCTACAATTTGCTCAAAAGTAGCTGTGTAAATATTCCAGTTGTTAAAAGTCCCTTCTTCAAAATCGATATTGGGCGGACATTGAGCCCGTAACCCGTTCACGCTTCCCGCAAATACAAAAAGCAGTAAAGCAAGACTACGGATATTTGTACGAATTGACATTGTTATCTATTTTCTTGTATGATCTTATTAAGAACCGGTTCTTATTCAGTTTCTCAGCGCAGCAATACCGTCGTTCCCTGTTTGCGGTGCGTTACCCCATCCACATCCACGGCTTCGATCATCCACACCACGGTTTGTGTTTCGGTGGTGATATTCCCGTTGATGCGTCCATCCCATCCCGGCCGGTCGCTGTTCATCTGGAACAGCAGTTTGCCCCAGCGGTTGTACACCCGGAAATAATTCACGTGATCGAAACCGAAGAGCGTCGGCCGCAGGTAATCGTTCAACCCGTTCCGATCGGGCGTAAATACATTCGGTACATAGATCTCGATCTTCTTTTTGGTGCGAACGAATTGCGTATCTACGGTAACGCAACCACTCGGCGTGGTAAGCTGAATGGTATATAACTGCGAATGGATGCCACGGAATGAAGGCGTATAGCTGAAACGATTATCCAGGTTCAGCGCCGGGCTCCAGATCACGTTGTTACCGATCGGGCGTGCCTGCAACCGCAGCGGATAATTGAAGATGGCTTCCACCTCGGGATAGGTAATGGAAGCCGCGGGCGCTTCGATGCGGATCGGAACGATCTTGCTGTGCAGAGTTCCCGGGCACTGCGTAGTGCTTACGGTAAGCGTCAGGTTATAGGTGCCGGGCGCCGGGTAGGCATAGGCCGGACTGCGTACTGTTTCGGTATGGCTGTTACCAAAATCCCACAGGTAGGTAAGTGTGGAACTGGTATTGTTGATCGCTTTGTTCACCACCAATACATCCTGGTTGATACAGGCCGGTTCCCGCACAAAGAAATCGGCAAAGGGATAAGGCAGCACTTCCACATCGCGGTAGGCGCTGTCGGCACAACTGCTGTCCGACGAAGCAAGCATCTTGATCCGGTAAGTACCCGGGTTTGCGTAGCTGTGATTCACATGGAGACCAGTACCGGTATTGCCGTCGCCGAATTCCCAATTGTAATTCACCGCACCCCATTCGATGGTAGTGGTATTGGTGAGTATGAAATCATTTCCGCCGAAACATTGCTGCGCATTGTTAACGGTAAACCCGGCCTTGGGTGTTGGATTCACATTCACCGGTATGAAGATGCTGTCGGTACAGCCCCTGTCGGTATTCAGGAGCAGGCGTACATTGAATAATCCCGGAACCGCGTAACTATGCACAATGTCCCTGGTATTATAACTGTTGCCATCGGCCATATCCCAGTAATAACTCAGCACCGCCCCCGCTTCCACCGTGCTGCTGTTGGTAAAGGCGAACGCATTGTTGTAAAAGCAACGGCTGTCCTTATCAACGGTGGCAACAGCGTTCGGACTCGGGTTGAGGCGTACCTGGCGGATCATGCTGTCTACACATCCGTTACCGGATGTTACCAGCAGCCTGATATTGTACACGCCCGTTTGCGTATAACTATGCGTGGGGTTTGCCGTTGTATAGGTATTCCCATCTCCCATGTTCCAGTTATAGGTAATTGTTCCGGTGGTGATGGTGCTTGTATTGTTAAACGTGAACTGGTTGTTCCGCAAACATTGTTCGGCCGGGCTGGTAATATTGAAGCCGGCTACGGGCACTTCGTGTATCGTGATCACCTGTGTGGGTGTATTGGATTGACATCCTACAAAACTAAACACCGTCGCGTGATAGGTTCCGCTCTGCGTTACCGTATAGGTGGTTTGCGTGGCGCCCGGTATGGCGATGTTGTTGCGATACCATTGAATGCTGTCCGCGGCATTTACTTTCAGTACGGCCGCCTGCGGATCCCCGGCGCAGAAGGTGGCGAGCCCGATCAGCTGCAAACTGCTGTCGAGCACCGCGGCCCTGACGACGACGGTATCTGTGGTCACACATCCTCCACCCTCATGCGATGTGGTAACCACATAGGTGGTAGTGGTGGTTGGCGTGGCAATGGGGTTCGATATGGTGGGATCACTGAGTCCCGTGACGGGGCTCCAGGAATACACATGCCCGGGTTTGGGATTCACCCCCAATTGAACCGGAGTGAGGTTACAGGATAACCGATCGGGTCCCGCGTCGGACGTAATATTCAGGGTGTCGAGCAGACTGGCATATAAGGTATCCCTGCATCCATACCCGGCAAAGGGATCGGCCACTACAGCGATCACCGTTCCGGGAGGTGGCGGCGGGGTGAAGTTGATCGTTTGTGTGTTTCCGAGTACCGTGGTAAAGGTAGCGTCCCACCAGGTATAATTCTGGTAGCCGTAAGGAGCCGTAACATTGATGAAAGCGTCATCGGGGCAATAGGTAGCGCCCACGAATGCGCTGCTGCATTCGGTATTCAGGTCGATGTAGGCATAACCAAAATGCCCGCTGGGTATACAGGTTGCCGTTTTAAAGAAAATGCGGAATGTTTTTCCGGCGTACCCATTCAGTTTGATCGAAGCGGCCGCCCAGTTCTTGCATTTCACTTCGGGATTGATCGGCGAATCGAAGAAGCCCGGCAGTCCGTTGGCCGGGATGAAGGGCGCCATCGGACAGGGAAGCGTTCCTCCATCCGTGAGGTTTTCGATCTCCACAATGAAACGCGGCATCTCCACCACCGGGTGCGGAGGCAGGTGCAGAACCAATGCGTAATGATAAATCAGGTTGAATTCGTTCTGGCCGGCAGGGATGGTGAAGGTATAGGATACACCCTGCGCCTTCGGATTGGGTGTGGTCAGTACTTCGTTCCCAAGTTGAATGGAATGCCCGCTTCCATTGGGGCAATTTTTGGGAAAGAATCCATATTGATCGATCCCATCGCCGGGATTGGCCGATAACATTGTATGCCGCCCTGGTACCGGAGGCACCGGCGCATTGGGCGCCCAGTTGATTACATTTTGGCCGAGATTAATGGCCGGAACACCGATCCAGCATTCCCAGCCTGTGAAATCACCCAGTTCGAAATCGAGGTTAGGGGGGCATTGCGCACGTAGATTTGTACCTGCACAAATGAGGAAGAAAAGTATCAGTACCTTTAAAACGAACTGTTTCAAAGGTTTAAGTTCCGGTAAAGTTATTCTCATGTACGATGTGATGGCGCTCGTAAAGTTAACAAAAGGGCGTCAAAACCCATATAGTTCAGTTCTTTCTCTGCAAAATTCTAATTTACATGTGCAAAGAAGGCTTCGGGCACATCTGTTCCTTCGCTAAACGAATGAAAATGAATAAACTAATGCCTTCAAACGGGAATACAAGATGGTCGGTTTTTTCCATCATTATCCTGTCCTGGCTGCTGGTTGGCACGCTGGACATCTGTTCCGCCTTTCTCTACAGTTACCTGAAACGGGGAACAATGCCGGGAGCCATATTGCGGTATATCGCTTCAACCGCGTTTGGTAAAGACCGGTTTACAGATCCGAAAATCGCCAATATCGCTGGCTTACTGGTGCACTATTCCATCGCCCTGGGGTGGACGATCCTTTTCTTCTTCCTCTATCGCCGTTTCCGGTGGATGCAAAAAAATGTACTGGCAACGGGGATCGGCTACGGGTTCTTCATCTGGGCCTTCATGAATATCCTGCTGCTCCCGGTATGGAACAATAAAGCCTATGTCTTCAAAGCCGAACCGGCCATTGTCAATGCGCTGATACTTATGGCAGCCATCGGTTTACCACTTGCCCTGTTGGCGAAAAAGAAAATAGCGGTCAATTGATTTACATTGCAGCATGATCTCCGTGGATACATTCCGGCAATGGGCACTGGCGCTGCCCGACGCGGTGGAACTGCCGCATTTTCACAAGACTTCATTCCGGGTACACAAGCGCATCTTTGCCACGCTGGATGAAAAAGCGAAAACAGCGGTACTGATGTTATCGCCGCTGCAGCAATCTGTATTCTGCGCCTTCGACAAAACGATCATCTACCCCGTTCCCGGCGTATGGGGCAAGCAAGGCTGCACCGTTTTTGAGCTCGGCAAGATCCGGAAAACAATGCTGAAAGACGCCCTGCAGGTGGCGTATGAAGAAATAGCCGAAAAGGCGAAGGTGAAAACCAAAAAGTAATCATGCTGCAGCAGAAACAGGTCAAATCGGTTTTGAACAAACATAAGAAGAGAGACAGCTGGTTTCTCGACGATTATTCCGTGAATCCTTATGAAGGCTGTAGCTGCAATTGCCAGTATTGCTATATCCGGGGCAGCAAATACGGCGAAAACCTGGAAGAAAAACTGGCGGTGAAAGTGAATGCGCTGGAAGTGCTCGAAAAGCAACTGGCGGCAAGAGCGAAAAAAGGGCAATACGGGATCGTAGTGGTTGGCTCGGCAACCGACGCCTACATGCACCAGGAATCGACCTACCGGATGACCGAAGGCATGCTCAAACTGCTGCTGAAATACAGGTTCCCGGTTTTCATCAGCACCAAGTCGGCGCTGATCACAAGGGATATCGAATTATTGAAAGCGATCGACAACGCGGCGATACTGCCGCCCGATCTTCAAGGCAGGTTACAAGGAGGCGTAATCCTCTCCGTTTCAGTCAGCAGCATGGATAAACAGGTAACCGACCAGCTTGAGCCGGGCACCATCCCACCCTTGCAACGCATGGAAATAGTACAACAACTGAACAAAGCAGGTTTTTTGACCGGCGTGAATGCGATACCCACCCTCCCTTTCATCAGTGATACCGATGAAGAACTGGAAAAGATCGTTACCGCGGCCAAAACGCATGGGGCATCTTTTATACTGGTGGGCGGACTCACGTTATTCGGCGAACAACCCGGAGACAGCAAAACACTTTTTTACAAATTTCTCCAACGGTATGATCCGGCTCTCGTTGAGAAATACCAAAAACTGTACGGCACGTATCCCTATCCGCCCCGCTACTACCAGGAAGACCTGGCACGAAGAGCCGGCCTGATCTGTCAAAAACATCATTTACGAACAAGCATCATCGAAGAACATGTCTGAACAACTCAACGCCATTCAGAAGATACTTAAAGCGAACAGCAATGCCGAAGCATTGGAAGCGCAACAGAAATTCGTTC
>WBZX01002547.1_pt1 | contig 12287 bp, 11 predicted proteins | sample 5204211 | NCBI WGS metagenome assembly WBZX01 (sample SAMN12344362, study PRJNA552823) | activated sludge metagenome | biome: Activated sludge suspended growth; feature: Nitrification reactor; material: Wastewater; isolation source: activated sludge from nitrification reactor of wastewater...
TATTCCCCTCGGTGCTCCTGGACCATGCGCACTGCGCGCTCGCGGACCTCGGGTGAGAACTTGTTCGACTTGTTCATGGCTCCATCTTCTCAAGAGTTGGAGCCTCCTCAAAACCCGGGGCGATTCAGTCAAGGGGCGGCGCGTCTTCCCGAGTGGGGATCCCGATGCCGTCAGAGCCCCAGCGCTGCGCGGTCGATCCGGTGGTTCTGCCCGCCTCGCTGTGCGATCTTCAAGGCCCCCAGGCGGTTGCCCAACTGCACGCAGCGCTGCAGTGGCCAACCCAGTTCCAGCCCATACAGCAGTGCGCCACGAAAGGCATCGCCGCACCCTGTGGGGTCTACCACCTCGGTGGCTGTCACACCAGCCACACGGGTGCACTGCCCTTGCTCCCACACATCGCAGCCTTCGCTGGCAAGCGTGACGATCACCCCCTTCAGGTGCGAGCGTGACAACTCGACCAGCGACAGGCCGGTGCGTTCGCACAGCATGCGGCCCTCGTAATCGTTCACGGCCACCCAGGTGGCCTGCGACACGAATTGCTTCAGTTCCTCGCCATTGAACATGGGCAGGCCCTGACCCGGGTCGAAGATGAAGGGGATGCCGGAAGCGGCCAGTGCGGTTGAGCGCTGCAGCATGGCCTCGCGGCCGTCGGGGCCCACGATGGCCAAGCGGATGTCGTCGCGCGAGGGCAGGGCGATGCGGTGGGCCTCTTGCATTGCGCCAGGATGAAAGGCCGTGATCTGGTTGTTGTCTGCATCGGTGATGATCATGGCCTGTGCGGTGTAGGCGTCCTCCACCCGCAGCACCTGGCTGACATCGATGCCCAAGCCTCGCATGCGCTCGAGGTAGCTGTCGCCGTCGTTGCCGATGGCAGCCAGAACCACAGCATGGCCGCCCAGGGCATTGAGCGTGTAGGCGATGTTGCCGGCGCAACCGCCAAATTCACGTCGAAGGGTGGGCACCAGAAAAGACACGTTCAGGATGTGCACCTGCTCGGGCAGGATCTGCTCGGCGAAGCGTCCTGGAAAGGTGGTGATGGTGTCGAAGGCGAGCGAGCCGCAGACGAGACTGGCCATGTTGGGGTGATCCTGTCGGATGGGGATGGGAAAGGCGCTCCGGCCTCAGGGGTAGAACACTTCGGCGGTGAAGCCCGAGATAGGCAGATCACCCACCTGCAACGGCACCTCGATGCGCCAAGTCTGATTCGGGGCCAGACCCTCTGACGAGGCGCCGAGCTGCTCGGGCAGCAGCACCTTGCGCACCAGTGGGTGGCCCAGGTTGTCGGTGAAGCTCACGTCCAGTGCCGGCGCCATCACGGCGTGGCTGGCTGAGTTTCTCAGCTCTGCTTCGAAACGCAGCACCTGGGTTTGCATGGTCCTGCTCAGGGCACTGCTGTCCAGCGTGATGCTGGCCAGTGCCCTGGGAGCCCTTAGCTGGCAACTGGCGAACTGGCACCAGGTGGCGAGTGCGCTGCGGCTGGGCGGCCAGCGCGCCGCCAGGTCATCGCGCAGGTGGTGTGTGATCTGCAGCACCAACATGAGACCGAGGACGGTCGAAGCCCCACCCAGTACGGCCCGCACGCCAGGGCTGCGCCAGCGGGCTGCGCGCTCGGCCTCGCGCATGAAAGCGGGTTTGCGCTGGCGCTTCTTTCGGCGGCGTTGCGGTGGCCAGGTGGCGGCAGCTTCCGCCTCCGGTGTCGGTGCCGCTACAGCAGCGGGTTCCTGATGGCGCTGCGGATCTTCCGGTGAGTCCACGCTGCCCTGATCGGCCGCCAGCAGTGCTGCGGTGGAGGCGCCGGGCGAGGAGGTGGCACCGCTCGGCCAGTTGACCGGCAGCGAAGGGGGCTGCGAAACGACAAAGCTCTGGGCCGGCGTGGCGACCGTGGCCTCGGCAACGAGCGGCAGGGACGCGTCCGCATCGGTGGCCGGCGTTTCTCCAAGGTCTGGAGGCGGGTCAAGATCAGCGTCGAAAACGTCGCCAGGGATGTCTTCTTCGGAGACATCCTCCGGCATCACGGTCTCGGCCTCCGACGCATCGTCGTCATCGGCCAATCGCGGTGTGTAGGCCCAGATTCCAACCCGTCGCTCAGGGGCGGGGGGCGCTTCGGTGTCGATCAGCGACGGCGGTGCCATTGGCTGGTCCGCCAGATCCACTGTGGGCTCATCGACCGCTGGCCACCCGTCCATCGCCACCGGCTCGGCGGCCTCCCAGGTGTTGTGCGGGGGGGGCGATGCTTCGCGGGTCACGAACAGACCCGCTGTGGGGCCTGGTGCCTGCACCGGTGCTGGGGGCGAGGGCTCAGCGACCGGGGGATCGGCGGGCAGTTCGAACAGCGTCTGCAGCCCGTTGAACACCTCGTGGCATTGCCCGCAACGCACCCAGCCACCCGAGACCTTGAGCTGGTCTTGCACGACACGGAAAACCGTGCCGCAGGCGGGGCAGCGGGTGGCCAGACTCATGGGCAGGATGATGCCATGCCGATCACGCGTTGCCGGCCAGGCTGGCCCGCCAAATCAGGCACCGGCGCGCTGGCCGCCCATCAGGATCCAGCCGTCGTCTTCGTCCAGCACCTCTATGGCCACCCAGGGGGCGTAGGCGGCCTTGAGCTCGTCGGCCTGCCGGGCCAGGATGCCGGCCATCACCAGGTGAGCGCCGGGCGCCAAATGGCCGCACAGCAGTGGGGCCAGCAGCTTGAGCGGCGTGGCGAGGATGTTGGCCAGCACCAGGGGGTAGCTGCCTTGTGCCAGATCTGGCAAACCTGTCCGCAGCACAACACCGTTGGCGGTGGCATTGGCCTGGGTGGATTCGACGGCGGCCGGGTCGATGTCCACCGCGTCCACCGCACGTGCGCCATGCAGCGCGGCGCCAATGGCCAGGATGCCCGAGCCACAGCCGTAGTCCAGCGCGCGTTGCCAGCTGGACGCAAGGGCCGGCGCGTTCTGGGCGATCCAGCGCAGGCACATGCGTGTGGTGGGGTGGGTGCCGGTGCCAAACGCCAGGCCGGGGTCGAGCCGGATCACGCGGGCCGCTACGGGCGGCACCTCGTGCCAGCTGGGCACGATCCAGAAATCGGGCGTGATGGACACCGGGGCGAACTGCGACTGCGTGAGCCGCACCCAGTCCTGCTCCACCACCTCGGCCAGGGCTTGCAGGGCCAGGCCTTCGGTCCAGTCTTGCGCCAGCAGCAGGGTGAGCGCCTCCTGCGCCACCACTTCGCGCTCGAACAGCGCCTTCAGCGTGGAGCGGTCCCAGCCTGCACGCGGCGGCGGCATGCCAGGCTCGCCGAACAGCGCGTGCTCGGCCTCGGTGTCGGCGTCGGCGTCTTCCACCGACACCGACAGCGCGTCCAACTCGTTCATCAGCGCTTCGGAGACCGGCTCCACCAGCGCCTGCGGTGCGGTCAGCACCAGTTCAAACATGGCCAAGGGCCGCTCCTTGTGCCGTCAGCGGCGGTGTTGTTCCAGCCAGCCTTCCAGGTAATGGATGCTGGTGCCACCGGTGCAGAAGCCCTTGTCCACCATCAGCTCGCGGTGCAGCGGGATGTTGGTCTGAATGCCTTCCACCACGGTCTCGGCCAGCGCGGTGCGCATGCGCGCCAGGGCCTGCTCGCGGGTGTCGCCATGCACGATGATCTTGCCGATCATCGAGTCGTAATTCGGCGGCACGAAGTAGTTGGTGTAGGCATGGCTGTCCACCCGCACGCCCGGGCCACCCGGCGGGTGCCACATGCTGATGCGGCCCGGCGAGGGAACGAATTTCCACGGGTCTTCGGCATTGATGCGCACCTCGATGGCGTGGCCGCGGTTGACGATCTGGCGCTGCGTGAACGGCAGCTTCTCGCCAGCGGCGATGCGGATCTGCATCTGCACGATGTCGATGCCGGTCACCAGTTCGGTCACCGGGTGCTCCACCTGCACGCGGGTGTTCATCTCGATGAAATAGAACTCACCGTTCTCGTAAAGGAACTCGAAGGTGCCTGCACCGCGGTAGCCCACCTTCTTGCAGGCGGCGGCGCAGCGGTCACCGATTTTCTCGATCACGCGGCGCGGGATGCCTGGCGCCGGCGCTTCCTCGATGATCTTCTGGTGGCGGCGCTGCATGGAGCAGTCGCGCTCGCCCAGCCACACGGCGTTGCGATGCTCGTCGGCCAGGATCTGGATCTCCACGTGGCGTGGGTTCTCCAGGAACTTCTCCATGTAGACCGCCGGATTGCCGAACGCGGCGCCCGCTTCGGCGCGTGTCATCTGCACCGCGTTCACCAGCGCGGCCTCGGTGTGCACCACGCGCATGCCGCGGCCACCACCGCCGCCCGCGGCTTTGATGATCACCGGGTAGCCGATGGCGCGGGCCTGGCGCACGATCTCCTTGGGGTCGTCGGGCAGGGCGCCTTCCGAACCGGGCACGCAGGGCACGCCCGACTTGATCATGGCCTGCTTGGCCGAGACCTTGTCGCCCATGATGCGGATGGATTCGGGCGTCGGGCCGATGAAGGTGAAGCCGCTCTGCTCCACGCGCTCGGCAAAGTCGGCGTTCTCGCTCAGGAAGCCGTAACCCGGGTGGATGGCCTCGGCGTCGGTGACCTCGGCGGTGGCGATGATGGCCGGCATGCTGAGGTAGCTCTGGCTGGAAGGCGCCGGGCCGATGCACACGGCCTCGTCGGCCAGCTTGACGTACTTGGCGTCGCGGTCGGCTTCGGAATACACCACCACCGCCTTGATGCCCATCTCGCGGCAGGCGCGCTGAATCCGAAGGGCGATTTCGCCTCGATTGGCGATGAGAATTTTCTTGAACATGGCGCGCCGGCCTTATTCGATGATGAACAAGGGCTGGCCGAATTCCACCGCCTGGCCGTTCTGCACCAGCACCTTGGTGATGGTGCCGGCCTTGTCGGCCTCGATCTCGTTCATGATCTTCATGGCTTCGATGATGCAGATGGCCTCGCCCTCCTTCACCGAGGAGCCCACATCCACCATGGGCTTGCCGCCGGGGGTGGACGATGCATAGTAGGTACCCACCATGGGCGACTTCACCACATGGCCTGTGGGTTCTGCCGGGGCTTCGGCGGCCGGTGCAACGGCGGCCACGGGGGCGGCTGCCAGGGCCGCCGGGGCCGGTGCAGCGGCCGTGTAGTGCATCACCGGGGCCGGGGCGCCCGCAGCGCCCGACTTGACGATGCGGACCTTGCCTTCGTTTTCGGTGATCTCAAGTTCAGCGATGTTGGATTCCGACACCAGGTCGATCAGGGTCTTGAGCTTGCGCAGGTCCATGGAATTTCGAGCTCCGAAACAAAGGTGAAGGGGGCGGAGGACGGCCGATGGGCGCTGTCCAGGCCGGTTCAGGCGAAGGGGGTGCGGTGGCACCCGCCTGCCGCAGGGGTGAGGGTGAAATGACCCTGAGGAATTGCCATCGCGCAGCTTTTGGCATCGATTGGCATTGATCTGGCCACTTTGTCCCTGCCATCTGGGCCAATGGCCGAGATGGTTGTGCGTGGCTCAGAAAGAATGAGAACGTCCATTCAGTCTCTGGGGTGGCCCATGCCAGACCGCCTCGCCATTGATCAAGCGACGAACTTTACGCTTTTTTGACCGCAGTTCAATGCAAGAGGGGGCGAAATATAGAAGAGCCCGGCCATTGACAGCCACCGCAGGCAGTGGCAACCCAAAACCATGGCGTGGCTCAGCTCGGCCGGGCCTGCTGGGCCAGTTTCAGCAATTCGTCGTAATGGGTGGCGCCCATCTTGCGCTGCAAGACCAGGCCTTGCGCATCCAGCACCAGCGTGAACGGCAGGCCGCCGTTGGTGTTGCCCAGGGCCTGCACCAGCCCCAAGCCGTCCAGACCGGCGACGGCTATCGGAAAGCGCACGGGGGTGGTCTGCAGAAAGCTGCGCACCGCATCGGCCTTGTCGATGGCCACACCCAGCACCTGCCAACCCTGGCCGGCCATGTCCTGGGCGAAGCGGTCGAGCTCGGGCATTTCCTTCACGCAGGGGCCGCACCAGGTGGCCCAGAAGTTCAGCACCAGGGGTTTGCCCTGCAGGCTACGGGTGGCCAGACGGCCACCGGTGGGCGTGTCGTACTCGCGTTGCCAGAAGTCGGCCAGGGCCGGGTCGGCGGCCGGGGGCGAGGCCGGGGCGGGGTCTGCGCTCGCGGCCGCTTGGCGGTCCCGGTGTTTCCAGGCCAGGCCAGCGGCCGATGCGGCCACGGCGGCCAAGGCGTAGAGCGTGAGGCGGCGGGTGTTGGGGTTCATGTCAGCCTCCGCCGAGCCGCCTCAAGGAGGCTGAAGCCCCCTCGGGGGGCAGCGAGTGAAACGAGCGTGGGGGTTTCATGTCAGCCTCCGCCGAGCCGCCTCAAGGAGGCTGAAGCCCCCTCGGGGGGGCAGCGAGTGAAACGAGCGTGGGGGTTTCATTTCGGGGTCTCCAGGCGCTGGCGCAGGGCGCCCAGGTCGCCGCGCCAACTGCGGCCCTGGGCGTCGGGCTTGAGGGCGCCGCGCAGTTCGTCGTGGTCGCGCACCACCAGGTGCAGGGTCACCGGCTCGCCGCCCAGGCCGGGGCAGCGGTCGGTCAAAGTCAGCACCACGGTTTCGCTGCCGCTGGCCGAGTCGCTGTCGAAATCGACGCCCAGGTTCAGCAGCGCGATCTCGGGCGCCTTGGGGTCGTCACCGTACAGGTCCAGCACGATGGGTGAGAGCCGGGTGGCCGTGCCGCGCCAGACGGCGCCGGTGAGGTGGGGGCGGAACTCGGCCAGGCGCTCCATCCAGCGGACGGCCAACGCGCGCAGGGCCTGCAACTCGGCGGGTTGGGTGTCGGCACAGAACAGGGCGATGTAGTCGCGCACCTCGTCTTCCACCTGCTCGTTCGAGGGCAGTTCACCCTGTCGTCCGGCCCGGCGGCCCAGGTCGCGCGCGGCGCGGCGTTTGGCGGGCCCGTATTCCAGGCCTTCTTCCACCACCATGCGGGCGGCGGTGGTGGCGATCTCGTCGGTCAGTGTGGCCATGGCGCAGTGTGCACGATTGCGGCTCGCATGCTCATGGCAGTTCCACGGCCCCCATGCGGGCAGCAATGGTGGCCGAGCGGCCCGCCACATAGCCCGAGCCAGGGTTCTTCTCGAAGCGCTTGGGCGCCGGCAGCATCACCGCCAGGCGTGCCGCCTGGCCGGGCCCGAGCTGGGCGGCCGACGCCCTGAAGTAATGCTGAGCCGCGGCTTCGGCGCCGAACACGCCCTCGCCCCACTCCACGTTGTTCAGGTAGATGGCCAGGATGCGGCGCTTGCTCAGAAGTCCTTCGAGCATGTAAGTGATCGCTATCTCCTGCACCTTGCGCACCGGGCTGCGCTCACCGGAGAGAAACAGGTTCTTGGCCAGTTGCTGGGTGATGGTGGAGCCGCCCACCACCTTGGGCGTCACCTGCACCGCCGGCTTCTTGCTGGGATTGGCTTCGGCGCGCTTGGCAGCCTGCTGGTTCTGCCGCTCGGCCCTCGCTTCGGCCTTCTGGTTGCGCTGCCAGGCCGATTCGATGGCGTCCCACTCCACGCCCGAGTGGTCGACAAAGCCGGCGTCCTCGCTGGCGATCACGGCTCGTTTGAGGTGGGGTGACAGCTGGCCGTCATCCACCCACTGCTGGCTCCAGCGCAGGTGGTGCTGCTCGATGATGAGCCGCCAGGCTTCGCTGCGCTGGAAGCTGGTGGACTGCGGGTCGACCACGGCCATCAGCGCCACGCGCGCACCAAAGTACAGCTGCAGGGCCAGGGTGGACAGCAGCAGCAGGGCCGCCAGCCGCAGCACGTGCTGCTTCACGCGGCTCATGGTTTGGGATGGGCCGCAGCGGCCTGAGCCAGCTGGGCGCGCAGCATCTGCAGCACCGGTGCCGTGGCCGGTCGCACGCCGCGCCACAGCGCGAAGGATTCGGCGGCCTGCTCTACCAGCATGCCCAGGCCGTCGCGGGTCACGGCACCATGGCTGCGCGCCCAGGCCAGGAAGGGCTCGGCCGCGGCGCCATACATCAGGTCCACCGCCAGGGCGCCTGGCCTCAGCACGCTGGCGGGCACGGGCACGGCCTCGCCGCCCAGGCTGCTGGCGCTGGCGTTGATCACCACGTCAAAGGCCACGCCCGGTGTCGCCAGCCCGCAAGCACGCAGCGGTACGCCCAAGGTGTGCGCCAGGCCGGTGTGACAGGCCACCAGCGCCACGGCCTTGGCCACGGTGCGGTTGGCCAGCACCACCTCGGCGGGGCCGGCTTCCAGCAAGGGGCCCAGCACGCCGGCCGCCGCCCCGCCTGCCCCGATCACCAGCACGCGCTGACCACGCAGGGCCCAACCGGCCACCTGTTGCAGGTCGGCCATCAGGCCCACGCCGTCGGTGTTGTCGGCCAGCCAGCCTTCTGCGTCAAAGCGCAGCGTGTTGGCAGCCTGGGCCAGCTCAGCCCGGGGCGTGCGGCGCGGGCACAGCGAAAAGGCCTCGAACTTGAACGGCACGGTGACGTTGCAACCGCTCGCCCCGCTGGCGGCGAAGGCCTGCACCGTGGCCACCAAGGCATCCAGCGGCGCCAGCAAGCGCTCGTACTGCACCGCCTGGCCGGTCTGGGCGGCGAAGGCGGCATGGATCACCGGCGAGCGGCTGTGGGCCACGGGGTTGCCCACCACCGCGTAGCGCGGCGTGGTGGCGGAAGGGGTGGGCGTGGGCATGGGGATGGGACAGGGGCCTCGCGTCACGGGCCGGTGTTGCTGACGCTGGTTTCCAGGCCGTCGGTGCGGGTAAAACGGAAACGCGAAGTCACCACGATCTGGTCGGCCTGGTGCCGCATGGCGGGAGTGAAGGCGCCGAACGGCCCGGCCGCGTGCACGATGGCCACGGCACGCCGGTTCAGCACGGCCGACTTGGACGGCCGCACCACGTCGGCCTCGACCACATGGCCCTCGGCGTCGATGGTGAGGTTCATGGTCAGCTCGCCGTAGAGTTTGCGACCGGCCAACTCGGGGAAGTCGCGCGTGCCGCGCTCTTCGATCTTGCGGCGCAGGTTGTCGTAGTACAGCGCGTACACCTCTTCGCGGGCGGCCGGGCTGATGTAGCGTTTCTTGGGCCGGGCGTTCTCTTCGTTGATGCGCTTTTCGATCTCGGCCAGCATGCGCAGCATCTGGCGCCGCCGCTCCTCGCGCTCGGCCACTTCGGGCGTGGGCGCCACCTTGCTCAGGTCCGGTGCAGGCAGCATCGCCAGTTCGCGCCGGATCTGGGCCAGCAACTGCTGCTGGATCTCCTGCATCTGCTGCATCTGGCGCTGGGTGTCGCTCAGGTCGTCACCGGGCCGGTTCACGGCCGAAGGCGGCAGCGGCGTGGTGGCGCGGCCTTGCTCGGCATCGCCGCCGCCGGCCAGACTGGCCTGGGCGATCACCTGCGCCTTCTGCGGCTTCTCGTCCGACCTGGAGTTGACCAGCACCACCTCCAGCGGCGTGTCCTCGAAGATGCGGTTGAAGCTCTCGGGGTCGACGAAGCGCACGAACAGCAGCGCCGCGTGGATGGCCACCGACACGACCACGGCCACCTGCATCGCGCTCAGCCGCCGCAGGGGCGACAAGGCAAGGCGGGGCATCGTCGGCATGACGGCGTTCCTGTTCGCGGGCTTCAGGCGGGCGTGGCGCCGGCTTCAGGTGCGTCGGCGTCGGCCAGATCGATGGCCAGCGCCAGGCCGCCCGCCGCTTCGGCCGCAGCCTCGTCGTCGGCCTCGTCCTCGGCACCCTCGCCCACAGCCGCTTCCCCGGCCTCATCCAGGCGCGCCAGCAGGCTGGCGTGGATGTCCAGCGTCAGCAGGTCCAGCCCGGTCACGCGCACCCGCACCCGGGTGCCACGCGGCAACGGCTCGCAGCCCAGCGCTCGGAACACCAGTGGCAACGTTTCTGCGCGCACCAGGCCGTCCTTCATCACGGCGGCGTCCAGTTCGGTCACGCTGTTCTGTTCGAGCCAGCGCATGGTCCAGTAGCGCTCGATGGCTTGCTGGAAGCCGTTGTAGGCCGAGTAGGCGCCGTCGAAGCTCGAAATGATCGAGAACAGCATCGCGTCCTTGGGCTTGAACGGCGCGGCCAGCGCGGCCGTGCGGCCGTGGCGGGCGCAGGCGATGATTTGCCACTGGTTCACCAGGTCCACATAGCGGCGCAGCGGCGACGTGGCCCAGGTGTACTGCGCCACGCCCATGCCGGCGTGCGGCGCGGGCTTCACGCCCATGCGCACCTTCACGCCCGGCGCCAGGCTGGCCTGGCTGCGGTAGATGCCGGGCACGCCCAGCTCGGCCAGCCAACCGCCCCAGCTGCTGTTGGCCAGGATCATGGCCTCGGCCACGATCAGGTCCAGCGGCGCGCCGCGCTTGCGTTCACCGATGCGCACGGTCTCGTCGCCAGTAGGCTCGGTTCCCGGGCCGTCGAGCTTGAAGCTGTAGTCGGGCCGGTTGTACAGCTCGGGCTTGCCGCGCACCACCTCGCGCGCGGCCTTCAGGTGCCGGGCCAGGCGGAAGCAGAAGGCCAGCTCGGTGGCAAAGGCGTAGTCGGCCGGCGCCGCGCCGGTGAGCGAGGCCTCGGTGATGACGGCGTCGAGCTGGTCGTGGCGCAGGTTGGCGGCGATGGGCACCTGCTCCAGCCGGGTCTGGGTGGCCTTCACCTCCAGCGTGGTCTCGTCCAAGCTCACGTACAGGCTCACGGCCGGGCAGGCGCGGCCTTCGATCAGCGTGTACTGCTGCACCACCGCGTCGGGCAGCATGGTGATCTTCCAGCCCGGCATGTAGACGGTGGACAGGCGGTCGCGCGCCACCTTGTCGAGGGCCGAATCGGGCTGGAAGGCCAGCGCCGGGGCGGCGATGTGGATGCCGAACACCACCGTGCCGCTGCCCAAGCCGGTGACCGACAGCGCGTCGTCGATTTCGGTGGTCTGCGAGTCGTCGATGGAGAAGGCCTGCGCGGCCGCCAGCGGCAATTCGTCCTTGATGGCCGGGGCCTCCAGGGCCGGGAAACCGTGCCCCTTGGGGAACTGGTCGAACAGGAAGCGCTTCCAGTGGAACTGGTAAGGGCTGTTGATGGCGCCTGCGGCCTTCAGCAGGTCCAGCGGGGCCAAGTGGCCCTTCTTCGCAGCCTCGACCACGGCCTTGTATTCCGAGGCGTTCTTGTCGGGCCTGAACAGGATCTTGTAGAGCTGCTCGCGGATCGGGGCCGGGCACTGGCCGGCCACCAGTTCGTCGGCCCAGGCCTCGATTTGCGCGGCTTGCTGCTTCTTGCGCTCGATGCCCAGCAGGGCGGCCTTGACGATGTCTTCCGGCGCCTTTTTGAACAGGCCCTTGCCGGCGCGGCGGAAGTAGTGCGGCGCTTCAAACAAACGAAGCAGGGCGGCCACCTGCAGTTCGGGGCCTGCCTTGGCGTCGAAGTAATCGCGGGCCAGGTCGGCAAAACCGAACTCGCCCTCGGGGGCGAATTCCCAGGCCAGGTCCAGGTCGATCTCGCCGGCCTTGGCCTGCGCGGCCGCCAACAGCTCCGCCGGCTGCGGCTTGTCGAAGCGCAGCAGCACGTTGGCGTTTTTCACCTTGACGCGTTTGCCGGAATCCAGCTCGATCTGCATCGAACTGTCGGCTTCAGACATCACGCGGCCGGCGAGGAACTTTCCGGCGTCATCGAAGAGGGCATACATCACCGCCGGATTGTCTCAGGTCGCGGTGACGCTTTCGGCAGGCGGCCTTCGGCGCATGGCTGTCATAGCCGCGTCGGCACCACCGTCATTCCCGCTTCTCAGCTCCGTCATTCCCGCGAAGGCGGGAATCCATGTCTTCGCCTTGGGTGGCGGGCAGAGGTCGCCGAGTACCCGCCCGACTCCATCTCCCCCTGCCCAATGCCCTTACTAAGGGCATTGCGCATTCCTCCTTAAGTTGCGTCGGGCGGATACCCGACACTCTCTGCCTGAGCCGGCGGTGGCGCCCCACCAGGTGGACCACCACCGGCGTAGGTTGCAGGGCCCTGGTGGTGCCTTCGGACAGTGGGCACATTCGCGTGTGGGTTGACAGCGGCGAGGGCCAAGGCGGGACAAGAGAGCGCAGGTGCGACCGGGGGCACGGTGCTGGTCCGCGAGGAGCCCGTTGGCCGAAGGCGCCGCCGCTGCGCAGCTGCAGCCGAAGCTAAAAAACCTGGATTCCCGCCTACGCGCACTGCTGTCCGGAATGTTTGCTCATGCGAACAACCCTGGCTGAAGGGCGGCCAAGGCGAGCTGGCGTTGTCGTCGTCGGTGGTAGGCCGCGACCTCCAGCGCAGGACGCTGGAACAGCGTGG
>WBZX01002548.1_pt1 | contig 12287 bp, 14 predicted proteins | sample 5204211 | NCBI WGS metagenome assembly WBZX01 (sample SAMN12344362, study PRJNA552823) | activated sludge metagenome | biome: Activated sludge suspended growth; feature: Nitrification reactor; material: Wastewater; isolation source: activated sludge from nitrification reactor of wastewater...
ATTTGATCGCCGTGAATATCGTCGGCTGCCCGTGAATTTTGCGGCAACGCTGATTCTGGATCACCCGGCCGCGGGAGGAGTCGTCACCGACATTTCCATGGGCGGCTGTACCTTACAAGCGACTACCACGCTTCCTCGCGGGACGTTCGTCAAGTTCGTGCTGCACGGCCCGTCCGGGCAACCGGATATCCAGGTGGATGCGGCGATGATCTGCTCGATTCAGCCTCAGTCGATCGGGATGAAATTTCTGGAGTTTCAACCTGAAGACAAGCAGCGCATGGGGCAATTGATCTTAGAACTTCTCGCCTGCCAGCAAGCGCCTCCTCGCATCTCCGTCTAATCTCACATCAGAGCAGGACTTCCTTCACGAAAGAAGAGGTCGGCCTCCGTGCCGTGCGGGCGACACTCCATCAAACTGTTCGCTCAGGACCGACTTCTGATCACCACCGGCATATTGTCCAGGAGTCGGACGGTGCCGAGGCGAATGGCGCCGAGGAGTATGGCGTGGCGCTGGATGGTCGGTAACAGCTCCAGGGTGGAAGGATCACAGACGGCGAGATATTCCGGCGTGACCGAGCGTTCTGCCTTGATGATGTGAGCCATCAGCCGTTGCACGCGTTCTCCCCGCCGCTCTCCGCCACGAATAGCGGCAGCGCCGGCCTGCAGTGCGCGATAGAGCACGGGCGCGACCTCTCGTTGCTGGGCGGACAGGTACACGTTGCGTGAACTCAATGCCAAGCCGTCACGTTCGCGGACGGTCGGATGAACCTTCAACGTGCCCGGCAAGTTGAGGTCCTTCGCAAGTTGACGGACCAACGCGGCCTGCTGAAAGTCCTTTTGGCCGAACCAACTGATGTCAGGCTGCACCAACGACAGCAATTTCGTCACGACCGTGGCTACGCCCTGAAAGTGATGGGGGCGCGCCTCGCCCTCCCAGCGCCGTGCCAGGCCAGGAACTGCGACAATGCTTTGAAAACCGGCCGGGTACATGGCCGCGGCGGTAGGGGCGAAGATCGCATCGACACCTTCTTTCGCGCATAGTGCACGGTCGAGTCGAAATTGGCGGGGATATTTCGCGAGGTCTTCTGTTGGTGCGAACTGTGCCGGATTGACGAAAATGCTGACGACCACCGCATCGCAGGCCAAGCGAGCGGCTCGAATCAAGGCGCGATGCCCCTCATGCAAGGCCCCCATGGTCGGGACAAAGCCGATGGTCACTCCCTCCCGATGTAGACAGCGGCTCCAGTCGGCCATGGCCGAAGTCGTGCGGATGATCTTCACGCGTGCGGGCTCTGCGCAGGGGGTGGGCTGCAGGCCGGCCTCGATCCGTAACGCGAGTTCGGTTGGGGATCGAGCAGGCGGACAATTGAAGGATCGGTGAGCGCCTCCAGGAGCTCACGAAGAGGTTGCCCGATCACCGGATGACGCCGATCCGGGTCGATCTCCACGAGAGGTGCCAGCACAAATCGGCGCTGATGAAGACGAGGATGGGGCACAATGAGGCCCGGCTCATTCAGCACACAGTCATCATACAGCAGGAGGTCGAGATCCAGCGTGCGCGGACCCTTGCGATTGTCCTGATCCCGCCCCAGCGCCCGTTCGATTTCGCGGCAGATTTCCAGCAGACTCTTAGCGGTAATGTTCGTTTCGATTTGCACGGCGCCATTCAGGAACCATGCGGGTCCCGGAGCCGCTCCGTCCTCAATCGGTTCGGTTTCATACAACGAGGAGACCGCATCCAGCCGCGAGTGCGGCAACAGTCCGAGCAGGGTGACCGCTCGATCGCAAAAATCGATCCGATTGCCCAGGTTAGAGCCGAATCCGATAAAGGCTGTTGCCATAGTCTGAAGCCGCCTCAGCGTCCCGCGCCCAGTACGCGGAGTATAGTATCAGCCACGTGCGGAGTATGGTTACTGCTCGAGAGGCGCAACCTTAGAATCCCACCTTGCGGATCCGCTCCACCGCTTCCGCCAGCCGTTCCTTCGTCGTGCAGACGGTCATGCGGATATACCCCTCGCCCGGTGCGCCGAAGCCGTTACCCGGGGTGGTGACAATGCCGGCTTTTTCCAACAGATGGGCGGTAAAGGACGCCGACGTATATCCCTTCGGCACGGTGACCCAAATGTAGAAGGCCGCGGGAGGCGGATCAACCTCCAACCCCAGTTTTTTCAACCCAGGGACGAGGGTGTCCCGCCGTTCTTGATAGACCTTTCGCAAACCGTCCGTGACGGACTCATCCAGCCCGAGTGCCGTAATGCCTGCCGCTTGCACGGCTTCGAATACACCCGAGTCCAGCTGGCTTTTCACACGGCCGAGCCCGGCCAGGACTTCTTTGTTGCCGACGGCAAATCCGATGCGCCAGCCGGTCATGTTGTAGGTCTTGGAGAGGGAATGAAATTCGACGCCCACGTCTTTGGCGCCGTCGACTTCGAGGAAGCTGGCCGGCCGCTTGCCGTCGTAGAAAATTTCCGAATAGGCGGCATCGTGGCAGACAATGATCTGATTCTCCTGCGCGAATTCCACGACCCGCTTGAAATAGTCCTTGCTCATGATGACGGACGTCGGATTGTTGGGGGAATTCAGCCACATCAATTTGGCCTTCTTCGCCACATCCTTCGGGATAGCATTGAGATCCGGCAGGAAGCCGTTGGCCTTTGTGAGGGGCATGATGTGCGAGACGCCGCCGCAAAAGCTTGTGCCGACCGGATAGACCGGATAGCCCGGGCTGGGCACCAGGACGATATCGCCAGGATCGATAAAGGCCAGATGGACGTGCCCGATCCCCTCTTTGGAGCCGATCAGGGTGAGGACCTCGTTCGCCGGATCGAGGACGACATTGAACCGTCGCTTGTACCAGTCAGCCACGGCTTTCCTGAATGACAGCATGCCTTCGTAGGAAGGGTATTGATGATGTTTCGGGTTTTTTGCCGCTTGGTACAGGCTCTCGATGATTGGCGCCGGGGTCGGTAGGTCGGGATCTCCGATGCCAAGGTTGATGATATCGACTCCGCGCGCGAGTGCCTCTTGTTTCATCTTGTCGATGGCGGCAAAGAGGTAGGGAGGCAGCGTCTTAATGCGGGTGGCGACTTCAATCGGAAAACCGGCCATGCGAGAGCACTCCTTTGTTGACCTGAGCGGCGGGGCTCAGCAGTGTACGACATGTGGCGGCTGGCAGCCGTCAATCGGGAATCGGAAGGCGCTAGCCTACCCCAGGACCAGTCTCGCAATCAACGGAGCGCGTAGCCAATGGCCTGGATTGCCCATCGGCTGATGGGAAAGCTCCGTCAAGAAGGTGGCCGCAGCCTCCCGACAGGGTCGGCATCGTTCATAGAAAGGTTAGACAAATGTCCGATCCTATGGTGTCGTGAGGTCATGGATGTCACCAGCTTCTGGCCCGCGGTGGGTGTGCTGCTAGTCGCGCTTGCCACCGCGATGTGTCTTCCTCAACCTAGTCATCAGGTTTCCGCCACACCGCGTTATCCGTCGCTCGACGGGCTTCGAGGGTATCTGGCGCTGGCGGTGTTTGTCAGCCATTCGTCCATCTGGTACTTCTATTTGCGGACGGGCACCTGGGATGTTCCCCCCTCCAATGTGTATACGCAGCTGGGGCAAGGCAGCGTCACTCTCTTTTTTATGATCACCGGGTTTCTGTTCTGGTCCAAGCTCCTTGATGGACGCCAACACCCGATCGACTGGTCGCGCCTCTATCTATCCCGAGCGCTCCGATTGGGACCCTTGTATCTCGTGGCGGTCGCCTGTGTGATGCTCATGTCGTTCGGCCGCGCGGGTTTTCAGTTGCGCGAGGCGCCGGCGGACGCGGCCGAACATCTGGCGCAATGGCTGCTGTTCACGATTCCCGGCATCGTGTCCGTGAATGGATTTACGGAAACGGTGCCGCTGGCGGGAGTCGTGTGGTCGCTGTCGTATGAATGGTTGTTCTATGCCTGGTTGCCCCTCGCCGCCGTCTGTCTTCGTGCACAGACTCCGATTCACTGGGTGATCGTCAGTCTTACGGCCGTGGTGGTCCTCGTGATGGTCATGCCGCAGGTTCAGTTTCCAATGTTGTATGCGTTTGCCGCGGGGATTGCAGCGGCTGGGCTGGTGCGTATTGCCGCCATCCGGATGATGCTCGCCCGTGGGGTGTGGGGCGCCATCGCGATCCTGTGCCTAGCCACCACCTTTACGGTGTTTCCGACGGCGTATACGATTCCGGCCCTTCTGCTGCTGGCAGGCAGCTTTCTTATTATCGCCTGCGGGAATTCTCTCTACGGCATTCTCGAATGGCCGGCGTCAATTCTATTGGGCGAAATGGCGTACAGCCTGTATCTGCTGCATAGCGTGGTGTTGTTTGTGACCTACCGCCTGCTGCTGGCTGAATCAGCCGCCACGTTCTCTCCAGTCGAGCATTGGGCCATTGTGCTGTGCCAGGTTCCTGCGCTGATCCTCATCTGTTTTGCGACATTTTGCTTCGTGGAGAAACCCGGTATAGATGCGGTGCCACGTTGGCATGCGCGACTGGTCGCTCGCCGATTGCCTTCACGCGCACGCGGGGTGCCAGCGGTTCGTCATTGACGCATGGTTCGCACCGGTCTGGCGGTTGACAGAGAAGGTGTGGGCCATTAGAGTCCGGTGTAGGGTCTCACGGTCTTGACCACGTGGATATGAAACGACTTGCTCCCTGTCCCTCGAGTCCGAACTGCGTATCGACGCAGGCGACGGATCAAAGTCGCCAGATCGCGCCCTATCGGTATCAGCAAAGTCTGGCTGGGGCAAAAGACACACTCAAGGCCCTCATCAATCGCTTGCCTCGCACGAAACTCGTTGAGGAGACCGACGGGTATCTTCATTATGAATTCACCAGCTTCTTGCTGCGGTTCGTCGATGATGTGGAATTTGTCTTTGATGAAGAACGTAAGACGGTCCAATTCCGGTCGGCGTCCAGAACCGGCTATAGCGACCTGGGCGTAAATCGTCGGCGCATGGAGGCCATTCGCGCCCTTGTCGAGGGGAAATTGTAGTGATAAATGTGGCAAGATGGACGGTCAGATGCGGGATTTGGCCAGACACCCTTGTTCGGCGTCAGATTTGTGGTTGATTTGGTTGCTCTGAGTCGTCAAGATGCCCATTAGGAAGATATCAACATCACTGTCGGATATCCATGCACACACGAGGTTCTAATGTGACGAGACGAGCGCTTCACCTGACAGCCGTACTCTGTCTGGCTCTGTCGAGCGCATGCGTCTCTGTTCAGGTTGATCCGTTGACGACGAAGGCGTTTGAGCCCCGACCGGACGCAGAGGCTCTGACGACGTTACAACGTGAGCCGAACCATGGGCATGTGCAAATCGCTCGCATTGTCGCCACGAGTGAATATGCCAGTGAAGAGACGTTACGTGATCGCATTCTCGAGCGTGCCAAGGAACTGGGGGCAGACGCCGTCGTGTTAGGCGACGCGGATGTCCGGCGTCTGTCGGACAGGGGCCCCACCTTTCAATCGACGATGGGTACAGCCGTACCCGGCGGGGTATCCACGAGTAGTTCCTACCGCAGCGGGTACTGGAACCCGTTTCGGATGGATGCGTGGAGTTTTACTCAAGGCGCCGGCGGCGGGCAAGGTTGGATGCTCCACATGTCAGGTTTAGCGATTCGATATCTCTCAGCAGAAGAACTGCGAGCCGCACAAAAGCCTCCCCTCCCTACGCCTTAGCCGGGCTCCCGCCGGCTGAAACGATTGTTAGGGGCCTTCATCAATCCGTTGCATCGCCTGTCTCATAAAAGCCGTGAGGTCAACGAGGGTGTGCCTGCCGCGTTTCCAATCTTCAGCGGTGTGGTTGGTCGCGCATGCCAAGGGTTGAGAGAGGCGGGGCGAAGGCGGCTGAATTTACACAGAAGCTTGACCGGGCGTCATAAGTTTGACATAACAAGATGCACTCAGTACGCATTAGGATTAATTGACACCGCAGCATGGCGGCTCATGCCAGTCTGAAGACATTCTCCTTCAGCTAATATTGATGTAGACGTGTAGAATCTGAGGAGATCACTAATTCGAGATGTCTGTGGCAAACGTTGATCAGCAACACCCGTCGGTGTTGCCTCATGTGCGCATTCAGCCGGCCAAGGGTTTGCTGGAGTTGGATTTGGCTGCCCTCTGGCAGTATCGCGAACTCATTCATATTCTGGTGTGGCGTGATGTGACCGTGCGGTACAAGCAGACGCTGTTAGGCGTGGCCTGGGCCATGTTTCAGCCTGTGGCGACGATGCTGATTTTCACGGTGGTGTTCAGCGTGATGGGGAAGATTCCTTCGGACGGCTTTCCTTATCCGGTTTTCCTCTATGCGGGACTGCTGCCGTGGTTTTATATTTCCCAGGCGTTGAGCCGGGGCGGGACCAGCCTGGTCGGAGAAGCGCCTCTGATCAGCAAGGTGTACTTCCCGCGGCTCATCCTCCCCCTCTCGGCCACGATTGCGCCGCTGGTGGATTTGTTGTTGGCATTCATCGCGTTCCTCGGCCTCATGGCCTGGTTTGAAGTAGTGCCGACCTGGAGAATTTTCCTGTTGCCGCTGTTCGCCGGGCTGGGCGCGATGATCGCCTTGGCTGCCGGCCTCTGGGTCTCAGCGTTGTACGTGAAGTACCGGGATGTCGGTCATATCCTTCCCATGTTTATTCAGTTGGGGATGTTCGTGTCACCCATTCTGTATCCCGTGAGTAAGGTGCCGGAATCCTGGCGCACCATTTACGCACTCAACCCGGTGGTGAGTGTTGTGGAAGGGTTTCGGTGGGCATTGATTCCGGGATTCCAGGTGGACTTTTCGATGGTGCTTCCCAGTCTCGGTATTGTGTGTATTGTCCTCGTCGGCGGATTGATCTATTTCCGTTCGATGGAACGCACTTTTGCGGACGTGATCTAAATGAGTACTGTTGCCATTCGAGCCGAAGGGCTGTCCAAACACTATCGACTGGGGGCAACCGTCCAGCACAATACCCTTCGCGATCAGGTCATGCATCGCCTCAAGTCCCTCACGCAATGGGGCTCTGGCCGGTCTGAGCCTGATCCCTCATTCTGGGCGGTACAAGACGTTTCGTTCGAGGTGAAGCAGGGCGAAGTGCTCGGCATCATCGGTCACAACGGGGCCGGAAAAAGTACCTTGCTCAAGATTTTGTCGCGCATCACGCAGCCTACGAAAGGCACGGTGGATATCTACGGGCGCGTCAGCTCGCTCTTGGAAGTCGGAACGGGCTTTCACTCAGAGCTGACCGGGCGGGAGAATATTTTCCTGAACGCGGCGATGTTAGGCATGCGCCGGGAGGAGGTCCGGAGAAAGTTCGATGAGATCGTCGCCTTTTCCGGTGTGGAAGACTTTATTGATACCCCGGTGAAGCGCTACTCGAGCGGCATGTATGTACGATTGGCCTTTGCCGTGGCCGCGCATCTCGAGCCGGAAATTTTGATCGTGGACGAAGTCTTGGCGGTCGGTGACGCGAGTTTTCAGCAAAAGTGTCTGGGGAAAATGGAAGAAGTCAGCCGAAGCGGGCGCACGGTCCTCATTGTCAGTCACAACATGGGCGTCATTGAAGGGTTGTGCGAGCGGGCGATTCTGATGGAAAAGGGCCGGGTGGCCAAAATCGGCAAGACGCAGACGGTGGTCGAAGGGTATGCTGACGCGATTCGCAGTCAGGCGAGCATGTTGATCGATGCGCGTCCGGACCGCGTCGGCCTGGGAGAAATTCTGCTCACTGAAATTGATCTGCTGGACAAAGACCGGCATTCAGTATCCGCTGCCATGACGGGTCGGGACGTGATCATCCGGATGCACTACCGTTGTGCGGAAGGCAAAGAATTCCGCAACTGCCGAGTCAGTATCTCCGTCAATGGGCGAAAGGGGCAGGATTTGTTCGTCCTGTCGACGGATATTGTGGATCCCACGCCCTTAACTTTGCGCGGAACTGGGTATGTGGATTTCATTGTCCCCGAGCTGCCCCTGACCGGCGGCGCGTACTTTTTTCAGTCTTATATCGAGTCCAACGGCCATGCCCAGGACTGGATCAAGAATGTCGCGCCATTTTCAGTCCTGGATGCCGACTACTATGGGACGGGCAACCTGTGCCCGCCCGGTTGGGAAGCCAACGGCGTACTGGTTCGTTATCGCTGGGAGTCCAGCGATAATCTCAAGCGCAGTACCTTGCCCTTCCGGGCTCGCGAAAAACAATAAGCTCTCCCAGAGATGTCTTTCACGGCCGCGCGTCGTGCCAGCAGCTCCGCCTGCCCCTCGTCGATAAATCACTAATCGCTCCGAAACTGATCAAGAGTGCGCTACGATTTGCCCTATCATTCGGGATGGCGATCGACTGAGGCGTACGCATGGGTTTCGCGTTCGAAGACGGGCAGCAGGCACAGCTCGAACTGGCCGGTTTGAGGCGCACGCTGAAATGGACCAATATTCAACGCGAACAATTGCTGGACCGCCTCGACCTGCTTCGCCTCGATAATCAGCGGCTCCAGGAACGTGTAGCGGAACTAGAGCGCCAACTGGCAGAGGCGAAGCAACAGCAAGCGCTGTTTTAGTCTCCTTCCCCGAATATCCCCTTCTCCCCGGCACAGGCATTTCGAGCGCTATTCTGCGATCACCGCGTGATACAGTGAGTCCAGGAGGGTGTCGATAGCCGGCACCCTGTGAGAGGGGCTTCACGTCGCGATGAGACATTCGATTAAAACGGTGGACGACATTCGCTGGTTGCTGACGCACACGCAGGGATTTCGTGGCGGTCGTGTGATGGATGTGCATCTGGCCAAGCGGTGGATGTTCGACGAAGAATCAGGCCGGGATGTCACGGCAGGGAGCGTCGTGACGGTGGTCGTACGCTATGATCTGCAGGGCATCCTCCGGATTGCCAAATTGACGCTGCAAGGTGTGTCCGATTTTTCCATCTTTGAACAGGACGGCGGGGACTGTACCGCGCTGGAGACGATTCAGGTGGAGCTGCATGAAGGCCTCCTGCGCTTCTGGTTCGATCCGCAGGGAAACCTGTACGTGGTGTGCGAAGAGGCGCTCCTGGAGGAAGTGTCAGTGCCGCACAGTGACGTGGATCTACACCCGGGAGCCGCTCAGTGGATCTTTCAGGCTGACTCCGGTCACCCGCCCACGGTGGACTGGCTGCTGAATGAACTGGATCAGGCGGGAGTCCCGTGCGTATGGAAATCGACTGTGCGGCGGTCCGGTCTTCCACGCACCTTGTGTTGGGAAGGCGAGTTGGTGGCCGCAGCCGATGTTAATGCCGGCTCGACGGCAGCGTTGACTGTCCGGGCGTATGAACCGATTGATGGAGCTGGATTCGGAATCAGACTACAGCCGCGACTCGCGAGTGGTCGCATCAGTGGCCGGTTATTGAGAGCGGTGACGGAAGCCGTCACGCACCGGTACGCAGGGACTTACCTGACGGGAGAAACCGTGGTGTCAAGCGCGGAGTGGCCAGGCAGAATGTCTTCGGCATCCGACCCATAGACCAGCACCCGATCACCGGCGACCGCGCGGGTGTTAGCTGGCGCGCCCGTGCCGGCCGTTGCCATTCCCGTTCACGCTCCCGTTCCCATGGCTGCTCTTGGCGCCCTTCTGGTTGACACATTCCACCAGGTGCCAGAACTTCATTGGATTTACTTTTTCTTTTCGGGCGACGTGGAGGTCGGTGCCTTCGAGCACGGTGTTCAATGAAAGGTCGGTACGAAACCCGATGTGTTTGCACAGCGGCGATATGACCTTTTCCACGGCGGCGATCAGCTTATTGCCGTTGCTGAAGTGATTCAGCATGATGATGCGGCCGCCGGGTTTGCACACGCGGATCATTTCATTGACGACTTTGCGATAGTCGGGCACCGCGGTCACGACATAGGCCGCCATGACGGTGTCAAAGCTATCGTCCGGGAATTCCATTTTTCCGGCGTCCATCAACATCAGCCGCACATGGTCTAAATGATAGTGGGACTGGCGTTGTCTGGCTTTGGCCAGCATGCCTGAGGAGAGATCGATGCCCGTAATGTTGCAGTTCTTGGGATAATATTCGAGAGCGATTCCCGTTCCCACGCCGACTTCGAGGATGTTTTCTTCCGGCCGGATTCGGAGGTTGCGCACGCAGGCTTCCCGCGACTCATGAAAAATTTTTCCGAAGATATGATCGTAGACGCCGGAATAACTGGTATACACACGCTCGACTTTGGCGATATCCATCGTCCCTCCGCAAAATCACGCCGCTCTGCCCGCACAACTCTGCAGTGCAGAAGTGACGGCGATAAGAAGTGTGGCGTGGAAAAATCTATGAAGGCGGGAACGCAACTCGGATGACTCGTCCTCACCCGCCGGATAAGAACGGGCTTAATGTAGCCAATGCACTAATGGGTAGTCAACAGGTTCCTCCCGGTTTTTACCCTCCTCCACCGCCTATTCAGACTTGATTCTCCGTAAAGCCCTGTGGGAAGTTTCGGACTATGATACTCGCCGGCACGTTTGCCATCGTGTTGTTCATCGGATTGATCGTCGGCGACTGGATGTACTTTGCCCGCCTCTCGTCTGATGCCAGCCGTTACGGGTATGGCATTGGGCAGGTACAGGACCGGTTTACCGCCCTCACCCTCCCGAAGCTGCTCCACGCGTTCGATACGAACGGGTTTTTGAGTTTGCCTCACGGGGTCGCGCGGGTGTTTCCCGACGCGAATCGCATGATCATCCGGCCCACGCATCGCCTGTTCTCGATGCGCTTCCGCACGGCCTGGCCGCTAAAAGGCAGCATCGAATTGGCATCGGACCCTGAAGGCCTGCGCATGGTGTGCACGAAGCGGGTGCCCTGGTCTTCCTCGATCTTGACGTTTCTCTGGTTCAGCCTCGTGGGGTTCGGGACACTCGGGTTCCTCATCACCTACCTGCTACAGGGCGGGCTCGACTCATTGGGCAGTGTGTTGCTGGGAGTTGGCGTGACCGGGGTGGGGATGATCGTCGTCGCCTTTGGGCTGCTCACCGTCACAGTCGCGTATCGCATCGAAAACACGCGGCTGATGCTCGTGTACACAGAATTGAGAGACGTGGCGTTGGCCAATGGGGCGGCGGCCCCGCGTCCATGATTCATCCAGAGGGGCGACGGAGTCCGGCCCACCTTCCTGAACAGGCGCTCTAGGATTTGGTGCGATACAGATCGAGCAGATGATTGAATTCTGGCGGCAGGTCCAGTGGGGCGCCGGATCGTGCCAGGCCCGCAATAATCCCGCGATGTTTCTGGATCAGGCCCGATTCGACGAACGCCTGTCGAAAATGCGCCCAGCGCTGCGCCTGGTCCATAGCCACCCGTTGCAGTTCTTCCGGCGGCAGGGCTTTGAGGGTGGCGGTGAGGGTGCCCAAGGCCTTTTCGACGCTGTCGTAGGGAGCGGCCAGCTTGAGGCGGCTGTAAAAAACGTCGAGGTGTCCACGGAATTCATCCCGGAGTGTTTCGACCGGCCCGGTTCCGCGTTGAGATCCCTTCTGTTCGCCCATGCCCGTGCTCCTTACCCTGTCAAATGGTCCGGAAAGCTTACGGGAGGAACGAGCTGCAGCGCAACGCGTTTTCATGTGAGGTAGGCATTTTTTTTCAATGGAGGTTGAGATGAACGTTCGATCCCTGTGTCTTCTCGTCGGCGTGCTGATCACCGGACTGACCGGTTGTTCCCATCACCATGGCAGTTATGCGCAGGCCAAAGGAGACTATTACTGGGGCAAGGCGTCTCAGGACGTGAGCGGTCTGGTGGAAAAACATGTGAAGAATCCGGAGACCGTCAAGCAGGTGAACGTGGTGATGGGAGAGATGATCACCGAGATCAAGTCGGCTCGGGAACAACATCGCCAGTTTCATCGCGCGCTCTATGAATTGAATGCGAACTATTCGGCTGCACCCGAGGAGTTCACGAAGATCCTCGACGAATTGCATAACAGCCGGATGCGCTCCTCCGCAAAGATCTTAGGCCTTCGGTTCAAGATGAAAGCCTTATTGACGGCGGAGGAATGGACTGCCTTGTCCGAAGAGCTGAAGCGGTATGGCAGTCGCTACTATGGAAAAGGCAGCGAGGGCACCGCGGTCCACCAGTAGAGGTTTGGTGGGTGGTTCAGGCCAGCCTGTGGAGGCCGGGTCGATGGTTCAGGAACAGCAGGTGGGTGGCGGCGTCGGTCACTTCGATGCCGCTGACCCCTGCGTGGTCGATGCGCGCCTGGCGGAGCGTATGCAGGTCCAGTTGGAGATAATGGGCCAGCAGCGCCCGAATGACGTCGCCATGG
>WBZX01002549.1_pt1 | contig 12278 bp, 10 predicted proteins | sample 5204211 | NCBI WGS metagenome assembly WBZX01 (sample SAMN12344362, study PRJNA552823) | activated sludge metagenome | biome: Activated sludge suspended growth; feature: Nitrification reactor; material: Wastewater; isolation source: activated sludge from nitrification reactor of wastewater...
CCGTCGGGGCCACCCTTGGGGGTGTGGGCCTCCCGCCGGAAGGACACACAGCCGGCTCCGCCGTCGCCGCCCTTCACATTGAGGCCGGCCTCGTCGACAAAGTTGGACACGACGACAGTGTAGGTGCCTGTCCGCGAGCCCCCCGCAGGGGTTCCATGACCCGGATCAGGCCAAGGTCGACGAAGTCGGGCCTTGGCCCCAATAGGACTGTGCTGTCGGCGAAGCCGACGGATCTGACACCCAGCGGACGAGACGAAGCACGCGGGCCATCGGTTCAGCGCGAGTGCACATATCGAACTGAGCGCTCTGCGCTCAGTTCGATATGTGCACCGGGTCACCGATGATGCGGACCGACCAGGTCGAGCGGTCGGTCACCGCGCTCGTGAAGACATAGTTGATCTTCCACCATCTCGCGGCGTACGCCGTGGCGTAGTTGGCCGGGAGGTCGACGGTCAGGATCACGAATCGCTCGTTGAACTTGCAGTTCGATGCACGGTTCGGCCCGATCTGGATCATCGAGGCGTTGCACCCACTGACGTCGAGCTGGGTTCCCGAACCCGTCAGACCACTGGCACCGTCGGCCGTGCGATACGAGAAGTTCACGGGGAGGCCGTTCGGATCCAGGATCTGGATGTAGTTGCCGCCCTCACCGGGGTCGAAGAGGGTGATCTCCATCTGCTTGCCGGCGTGGATCGGGTTGATCTCGGCAAGGTAGAAGTTCGCGTTGGACGAGGTCGAGGTCGCGAGGACCGAGATCCAGTTCCGGCCGACGACCGTTGGGCACGTCGCGTCAGTTCGGGAATCGCAGGCGGTGCCGGCGCCGTTGTAGGAGGCCATGACCGCGTACTGGTTGGAGCCGTTCGAGCCGAGTTCGCCCTGCAGTGTCCGGACGCCGAGCACGTAGTTACCGCCGACGGCCGATGTCGGGATGGTGCAGAACGCCGACCATCCGCTCACGCCGAGGATCGTTGCGCTCGCGGTCTCGTTGGGCGCGTACGCACGGGGGTTGCTCTGCCCGCTCCCGGTGCACGGCGTGATGTCATTGTCGTCGTCGTCGAACGGTGTGTTGTCGGGCGTTCTCAACGTGAACGTGGTCGTCATGTTCGTTCCGTCGTTGTTGTCCGGGCTGCTCGTCGTCTTCGCCGGGCTGTACAGGTGGACGACGATCGGGAGGGCGCGGACCGCCGGCACCGAGATGATGTACTCGTACTGGCTCGTCGGGTTCGCCCGGTACTGACCGTTCGAGGTCGAGCCCGGGCACTCCTGCCCGCTCGCCGGCCAGTTGCCTTCGAAGCCGACGGCGAAAGGGTCACCCTGTTCCTTGGGAGCGCACCACCCGTTGATCGACGCCCACATGCCTTCGGGATCGCTCGTGTACAGGTTGCCGGTCCCGAAGAAGTTGCGGGGGCTGCCGAGCGGAACCGGCAGCACGTAGGTCGCGATCGACTCCCGTTTGATCGTCATGGACGACATGAAGAAGCGTGAGAAGAAGATCGGCGCGTCCGTGTCGGTGATGCTGACGCGGAGATCGGTGTTGCTGATCTGGCCGACGACGATCGAGATGTTGGCCTTGGACGAGTCGAACCCGTTCTGACGGGCCGTCTCGTTCGCGACCGCGGTCGCCTTCGACAGGTCGGGCAGCCAGACGACCCCGGCCAAGGCCGCAGCGTCGGCGGCCTTCTGCATCTTGGAACCCTCGGCGTACCAGCCGCCGATGTCGGTGGCCATGCCGGAGATCGCGAGCAACGGCACCATGATGATGGCCGACACCGCGAGGACGTAGCCCTTCTCGTCACGACGACGGCGCCGCCCAACGGGCAGCGACGGCAGGAAGCGGCGGGCGCGGCGGGGCATCACGGGTTCCCCGCGTTGGGCTCGATGCGCATGACGGCGCGGTCCTTGACGACCATCGTCGACCCGAACGCCTTGGTCTTGGTGGTGTGGTTGATCCGCACGTACACACCCAGGTAGTCGGGGCCGGTCGACGCGGCCTGGCTGTTGCCGCGGGTGGACGGGCACCAGAATCGGTCCCGGCTGCTCCCGCAGTTGCCCGTGAACGTGGTGGAGGTCGACGCGGCGATCGCCTCGGCGCCGGTGTACACGTTGCACTGCGACGCGGAGCTGCCCCCGGTCGCCCGGGTCGAGCCGGTCAGGCAGTCGGCGGGCACGTCACCGTCGGCCGTGGTGGCACGGTAGATGACGATGACGTCGATCTCGGAGACCGGGACGGTGCCGAGCGACGCTGCGATGGAGGCGAGGGCCGACTTGTCGGCGGTCGCCGACACGCCCAGGTTCGAGGCGACGCGGGCGCCGGCGCGGGCGGCATTGGTCACCGTCATCGACGCCTTCCACCCCAGTCCGAGGTCGAAGACGGCCAACGAGATCAACATCAGGAGGGGGAGGATCAGGACGACCTCGACGAGCACGGCCCCGTTCTCGCCGCGGGCGCGCCGAGAACGGCCGCTGCCCCGGGGCGCGGCGCTGCTCATGCGCGCACCGGTTCGAGCCGCATGACGAACTCGTCGCTGAAGTCGCGGGTCATGCCGATCACGCCGGTGACGCCGGTGTGCCGGGTCTCGATGTACACGCCGATGTAGTCGGGCGGATCGGAGACCGCGACCTTTCGCCCAGCCGGGCACCAGAACCGGTCGGGAGACGTGTAGTTGCAGCCGTAGTTCGCCGAGTTGGTCGAGATGCTGCCGGCGATGTAGGTGTTGCAGAGGCCGGTGACGGATCCGGTCCGGCACGCCGCGAGCGCGCCCGACGACGTGGTCGACGTGGGACCGGTCGCCTTGAAGATGATGATCTTCTTGATGGCGCCCGTCTTGAAGCCCGACAGATTGCCGGTGATCTCGTTCACGATCTGGAAGTCCGCGTCGGCGTCCTTGCCCAGGGTGGAGGCGAATCTCGCGGCGTCTCGGGTCGCGTTGGCGAGCGTCAGGTAGCTCCGGAACGCCAGACCGAACTCCATCGTCCCGAAGATGAGGAGGAGGAACAGGGGCAACGCGAGCGCGGATTCGACCACAACGGCGCCGCGCTCGGAGCGCGTGAGGGAGCGTTCGTGTCGGAACCGCAACGCTTCGCCTCCCGTCATCTCGACAACCCTGACCTCCTCATATCGGGTCCTGTACCCCGGTTCTTGAGCCGGACCGCCCAAGGGAACACTCAGGAAGCTCAGCGGTCCGGGACTGTCGGTGGTCGCTCGTAGCATGAGGGCATGTCGAAGTCAGCCGTTCCCCACGACACCGACCCGGTCGCCGAGCCCCGCCCCGTCGGGTCACGCCGCGCCGAGCAGTGGGCGGCGACGATGGCCGGCCATGGCCAACCCGCAGGCGGCGAGGCGCCGGTGGCGCTGCGCCACGCTCATCGCGAGGGTTTCAACACGATCGGGGCGCGCCCCATCGCCGACCGCCAGGCCCGCGAGGAGCTCGAGCGGGCGACGCTCACCGAGGGCGCCACGCTGGCCGTCGGCGCCGGCACGCGGGCCCGCCCCGAGGCACCCGATCCGCTCCGCACCTGCTTCGAACGCGACCGCGATCGCATCCTCCACGGCACCACGGCGTTCCGGCGGCTCGCCGGCAAGACCCAGGTGTTCATCTTCCCCGAAGATCATCAGCGCACCCGACTCACCCACGCCCTCGAGGTCGCCCAGGTCGCCACCGCCATTGCCGGGGCGGTGGGCCTCAACGTGGTCCTCACCGAGGCGATCGCGCTCGGCCACGACTGCGGGCACGGGCCGGGTGGCCACGCGTCCGAAGACGCGTTCAGTCCCTATGTTCCCGGCGGGTACGACCACGCGGTCTGGGGGGCCGACGTGGTGCTCGAGCCGCTCAACCTCTGCGTCGAGACACTCGACGGCATCCGCAACCACAGCTGGTCGCGGCCAACGCCGCTCACACCCGAAGGTGAGGTCGTCTCGTGGGCCGACCGCATCGCCTACGTCTGCCACGACTTCGAGGATGCAGTGCACGCCGGCATCGTCAGCCCCGACATGCTGCCCGAGGTGGTTCGCGACCGGTGCGGGGCCACGCGCTCCGAGCAACTCGGCTCGTTCATCAGGGCCATGGTCGAGACCATCGCGCGCACCGGCCACATCGCGCTCGACGAGCCCACCGCCGACGCACTCGCCGCGTTCCGCAGGTTCAACTACGAGCGCATCTACATGCGGCCGGCGTCGGTGGCCCAGAGCGAGTCCGTCATCCGGGTGCTGCGCGCGCTCGTCGAGTACTACGCCGATCGCCCCAACACGCTGCTGCTCGACGACCCCCACCACCGTCCGGCCCACCAGCCGGCCGTGGTGCGCCCTCACGCCGCCGCCGGCAGTCCCGAGGCGCTGCACGAAGCGGTGTCCTACGTGGCCGGCATGACCGATCGGTTCGCGTTCAACGCGGCCATCGGCCTGCTCGGATGGGATCGCGACACACTCCCCCAAGGCGTCGGCATCCGCTGAACATTGCGCCAAAACTGCCACGAGGGCCGCGCCGGAGCGCGACCCTCGTGGGAGAACTGGTGTCGATCTAGTCGGTGAGGACGTCGACGAGCTTCTTGCCCTTGCGGGACCCGAACTTGACCTTGCCAGGAGCAAGGGCGAAGAGCGTGTCGTCGCCGCCACGGCCGACGTTGACGCCGGGGTAGAACTTGGTGCCGCGCTGACGGACGATGATGGAGCCGGCGTTGACGACGCCGCCGTCGAACACCTTCACGCCGAGGCGCTTCGACTCGGAATCGCGACCGTTCTTGGTTGAGCCGCCGCCCTTGGTCTTTGACATGTCAGGTCAGCCCTTCGTGATGCCGGTGATCTCGATGGTGGCCAACGTCTGACGATGACCCCAGCGGCGCCGGTTGTTCGACTTGTTCTTGTAGGTGAACCCAATGATCTTGGGCCCCTTGGTCTCCTCGACGATGCGAGCCGAGACGGCTGCGCCCTTGAGTTGGGCAGGGGTGGCGAGGGTGTTGTCGCCGTCGACGAGCAGCACCGGCGTCAGCGAGACGTCCGTGCCGGGCTCACCGAGCCGCTCGACCTGGACGCGATCGCCCTCGGCCACGCGGTACTGCTTTCCACCGGTCTTGATGACTGCATACATAGCGTCGGCAACGTTACCAGGTCGGTCCGTCACTCAGCGAACCGACGCCGCCGCGGCCATCAGGTCAGTCGATGCCGACGACGGCGCTGGTCAGCACGATGCCCCGGCCGTTGCAGACCGAACACTGGTCGGCGAAGGACTCGAGGAGCCCCTCCCCGATGCGCTTGCGGGTCATCTCGACGAGACCCAGGTCGCTGACGGAGAACACCTGCGTCCGAGTCTTGTCGCGGGCCAGCGCCTCCTTGAAGGTACGCACCAGTTCGTCGCGGTTGGCCTTGATCTCCATGTCGACGAAGTCGATCACGATGATGCCGCCGATGTCGCGGAGCCGCAGCTGCCGGGCGATCTCGACCGCTGCCTCGAGGTTGTTGCGGTACACGGTCTCCTCGAGCGAGGAGGAACCGACGTTGCGGCCGGTGTTGACGTCAATGACGGTCAGCGCCTCGGTGTGCTCGATGATCAGCGACCCACCCGACGGCAACCAGACCTTCCGGTCAAGGCCCTTCTTGAGCTGTTCGGTGATCTGGAACCGTTCGAACAGCGAGAGGTTCTCGGTCTCGAGGTCGTAGTGCTGCACCCGATCCGCCGTCGCCGGCGAGATGGCCGCGACGTAGTCGTGCACCTCGGAGTACAGCCCGGGCTCGTCGATGATGACCGCCCGGTACTCCTCGTTGAACTCCTCACGGATCACGCGGACCGCCATGTCGGGCTCGCGGTACAGGAGCGCCGGCCGGTTCTGCTTGGCGGCCAGCGCCGAGATCTGGTCCCACTGCTTGAGCAGCCGGGTCACGTCACGTTCGATTTCCTCGCTCGTCACGTTCTCGGCGGCGGTCCGCACGATCACGCCGTGGTGGGCGGGCTTCACGCGGTCGAGGATCTGGCGGAGCCGCTTGCGTTCCTGGTCCGACAGCCGCTTCGAGATGCCGTAGGTCTTGGAGTTGGGGACGAGGACCACGAATCGACCGGGGAGGGAGACCTCCTGGGTCAACCGGGCGCCCTTGTGCCCGATGGGGTTCTTGGTGACCTGGCAGAGGATCAGCTGCTTCGGCTTGAGGACGTCCTCGATGCGGGCATCGGCCTTGACCTCGACATCGTCGGCGTCGAGGTGGACGTCGCCGCGGTAGAGCACCGCGTTCTTGGGCGTCGCGATGTCGATGAACGCCGCTTCCATGCCGGGGAGCACGTTCTCGACCCGACCGAGATAGATGTTGCCGTGGATCTGGCTGACGTCGTCGGAGGGGCGCGACACGTAGTGCTCGATGAGCGACCGGCCCTCGAGGACGGCGATATGGGTGTGTCCCGCCGAGTCGACGTGCACGTTCATCTGGTAGCGCCCGACCGCCCGGCCGTTGCGCTGCCGGCCCTGCCGCTTCTTGAGCGCCTTCGCGTCGAGATGAACCGGCCCGTCGTCGTCGGTCAACACGGCCTCGATCGGCGTGGCCGCCGGGCGCTTCTGCCCGCCGCGCTGGCCACCACCACCACCGTTCCTGCCGCCACCCTGGCCTTGGCCCTGGCCGCCGCGGGCCTGACCTCCACCACGCTGACCGCCCTGGCCACCGCCTTGGCCACCGTCCTGGGGGCTGCGTCCGCCGTTGTCACGGCCCTCGCCGCCACCGCCACCGCCACCTCGGCTGCGGCGACGACGCCGCTTCGCCGAGGTGCTCAGGCCCTCACCGGGCGCCGACGGCTGACCGCCCGCCGCGGCCGGCGCACCCCCGGGGATCGAATCGCCGATCTGAGGTTTGCGTGGTGCCGGCGGCGGGACCTTCGGCACCAGCGGGGCCGACGTGGGTGGGGTGGTGGGCTCTGTCTCGGACATGTGGGCGTACCTCTCAGGAGGCCAGTCGTTCGCCGACCGGCTGCGACGGGTCACCGGCCACCAGGGGCGGCAGCGACGTTCCGTCGATCGTCATCCATTGTTCGTTTCGGCAGATACGACGCACCTCACCCGCCTGCTCGAGGCAGGTCAGGAACTCGGAGGGGCGGATGCTGCGGGGCTTGGTCGCGAGGTCGACGGTGAGCACCACCGCGCCCTCTCGGAGTGCTGGCTGGGTGGTGGCCGAGAGCAGCGCTGGGCGCACGTTCTCGGTGATCTGCTTGCCCTTGCGTTCGAAGGTGAGCGGGACGTCGTCCCGGTCCATCAGGCGGTGGGCGACCGCCGAGACCGCGTCCACATCGGTGCCGATGAGGTCGAAGTCCCACGTGCAGTGATCGACGACCGCCTGCAGGGCGAGGGCGTTCGACGGCACCACGGCGATGCCGGTGATGTCGACGCCGTCGGGCATGCCGTCGCTCAACAACTTGTCGAGCCCCACGATGTCGATGTCGGTCGCGAGGTCGATGTCCATGTACTCGGCGAGCGACTCCGCTCCCGTGGGGAGCGCGAGGCCGTAGTGCAGCTTCGGGCGGGGTGAGAACCCCTCGCTGTAGGCCATCGGCAATTCGGCGCGCCGAATGGCGCGCTCCCAGCACCGCGCCAGGTCGCGGTGGCCGAGGAAGCGGATCTTGCCGACCTTGGTGAACCGGAGGCGGATCCTCACACCGCCACCCCCGGCCGTCGCGGCATCAGGGTCACAGGCACCGCCCCGCCCGTGGCGAGGTCGACACCGGTGCCCTGGCTCCCACCAGCCGGAGGTGTGGCCGAGGCCACGATGTGTTCGATGGAGTAGCCCGTGCAGGCCCCGCAGTCGTAGCAGGGCGTCCAACGGCAGTCTTCGAGGCCGACCTCGGCGAGGGCATCGCGCCAGTCCTGCCACAGGAAGTCCTTGTGGAGACCGGCGGACAGGTGATCCCACGGCAGGATCTCGTCCTCGTGACGATGGCGGTAGACGTACCAGTCGATCTCGAGACCGTTGGCCGCCATGGCCTCTTCCCAGAGTTCCAGGTTGAAGAACTCCGACCACTCCTGGAAGGTGCCGCCGCGGCGCCACACCTCCTCGATCACTCGCCCGATACGTCGATCACCCCGGCTGGCGATGCCCTCGGCCATCGTGGCCTTCGGGTCGTGCCACTTGAGATCGACGCCTCGTTCCCGGCGGGTTGCGTCGCGCAGCAGGTTGATCTTGCGTTGCAGCTCGACGCTGGTGTTCTGCCCGAACCACTGGAACGGGGTGAACGGCTTGGGCACGAAGCCGCCGACCGACACCGTGACCGACGGCGACTTGTGGTGCCGGCGGCCGATCTCGACGACGTTCTTCGCCAGTTCGGCGATGCCCAACGTGTCCTCGTCGGTCTCGGTGGGGAGACCGGTGAGGAAGTACAGCTTCATCCGACGCCAGCCCTGCGAGTACGCGGACTCGACGGCGCCGTAGAGGTCTTCTTCGCGGATCAGCTTGTTGATGACCTGCCGCATGCGCCAGGTGCCGGCCTCGGGGGCGAACGTGAGGCCGGTCCGCCGAGCCTTCTGGATCTGCGCCGCGACGCCCACGGTGAAGGCGTCGACCCGCAGTGACGGCAACGAGACCGAGACCTGGCCGCAGTTCGCCGGATCGTTGACGATCTGGCCCACGACCTGCTCGATGCCGCTCATGTCGGCGGTCGACAGCGAGGTGAGCGCCACCTCGTCGTAGCCGGTGCGCTTGAGGCCTTCCTGGACCATCGTGCGCACCTGGTCGGCCGGACGCTCACGCACCGGGCGGGTGATCATGCCGGCCTGGCAGAACCGACAGCCACGCGTGCATCCGCGGAACACCTCGACATTGAGGCGGTCGTGCACGACCTCGGTGACGGGCACGAGCTGGTTCTTGGGGTACGGCCACTCGGCGAGGTCGGCGACGGTGCGCTTGGGAACGGTCGCTGGAATCTCCGCGAAGCGGGGGGTGACCGAGACGATCCGCATGCCGTCGTACTCGACGTCGTACATCGACGGGACGTACACACCCTCGATGACGGCGAGCCGACGGAGGACCTCCTCGCGCGAACCACGACCCGAGGCCTTCCACTCGCCGATCACCTCGGTGATCTCGGAGACGACCTCCTCGCCGTCGCCCAGCACCACGAAGTCGAGGAAGTCGGCGAGGGGTTCGGGGTTGTAGGTGCAGTGGCCGCCGGCGCACACGAGCGGATGCTGCGGCGAGCGATCGGCAGCGCGCACCGGCACGTGCGCGAGGTCGATGCAGTTGAGGAGGTTGGTGTAGGTGAGCTCGGCGGAGAGGTTGAACGCCAGCAGGTCGAACAGTGGTGCCGGTCGGTGCGTGTCGACGCTGAACAGCGGCAGATTGTTGGCACGGAGCTCGGCTTCGAGGTCGACCCAGGGCGCGTAGGACCGCTCAGCGGCCGCATCGGGGCGCTCGTTGAGGATCTCGTACAGGATCTGCAGCCCTTGGTTGGGCAGACCGATCTCGTAGGTATCGGGATAGATGAGGAGCCACGACACCGTGTCGGGACCGTGTTGGGGCTGTTGTGCCCCCTCTTCGCAACCGATGTAACGAGCTGGTTTGCCAACCTTGGCCAACAGCGGTTCGAGCTGGGGCCACATGGATGTCATCGTCCGGCCAGCCTACCGGAGGACCCTCTCAGGAGGTGAACACCAGGCGGGAACGCTGTTCTCGCCCTAGAAACGGTGGAGATCCGCCGAGGTACCGGAGCGATAGTAGGGAGCGGAGCGACCGTACCTAGCGAAGGTGGCCGAGGCCATTTAGCTGAAGCGTCGCATGTGCACGTTCAAGACGAGGCCCATGCAGGCGAACGCGGAGATCGTCGCCGAGCCGCCGTAGGACACGAACGGGAGCGGAATGCCCGTCACCGGCATGATCCCGAGGTTCATGCCGACGTTCTCGAAGATGTGGAACACCAAGAGGCAGAGGATGCCGACGCAGATCAGTCGACCCACCTCGTCGCGGGCGAGCTGCGCCGTTCGCCAGACCCTCCAGACGATGCCGCCGAGCAGCAGGAGCAGTACCGACGAGCCGAGGAACCCGAGTTCCTCGCCGGGCACGGTGAAGATGAAGTCGGTCTGCTGCTCGGGCACCGATCCACCGGCGGTGTAGGCGCCTTCCAGGTACCCCTTGCCGGTGAGGCCGCCGAGCGAGATGGCCGTCTGCGACTGCTTGGTGTTGTACACCGCGGCGGAGTCGGCTTGTTCGGACCGGAAGACGGTGGTGAGGCGATCGCGCTGGTACTTGTCGAGGGTGTCACTCTGCAGGATGCCGACCACCCCGATGACCGCGACCACGCCCAGCGCGACGAGGTACCGCATCGGGATGCCGGCAACCGCCAGCATGCCGGCGGCGATCATCACGAACACGAGGTTCGTGCCGAGGTCGGGCTGCAACATGATCAGCCCCATGGGGACACCGAACATGAGCAACGAGACGACGAGATGCCGTGCGCCCAACTTGGTGACCGAGGTGCCGAGATAGCTGGCGACCGCCACGATCACGAGGACCTTCGCGACCTCGGCCGGCTGGATCTGGAACGGGCCGATGTCGTACCAGGCCTTGATGCCCTTGTGCTCGCTGCCGATCGGCGACAGCACCCCGACCAACGAGATGATGCCGAGCACATAGAGCAGCCGAGCCCAATCGCGCAGCTTCACATAGTCGATCGTCGCGCAGATCACCATGGCGGCGATGCCCACCGTCACGAAGATGATGTGCTTCTCGATGAACGGGATCGACGCTTCCTTGTTGCGGGTGGCGCTGTAGATCATCAGCGACCCGATCGTGGCGGTCATTCCGACGAGCGCGCAGAGCACTACGTCCACGTGGCGCCACGCCGCGGTCATGTCGTGGTTGCGAACCTGTGCCCGGGGGCTGGTCGTGATCATCCTCCGCCTCCGGGGGTGCCGACGGGCGGCGTGGTGGTCGTGTCACCCGGTGCAGCGGTCACCGGGGGTTCGGTCGTGGCGATCTCGATCGGAGCGATGGTGGTCGTCGTGACCGCCACCGGCGTCCCCGACGCCTCCGCCTCGCGGGGAGCCGGGGTCACCGGCGGCACCGTGCCGCGAGAGAGGGCCTGCAGCACCGAGAAGACGACGGGAGCGGAACCACCGGCGCCGAACCCGCCCTCGGGAATGATCGACACCATCGCGTACTTCGGCAGGCTGATGCCATCGCCGGGGCCCCATCCGGCGAAGAGTGACGTGTCGGCCTTGTTCTTCACCTGGGCGGTGCCGGTCTTGCCGGCCATCGGCCAGGCGGTCGGCGTGTCCTTGAACGCGCCGTAGGCCGTTCCGCCCGGGCTCCCGGTCACCCCGGCGAGCCCCTGGTAGACGATGGCGTAGTCCTCCGGCGTCGGGAACTCGACTCGCTCGGCGACCTGCGGCTCGAAGGTCTTCACGGGCTTCACGTTGTTGAGGTCGACGATCGGCTGGGCCAAGGACTTCGGGCGGGTGACGCGCAGCGCGATCTGGGGGACGTACCGCGTGCCGCCGTTGGCGAACGTCGCGTACGCGTTGGCGAGCTGCAACGGCGTGACGGCCACCATGCCCTGTCCGAGGGCGGTGTTCAGGTTGTCGCCAATCGTCCACTCGCGGTGTTCGAACGCCTTGGGGTTCTTGTCGTACACCTGCTTGAGCCATTCGGGTGTGCCGATCGATCCGGCCGATTCCGACGGCAGAGCGATTCCCGTCTTCTGGCCGAAACCGAAATCCTTGGCCGCATCCTGGATGGGCGTCTCGCCGAAGGTGCTCTTGTTCCGCCACATCACGTCGCCGACCCGGTAGTAGTAGGTGTCGGACGACTGGGTCAGCGCCGACTGCAGGTTTACGGCGCCGAGGGCCACGGCACCGGCGTTCTGACGGGTGCAGTTGCCGGTGCAGTCCTCGATCTTGTACTTGCCCTTGTCCTGATAGACGTCGAACGGTTTGATCACGCCGGTGCGGAGTCCGGCGAGCGTCGTGACGAGCTTGAACGTCGAACCGGGGGCATACGTCTCGTTCATGGCCCGGTTGAGCATGGGCTTGCCCGTCTCCTTGGAGTTGAGCCGCTCCCACAGATCGGTGCTGATGCCGTTCACCAGCTCCGACGGGTCGAACGTCGGGTACGACGCCATCGCCAGCACTTGGCCGTTCACAGGATCGAGCAGCACCGCGGCGCCGTCCTTGGCGTTGCACGCTGGCTTGCAGTCCTTGGCCCCGGGGTTCCGAGACGCGATCTGGTCGCGCAGTCGTTGTTCGGTCAGCGCCTGGAGGTTGATGTCGATCGACAACCAGACGTCGTCGCCCTGGGCGAGCTGGGGTTCCTCGACGATGCC
>WBZX01002550.1_pt1 | contig 12276 bp, 4 predicted proteins | sample 5204211 | NCBI WGS metagenome assembly WBZX01 (sample SAMN12344362, study PRJNA552823) | activated sludge metagenome | biome: Activated sludge suspended growth; feature: Nitrification reactor; material: Wastewater; isolation source: activated sludge from nitrification reactor of wastewater treatment...
CGACAGAGCCCCTCCCCGCCGAGCAGGAACGCGAATGAACGAGAAGCCCTCGAGATACCGCTACGTGATCGAAGCGATCCTGTTTCTGACATATGCCCTCTTCGGCGTGTCGTGGCTCGCCATCTCCCCGCTCGCCAAGGAGCTCTTCGGCGTCTTCCAGGTGAGCAAGACCGAGTTCGCGCTCCTCTTCACCGTGGTGACCATCGCCAAGGTCATCGCGCCGATCGTGACAGGCGCGGTCGCCCTCCGGCTCGGCCTCAAGTGGACCATCCTGGCCGGCTCCGCCTTCATCTGCGCGGTCCTCCTCGGCCCGCTCGTGCCGACCTTCCAGGTCTTCCTCGTCAGCCGGTTCCTCTTCGGCCTCGGGGGCGCCGTGGTGGTGACGCTCCTCGGTCCGATGGTGATGCAATGGTTTCCGCGCGAGGAGCTGCCGACCGTCAACGCCTGGAACGGCGTCGCCGTGAACACGGGGATCGCCGTCACCATGTACGTGAGCACGCCCCTCGCCGCGACCAGCCTGGGGTGGAGAGGCACGCTCCTCCTCTTCGGCGGGGCGAACGTGGCGATGCTCGTCGCCTGGGCCGTCTTCGGGCGGGAGAGGCAGGTCGCCCCCGCGAAGGCGGCGCAGGCGGCGGCCCCCGAGGCGCCCGTCCGGTACATGGATGTCTGGAAGCTCAAGGAGACCTGGCTCGCCTCTCTCGCGTTCACCGGGGCCGTGGCGCTCTATCTCTCCTTCAGCAACTGGCTCCCCACCTTCTACCAGGAGCAGTTCCACTTCGAGAAGACGGCCTCTGCCCAGTACAGCGGCATCGTCAACCTCGCCGGCATCCCCTCCGCGATCATCTGCGGCTACCTGACCAAGAAGCTCGGCGTTCGCCGGCCTTTCCTCATCGTGGGCGGCCTCTTGACTGGCACCGTCGCCTTTGGCATGTTCCTGTCGAGCTCGCCTGTCGTCATCATGGTCTCCGCCGTCCTCCTCGGGGTCGGCCTCTTCATCCCGACGGCCGCCATCGCGACGCTGCTCATGGAGCTGCCCGGCGTCACGCCGCGCCACGTGAGCCTCATCATGGGGACGATGTTCAGCTTCTGTTACGTGGTGTCCGCCTTCGCGCCCAACCTGGTGGCCTTTCTGCGGGACAAGACTGGCTCGTTCGTGCCGGGCTTCGTCGTGCTGACCGTGCTCTCCTGGGTCATCTTCGTGGCAGGGTTCCTGTTGCCCGAGACTGGCCCCAACGCGCGCAAGCCCGCCTCGGCCGCCGCGTAGGCCCGCGGGACACACACCGTGTCCTCCGGGCCACGGCCGCGCGCCGGGGGCCGCCGGCCCACCGGGTCGGGTGCGCGGATCCTGGGCGCTTCTCCCACTTGCGCCCCGGGCACCGCCGTTGCTCTGTGCGCCCGCGATGCACTTCCCCCCTCCTCGTTTGCTGCGGTCCACGCTCGCCCTCGCGGCGCTCGTCCTCGGATCGGCCTGCGTCGGCGGCGCCCACGCGCCCGACGGCCCCCCCAAAGGCACCCTCGGCCTCGGCCGCGACGCCGAAGCGCGCGGCGAAAAGGGCGCGTTCGCGGTGGTGTTCGGCGCCCCCAAGGGCCCCACCATCGATCCCCCCGAGATCAGCCTCGTGTGGAACCGCCCGATGGCGCCGCTGGAGCTCGCGGGCAACGAGGCGCCGCCCCCCGTGAAGATCGCCCCCGACGTCAAGGGACGCTGGCAGTGGGTCGGGACGAACGCGACGATCTTCGTCCCCGACGGGCGGCTCCCGCGCGCCACCGACTTCACCGTCCTTGTGCCCAAGGGCGCGCGCTCCCTCGGCGGCGAGGTCCTCGACAAGCCGTTCAAGATGCAGTTCGCGACGGCGCGCCCGGAGGTGCTCCGCGTCGACCCGAGCGGCGACGTCGACTCGCGCCACCTCGCGCCGGACACCACGTTCGTCGTGTGGCTCAACCAGCCCGCCGACGCGGCCGAGCTCAAGCGCGCCGTGACGATCGTCGCGAGCGCCGAGGGCGACAAGGGGAGCGAGGTCGCGCCGATCCCCTTCGAGGTGAAGCAGAAGGACCCCGACAACGAGCAGGTCTTCGTGCTCACGCCGTCCAAGAAGCTGCCGCTCGGCAGGGAGATCCACGTCAACGTCGCGGAGGATCTCCACGGCAAGGAGGGCCCGCTCCCCGCCGGAAAGGCGGGCTCCTTCGAGATGGCGACGTACGGCGCCTTCGTCGTCTCGAACCTCCGCTGCGACGAGGACATGCCCCACGGCAAGTGCGATCCGCACGCGGGCATCTCGATCGAGGTGTCCAACGAGGTGAAGCTCGGCGACCTCAAGAAGGCGCTCACCATCTCGCCGAAGATCCCGCTCGGCTGGCCCTCGTGGATGAGCGACGACGACGCCTCGGGCCACTTCTACCTCTACGGCAAGTTCAAGCCCGGCAAGCGCTACACGATCGCGATCAACGCGGCGGGCCTCAAGGATCAGCACGGCCAATCGCTCGCCGGCGACTTCAGCAAGGGCCTCGAGTTCGACGATCTGTGGCCCAGCGCCGAGCTCGGCGTCTCGGGGACGATCGCCGAGCCGAACGCGACGACGGAGCTCCCCCTCTTCGTCGTCAACGCGAAGGACGCCTCGGTCGTCGCCGCGCCCCTCGGCGAGGATCGCATCGTCGCCTGGGAGCACCGCTCGCTGACCCGCGGGCAGACGTTCGCGGACGTGCAGGCGCTCCCCCAATCGCAGGCGCGCGCCGTCGCGGCGGGCGCGACGAACACCGCCGCGAAGCACGTCGTGAAGGTCGCCGACGTGCTCGGCAAGGACGCGCGCGGCCCCCTCGCCGTCGCGCTCCAGTACACGAGCCGCCCGAACACCCGCCTCGCGCGCGTCGCCTCCAGCGTGCAGGTCGTTCAGGTCACGGACCTCGCGATCAGCGCCAAGGTGTCCCCGGAGGGCTCGCTCGTGTGGGTCACCAAGCTCTCGACCGGCGCGCCCGTGAGCGGGGCCACCGTCGACATCCGCTGGCAGGACGGCCGCCTCCCGTCGTCGCACCAGACCGACAAGGACGGGCTCGTGAAGATCCCCGCGAGCGAGTTCGTGCCGAAGGAGACCTACCAGGACACCTCCGTCATCTTCGTGCACAGCGGCGACGACTGGTCGTACCGCATGGTGCGCGACGTGCTCGACGGCTGGCGCTACGGCGCGTCGTTCACCTACTCCGACGAGGGGCCTTTCGGCCTCGTCTTCTCGGACGCCGGCATCTACCGCCCCGGCGACACGGTGCACCTCAAGGGCATCGTGCGCGAGCCGCTCCCGCGCGGGACGCGGACGCCCACCGGCGCCGCCGTGAAGATCTCGGTGGACGGGCCGGACGGCCAGCCGCTCACCGAGATCGATCGCAAGCTGTCGCCGTTCGGGACCTTCGACGCGGAGGTCGTCGTGCCGGCGACGGGCAAGCTCGGCTCGTACCAGGTGTCGACCAAGATGGTCGGCAGCGATCGCAACGTCGACGCGTATTCCAGCTTCGACGTCGCCGAGTACCGGCCCGCCGAGTTCAAGGTCTCCGCCGAGACGGATCACCCGTCGTACGTCCGCGGCGACACCGTCGCGTGCACCGCGCACGGTGACTTCCTCTACGGCGCGCCCATGTCCAAGGCGGCGGCGCGCGTGACGCTGACGCGCACCGACACCGGCTTCGAGCCGCCCGGCACCGAGGACTTCCAGGTCAGCGACGAGCCGTACGCCTACGATCTCCCGGACACGTCGCCCATGCGCGAGGAGATCCAGTCGACCGACACGACGCTCGACGCGAAGGGCGCCGTCGTCGTGAAGGCGGCGCTCACGATGCCCGGCCAGCGCGGCGCCGAGGCTGTCCTTTGCGAGGCCGAGGTGACGGACATCTCGCGCCAGTCCATCGCCGGCACCACCACCGCGATCGTCCACCCCGGCGAGTTCTACGTCGCGCTCCGCGCCGGGGACGACGCGTTCCTCGCCGCCGGCGACAGCGTCGCGCCCGAGGTCCTCGCCGTCGATCCCAAGGGCACCAAGCTCGCGGGCAAGAAGGTGAAGGTCGACCTGATCCAGCGCACCTGGGCCGTCGCGCGCCAGAAGACGACGGGCGGCAACCTCCACCGCGTGAGCACGCCCGTCGACAAGGTCGTCGGCACCTGCGCGATCACCACCGAGGCGAAGCCCGTCTCCTGCGCCATCAAGCCGCCCTCCGCCGGGTACTACCTCCTCCGCGCGACAGCCGAGGACAGCCGCAAGAACGCGCTCGCGGCGTCGACGAGCGTGTACGTGACGGGCGACTCCACGGCCGGCTGGCGCGACGCCGACGACAACCACCTCGGCCTCGTCACCGACAAGACCTCGTACTCCGTCGGCCAGACGGCGAAGGTGCTCATCAAGTCGCCGTTCCCCTCCGCGGAGGCGCTCATCACGGTCGAGCGCTCCGGCGTCTACACCGTCACGAAGACGACGGTGCGCGGCGCGATGCCGCAGGTGTCGATCCCGATCACCGAGGATCTCCGGCCGAACGCGTTCGTCGGCGTCCTCCTCGTGCGCGGCCGCTCCAAGTCGCCCCCCAAGGACGCGAAGGGCGCCGACGTCGGCGCGCCCGCCTTCCGCTACGGCGCCGTCGGCCTGCGCGTCGATCCCGAGGCGCGCCGCCTCGCGGTGAAGCTCTCCCCGGACGCGACCGACAAGCGCCCCGGCCAGGAGATCGCCGTCGGCGTCGACGTGCGCGATCGCCTCGGAAAACCGTCGCGCGCGGAGGTCACGCTCTACGCCGTCGACGAGGGCGTCCTCTCGCTCATCGACTACCAGACCCCGGATCCGATCGAGTCTCTCTCCGAGCCGAGGCCGCTCCGCGTGGCGACGATGGAGGCCCGCGAGACGCTCGCGACGACCTTCAACCCGTACGCCGCGCTGGGCCTCGACAAGGGACAGGACGGCGGCGACGGCGCCGACAAGGCGCTCGGGATGCGGCGCGATTTCCGGACGAGCGCGTACTTCCAGCCGGCGCTCGTCACGGACGACAAGGGCCACGCCGACGTCAAGTTCAAGCTGCCCGAGTCGCTCACCACGTACAGGATCATGGCGGTCGTCACCGCCGAGGACGATCGCTACGGCTACGCCGAGTCGTACGTCACGACGAGCCGCCCCCTCATGGCGCGCCCCGCGCTGCCCCGGTTCCTGCGCGCGGGCGACACGCTCGACGCGGGCGTCATCGTGACGTCGAAGGGGCTCGCGAAGGCCTCCGTCGACGTCGAGCTCTCCGCCGAGGGCGTCGTCGTCCGCGGCCCGGCCAAGAAGACCGTCGACGTCGACCCGGGCCAGTCCGTCGAGGTGCGCTTCGACATCGACGCGCCGCGCGTCGGCACGGCGAAGATGCGCTTCTTCGCGCACGGCGGGGGCGAACAGGATCGCGTCGAGGTGTCGCGATCGATCTCGCCGCCCCTCTCGCTGGAGGCCGCCGCGCTCTACGGCGACACGACGGGCCAGAGCGTCGAGGCGCTCGGCGACATGTCGGCCATCCGCGACGACACAGGCGGCCTCTCGATCGGCATGGCCTCCACAGCGCTCGTCGGCCTGGACGCCGGCGTCGAGCAGCTCGTCCAGTACCCGTACGGCTGCACCGAGCAGCTCACGAGCCGCCTCGTCCCGCTGCTCCCGCTCCGCGATCTCGCGAAGGACTTCGGCTTCGCGCTCCCCAAGAACACCGACGCCACCGTCATGGACGCCGTCGCGAAGATCCTCACGCACCAGCGCGGGGACGGCGGGTTCGGCATGTGGGCCGAGTCGTCCGAGTCGTCGCCGTGGCTCACCGCATACGCCCTGTGGGGCCTCGGCCAGGCGGCGGATCGCGGCGTCTCCGTCCCCAAGCACGCGCTCGACTCCGCGGCGGAGTACCTCACGGACAGCATGGAGCGCATCGCGAAGGATCCGTGGGAGCGCGCCTCGATCCCGTTCATCCTCGACGTCCTCGCGGAGCGCGGCGCCCCCGACGCGGGCCGCATGAGCACCTGGTTCGAGATGCGCAAGCAGCTCCCCGTCTTCGCGCAGGCGCAGCTCCTCCACGCGCTCGTGATCGGCCACGGCGGCCGCAAGGACATCGACACGCTCGCGACCGAGCTCACGGCGACCCTCCGCCTCGACGGCCCCGTCGCGAAGGTCGTCTCCGGCAACGGCGATCACTACGCGTTCATGCTCGACTCCGACACGCGCTCGTCGGCGCTCGTCCTCCGCGCGCTCCTCGCGGCGAGCCCCGATCACGCGCTCGGATCCAAGCTCGCTGCGGGCCTCCTCGCGGATCGCGTGGGCGGCACGTGGCGCAGCACACAGGAGACGGCGTGGGCGCTCCTCGCGCTCGACCAGTACCGCCGCGCGCAGGAGAAGGGCGTCCCCAGCTTCGACGCGCGCGTCTTCCTCGGCCAGGCCCAGATCGCGGAGCACGCCTTCCAGGGCCGCTCGCTCACGCAGGCCACGGCGGCGATCCCCGCGTCGCAGATCGCCAAGGCGAGCGGCTCGCTCCTCGGCTTCTCGCTCTCCGGGAGCGGCAAGCTCTTCTACCAGGCGCGCCTCCGCTACTCGAAGAAGGAGATGCCCAAGACGCCTCTGGATCGCGGCTTCTTCGTCTCGAAGACGCTCCGCCCCGTGAAGCCCGAGGAGCTCTCCGAGGTGCTCGGCAAGGCCGCGAAGGCGACGGTCACCTCGTTCACGGGCGCCGATCTCGTCCTCGGCGAGATCATCGTCGTGACGTCGACGCCCCGCGATTTCGTGGTCGTCGACGATCCGCTCCCCGCCGGCTTCGAGGCGATCGACGCGCGCCTCGCGACGTCGGCGCCCTCCCTCTCCCTCGACTCGCGCAACGACGACAGCGGCGGCGACGACGAAGAAGAGGGCGGCGACGACGGCGACTCCGCCGACGACGACGTCGCGATGGGCCGCGCGTATTTCTCGAGCGCCTACGTCCGCGAGGTCCGCGACGATCGCGTCCTCTTCTTCGTCGATCACATGTCCGCGGGCATGTACCGCTACCGCTACCTCGCGCGCGCCACGACCCTCGGCCGCTTCGTCCTCCCGCCGACGCGCGCCGAGGAGATGTACGCGCCCGAGGTCTTCGGCCGCACGGCCGCGTCGATCATCACGGTGGCGCCCAAGTGACCCCCCCGCGCGGCGACGAAGCACGAACGGAGGGGGGCGCGCCTACTTCGTACGGCGCGCCGCGCGCCTACTTCGTACGGCGCGCCGCGCGCCTACTTCGTACGGCGCGCGCAACCACGGCGGCGCGCCCCGTATTCCGTCGCGCTGTCGCGTTCGCCGCCGCGCTCGTCGCGCGCCCCCGCTTCCGCCGCGCGCTCCAGGTGACGGCCGCGCTCCTCGTCCTGCCGTGGGCGATCCTCGCGATCGCCGCGGCCTTCACCGACCTCCCCGCCGCCCTCTCGGATCCTCGCTCGCCGGACGTCTCGCTCGTCGTGCGCGATCGCTCCGGCGTCCCCATCCGCGAGTACCGCGCGAAGGACGGCATGCGCGCGCGCTGGGTCCCCCTCGCGGATCTCGGCGAGCGCGTCCCCAGGGCGATCGTCGCCGCCGAGGACCTGCGCTTCCGCTACCACCCCGGCGTCGATCCGATCGCCGTGGCCCGCGCGGCCTCGCAGGATCTGTGGCACCGCCGCATCGTCTCCGGCGCCTCCACGCTCACGCAGCAGCTCGCGCGCACGCTGGCCCCGCACCCCCGCACGCTGCGCGGCAAGCTCGGCGAGATGGCCCTCGCCGCGCGCATCGAGGCGTCGCTCTCCAAGGACGAGATCCTGGAGCAGTACGCGAACCGCGTGAGCTTCGGCCCCGGCCTCCGCGGCATCGAGGCAGCGAGCCGCTTCTACTTCGACAAGCCGGCGCGCGATCTCTCCCTCGCCGAGGCGGCGGCCCTCGCCGGGATGCCCCGCGGCCCGTCGCTCTACGATCCGCGCAAGCGCACCGATCGTCTGCTGCGGCGCCGCGACACCGTGCTCGAGCGCATGCGCGGCGCGGGCCTCGCGTCGGACGAGGACGTCGAGCGCGCGAAGGCCGAGCCGCTCGTGATCGCGCCGCGCGGCGGCGGGCTCGGCGCGCCGCACCTCGTCCTGGCGCTCACCTCCGGCAAGCTCGACGATCTCGGCGCCGCCCGCGCGGGCGTCTCCGACGTGACCCTCACGATCGATCGCGGCCTCCAGCGCACGATCGAGGTCCTCGCGCAGGACACGGCCCGCGACCTGCGCGCGCGCCGCGGGAGCGCCGCCGCCGTCGTCGTCCTCGACAACGCGACGGGCGAGATCCTCGCGTACCTGGGCTCGCACGACTTCGAGGACGAGCCCGGCCTCGGCCAGAACGACGGCGTCCTCATGCGCCGCCAGCCGGGCTCCTCGCTCAAGCCCTTCGTGTACGCCCTCGCGATGGAGCGCCTCGGCTTCACCGCGGCCACGATGATCCCCGACGTCGAGACGCACTTCGTCACGAGCGGCGGCGACTTCGCCCCCAACAACTACGACGCTCGCTTCCACGGCCCCGTCCTCCTCCGCGAGGCCCTCGCGAGCTCGTACAACGTCCCCGCCGTGCGCGCGGCCGCCGCCCTCGGCGAGGCGAACGTCCTCGCCGAGCTGCGGGAGCTCGGGTTCGGTACGCTCGATCGCTCCGCCGACGACTACGGCTTCGCGCTCGCTCTCGGCGACGGTGAGACGCGCCTCCTCGACCTCGCGAACGCCTACGCCACGATCGCGCGGCGGGGCGCGCTCCTCCCCGTGCGCGCCGTCCGCGCGGCGACCCTGGCCGGGGGCGGCGCGGCCCCTCTCCCCGAGGGCCCCTCCCGGCAGGTGATGGATCCCTCGGTGGCGCTCGTCCTCGCCGACGTGCTCTCCGACGATCGCGCGCGCGCCCCTTCGTTCGGCCGAAGCGGGCCGCTCGACCTGCCGTTTCCTGTCGCCGCCAAGACGGGCACGTCCAAGGGCTACCGCGACAACATCGCCGTCGGCTTCACCCGCGAGGTGACGGTGGCCGTGTGGGTCGGCAACTTCGATGGATCGCCCATGGAGGGCGTGAGCGGCGTCTCCGGGGCAGGCCCCTTGTTCCACGCGGCCATGCTCGCCGCGCAGGCGCTCTACCCCGCGGCCTCGCGGGCGAAGCTGAGCGAGCAACTGGCACGTTCGGTCGCGCCCGGCGCGGCGGACGCCGGCCCGCCCCTCACAGAGGCCGCGGAGATATGCCCCCTGTCCGGCAAGCTGCGTGGACCGCACTGCCCGCATTCCCAGGTCGAGATCTTCCCGGCCACCGGCGCCGCGGGAAAGGCCCCCACGGCCGTCTGCGACATGCACGAGCGCGTCCGCGTGGATCGTCGGAACGGCCTCCGCGCCGGCAAGACGTGCCCCGACAGCGTGGTCGAGGAGCGCGTCTTCGAGCGCCACCCGGCGGACCTCGCGGCCTGGGCGCGCACGGCGCACCGCCCCCTCGCCCCGACCCAGCTCTCGCCCCTCTGTCCGGCCGGCCCCGAGGAGCAGAGCCCGTCCGCGGCCGGCGCGCCGCGCCTCGCGTACCCCCCGGACGGCGCCTCGTTCGTGTGGGATCCGCACATCGGAGCGCGCCAGTCCATCGTCCTCCGCGCACAGGCCCCCTCGTCCAGCGCCCTCGTCTTCATGGTCGACGCGCGCCCCTTCACGCCCCGGCGCGGCGAGCCCTCCGTCGAATGGCCCCTGTCCCCCGGCGCCCACCGCATCTGGGTCGAGTCCGCGGGCCTCCGCAGCGAGGCCTCGGAGATCCGCGTCGACACAGAGTAGCGCCGCCGCCGAAAAAGGGGGCGCGCGCGGACCGCGGCAAACGAAAGCCTCGGGGGTGGTGGTAGCCTCCCGCGATGCTCCGCCCCTCGCTCCTCTGCGCCGCTGCCCTGGCCGCCCTCTCCGGGTGCGGCCCCGCCCCCGACGCCGCCGCGCCCCCGCCGCCCGCCGGCGCGGGGCTCCCGGCGGCCCGCGGCGGCACCTGCGCGATCCTCTCGATCAACGACTCGTACCGCATGGAGCCCTCGCCGGACGGCACCGGCGGCCTGGCCCGCGTGCGCACGCTGCGCCGCCGGCTCGAAGAGCAATATCCCGATCTCCTCCTCCTCCACGCCGGAGACCTCCTCTTCCCGTCGCTCATCTCCCGCGAATACAAGGGCGCGCAGATGATCGACGCCCTGAATCACCTCGACGGCTCGGAGGCCTTCGATCCGCGCCTCCTCGTGACGTTCGGCAACCACGAGTTCGACGACGACAGGCCCTCGGTGCTCACGGCGCGCCTCGGGGAGTCGGCCTTTCGGTGGGTCTCCTCCAACATCGAGTTTGCGACGACCCCCGCCGGCGTCCCCGCCGTCGCGACCCAGAAGATCGCGGAGGATCTCGTGCTCGGCTGCGGCGGCTTCTCCGTCGGCTTCTTCGGCCTCACGACCGACGAGAAGTCCTCGCCCTACGTCGTCCGCTACAGGGATCCCGTCGAGATCGCGCGCGCCCGCTCCAAGGCGCTCCGGGTGCGCGGCGCCGACGTGGTGATCGGCCTCACGCACCTCGCCGTCGACGAGGACGAGGCGCTCCTCCGCGCGCTCGGCGCCGAAGGCCCCGACCTCATCGTGGGCGGCCACGACCACACGAAACAGAAGCGCACCGTCGCCGGCCGCTCCGTGTACAAGGCCGACGCCGACTCCCGCACGGCCAACTTCCTGAAGGTCACCCTCGACGCGGGAGCCATCTCCACGGAGCACGCGTGGCTCGACGTCGGCCCAACGGATCCGCCCGAGGATCCCGCCATGAAGGTCCTCGTCGACGGCTGGCTCGCGAAGCACGAGAAGAGCTATTGCGAGGTGAAGATGAAGCTGCCGGCAGGCTGCCTCGAAGAGAAGCTGACCGTGGCTGGCGCCGAGCTCGTGGCCGAAGAGACCGAGATTCGCAGGTTCGAGACCAACGTGGGGGACTACGTCGCCGATCGGGCGCTCGGCGTCTTCGCGAAGGAGGGCGCGCAGATCGCCTTCCTCAACTCCGGCACGCTCCGCATCAACTACGACATCTCCCCGGGCGTCCCCATCGTGCGGCGCCACGTCGAGGAGCTCTTCGCGTACCCGGCGCCCCTCCGCCTCATCGAGATCACGGGGGCGACCCTCCAGGAGATCGTCAATCGCTCCATCTCCGGGTGGACCGGACAGGGCCACTTCCTCCAGATCGCCGGCTTCGCCTTCCGGCACGATCCGAAGGCCGGAAAGGCCACGGACCTCACCTTGCTGGGCCCGTCGCCGCGGCGCATCGCCCCGACAGACAGGCTCCTCGCCGTCGTGAACACCTTCCTCCTCGACCCCGCCAAGGGACAGGACGGCTACTCGATGATCGGGCCCCGCGACATCGTCGACAAACTCGGTCCGGAGCTCTCGGCAGGGCCGGATTTGAAGCAGATCGTGATCGACGCGTTCAAGCTGGCAGGCGACGCCGGCATCGCACCCAAGGGAGACGGCCGCATCTGCAACACCGCTCGATCGGGCCCCTGCCTCGTGAAGTGAAGTCTGCGCGCGGAGTGAAGGGGGTTCGCGCCGCTGCTGACCGCGAAGACGACGACACGCAGGTCCGCGCGGCGATGTCGCGGATCGTGGGGTTCAACGGCTCGTCCACTGGCCGGCCGCGCGTGTGTGTCGGAGTTGAGGAGCAATTGCGGTCGGTGAGGAGACCGAACAGTGCTCTCCTGCTATGGCTCCAGAGTCAATTCCCGCAGTTGCCAACGGAACAGGGGCCGTTCAACCCATATCTCGAAAGACATGCGATGTGCGAGGCCTCTGCCCGATTGAGCGTCGCCACAGGTAGGAACTCCTTCGGCGTGGAAGGATCTTGATCCGTGTCGTACCCACACATCACATGAGTCATCGCAGCGGCCTCAACGGCGGGATAGAACCATTGTTGAGGCGTAACATCAGGGTATGTTTGAATCGCAACGTTTCCATCTTTGAATGTCAGATACCACTGTGCCAGTTGCGAGAACAGACTGTCTTGAGGAATCGGCGAGCCAACCGGATCGGCTACACTATCCTTCTTCAGCGCGAACGCCGCCCGGGCGAGGAAGGTGACCGCCTCTCCGCGGGTAACTTCCGCCTCCGGAAAGAATTTGGCTGGTCCGGTATCCACGATCCCTTTGGCGGCGCCGAGAGCCACGTATTTCGTGAACCACTCGTTCGACGGCACGTCGGAGAACGGCGCACTCTCCGCCGCGTAGGTCTCGATGGTCGCGGGAGGGAATGTCGTTTCGACGATGACCTTCA
>WBZX01002551.1_pt1 | contig 12275 bp, 9 predicted proteins | sample 5204211 | NCBI WGS metagenome assembly WBZX01 (sample SAMN12344362, study PRJNA552823) | activated sludge metagenome | biome: Activated sludge suspended growth; feature: Nitrification reactor; material: Wastewater; isolation source: activated sludge from nitrification reactor of wastewater treatment...
GGGGGATCTTGCTGAGCCCGGTGATGCGGCCATCGGGGATGTAGGCCACGTGCGCCTTGCCGAAGAAGGGCAGCATGTGGTGCTCGCAGAGGCTGTACACCTCGATGTCCTTCACCAGCACCATCTGGCTGTAGTTCTCCTTGAACATGGCGCTCTTCAGGATGGCCGCCGGGTCCATATCGTAGCCGTGGGTGAGGTATTGGAGCGACTTGGCCACGCGTTCCGGGGTCTTCTTGAGCCCTTCGCGCTGCGGGTCCTCGCCGATCGCCTTCAGGATGTCTCCATAGTGCGCACCGATGCGCGCCACGCCCTTGGCATCGTACTGGTCGATGCGCTCGTATCCCTCGCCAAAGGACTCGTGCTCGCCATCGAGGGCGACCTTCTTCTTCGTGGTGCTCTTACGCGCCATAGTATTCCACGTGGTTGTTCTCGGTCTCCTGGACCTTCACGCAGTGCAGGGAACAACCAAGGGCGGCGATGGGTTCGGCCAGCTGTTCCCAGATGGCGATGGCCAGGTTCTCCGTGCTGCTGAGCCTGCCGCGCATGAAATCCACGTCCAGGTCCAGGTTCTTGTGGTCGAGCTTGGAGATGACGCGCTCGTGCACGATCACGCTCACCTTGCTCAGGTCCACCACGAATCCGGTCTCGGCGCTGGGCGTGCCTTTCAAGGTCACCCACAGGTCGTAGTTGTGGCCGTGCCAGTTGGGGTTGCTGCACTTGCCGAAGGTGGCCAGGTTCTGTTCGGCGCTCCACTCCGGGCGGGCGAGCTTGTGGGCGGCGCTGAAGCGCTCGCGACGGGTGATGTGGACGAGGGACATATGCCTGGTAAGGGACGCCAAAGGTAGGGGCGTACTTTCGCCCGCGGAATGTCGCCCTGAGCGTGCCGAGGGGCGGTACGGATCAGCTCATGGCTCGGCAGGCTTACCACGACACACCCTCAACATGATCATCGTTACCGGCGCGGCGGGTTTCATCGGGAGTTGTCTCGTGGGCGAGTTGCTCCGCGCTGGCTGGCAGGACATCGTGGCCGTGGACGATTTCACCAAACTGGGCAAGGCGGCCAACCTGGAAGGGAAGAAGCTGACCGCGCGCATCGAGCGGAGCGAACTCCTCACTTGGCTGGACCAGAACGAGAAGCTCGTGCAGTTCATCTTCCACCTGGGTGCCCGCACGGATACCACGGAGTTCGACAAGGCCATCTTCGATGAACTGAACGTGCGCTATAGCCAGGAGGTGTGGGAGCGTTGTGTCCGCTACGGCATTCCGCTGGTGTATGCCTCTTCCGCCGCCACCTATGGCGATGGAGCCCTCGGCTACGACGATGTGGACGACTCCCTGCCACAACGGCTGGAGCCGTTGAACCCCTACGGCGAAAGCAAGAACGAGTTCGACAAGTGGGCCTTCGCGCAAGAGCGCAAGCCCTATTTCTGGGCGGGTCTCAAGTTCTTCAACGTCTATGGCCCCAATGAGTACCACAAAGGCCGCATGGCGAGCGTGGTGTTCCATGCGTTCAACCAGATCAGCGCCACAGGCGGCATGAAGCTCTTCCGCAGCCACCGACCCGACTACAAGGACGGGGAGCAGCTGCGCGATTTCGTGTACGTGAAGGACCTGTGCGCCGTGTGCATGTTCTTGATGGAACATCGCAAGAACAGCGGGTTGTACAACTTGGGCAGCGGTACGGCGCGCACCTTCCTGGACCTTGCGCGCGCCACCTTCCACGCCATGGGTAGGGAAGAGCACATCGCCTTCGTGGACACCCCGGCCGACATCCGCGACAAGTACCAGTACTACACGGAGGCACGCATGGAGAAGCTGCGCAGCATCGGATATGATCGACCCTTCCACACGTTGGAGGAGGGTGTGGCGGACTACGTGCGCAACTACCTGAGCACGGGCGGCTATTGCTGAACGCCGGTGCGCAAGCTGGCCAGCAGTTCTTCTTCGCACCGCTCCACGGGCAATACGATGAAGTTGGCCAAGTCCTGGTCATTGTGCACTCCGATGGGAACTTCCATCGCTTCCAAGCGCATGTGGCCGGGCTTGTTGTGGATGCGGAACAGGCGGTAACGTAGCTGCTGGAAGAGGGCCTCGATATCCTGCTGGCGACCCAGCCGATCCACGTTCTCAGGACGACCCACCGGAAGGATCTCCAGGAGGATCGCCGGGCGATCAGCGGTCAATCGTTGCTCCAGACTTCGCAGCACTTCGCGTTCGCTTCCTTCCACGTCGATCTTCACGATGCCCAGCGGCCCTATGCCAAGTTCCTGTTCCGCCGTGGCGAAGCGGACCAGCCGCACGGGCAGGCGCCGATGTACGGTATGCCCGGGGCGGAAGTCGCGCACCAAGGTGGCGCCTTCATCACCGGCATCAGGCGTGTTCATGGTCAGCTCGGCCGCCCCATCGTCGGTGCTCAATCCGGCGGGTACGATGGGTGCGTTGCGGAAGCCGTTGAGGTCGGCCAGTCGCTGGGCGTAGGCCACACAGCGGGGGTTCGGTTCGAAGCCCACGTAGGGGCGCTCTGCGTCCAGGATGCGCACACGGGTCAGGGTCTGGCCCAGGTTCACGCCCACATCCACGAAGGTGCCGGGAAAGGCACGCAGCAGGAGGGGGTACACGCCGTGGGCCCAGGGTTCACCCACGTACAGCATGTTCTCCCCGATGCCATGGTCAATAGGTACGCGCACCGAATGGCCGAGCACGCGTGCCTTCACGGTGAACGAGATCGCGTTGATCACGCCAAGCTTCCGAAGTACGCGCAGGAATACCCACGTGCCCCACCCGCAGTAACGGGCGGTGGTCATCAGACGTGTTCCACCAGTTCGTCGCGCAGTTGCACGGCCATGGCGCGGGCCTTCAGCAGGCGCTCACGCAACTGCTCCACGTCCAGCGTGGGTGCTTCGGCTTTGCGCAACTGTGTCTTGGCACCGTTGAGCGTGAAGCCCTTCTCCTTCACCAGGTGTTGGATGGTGCGCAGGTGCTCGATCTCCTTGCGGTTGTACAACCGGTCGCCACGGTTGGTGCGGCGCGGGTTGAGCGTGCCGAATTCCTTCTCCCAAAAGCGGATGCTGGAGGTGTTCACGCCGATCTCTTCGGCGACTTCACCAATGGTCCAGTAGATCTTCTCGATGGTCTTCGGCTTCAGTGGCATCGTGCCAAATGTATCGCGGCGCACCCACCGGACAAACACATCAATCGAGTGCCTGCCCTGCGTTGCGCGATAGCTCCAGCATGCGCGCGTATTCCTCGGGGCTGAGGTCGTTGAAGTAGTAGTTCGCTGGATCCACCGCTTCCTTGTTGCGGTGCACTTCGTAGTGCAGGTGCGGACCCACGCTGAGCCCGGTGTTGCCCACCAAGCCCAACACATCACCGCGTTTCACGCGTTGTCCATTGCGCACCTCCAATTTGCTCATGTGCGCGTACAGGGTCTGGTAGCCGAAGCCATGGTCCACCACCACGTGCATGCCATAGCCATTGGTGCCGTACTCGGCATACACCACACGGCCATCGCCCGTGGCGTGTATGGGCGTTCCTTGTTTGCAGGTGAAGTCCATGCCGGCGTGGAACTTCTGGATCTTGTGGATGGGGTGGATGCGCCAGCCGAAACCACCCGCCGTTTGGGTGAGGTCTTCGTTGGGGATGGGCTGTATGGCCGGTATGCTCGCCAGCATCTCCTGCTTGCGCAGCACCAGGGAAGCCACTTCGTCCAGGGAGCGTGACTGCACCACCAGCTGCCGGGCCAGCATGTCCAGTCGCTTGCGGGTATCCACCACCAGGTCGCTGCTGGCATAGCCCGCCAGGTCGCGGTAGCGGTTGATGCCCCCCACACCCGCCTGCCGCATGCTCTCCGGTATCGGGTCGGCCTCGAAGATCACGCGGTAGATATTGTCGTCGCGGCGGCGCACATCGCCCATCACGCCCTCCAACTCGCTCAGCCGCTTGTCCAGCAGTTCATACTGTACCAGCAACTGCTTGTTCTCCCTGCGCAGCAAGGCCTCTTTGGGCGAATCCACGAACTGGTAGGTGAGGAAGATGCCCAACAGGCCCACTGCCAGACCGGGCATGAGCATGAGCAGGGTGCGCCGCGTCTTTTGCCAGGCCGTGAGCCGGATGCGCTCGAAGTTGAGCGTCTTCGGATTGAAGCGGTATTTCTGCTCGGCCATGGCGGGCACCGAAGATAAACGGACACCCCGGTGCGCCTTGCCGGGTGGCTCGGGTAGGCTGTTAAAGAATGTGGATCCGCCGCTACCCACGCACCCCTTCCGAGCCATGCGCACTCGGTACCTTCGGCGCCTCTTTTCCGAACGCAATGACCTCCCGCGAGATCCGCCAGAAGTTCCTCGATCACTTCGCCAAGCATGGCCATGCCATCGTGCCCAGCGCACCCATGGTCGTGAAGGATGACCCGACGTTGATGTTCACCAACGCGGGCATGAACCAGTTCAAGGACCTGTTCCTGGGGAACCGCCCGGCGCAACACAAACGCATCGCTGACACGCAGAAGTGCCTGCGCGTTTCCGGCAAGCACAACGACCTGGAGGAGGTGGGCATCGACACCTACCACCACACGATGTTCGAGATGCTCGGCAACTGGAGCTTCGGCGACTACTTCAAGAAGGAGGCGATCGAGTGGGCGTGGGAACTGCTCACCGAGGTCTACGGGATCGACACCAACAACATCTACGTCACCTACTTCGGTGGCGATGAGAAAGACAAGTTGCCTGCCGACAATGAGACGCGTGACCTGTGGAAGCAGTTCATGCCCGAGGAGCGCATCCTGCCGTTCAGCCGCAAGGACAACTTCTGGGAGATGGGCGACACCGGTCCATGCGGGCCGTGCACCGAGATCCATGTGGACGTGCGCACCGCGGAGGAGAAGGCGCAGAAGCCCGGCCGCGCGCTGGTGAACAACGACCACCCGCAGGTGATCGAGATCTGGAACAACGTGTTCATGCAGTTCGAGCGCAAGGCCGACGGCTCGTTGGTGGAACTGCCGGCGCAGCACGTGGACACCGGCATGGGCTTCGAGCGCCTGTGCATGGTGCTGCAGGGAAAACGTAGCAACTACGACACCGATGTGTTCCAGCCGCTGATCCAAGTGATCGCGAAGCAGGGTGGTAAGACCTATGGCAAGGAGGAAAAGGCCGACATCGCCATGCGCGTGATCGCCGACCACCTGCGCGCTATCTCCTTCGCCATCGCCGATGGCCAGCTGCCGAGCAACACCGGCGCGGGCTACGTCATCCGCCGCATCCTGCGCCGTGCGGTGCGCTACGGCTACAGCTTCCTAGGCTTCAACGAGCCCTTCATGCACACGCTGGTGGCAACGCTCGCGGCACAGATGGGGGATCAGTTCCCGGAGTTGCGCAAACAGCAGCAACTCATCGAGAGCGTGATGCAGGAAGAGGAGAAGGCCTTCCTGCGCACCTTGGAACAAGGCACCAAGCGACTGGAGCAAGCCCTCGCCGAGTCGAAAGGAACGCTTGCCGGCGACCGCGCCTTCGAGCTCTTCGACACCTACGGCTTCCCCATCGACCTCACGCAACTCATGGCGCGCGAGCAGAAGATGGACGTCGACATGAAGGGCTTCGAAACTGAACTTCAGAAGCAGAAGGAACGCTCACGCGCGGCTACGGCCGTCACTACCGGCGATTGGGTGGAACTGGGCAAGGGCGAAACGGCCTTCATCGGTTACGATGAGCTCAGCACCGAGGCACGCATCCTACGCTACCGCAAGGTTTCCGGCAAAGGCGGCGACCAGTTCCAGCTCGTGCTCGACCGCACGCCGTTCTATGCCGAAGGCGGTGGACAAGTAGGTGACCAAGGCTGGTTCATTCAGGGAGCCGACCAAGTGGAAGTGATCGACACCAAGCGCGAGAACCAGTTGATCGTGCACTTCACCAAGGAGCTACCGAAGGACGTCAGCAAGCCGCTCACGGCCCAAGTGAACACGCAGCGCCGGAGCCTCACCGCGCGCAACCACACGGCCACGCACTTGCTGCACCATGCCCTGCGCAAGCATCTGGGCACGCACGTGGAACAGAAGGGCTCGCTCGTTGCGCCCGACCGCCTGCGCTTCGACATCAGCCACTTCGCCAAGGTGACGCCCGAGGAACTGGCCACCATCGAGCGCGAGGTGAACGCGATGATCACGGAGGACATGGTGTTCGAGGACAAGCGAAACGTGCCCATCGCCGAGGCGAAGGCCATGGGCGCCATGGCGCTCTTCGGCGAGAAGTACGGCGACAACGTGCGCGTGGTGAAGTTCGGCCCCAGTGTGGAGCTCTGCGGTGGTACGCACGTGCCGCGCACGGGTGTCATCGGACCCTTCCGCATCATGAGCGAGAGCGCGTTGGCCGCCGGCATCCGCCGCATCGAGGCGATAACCAGCGTGGAAGCCGAGCGCATGATCAATGAAAAGCTGGCGAAGCTGGAGGCCATCGAAGCATTGCTGAAGAACCCCGCCGATGTGGTGGCCGCGGTGCAGAAGCTCGCCGAGCAGAACGCCAGCCTCGCCAAAGAGGTGGAGAAGGCGGCTCGGGAGAAGGTGAAGAGTTTGGCGGCCTCCATCCCAGCCCACGCGAAGGCGAACAGCAAGGGAGGGCGCTTGCTCGTGCAGCAGCTTGATCTGGATGCGCAGTCCATGAAGGACCTTGGGTATGCCCTCCGGGAGCAACACAGCGACCTAGCCTTCGTGGCTGGTGCGGTGATCGATGGCAAGCCGATGCTGGCCGTTTCGCTGGGCAAAGCCTTCGCGGAGGCGACCGGACTAAAGGCGGTCGACATCATCAAGCAGATCAGCCCGGCCATCAAGGGCGGTGGTGGTGGCCAACCCGACTTCGCTACCGCAGGAGGCAAGGAGCCTGGCGGCATGGCCGAGGCGCTGAAGAAGGCGGCGGAGTTATTGGGGTGATCAGTCCTTCCTCTCCTCCGGGATCGGCCGCAGTAGGATGTTGACGTAGCCGTCAGCCGCGTGCAGTCGTACGTTCGTGCTGGTGACAGCAGGGTCGAGCACCACACGAAAGGGAAGCACCACCAGTTCGCCGTCCGCCACGTAAGGACGCAAGGTTGTCAAGTACAGCTCAGAAAGCAGCCGTACACCGATGTTGCTGTGGAAGTCGCCAATGGAGATGTCCTCCATCACGAAGCGGTCCTCTTGTTTGCGCGCCTTGAACGACCAGACCAGCGGGCGTTCCTCCCGCACCGTGCTGGCCAGAAGTTCCCAGTTGCGTGCCGACTCAGCTCCGGACACGAACACGTTCCCCGCTGCGGTGAACATGGCATCGAGCATCACCGTGTTCAACAGATCCACCGAGGTGGTTCCGATGCTGTGCGTGCGATCGCTGCGCAATGTGCCGTCCGGCGCATAGATGGCCATGGACAGATCAGCGTTCCGTGCTGCTTCAACCCGCCCGATACTGTCCTTTCGCGCTGCTTCCTGGTGTGCTACCCGCTCCGCCTGCTGCCGCTGTGCTTCCGCATCGTCCGCCTGGCGCTGCTCATCAGCTTGCGTGAGCATTTCGTTGATCACGGCCATGCAGCCGCAGGCATCGGTGGGTAGGCCCTCCAGGCGGTTGCCGTTCTGCTCGAACACCTGTCGACAGAAGGCGCGCTGCAGGGCCTTGGCTTGGGCATGGGCCTGCTGCTGTTCCTCCGGCGAAGGATAGCCCTCCGAAGGACCCAGCGCGACCATGTGTGCGTAATTCTTCAACCCCTGTTCAAGCGTGCATGTGTTCCGGGTACCGCTCTGGGCCTCGTGCAGGTAGCAGAGGAAGTTCAGGAAGAAAGCCTCGCGTTGCCGTTGGATACGCGTGGGATGCCGTTGCCGGGTATCCTCCATATCCGCGGTATCCGGCAGCTGACGCCGCAGTGCGGCAATGGCGCGCAGCTGATCGTTCACTTCGGGGTTGTGCTGCACCTGGGTCCGGTAGAAGGTGCGGCGGTCGGCACCGGGTTGTGCGCGTACCAGGCTGGTACAAGTCTGCAGGCACACGCTCAGTGCGAGCACGAAGCGAAGGTGGTGGCGCATCCCTTTGGTCATTCGTTCGTAGCGCTATCGGTTGGGCTGTTGTCGAAGATAGGACGGTCATCAGCAGACGTGCCGAATGGCAAGTTCCTTATCACTATGGCGAACCCCAGCTGGTGTTGGGCCTTGGCTAAGCCTTAGCCGAGGCGACCTGTCTCGAGGCGATCGATATCATGGCGCGGATCAGCCGGCCTTATGGACGGTGGCCAACCCGACTTCGCTACCGCAGGAGGCAAGGAGCCTGGCGGCATGCCCGAAGCCTTGCGCAAGGCCGAAGAGATCCTGTCCTGATCGGTCCAGGAACAACGAAGCCCTTCCGGAACGTGTTCCAGAAGGGCCTCGTTGCGGCGTGAAGCACCGCGGGCCTACTTCACGCCAACTGAGGGCGGGCGCCACCCTTGCCCAACTTGGTGGGAGGGGGGAGGTGCACGGCGTTGAACTTGGGTCCGAGGTATTGCTCGTCCTCGCCGAAGGCCAGGTTCATCACGTAGAGGCCATTGAGGGCGATCACCAGGATGTAGTCCAGCATGCTGCGCTTACCGAAACACTGCACTACCTCGATCCACAACTTGGGCAGGAAGTACAACTGCCCGTAAACGGGGATGAGGAAGAGCCACCCCTGCCAGGCCGGACGGCCCACGATCTTCAGGAAAACGATCACGTTCCAGACCGGCACGAAGGCGGCGAGGCCGGGAAGGCGGCATTTCTCATACAGACGCCATTGGGCCAACAGGGCTATGATGGTGACGAAGCCGACGGCATAGTAGAAGGCGTTACCCATGCCCAACGTCTTGTAGAAGTAGTCATGAATGCCCATTATGAAGTCCATGGCGTGCAGGTTTGGTGATACATGTCCGACTCGAAAATGCAGGTGGTTCCATGCAAATAGACGGCCTGAAAACACCCCGGTTGCCCCTACAACGTGGGGAATTGTGCCCAGTAGTATGTGAGTTCGCCCAAGGGTCGCCCCGGGTCCACCAACGGTGGGAATGACGCGGCGACCGGTCGTTCCCGGTCGTCAACCGGGTCGGGGTCAGCCCCGGGGTGTGGCGTACGCCTTCACATCGGCCTCGGTGATCTCCTTGCCGCTGAGGATGACCAGGCGCTCCACCACGTTCCGCAATTCGCGCACATTACCCGTCCAAGGCAGCTTTTGCAGCTCCTTCACCGCCTTGTCCGCGATCTTCTTGGGGGCGATGCCCTGCTCGGTGCAGACCAGGTTGATGAAGTGGTCGGTGAGCAGGGGGATGTCCTCCAAGCGCTCGCTGAGGCTGGGAACATGGATGGGGATGACGCTGAGCCGGTGGAAGAGGTCCTCCCTGAAGTTCCCGGAAGCGATCTCCTTCTTCAGGTCCTTGTTGGTGGCGGCCCCCACCCGCACGTTCACCTGGATGTCCTTGTCGCCACCCACGGGGGTGATGCGCCCTTCCTGCAACGCACGAAGCACCTTGGCCTGCGCGGCGAGTGCCATGTCACCGATCTCGTCCAGGAAGAGGGTGCCGCCGTCGGCCAGTTCGAATTTGCCCTTGCGGTCCTTGATGGCGCTGGTGAAGCTTCCTTTCACGTGCCCGAAGAGTTCGCTCTCGATGAGTTCGCCAGGGATGGCGGCGCAGTTCACCTCCACGTAAGGTCCCTGTGCGCGCTGGCTCTTTTCGTGGATGGTGCGGGCCACCCCCTCCTTGCCGGCTCCATTGCCACCGGTGATGAGCACGCGCGCATCGCTCGGCGCCACTTTCTCGATCATGTCGCGGATGACGCCCAACGCTTTGCTCTCTCCGATCATCTGCACGCCACCCGCCTTGGCTTTGCCCACCTTCTGGCGTAGCACTTTGGTCTCTTGCACCAGGTTGCCACGGTCCAGCGCGTTGCGCACGCTCACGAGGATGCGGCTGATGTTGGGTGGCTTCTCGATGAAGTCGAAGGCACCCTTCTTCAACGCGTCCACGGCCGTATCGATGGTGCCGTGTCCGCTGATCATCACCACGGGTAGTTCTTCATTGTGCGCTTGCAGCTTCTGCAACACTTCCAGCCCGTCCATCTTGGGCATCTTGATGTCGCAGAGCACCAGGTCGAACTTGCCGACCTTGGCCTTCTCCAAGCCGGCTGAGCCGTCCTCGGCCTCTTCCACCTTGTGCTTTTCGTGCTCCAGGATGTCGCGCAGTGCGGCGCGTATCGCCTTTTCGTCGTCGATGATGAGGATGTTGGCCATGCGTCTTCGTCCCAGCTGATCGGGAATGGACAAAGATGCACGATGGACCGCGCGGACGTGCCGGCTTAGCAACCGATGAACGAACTTGCGTCTCATTCACGCTAGCGACCGATCAGACCCGCGAACCCAGAAACCATGCTTCCGAATCTTCAAAGGACGATCGCAGCAATGGTCGTTGCTGCAGGTCTCGGCGCTACTTCGGTGCATGGCATCAGCGTGGATCTCATGGTCGCCGAAGGGGCCTATTGCTCGCAGAATACCGGCGTGCTCTATGCTAGCGTGAGCGGCGGCACCGGCCCGTACACCTACAATTGGTATCAGCAACAAGGTTCCTGGGTTCCGGTATGCATGGGCTGCGGGAGCGGTTTGCAGAACCTTCCTGAGTTCACGACCTACAAAGTGGTGGTGATAGACGCGCTCTCCGCCACCGCTGAGGCCACCCAGGTAGTGCCAGGTCTTGTAGCCACATGGATCAACAACGCCATGCACTGGCCCTATCTGGCAGGTGCTGCGCCGGTGATCCAATTCAACCTCTACGGCGAATCCATAAGCGGCAATGTTGCGCACCAAGCGTCTGTTGCTCCGAATACAAGTATCGGCTCGTACACCGGCGGTGCCGGCTTCACCTACACTGCGGCGCTAGCGATAGGTGCCACAAACTGCACGGTCACCGCATGGAGGACACAGCCCTCAGCCGCGACGATGTGCCCGGCGGCCCAGTCGTGGCCGACCATTGGAGGGGCCACATTGCTGCCCACGCTGACGACTCTACAGGTTCAGCCTTCCTGCAGCAACGGTTCAACCGGGCGCATCGACTACGCGCTGACGAACGGCGTGATCCCGCAGGGCATCTACGTTCACTTGAAGAACATGAGCGGCACGGTGCTGGGCACGAATGGACAGCTTACCGGCCAGATGCCGACAATGACCGGCGTTTTCACGGGAGTCGCGCCGGGCACCTATCGCATGGTGGTCAGTGGCCTGCCATCCAATGTCCCGGTCGATCTCGGGATCCCCGGTTTCGTTTACACCTGTCGCGATTCGATCACCGTGGTGGTGCCAAGCACCGGCTCATCATGCGGACAAGTGCAGGGATCGGTGTTCATCGATGGCAACCTCAACTGCACGAAGCAAGGCGCAGAGCCGGGCGTGCCGGGCCTGGTGCTCAGGGTCCTGCCCGGTCCGATATTCGTCAACACAAGCAGCACTGGCGATTACAACCTGACGCTTCCAGCAGGGAGCTATACCATCAACGAGGAGCACGCCCAGGTCGCGCAGAACTGCGCTCCTGCCCTCGTTCCATTCACCGTTCCCGCTGTGGTCACGCCCGTAACGGTGAACGTGCCGTGCACTTCGCTGGTGGCCATGGATGCGGACATCTACATGGCCAGTGGCCCTGCGCGACCGGGCTTCGCCCTGAACTACAGCGTGCTGACCAGGAATCAAACGCCGACCACAACGGGTAATGTCACGGTGACCGTGGTTCTCGCGCCCGAGTTGATGTTCACCTCCGCGGATCCAGCACCGAGCACGATCACGGGGAACACGCTGGTCTGGAACCAGGCCGCGCTCACGCCATTCACCACGCGCAGCATCAACGTCACCGCTCTGGTGCCCAATGATGTGGGACTGCTGGGAACTTCACTGGCCACCACAGCCACCATTTCCACACTGGCCACGGATGGCCTTCCTGGGAACAACCAGGCGACCTGCATCACCCCGGTCACAGGCAGCTTCGACCCGAACGACAAGGTCGCACTGACGAGCAGCGGGAGCCGCACGCATTACGACCCTGCTCAGGATGACTGGATCGACTATACGCTACGTTTCCAGAACACGGGGACGGACACGGCTTTCACGGTGATCGTGACGGATACGCTGCCCATGAACCTTGATCCGGCCACTCTGGTCATCGGTGCCACATCGCATCCGTTCACGTGGACATTGAGGGGCGCGCGGACCTTGCGTTTCCAGTTCGCGAACATCCGTTTGCCGCACCCGGCTGTGAACGAACCAGGCAGCCACGGCTTCGTGTCGTTC
>WBZX01002553.1_pt1 | contig 12271 bp, 8 predicted proteins | sample 5204211 | NCBI WGS metagenome assembly WBZX01 (sample SAMN12344362, study PRJNA552823) | activated sludge metagenome | biome: Activated sludge suspended growth; feature: Nitrification reactor; material: Wastewater; isolation source: activated sludge from nitrification reactor of wastewater treatment...
AGAGGGGCGACGACCTGGCTGCGCAGATTCATCGATACCGAAGTGACGGCCAGCAGCAGCACGAGCAGCCACAGCCAGACGCCGCCCGAGCGGTGCAGGTCGAAGTTGAGCCGGTAGCCGCCCTGGTGCCAGCGGAAGGCGAAGGACTTGCGCCACGGCGAGGCCTTCGGAAAGCTGATGTAGAGCGCGATCAGGCAGTCCACCGTCCAGCCGATGGCGATCAGCCCCATGAACCAGATGCCCAGCTCGATGCCCCAGCCGTCCGGGATGTGCATCGAGTAATGCAGCTTGTACAGGAAGGGCAGCAGGTTCTCGCGGCTCAGGGAAATGTCGCCCCACATGCGGCGGCTCTGGATCGCGCCGCTGCCCGGGTCGACCGCCAGCTGGTTGAAGCCGGGTTCGTAGCGCCTGCCGGTCGCCGGATCGACGCGCGGTTCGACCCAGATCTGCTGCGTGTGGCCGGGTTCGGCGGCCAGCGGCAGGTAGTTCACGCGCAGCCGCGGGTCGGCGGCTTCGATGCGGCGCGCCAGTTCGAGCGCAGGGATCGGAGTGTCGGTGGCCGGGGCGTCGAAGAACTGCGGGTTGAGCCATTCGTCCAGCTCGTGATCCCAGGAAATGACGGCGCCGGTCAGTCCCGACACGAACAGGAAGACGGCGGCTGCGAGGCCGAACCAGCGGTGCAGCAGGGTGAGGAAGGTGCGCATGTTCGTGTGACGGCAGCGGGCGGCGAACCGCCCGCACGCCGCTTACCAGCGATAGTTGAGACTGGCCATGACGAAGCGGCCGCGACCGCGGTAGCAATAGCCGTCGTGGCACATCAGGTATTCCTTGTCGGTCAGGTTGTTCGCGCGCACCGCGACGGTGGCGCCGCGCAGCAGGCTGCCGAGGTCGTAGCCGAGGCGGGCATCGACCAGCGTGTAGCCGCTGTTGGTGCCGGTGTTCTGGCCGTCGGAATAGGTTTCGCCTATCCAGCGCGCGCCCAGGCCCAGGTCGAGGCCGCCGACGAAGGAATACTTGCCCCACAGCGATGCCATCTGGCGCGGGATGCCGACCGGCCGCTTGCCCTCGTTGCCGTCGTTGGAGCGGGTCACCTCGACGTCCTGCAGCGTGTAGGCGCCGATCAGCTCAAGCCGCTTGAACAGGCGGGCATTGGCTTCAAGCTCGATGCCGCGGCTGCGCGTCTCGCCGGTCTGGATCTGGTTGTTGATGTTGTTCGGATCGCGCGTCAGCGCGTTCTGCTGCACGAGGTGGAAGACGCTGGCGGTCAGCAGCATGCTGCGGCCGGCCGGCTGGTACTTGATGCCGGCTTCGACCTGCTTGCCCTCGGTCGGCCTGAAGGCGTCACCGTACAGATTGGTGCCGAACTGAGGCGAGAACGAGCTTGCGTAGCTCACGTAGGGCGCGAGGTCGGGCGTGAGCATGTAGAGCAGGCCGACGCTTCCGGTCGTCGCCTTGTCGGTCTGACCGCTTGACGTGCCGGCGATCAGGTCCTTCTGCGTCTGCTCGGCGCGGTCGCGGCGCAAGCCGGCGGACAGCCGCCAGTCGCCCCAGCGCACCTGGTCCATCGCATAGACGCCGGTCTGCGTGCCGCTGACGTCCTGGTGCACCAGTAGGGTGGTCGGCCGGGCGATGGTCTGGTGGTGGTCCGGGTTGCTCAGGCTGATCGACGGTGCCGCGCCAAACAGGTAGCGGATGTCGCCGTCGAGATCGGCGTGGTCGATGCCGGTGATCAGCGTGTGCTGCAGCGGACCGGTCGAGAAGCGCGACTGCAGAGCCGTGTCCACGCTGAAGTTGTGCATGTTTTCGTACACGCCGAAGGTGCTGCGCTGGATGGTGTCGCCGTCGACGTCGAGGGTGCCGCTCGTGTACTGGTTGTCGGTATCGACATGGCCGTAACGCAGGTTCTGGCGCAGCGTGAACACCTCGTCGAAGCGGTGCTCGGCTTCGTAGCCGGCCACGTACTGCGTCTGCTTGAGGCCGTCGAAATCCACGTCGCCCGCCCACACCTTGCTCAGCTCGCCGGACGGCAGCTGGAAGGGGCGCGGCGAACCGGCTGTCTCGAAGTGCTGGGCGTGGCCGAGCAGCGTGATGCGCGTGCGGTCCGACGGCTGCCAGGTCAGCGCCGGTGCGAAGTACAGGCTGTCGTCATTGACGCCGACCGTGTCCGATTCGCTGTCGCGCGCCAGTGCGGTCAGGCGGTAGGTCCATTCCCCGTTGTCGGTCAGCGCGCCGCCGAAGTCGCCCTGCGCCTGGTAGTGGTCGTCACTGCCGTAGCGGACTTCGACTTCGCGCAGCGTCTCGCGCGTCGGGCGCTTGCTCACCCGGTTGATCAGGCCGCCCGGGCTGATCTGGCCGAACAGTACCGAATTCGGGCCCTTCAGCAGTTCCAGCCGTTCCAGACCGTAGGGCTCGGTGCGGAAGTAGGACAGCCAGCCGGTGTTGGCCTGGCGCAGGCCGTCGCGGTAGTCGGCGGTGGTCGTCACGTCGAAGCCGCGCACGGTGATCTGGTCGAAGCGCGGATCGTTGCCCCAGGCGGCGACCTGCACACCGGCCGTGTAGGCGACTGCCTGTTCCACGTTCAACGCGCCGCGGTCGGCGATCTGGTCGGCGGTCACCACGGTGACCGAGCGCGGCGTTTCCAGCAGCGGCGTGTCGGTTTTGGTGGCCGAAACCGCACGCCGGGCCAGATAGCCTTCGACCCTGCCAGTGGCTGATTCGGCCCGGTCATCGACGTCGGCGGTCACCCTGACCAGAGGCAGCGTCGGCACCTCGGCCGCGCTCGTGGCGACGGGCAGCTTGCGCAGCGTGTAGCTGCCGTCGCCGCGCGCCGCCGGGGCCAGCCCGGTGCCCTGCAGCAGGCGGCGCAGGGCGTCTTCGAAGCCGTGGCTGCCCTGCAGGCCGGCGGTGCGCAGATCGGCCACCAGTGCGGGATCGAAGCTCAGCAGCACGCCGGCCGTGGCACCCGCCCGGTTGAGCGCGGCCGCCAGCGGGCCGGCCGGGATGTCGAAACGGAAGGTCGCGGCGCTGGCCTGGGCCACGGCGGTGGACGGCAGCAGGCCGCCGGCGACATGCAGGCTGCCGACGAACAAAGCGAGGGCCAGCGGGAGCGGGCGGCGAGCGGTGCGGCAGAGGCCGCGGCGTGAAGTGGACACGGAAGACAGTCCTCGAAAGGGTTTGAAAGGGGTGTTCTCCTTCCATGCCAATCGAGCGCGGAAAAAGTACAGCGAGTACAGCGCCTGTCCGTATCAGTCGGCGGCCACGAGTATCTGGCCGCTGGCCGGGTCGCCGCTGCGCAGCGCCTGCAGGCGCACCGGCAGCGTCGCGCACAGCGCCGCCAGCGCGCGGTCGGTGTCGGCCAGCGGATAGGTGCCGGAAATGCGCAGCGCGCGCAGTCCGGGCGCCAGCGCCAGCGGTGTGCTGCGGTAGCGCGCCAGTTCGGCGACGAAGGCGTCCAGCGGCATCGCGTCGGCGATCAGCATGCCCTGCGTCCACGCGCTGTCGCCGACCCGTGTCGTGCGCCGGTCTATCACGCCGCCGCGGTCGAAGCGCGCGTGCTGGCCGGCGGCCAGAACCGGCGGGTCGCCGCGCGCCGCCTCGGCATGCAGGGCGACGCGGGCTTCCAGCACGGCGACCTCGGTCAGTCCGTCGCGCTGCCAGACGGTGAAGCGCGTGCCCAGCGCCTGTACGCGGCCCTCGGCGGTCTGTACGAAGAAGGGCGGCAAAGACTGCGCACCATGTGCGGTGGCGATCAGCACGCGGCCGCGGCGCAGGCGGATCAGGCGTGCGTGAGCGCTGAAATCGATGTCGAGCGCGGTGTCCGTGTCCATCTGCAGCCGGCTGCCGTCGGCCAGCACGATGTCGCGCCGTTCGCCGACGGCCGTGCGTGCGTCCGCCGACAGGTCGCTGCGCAGCCAGCCTTCCCGCCCGATGAAGGCGGCGACGAACAGGCCGGCGATGCCGCCCAGCGCGCGGCGCCGGCCGCGGCTGAGCGCCGGGCGGCGCGCCAGGGTGTTGGCCGACACCTGCAGATGCTGTTCCGGAATGCGGCCGAACAGCGCCGTCGCCGCTTCGGTCCGCCGCCAGCCGGCTTCGTGACGTGCGTCGGCGGCGCGCCAGGCTTGCCAGCGGGCGCGGTCCGCCTCCGATGCTTCGCCCGAGGCGAGCAGCACGAACCATTCGGCCGCTTCGGCAAGGACGTCGGGACCGGGCTCGTGCGCTGCGACTCGATCGCTCACACGAGCTCCGCACGCACGCAGTGCGTGATGCCCTGCAGCATGTACTTCTTCACCATGCTGACCGACACGCCGAGCCGCTGTGCGATTTCGGCATAGCCCAGGCCTTCGAGCTGGGACAGCAGGAAGGCGGTGCGCGCCTTCGGCGGCAGGCCGTCGAGCAGGGCGTCGATCTGTTCCAGCGTTTCCAGTATCAGCGCGCGTTCTTCCGGGCTCGGCGCCAGCGGTTCGGGCTGCAACGCCAGCGTTTCGAGGTAGGCGCGCTCGATCTCCTGCCGACGGAAGTGATTGACCATCAGTCCGTGCGCCACCGTCGTCAGGTAGGCGCGTGGCTCGCGCAGCTCCCGCAGGCTGCCGGCCTTGATGATGCGCACGAAGGTGTCGTGCGCCAGATCGGCGGCGCGGTGCGTGCAGCCGAGCTTGCGGCGCAGCCAGGCATGCAGCCAGCCGTGGTGGTTCGAGTAAAGGTCGGCGACGGGATCGGCGGCGGACACGAATGCTTCCTGGGCGGGGAGGAACCGGCGCGCCGGTTTTGGTTAATGATAAGCGTTCTTATTTTCTACCCGATGTGCGTCGACCGTCAATCGCGGGCCGGTCGAGCCGTCGCCCGCGCGACTCCAGAAAATCCCTAGCGGGCGGAGGGTGAATTGCACTGGAGCGACGGTGCCGGGCGGCCCTACGCTGCACGCCTGTTCATCCCGGATCTGCCCTCATGTTCCGCATCGTCCCTGTTGCGCTGGCGTTCGCCGGCACCGTGTTCAGCGCGGTCGCGCTCGCGGCTTCGCCGTGGGCCGGCGATCTGGCCCCGATCGGTGCGGCCGACTGGAATCGTGCCCGCGCCGCGCACCTGCTCGAACGCGCTGGCTTCGGCGGCACGCCGGAAGAGGTCGACGCCTTCGCCCGGCTGACGCCGACACAGGCGGTACGGCGTCTGGTGTATTTCGAGGGCGCGCCGGCGGCGGATCTGCCGCCCTTCGATCATTCGGGCGTGTTCGAGGCCGGGCTGGATCCGTTTCCCGCCAGCCGTCCGGCCACCACCGACCTCGCGCGCGACAGCGGCGAGGCGCTGGGCGTCGCGGTGAAGGCGGGCGGCAACCGCCGCATGCAGCCGGTGGTGAACAAGTTCTTCTACTGGCTGCGCGCCAGCAAGCTCGAAACCGACCGCGTCGCCTACTGGTGGGCGAACCGCATGCTCACCTCGCCGCGTCCGCTGCAGGAGCGGATGGCGCTGTTCTGGCACGGCCATTTCGCCACCAACGAAGACAAGGTGCGCGACTACCGCAAGATGCTGAACCAGCTGGAGCTGTTCCAGCAGAAGGGTCTGGGTGACTTCCGCACGCTGATGACAGGCGTCGCGCAGGACCCGGCCATGCTCGCCTTCCTCGACGCCGCCGTGAACGTGAAGGGCGCGCCGAACGAGAACTTCGCGCGGGAGATCATGGAGCTGTTCACGATGGGCGTGGGCCACTACGGCGAACACGACATCCGCGAGGCGGCGCGTGCCTTCACTGGCTGGAACTACCATGGCGTGGCCTTCCACGTCGACGCCGCGAAGCACGACGGCGGGCCGAAGGAGGTGCTGGGCCGGCGCGGCAACTACGACGGTGTGCAGGTGATCGACATCATCCTCGATCAACCGGTCACGCCGCGCTATCTCGCCAGCAAGCTGTACCGCCACTTCGTGCGCGAGGACATCGACCCGGCGCTGGCCGAAGAACTTGGCCGGCGGCTGAAGGCGGTCGATTACGACATCGCCGCCTTCCTCGAAATGCTGTTCATGTCGCGCGACTTCCATGCGCCCGAATCGGTGGCGACGCGCATCAAGGGGCCGGTCGAACTGGTGGTGTCCACCTATCGCAAGCTGGGCCTGACCGAAGTGCCGGGCGTGCCGGACTTCAATCAGACCACCGCGGCGCTGGGCCAGCGCCTGATGCATCCGCCCACGGTGGCCGGCTGGGCCCAGGGTCGCAGCTGGATCACGCCGGGGCTGCTGCTGGAGCGCGGCAATTTCGCGCTCGACGTGGCGCTGCCCGACATCAACTACATCCCGGGCGACCGCTACCCTGGCGCGCAGGCCGGCTACGAAATCCGCGACATCCACGAGCGCATCCGCAGCGGCCTCGATCTGAGTACCGCGACCAAGCCTGGCGGCGCCGACGGTGGCGTCGACATGATGGCGATGTCGAGCATGAGCGGTGACCGCAACGAGGACTTCAACACGCGTTACGGCAGCTACCGCGGCTGGCAGATGGCGGTCGAGCGGGTGAAGCCGATCCCGCGCACGGTGGCCCGGCTCGACCTGACCGGCATGGTGCTGAAGGCCGGCTGCAGCACGCCCGACGAGGTCGTTTCCTATATGGAGCGCCGCTTCCTGTCAGTGCAGCTGGATGGCGCCACGCGGGACAGGCTCGCGGCCTTCCTCGAAAAGGAACTGGGTACGCGCGACCTGCCGGCCGCGGCCAGCTACGCCGAAGATCCGCTGCGCCTGCTGCTGCACGTGCTGCTGAGCCGTCCGGAATATCAACTGGGTTGAGACGAGGGCAGGGCGGGTGTCCCGCCGCTCCGCTGGAGAACGCATATGAACATCGATTACAAGCGCCGCAGCATCCTGAAAGCCTCTGCCGGGCTGATGATTCCCGGCGTGTTCGGCACCATCGCGCGCGCGGCCGCCGCCGCCGAAGCGCAGGACCGCATCCTCGTCGTCTTCGAAATGTCCGGCGGCAACGACGGCCTGAACACCGTCGTGCCCTACGCCGACGACCGCTACTACCGGCTGCGGCCCAATATCGGCATCCGCCCCGACAAGCTGCGCAAGCTCGACGACCGCTTCGGCCTGAACCCCGGCATGGCCGGCTTCGAGCGGCTGTGGAAGGACGATCAGCTGGCCATCGTGCACGGCTGCGGCTACGACAACCCGTCGTTCTCGCACTTCACGTCGATGGCCTACCTGCACACCGCCGCGCCGAACAGCGGCGACGACTACGGCTGGGTCGGCCGGCTGGCCGACACCATGTCGCCCGCGCCGGTGCCGAACTACCTGCTCAACATCGACGCCACGCAATCGCTCGCGGTGCGCAGCCGCATCCACACGCCAGTGGTGTTCGACGAGCCGGAGCGTTTCATGCGCAGCGCGCTGCACCCGACACGCGCACTGCTCGACGACGTGAGTGTGGCGAGCACCGACAACCCGTCACGCCGCTTTCTCGAACAGGTGGCGGTCAGCGCGCGCGAATCGTCGCTGGCGGTGCGCGAGGCGTGGTCGAACTATCGGACCAACCAGGATTACGGCATCGTTCCGCTGGGTCTGCCCAAGGTGGCGGCCTGCATCGCCGCTGGCCTGCCGACGCGGCTGTATTACGTTGGCTACCGCAACAACGCCTTCGACACCCACGTGCAGCAGGCCGACCTGCACCAGCGCCTGCTCACCTACACCTCGGACGCGATCAGCGGCTTCCTGCGCGACATGGAACGCCTGGGCCAGGCTGACCGCGTGAGCCTGCTCATCTTTTCGGAATTCGGACGTCGGGTGCCCGAGAACACCAGCCTGGGCACCGACCACGGCACCGCCAACGTCATGTTCTTCGCCGGCAAACAGGTGAAGGGCGGCCACTACGGCACGCCGTCCGACCTCGGCGCTCTGGACGCTGGCGACAACCTCGTCTACACGACGGACTTCCGCTCGGTGTACGCCAGCGCGATCGACGGCTGGCTGAAGCTGGGCGCGGCCGACAAGGTGCTGAAGGGGCGCTTCGCGCCGGTGCCGGTGTTCGGCTGAAACCCGCCGGGCGCACCGCCGGGCCGGCGGCGTGCGCCTTGGCGCCGGCAAGCCGTACGTCGGCAGGCAGCTTGTCGGAGTGCTTTACATGCACCCCTGCCGATGGCGGTCGGGTCGCATTCAATTCCCGATGAATCAGTCGCTTATGACCGTTGGCGCGAAAAGTGCTGAGCCGCATCGGCTTCGCCCCAGATGCGGGCGAAGACCGGGTTCCGCCCCGGATTTGAAGCTGTCGCTCCCACAGGTCCTGCACATGAAAAACATCCAGAAAGCACGCCGGCTCTTTCCGCTCACCCACGCATTCCTTCTGTCGCGCATCCGGCCGCTCGCGCTGGCGCTTGCTTTCGCAGGCGCCGCCCCGGCCGCGGCTCAGGCCATCGAACTGACCGATCTCGAAGGCGTCGAGGCCATCGCCAGCAGCTGCTACCTCGGCTGCGGCAACGCACGTTACGACGCCGGCAACATTCTCGACGGCGACTACGGCGCCACCGGAAATACCGGTCTTAACGCCTGGAATTCGGGCGTCTATGGCGGCCATGTCGACCTCGACCTCACAGCCGTTTTCGTGCTCGATCGCATCGAGCTGTACGGCGTATCGCCCTACTACAACCCGTTCACTCTGAGCGTCAGCGCCGACGGCCTCGGCTGGACCACGGTGGCCGTCGCCGGCTACGGGGTCACCCCCGATCTGCCCGAAGCCGGCGTCGGCGGTGTGCGCTACGGCGCGGTGTTCGACGCGGCCGACGGCAGCATGGCGAGCGGCCTCAATGCACGCTACCTGCGCTACAGCGTCAACGCCGGCTCGCCGCAATGGGGTTACCTGGCCGAGATCGACGTGCAGGGGCACGTCGCGACCGTGCCCGAGCCGGAGACCTGGGTCACGATGCTGGCCGGACTGGGTCTGCTGGGCGTGGCCGCGCGCCGCCGCCGCACCTGACCGCGGGCACGACGTCCGCGCGGCGCGCCTGCGCCGAGGCTAGGAGGCGGTCGGACCGGCGTCGCTCCGGTTCGACGCCATGTAGGCGATCAGCGCCATGCGCATGGCTTCTTCGACCGACATGTCGACCGGCGTCACCCAGGCGCGCGGTACGAACACCGTGTAACCGCCGATCATGTAGCCCATCGGCAGATACACCGCGATCTGGTCCTCGAGTTCGGACAGCCCGGCGGGCAGATCGGCCATCGACTGCCGCGTCACCAGCCCGACGATGCCCATCGCGTTGCCCGGCATGCGCAGCAGCACCACCTGCTGCGACGGTGCGTCGGTATGAGGCGCGAAGTAGTCGGCAAAGTTCTTCAGCGACGAATAGATGCTCTTGACCACCGGAAGGTTGGTGAAGGGCAGTTCCACCAGCGACAGCAGGCGCCCGGTTTCCGGTCGCGACACCAGCATGCCCAGGCCCACGATGAGCACGGCGCTCAGCGCGATGCCCAGGCCGGGCAGGTAGAAGTCGCCGGTGATCGGCCGCACCATCATCATCGCCAGACTTTCCGTCCAGGTGACGAACAGCACCAGCACATAGACGGTCAGCGCCAGCGGCAGGAAGGTGATCAGGCCGCGGAAGAAATACTGGTAGAGGCGATGCTTGTTCATTGCAGGTGATTCGGGAGGGAGGCGTGCGGAGCATACCGTGTGCCGCAGGCGCATGCCGGTCCCGGCCGCGCCCTTCGTAGGAGCGGTCCTCTGACCGCGACAGAGCTTGTGATCCCGCACCGCCTGATGCTCAACCGCCGCAGTCGGGGTCAGAAGACCCCTCCCACAGAACCCCGGCCCCGGCCCCGGATCGGGCGCAATCCCTGTGGGAGCGGCCTTGGCCGCGACAGGGCCGCCGCAGTCCGCAGGCTTCGATTCAGGCCGCAGTCGGGGTCAGAAGACCCCTCCCACAGAGCCCCGGCCCCGGCCGCAGATCGGGCGCAAACCCTGTGGGAGTGGCCTCGTCGGATGTGCGAACGTGGTCCGTGCGCGCGCCGGCAGGGATGTTGTCGAACCCGCCGGCCCTTACCCTCGATCTCTCCGTCCGCGCCGCAGCCGGGTCAGCACCAGCAATCCGGCCCCGAACAATACGGCGGTGTGAGGCTCGGGTATCGGGGCGGCCCAGTACAAGGGTGATGCGGCGCTCACTGTCACGCCAGGTGGCGGCTGCCAGAGCAGTTGTGCGCCGGGCAAGGCGGAAACGGTGGCCTGGTAGCCGTCGAGGTATCCGAAGGCAAAGGCGGAGAATGTGAAGCTCAGGTTCGCCGCTTCCTGGGCGCCAAGCAGGAAGTCCCCGGTCTCCAGCGAGGCGCTCAGGTGGTTGAAGGTCGTGCTGTGCAAGGTCGGCTGGCCTCTGCCCGAAGCGCTGCTGCTGACGTCGAACTGGAATGGCTCGGCATCCCGGCCGGCCAGTACGACCGTCACGCCGCTGAAGCCGGTGCCGCCCGGTGCGCTCGCCGATGCCGTCCCCGCCACCTGATAACTGTAGTAGCCCGCGGGAAAGGCCGAATCTCCCGGAAACCAGTTCATCAGGCTGTCCAGCTGCAAGCGGAACGAGGGCACGAGGACTGGCGTCACGCCGGTGTTGCGCAACGTGAAGCGCATAAGCGTTTCCACCGTACCCCAGCTCGGGTAGGGCGGCTCGCCAACCCGCGGCCCGACGCTGGCCACCTTGAGAGCAAGTTCGCCACTCGGGATGTCGGCCGCGCCAAAGCCCAGGCCGACCGGATCCGGATTCGCAAGACCGACGGACCAGTCGGCGTACAGATAGGTCATCGTCTCGCCCGGTCGCGCAAACCCGATCTGCGCCCTGGAATCCTCGATCGCCAGTTGGGCGTGGGCGATGCCCGCGAAGGTCAACGGGGCCAGCAGCCACGAACGTTGAAAGGCAGACATGGTGAACCTTTCGGCAGAGGGGCTTGGCCGGCGCCCCGATGAATCAGTATGGGTAGCCGCAATGGCCGCTTCAATGACGAAGGGCGCGCGGTCAGGACGTATTGCTCACCCGCGGAGACCGCTCACCGGTGCCGCGCAGGTGCGGGGCAGGGCGCATCGCCGCTTTCGCGGAGGTCGCCGCATATGCCGGGCGATCCGGACTGCGTCCCTTCTATTTCCATCCCTGTGTGAGTGACCTTGGCCGCGACGCGGCGGTTGCGGTCCGCCGGCTTCGATCCAGGCTGCCGTCGGGGTCAAGACCCCTCCCACAGAACCCCGGCTCCAGCCGCGGATCGGGCGCGATCCCCGTGGGAGCGGCCTTGGCCGCGACAGGGCCGCCGCAGTCCGCCGGCTTCGATTCAGGTCGCAGTCGGGGTCAGAAGACCCCTCCCACAGAACCCCGGCTCCGGCCGCGGATCGGGCGCAATCCCCGTGGGCGCGGCCTTGGCCGCGACAGGGCGGCCGCAGTCCGCCGGCTTCGATTCAGGCCGCAGTCAGGGTCAGAAGACCGCTCCCACAAGAACCCAGCTCCGCTGGCAGCATCGCCTCTCTCACGCCTTCCATCCCGCCGCGTCACACCCGGGTGATGACCACCTCAAGGTATTCGCTCGGCACCACCAGCGCATCCGCACCGCCGACATTGAGTTCATCCAGCAGGGCGAGGATGTCGCGCTCCAGTGCCGGGCGGACGTCTGGCGCCACGGCGCCGAAGGCCTTGTGGATTGGACCGTAGAAGGCGCGGAACACCTCCAGCCAGTGGGCGGACGAGCGATAGCGGAAGACGAAATGCCGGCGCTCGCAGCGCATCTGTGCGGCGCGGGGGCCGAACAGCTCGACGATGTGCGGCTCCGTGCCCCACAGCGAGGGCGACTTCACACCTTGCGGCGGCGGCACGTAGGCGCCGATGATCTTGAACAGGCGCCCGATGAAGCCGCTGGGCGTCCAGCTGGCGAGCGCGATACGGCCGCCGGGGTGCACCACGCGCAGCATTTCGCCGGCCGCGGTTGCGTGGTCGGGCGTGAACATGACGCCGAAGGTCGACATCACGACGTCGAAGCTCGCGTCATCGAAGGGCAGCCGCTCCGCGTCGGCGACCCGGAACTGCACGGCCAGACCGTCCGCGGCGGCGCGGAGGCGGGCCTTGTCGAGCAGTGCCTCGACATAGTCGGTGGAGGTGACGTCGGCAAAGCGGCGCGCGGCGGCGAGGGTCGCGTTGCCGTTGCCGGCGGCGACGTCGAGTACCTGTTCGCCGGCGCGCACGTCGGCGGCCTCAGCGAGTGTTTCGCCAACGATTTGCAGCGTGGTGCCAATGACGGCATAGTCTCCGCTTGCCCAGGTGGCATGCTGCCGTTGTTT
>WBZX01001512.1_pt1 | contig 12270 bp, 16 predicted proteins | sample 5204211 | NCBI WGS metagenome assembly WBZX01 (sample SAMN12344362, study PRJNA552823) | activated sludge metagenome | biome: Activated sludge suspended growth; feature: Nitrification reactor; material: Wastewater; isolation source: activated sludge from nitrification reactor of wastewater...
CGGTAATGCCCGAAACGCCGACCTCGTGCAGCGCTTCCTTCACTTCGTCCAGCTTGAACGGCTTGATGATCGCTTCGATCTTTTTCACGTCATATTCCCCTGCGCAGCAAGCCGGATCGTACCCGAGGGCCGGGCGTCCGGAGGTTTCATTGCCACATGCTGATCTTGTCATAACAAGAATCGTGCCAGTGGCCTGAATCGGGCTCTAACCCGATTGTGCAGGTGCGAAAAGGGCGGATTCGCAACAATTCGAATCGCTGATAGCGACCATGCACAACAATCGTGCGTCAAGCTGGGGGCGGGCTTGCCTGATTTTTCAGCAAGCGCTGCCTAAAAAACAGGCAAAGTCACTGCGGGAGGCGATGTACTGGTGCGCTGGCCAAGCTCCCTGCGCCGCAATCGGTCGGATAAGTCGCACTCATTCTGCCTGCAGCAATTCGATCGCTGCGGGAAGGCCAACTCATCCCTGGAGGAAACGTGTCTGTTTCAATTGACGATCTTGTCGAGGAAGCTCTCAACCACCGTGCCGTGAAGCACCCCTATCTCGAAGCGATCGGTAACCGGGCCTTTGACCGAATGGATTGGGTCATTCGCGACTTTGCCGAAAATTATTATGGCTATTCGATCAATTTCCCGCGGTACCTGACAGCAGTAATCTCCAGGCTCGAAACACCCGCGCATCGCACCAGCCTGCTACAGAACCTGACCGAGGAATCGGGCTTTTACGATGAAGCCGAACTTGCCGAACTGGCTGCAATCGGCATCGAGCGTGAATGGATCGAGGGTGTGCCGCATCCGCAGCTGTTCAAGCGGTTTCGCGAAGCCGCGGGCGTCACAACGCCTTACGAGGCAGCAAGCGATGCAATCGAACTCGTCTGCTGGCGCGAATCCTTCATCACCACCCTGACGCACGGTTCGCCCGCCGAGGCACTGGGTGCACTGGGGCTGGGGACCGAAAACATCGTCAGCACGATCTACATCCCGTTCGTGCAGGCCCTGACAGATTCCACGATCCAGCCCAGGGATTGGGTGTTCTTCCCGCTTCATACGGCGGTTGATGACCATCACCAGGAAGCGCTTGAGGAGATTTCGCTCAGCTTCGCTGCACAACCTGCGGGCAAGGGCGAACTCCGCAAGGGCATGATCAAGGCCTTGTCGCTGCGCTCCTCCTATTGGGACTGGCTGTACGAGCGGGCCTGTTCGCACGCCATGCATTCAGAAGCCGCCTGAAATCTGCGCTGCCAGCCGACTGGGCCGGGCAGCGCTACCCTCACAATTTTCGGAACCAGCCATGACCAATGACCTCGCCCAGATCATCGACAATATCGAAGCGCGTGAACCGCTTAATGTGGGGCATGAACCCAGCGGCTTTCATGTCGACATCACTGAAGGAAACCGGGAAATCTACCGCAACCGCAACGAGCGGCTGGGGATCGATTTTTCGGTCGACGTGCTTGCCTTCTCAGGAATTCAGGTCTTCGATCCGCGCGTCGTGCGGATCGCGCCGGGGGCCAACAATGAACTGCATCGCCACGCCCATGAATCGCTGTTCTATGTGATCAAGGGCTCGGCCGAAGTCCGGATCGGTGACGACAGGCTGACGCTGGAGCCGGGCGGGGTGGCATTCGTGCCGCGCTGGGCGTTCCATCAATCGCGCAATCTGTCCCAGAGCGAAGAGCTGGTGATCCTGGCAATTACCGATTTCGGTCTGACCAAGGCAGTGCTTGGTGACTATGACAAGCGGACCCGCCTGGCAGTCCGCGGAGATGACGTCAAAGAACAGGCCTGACGCTCGCAGCGGGGCCTGGCCTTAGAGTTCAAGCCCCGCCGTTTCTGCCAGCCCGGCCATCAGGTTCAGGCTCTGCACCGCTGCGCCGCTGGCGCCTTTGCCCAGGTTGTCGAGCATGGCCACCAGCCGGGCCTGCTCGTCCGTGCCGAAGACGTAGAGGTCAAGCCGGTCAGACGGGGCCATCGCGCGGCGCAGCAGCAGTTCGTCGGGCTGGTCGGCATGGACCCGCACCAGCGCCGAACCGGCAAAGAATTGCGCCAGGCATTCGCGTAGCGCTGCGACACCGGGCGCATTCGCGATCAGGCCCAGATGCAGCGGCACTTCAACCACCATGCCGCGGTGCGCCGGCACCACGGCCGGGGCGAACAGCGGCGGATGGGTCAGGCCGGCATAGCGCTGCATTTCGGCCACGTGCTTGTGCCCCATGGCCAGGCCGTAATCGCGATAGGCGATGTCGGTGTCATGCTCGAACCGCTCGATCAGCGCCTTGCCGCCGCCCGAATAGCCCGAGACCGCGTGGCAGGTGTAGGGCCAGTCAGCCGGCAGCAATCCGGCGCGGACCAGCGGGGCGGTCAGCGCCAGGAAGCCGGTGGGATAGCAGCCCGGGTTTGAAACCCGGTTGGTCGCAGCGATCGCATCGCGCCCGATCAGTTCGGGAAGGCCATAGGTCCAGCCCGGCGCCACGCGGTGCGCGCTCGACGCATCGATGATCCGCACCTTGCTGCCTTCGGCCAGCGCGACGGCTTCCTTGGCGGCATCGTCCGGCAGGCACAGCACGGCGAAATCGGCGGAATGGAAAGCCTCGCGGCGGGCCTCGGCGCTCTTGCGCTGGCTTTCGTCCAGCACCAGCAATTCGAACTCGCTGCGCGCGGCGAGCCGCTCGACGATTTCAAGGCCGGTGGTTCCGGCGGCGCCGTCGATGAAGACTGTATGGGTCATGCTAGGAAAATCCGTTCGTCCTGAGGAGGCAGCGAAGCCGCATGCTGAGTGCCGTCTCGAAGGACCGGATAGGGCGCGGTGGTTCGAGACGGGCCTTCGACAAGCTCAGTCCCTCCTCACCACGAACGGGGAAGGGGCTGAGAGCTTTCAGCTTCGTCGTTCCTGCAGCGCCTCGACCGGCAGGTAGCCGACAAAGCCATCGTCGCCGACCTGGCCCCAGGCCCAGCCGCCGGTTACGTCAAGCACGTTGAACAGCGCGCCGCCGCCCAGCACTTCGCGCACTTCGGCATCCTTGCTGTTCTGCGCGAACAGCTTGGCACCGCAGGGCACCACGCTGCGCTCCATCGGCACGGCATAGTGCGGCACAAAGCAGCGCCCGGCCAGGCGGATATGCGCCAGATCGCCGCGCACCGGCCAATGCGCGGCATCCAGCTTTTCGGCTGGTCCGGTAAGGCCTAGCTGCCCGGTCGGGATCGGACTGACGGTCAAGGTTGCGCTTTCCCCAAACTGGAAGAGCGGGCGATTAGCGTCGCTCGGCCCATCTAGCAAGTTATCCATAGCGTCCCTTGAGCAGCCCCCAGGCCGCGCGCAGGCCCAGCGCGTCGCCGCCCTTGGGGCGTCCGGGCTTGGCAGCGGGGCGCCAGGCGAAGGTATCGAAGTGGATCCAGTCGGTCCCTTCGGGCACGAATCGGTCAAGGAACAGCGCCGCGACCGATGCGCCGGCAAAGCCGTTCGAGCTGGAATTGTTGAGGTCGGCCAGGTCACTTTTCAGGTATTCACGGTAGCCGTCGAACAGCGGCAGGCGCCAGCAGCGATCGTCGGCGGCCTCACCGGCCTTGAGCAGTTCGTCGGCGCTGTCATCGCGGCGGGCGAACATCGCAGGCAGGTCTGGCCCCAGCGCGACCCGGGCCGCGCCGGTCAGCGTGGCGAAGTCGATCACCAGTTCGGGCGCTTCCTCGCCCGCGCGGGTCAGCGCATCGCCCAGCACCAGCCGCCCTTCGGCATCGGTGTTGCCGATCTCGACCGACAGGCCCGCGCGGCTGCGCAGCACGTCGCCGGGGCGGAAGGCATTGCCCGAAATCACGTTCTCGACCGCCGGGATCACCAGGTGCAGCCGCACTTTCAGCCGCTGCCCCATCACCAGTGCGGCCAGCGCCAGGGCATGCGCCGCGCCGCCCATGTCCTTCTTCATCAGCAGCATGCCTGAAGAGGGCTTGATATCGAGACCACCCGAATCGAAACACACCCCCTTGCCGATCAGCGCCACCTTGGGATGCTTGGGATCTCCCCAGGTCAGCTCGATCAGGCGCGGGGCATGGCTGCGCGCCGCCGCCCGGCCAACCCCGTGGACCATCGGAAAGCCGCGTTCCAGCGCGTCGCCATGGGTGACCTTGAAGTCCGCGCCATGCGCCTTGGCGAGGAGCTGCGCCTCATGCTCAAGCTGGGCCGGACCCATGTCCTCGGCCGGGGTGTTGACCAGATCGCGGACCAGCGCGGTCGCCTCGGCCTCGGCCAGCACCGGCGCAATCGCGGCGACATCCTTGGTCAGCAGCACGCGCGGGCCTTCGTCATCGCCCTTGGCGAGATAGCGGTCAAAGCGGTATTGCCCGGTGACCCAGCCAAAGAGCGCTGGGCCCGGCTCACCCCCGGCGCGGCGATAGGTGCCCGCGGGCAGCACTTCGGCCAGCTTGGCCATGCACCAGCTGGACAGGCTTTCGGTGTTGGCCACGCCCGACACCACGAACCAGCCATCACCATCGGGAACGATCGCGAAGGAATAGCCATCGCCGGTGAACTTCTGCGCGGCCAGTGCGGCACGCTGGGGGGCGGAAAGGCCCTTCACGAAGTCATCGAATCCGGCCTTGTCGACCAGGTGGATCGGAACCGCGGCTTGGTCGCGGTCGGGCTGGATCAGGGCGTTCTTGTCACTCATTGCGCGCGGCAATAGCCATTTGCGCTCATCATGACTATATGGCGCGGCATGACTCAGTACCAAACTGTCGCCGATAATGAGACCCAGCTGCGTGACGGCACGATCAAGCTGCACGGCCCCGCTGCCTTCGAAGCGATGCGCAAGGCTGGGCGGCTGGCCGCCGAAACGCTCGACGCGCTGGTGCCGCTGGTCCAGCCGGGGGTGACCACCGCCGCGCTCGACGATTTTGTGCGCCAGTTCACGCTGGATAACGGCGCGGTGCCCGCCACTATGGGTTATCGCGGCTATGCCCATTCGTGCTGCATCTCGATCAACCACGTGGTCTGCCACGGGATCCCGTCAGACAAGACGCTGAAGGACGGAGACATCGTCAACATCGACGTCACCCCGCTGCTGGATGGCTGGCACGGTGACAGCAGCCGGATGTACCTGGTCGGCGACGTGCCTTTGAAAGCACGGCGGCTGGTCGATGTGACCTATGAATGCCTGATGCTGGGGATCGAGCAGGCCAAACCCGGCAAGCACCTGGGCGATATCGGCGCGGCGATCCAGAAATATGCTGAAGGGCACCGCTACGGCGTGGTCCGCGAATTTTGCGGGCACGGCCTGGGCCGGCTGTTCCACGATGCCCCTGAAGTGGTCCACGCCGCGCGGGCGGGCACCGGGCCGGAACTGCGCCCCGGCATGTTCTTCACCATCGAACCGATGATCAACCTGGGCAAGCCGGGGGTGAAACTGCTCGAAGATGGCTGGACGGCGGTGACCCGCGACCGGTCCTTGTCGGCGCAGTTCGAACACTCGATCGGGATCACCGAGGACGGCTGCGAGATCTTTACGGCAAGCCCGAAGGGGTTGGACAAGCCGCCGTATTAGGATTGGTTCACGCAGAGGCGCGGAGAAGAAAGTAGAGGCGCAGAGGCGTTACGCGTGCGGCGAAGCCGCTTTTCAATTTCGGCGTCGCACTTGACGCAACCTAGAATTTGATAGCCTGCGGCGCGGGCCGGCACGACATCTCCGCGCCTCCACTTTCTTCTCTGCGCCTCTGCGTGAACTATTCTAACCCCGCCCAGCCCGGATCGCCGCCCCCGCCGCGAACGGCGTGATCGCCAGCAGCACCAGGCTGAATGCGCCGCATAGCGCCAGGCCGCTTTCGCCGCCGGTGGCCAGGCTGCCCGCGCCGAACACCAGCAGCGGTACCGCCAGCGGGATCACCAGCAGGCCGCCCAGCGCCGCGCCGCCGCGCAGGCCGGCGGTGATCGCGGCAACCATTACGCCCAGCGCGGCGAGGCCCGGGGTGCCGGCCAGCAGGCCGATCTCGACCAGCCGCAGCTTCTCGCCATCAATGCCCACCAGCGCCGAGGCGGGCAGGGCGGCCAGCATCAGCGGCGGGCCGAAGCTGAGCCAGTGGGCCAGCACCCGCACGCTCACCAGCCATTCCTCGCTGATCCCGCGTAAGGCCCACTGGTCAAACAGGCCCAGTTCCAGATCGGGCTCGATCAATCGGTCAAGCGGCAGGATCGCTGCCAGCAGCGCTGCAACCCAGATCATGCCCCCGCCGGTCTTGCCCAGCAAAGGCGCATCAGGCCCGACCGCAAAGGGATAGAGCATCGCCACCGCCAGGAAGAACAACACCGGCAGCAAGGCCCCGCCGCGCCGTCCGCCCAGGAACAGCTGCGCCAGATCGCGGCGGAGGAGGGCAAGGAACTGACCGTTCATCGCACGAAATCCTTCAGCTCGATCTGCTGCTTGTCGGCCAGGTCAAACGGCTGGTGCGATGCGATCACCGCGATCCCGCCTTCGCGGCAGTGCCCGGCGACCATGTCCATCACCAGCGCCGCGCCGCGTGTGTCGAGCCCGTTGAGCGGTTCGTCGAGCAGCCAGACCGGTGCAGCCTGCCCGATCAGCCGGGCCAGTGCCGCGCGCTTCTTCTGACCCGTGGACAAATAGCGTACCGGTACATCCATCAGTTCGGCCAGGCCCAGATCGGCCGCGCGGTTATCGTGCGCGCCGTCCAGCCGTTGCCAGAAGGCCAGCGCCTGGCCCAGCGGCAGATGCGGATCGAGCGCGGGGCGTTCATCGACCAGCCCCAGCGCGCCCGTCACTTCCACGGTTCCGGCATAGGCCGGCATCAGCCCGGCCAGGATCCGGATCAGGCTCGACTTGCCGATCCCATTCGATCCGACCAGTTGCAGCGCCTGCCCCGCCTGCAGGGCAAACGACAGCCCGGCAAACAGCAAACGATCGCCGCGACGGCAGGCCAGATCTCTTGCGGCGATGCGGCACTCTTGCATGGGCCAGCCGGATAGGGGAAAGCTGGCGCGCTGCCAAGGAGTGAGCCATGACGATCCCCCGCCTGACCGATGCCGAAGTGACAGCCCTGCTGGCCGAATGCCCGGGCTGGACCCTGCGCGAGGATGGCAAGGCAATTGTCCGCAGCTTCCGGTTCGGCAATTTCAATGCGGCCTTCGGCTTCATGACCCGCGTCGCGCTCTATGCCGACAAGCACGATCACCATCCCGAATGGTTCAACGTCTATAACCGGGTCGAGATGACCCTGACCACGCACGATGCCGATGGCCTGTCGGCACGCGATGCGGCGATGGCGCGGGCGATCGGAGGTTATCTTTGAACAGCTGGGTCGCGCTGCTTCGCGCGGTCAACCTGGGGCCGCACAACAAGGTCCCGATGGCCGAACTGAAAGCGCTGGCCACGCGGCTGGGGCTGGGGCGCGCGCAGACCTACATCGCCAGCGGCAATCTGATCTTTGCCAGCGACAAGGGCGAGGACGAACTGCGCGCGCTGCTGGAACAGGCAATCGAAGCCGAATGGGGCAAGCCGATTGGCGTGCTGGTGCGCCGGGCAAAGGAACTGGCCGATGTGGCGGCGCGCAATCCCTGGCCGGATAGTCCCGGAAACCGGGTGCTGGTGCTGTTCACCGATCGCGAACCCTCGCTGGAAGGGGTGCGCCACCAGGCGGCGGAAGTGCTGGCGCTGGGCCAGCGCGAGATCTTTATCGACTATGCCGACGGGGTGGGCACTTCAAAGCTGGTGGTTCCCGCAACGAAACACGGCACCGCGCGCAACATGAACACGGTGGCCAAGCTGGCGGAGCTGGCGAGGGGTATCAACTCCTAGATCCTCTCCATTTTCACGAAGTGCAAATGGGGAGGTGGCGCGCCGAAGGCGTGACGGAGGGGTGTCAAGGCTGGCCAAGAGGCCCCTCCGTCAGCGGCTAGACGCCGCTGCCACCTCCCCATTTGTGGCATTCGCCAAAAATGGAGAGGGACCAGGCATTCCTAGTGCCCGCCCAGCGGCTTGAGCTGGGTCCGCGTCATCTTGCGCAGCCGGCCCGGCATCCAGCGCGCGGCGAAGGCGATGCGGTGGGCGGTCTTGCCGACGCGGTTGTGCAGGTCATTGCCATGGACCGCTTTCCATGCGGCCTCGGCTACTTCGCTGACCGGAGTGATTTCCAGCCCGGCTTCCAGCACCCGGCCGCGGATATCCTCGTTGCTCTGCTGGTTGGGGTTCATGTCGATCAGCGGCGTGTCGATGAAGCCCGGCATCAGGTCGCAGACCTTGATCTGGTCCGGCGCCCATTCGGCATCGAGGCATTCGGTCAGCGCGCGCACGCCGAACTTGGTCGCCGAATAGACCGATGCGCCCGGGGTGCCATAGATCCCCGCCGCGCTGGCGGTGTTGAGCAGGCACGAACCCGGCGCGCTGGCCTTGAGGTAAGGATAGGCCGCCTGCGCGCCGAACAGCACGCCTTTCAGATTGATATCCAGGCAGCGCTCGATCTCGGCACTGTTGTTCTCGATCAGGTTGCCGCCCAGCGGGATCCCGGCGTTGTTGAACACCACATCGATAGTTCCGCCGCTGGCCTTGGTGCAGGCTTCCAGCGCCGCATCCCAGGCCTCACGGTCTCGCACATCGAGTTTGTGGGTGGAGCTGGCCCCGGCCGGCAGAAGTGCGGCGGTTTCGCGCATCCCGGCCTCGTTGATATCTGCGATCCCCACGAACCAGCCCTGCGCGCCAAACTTCTGCGCGACCGCCCGGCCAATGCCCGAAGCGCCACCGGTGATGAAGATGCATTTGCGCGCCATGTAGGCCCCTCCCGAATCAACTGACATTCTTGTCAGCAATACCTACAGCGCCGGGTTGTTATAGCAATGCCAGGTGAAAATCGCCGCGGCGCCGCGGTGCGGGCGCCATTTGTCGGCCATGTCGCGGGTGGCCTTTTCGGATGGCCGGGCATCGAGGCCAAGCAATTTGTGCAGGCCGGCCTGCACCGCCAGGTCTCCGGCCGGCCAGATATCCGGCCGACCTTCGGCGAACAGCAGGTAAATCTCGGCCGACCAGCGGCCGATGCCCTTGATCTGGGTTAGCTGGGCGATCGCTTCCTCGTCATCCTGGGGCAGAGCCTCGAAATCGAGCGCGCCGGTGACCACCAGTTCGCACAAGGACCGCATGTAGCCCTGCTTCTGGCGTGACAGGCCGCAGGCGCGCAGGGTATCGAAATCGGCTTCGAGCACGCGTTCGGGGGCAAGGTCAGGCCCGGTGTATTCCTCGAACTTGCGCCACATCGATGCCGCTGCGGCGACGCTGACCTGCTGGCCGACGATGGTGCGCATCAAGGTGCCATAGCCGCGCGGGCGGATCCGCGGTTCGGGATAGCCCGCAATCTTGAGCGCACTGGCAAAGCCGGGCTCGATTTCGGCCACCGCATCCAGTCCGGCCTTCAGCTGTCCCTCGCTCAAACCCATTCGGCCAATCCCATCCGCTCGCGCTTGCCAAAATTTAGCCAAGCGATTAGCAGCCCGGCAGATGCGCGAACAGGCGCAAAAGCAAAGGACGCAAGAATGCCCAAGCTCGTCGTGGTCAACCGTGCCGGTGAGGAAAAGGAAGTCGAAGCCGGAAACGGCGTTTCGGTGATGGAAGCGATCCGCGACGCGGGCTTTGACGAGCTGCTGGCGCTGTGCGGCGGTTGCTGCAGCTGCGCCACCTGCCACGTCTATGTCGATCCGGCCTTCGCCGACAAGGTCGAGCCGCTGAGCGAGGACGAGAACGACCTGCTCGATTCGACCGATCACCGCACCGACTGCTCGCGCCTGTCGTGCCAGATCCACCTCAGCGACGCGGTCAGCGGCCTCAAGGTGACGATCGCGCCTGAAGACTGAGCCTCCCAAGATCCTTCCCAAATTCGCGTAGCGCATTCGGGGAGGTGGCACCGCGAAGCGGTGACGGAGGGGTAATGGCGCAAGGGCAGAAGACCCCTCCGTCTCGTCCTTCGGACGATCCACCTCCCCATTTGCGGCCTTCGCCGAAAATGGGAAGGATTTCGTTGCTGCAATTCTCACTTTCCAACCGAAAAGCGCAATTGCGTTGCGCTTGGGCCGGGCGGCACCTAATTTCGCCGTCATGACCAGTCCGCTTGTTTGCAAGTCCAGCCTCGACCTGATCGGCAACACCCCGCTTGTCCTGCTTGAAGGGCCAAGCGCAGCGGCGGGCTGCGAGATCTGGGGCAAGTGCGAATTCGCCAACCCCGGCGCTTCGGTGAAAGACCGGGCGGCGCTGTGGATCGTGCGCGATGCCGAAGCCAGGGGGCTGCTGAAGCCGGGTGGAACGATCGTTGAAGGGACCGCCGGGAACACCGGGATTGGCCTCGCGCTGGTCGCCAATGCGCTGGGCTACAAGACGGTGATCGTCATGCCCGAAACCCAGAGCCGCGAGAAGATGGACACGCTGCGCGCGCTGGGGGCCGAACTGGTGCTGGTGCCCGCCGCGCCGTTTTCGAACCCCGGGCACTTCGTCCACACCTCGCGCCGGCTGGCGGAAGAGACCGAAGGCGCGGTCTGGGCCAACCAGTTTGACAATGTCGCCAATCGCAAGGCCCATATCGAAAGCACCGCGCCTGAAATCTGGGCACAGATGGATGGGCGGATCGACGGCTTCACCTGCGCGGCGGGAACCGGCGGGACGATTGCCGGGGTCGGGCTGGGGCTGAAGGCCTTTGACGAGCAGATCACGATTGCGCTGACCGATCCGCACGGCGCCGCGCTCTACAACTACTACGCCAATGGCGAGCTCAAGGCCGAAGGCAGCTCGGTCGCCGAAGGGATCGGGCAGGGGCGGATCACCGCCAACCTCGATGGCGCACCGATCGACACCCAGTTCCGGGTCTCCGACGAGGAAGGACTGGAATGGGTCGCGCGGCTGCTCAAGGAGGAGGGGCTGTGTCTGGGGCTGTCCTCGGGGATCAATGTGGCCGGCGCGGTCATGCTGGGCAAGCAGCTGGGCAGCAGCGCGCGGATTGCAACGATCCTGTGCGACACGGGCTTCCGCTATCTCTCCACGCTCTACAATCCGGAATGGCTGCGCGCGAAAGGGCTGCCGGTCTTCCCCTGGCTGGTGTGAAGCCTGCGGGCTGCGGCCCGGTGTTGTAATGAAGCCGTAACACCGCTAGAACCACCTCCAGATGGCAACACAACCGCCACGTCGGGTCCTGGAACCGCTTGCCGCGCCGCAGCACTATGTGCCGCCCAGCGCGCGCGAAATGCGTGCCCAGGCCGTGCAGCGCCTGCAGGCCGGTCTGTTCGGGATCGCCGCGATCGTGCTGGTCGTGGGCCTGGCCAACATCATCAACGATCGCGCCAGGCAGAGCGAAGCGGCGAGCAAGCCGGTCGCCAGCGCCGCGCCATCGCCGGCCGCCAATGCCAACAGCGATCCGCTGGCCGATATCGGCGTGGTCCCCTCGAACGTGCCCGAAGCCGTAGCTTCTCCCAAGCCGGCCGCTCCGGCTCCGCAAAATTAATCGCCGCAAAACCTGGTTGACGCTGATCGCGCTGGGGCTGGCGCTGGTCGCGATCGGCTGGCTGGGCCTGGGGCGCGGCCAGCCGGGGACTGAGCCGGTCGGGCTGTTCACCTCGCTGCCGATCCTGTGGGAAGACAGCGCCGAACTGGGCGCAGAGCTGCGCCCCGATGCGGCGCCGCACTGGGCGCGCGGGGTGCTGGAGCGGGGCGGGCCCATCGTGGCGCTTGATACGCTGGCCGGGCCAGGCGGCACGGCGCCGCTTGATCAGATCCGGCGGCTGGTGATCGCCCAGCCGCGCCCGCTGGCTCCAGCAGAGAATGTCGCGCTCGACGATTGGGTGCGCGGCGGCGGGCAGGTGCTGCTGCTGGCCGATCCGGCGCTGACCCAGGACAGCGCCTTTCAGCTGGGCGATCCGCGCCGTCCGCAGGCGGTGGCGCTGCTCTCCCCGATCCTCGGCCGCTGGGGGCTCGATCTGCTGTTTGACGATGCCCAGCCGGCTGGCGAGCAAAGCCGCGAGGTGCTGGGCGTGGATACCCCGGTCAACCTGCCCGGCCGCTTTGCCACGCGCGGGCAGGCCAGTTGCCGGCTGTGGGCCGATGGCCTGGCGGTGACCTGCGCGGTGGGCAAGGGGCGGGTGCTCGCGCTGGCCGATGCCGCCGTGCTGGAACGCCAGGATGCTTCGGGCAGCCGCCCGACCGCCTTTTCGGCCCTGCTCGACGCGGCCTTCGCCGCGCGCTGATCCGGACGCGCGACTCCGACACGGGAAATCGCGGGAAGTTTCACCACACATGGCAGAGT
>WBZX01002247.1_pt3 | contig 12269 bp, 11 predicted proteins | sample 5204211 | NCBI WGS metagenome assembly WBZX01 (sample SAMN12344362, study PRJNA552823) | activated sludge metagenome | biome: Activated sludge suspended growth; feature: Nitrification reactor; material: Wastewater; isolation source: activated sludge from nitrification reactor of wastewater...
GGTCGACCTCGATTTTTGCCTGTTTTTCGGCGTCGACCGCAACAGGCGGGGTGGCGGTGTCCCAATCGTCGAAGCGGAAAGCGGCGTTCATTGGCAGGCCTCGCATTCCGGATTGTGGCTACGGCCGCTCGCCATGGCTCGCTTAACCTGGCAAGCCAGGTTAGCCTGCGCCGCAACCCCTCGAATGATTTCGGTTGGTTTCATTGGCACGCCTCGCACTCGGGTTTGTCAATCGAGCAGAACTTCGGTTCTTCCTGAACCACGGCATCGTCGCGCCCGCTGGCCTTTTCGGCCTGGCTGGCGCCCAGCGTGCGCAGGTAATAGGTGGTTTTCAACCCGCGTTTCCAGGCCAGCTTGTAGATTTCGTCGAGCTTCTTGCCCGAGGGCAGCGCCAGGTAGAGGTTCAGCGATTGCGCCTGGTCGATCCATTTCTGGCGGCGGGCGGCAGCTTCGATCAGCCACACCGGGTCGATCTCGAAGGCGGTGGCGTAGCGCGCCTTCAACTCGTCCGGCACGCGTTCGATGCGGGCCAGTGAGCCGTCGAAATACTTGAGGTCGGCGACCATCACTTCGTCCCACAGATCGAGCGCCTTGAGGTCGCGCACCAGCGCTTCGTTGACCACGGTGAATTCGCCGGACAGGTTGGATTTGACGTAGAGGTTCTGGTAGGCCGGTTCGATGCTGGCCGAAACACCGACGATGTTGGAGATGGTCGCCGTCGGCGCGATGGCGATGCAGTTGGAATTGCGCATGCCGTGGGTGGCGATGCGCTGCTTCAGTGCGGCCCAGTCGAGCATCGCGTCGCTGTTGGTGTCGAGGTGGCCGCCGCGCCCGGCTGCGAGCAGATCAATCGAATCGAGCGGCAGGATGCCCTGGTCCCACAGGCTGCCGGTGAAGCTGGAATAGCGGCCGCGCTCGCGGGCGAGTTTGGTCGAGGCCCAGTAGGCGTGGTAGCAGACGGCTTCCATGCTGCGGTCGGCGAATTCGATGGCTTCGGCCGAGGCGTAGGGCAGGCCGATTTCGTAGAGGCAGTCGGCGAATCCCATGATGCCGAGGCCGACCGGGCGGTGGCGCAGGTTGGCGTTGCGCGCCTTGGGCGTGGCGTAGAAGTTGATGTCGACGACGTTGTCGAGCATGCGCAGCGCCGTTTGCACGGTGCGCGCCAGCTTCTGCTGGTCGAGCTGGCCATCGCGCAGATGGGCCAGCAGATTGACCGAGCCGAGGTTGCAGACGGCGGTTTCGGCATCCGAGGTGTTCAGCGTGATTTCGGTGCACAGGTTGGACGAATGCACGACGCCGACATGCTGCTGCGGCGAGCGCAGGTTGCAGGCATCCTTGAAGGTGATCCACGGATGGCCGGTCTCGAACAGCATGGTCAACATCTTTCGCCAGAGCTGGACGGCGGGCAGCTTCTTGTGCAGCTTCAATTGTCCGGCGGCGGCCTGGGCCTCGTAGGCGACATAGGCTGCCTCGAATTCGGCACCGAATTTCTCATGCAGATCGGGCACATCGACCGGCGAGAACAGCGTCCATTCGGCGTTGTCCATCACCCGCTTCATGAACAGGTCGGGAATCCAGTTGGCGGTGTTCATATCGTGCGTGCGCCGGCGCTCGTCGCCGGTGTTCTTGCGCAGGTCGAGGAATTCCTCGATATCGAGGTGCCAGGTTTCGAGGTAGGCGCAGACGGCGCCCTTGCGCTTGCCGCCCTGGTTGACGGCGACCGCCGTGTCGTTGACCACCTTGAGGAAGGGAATGACGCCCTGGCTGTGGCCGTTGGTGCCCTTGATCCGGCTGCCCAGCGAGCGTACCGGCGTCCAGTCGTTGCCCAGGCCGCCGGCGTATTTCTGGAGCAGGGCGTTTTCCTTGATCGATTGGTAGATGCCGTCGAGGTCGTCGGCGACGGTGGTCAGGTAGCACGACGACAGCTGCGAATGCAGGGTGCCGCTGTTGAACAGCGTCGGCGTCGAGCACATGAAGTCGAAGCTGGAAATCAGATCGTAGAACTCGATGGCGCGGGCTTCGCGGTCGATTTCGTCGAGCGCCAGCCCCATCGCCACGCGCATGAAGAAAATCTGCGGCAACTCGATGCGGCGGCCTTCGATGTGCAGGAAGTAGCGGTCGTACAGGGTTTGCAGCCCGAGATAGCCGAACAGATGGTCGCGTTCGGGCTTCAGGGCGGCGGCCAGGCGGTTGAGGTCGAAATCGGCCAGGCGCGGGTCGAGCAGTTCGGCGGCGATGCCGCGCTTGATGAAAATCGGCAGATATTCGGCGTTGACTGCAACAGGCGCTTCCGGCGTCACCGGCTGGCCGAGCACTTCCTCTCTCAGGCTGGCGAGCAGCAGGCGGGCCGTCGCGTAGTCGTAGCCCGGCTCGCGTTCGATCAGCGTGCGCGCGGCGAGGATCAGCGCCTGCTGCACGTCGGCGAGCGCGACGCCGTCGTAGAGGTTCTTCAGCGCCTGGTCGAGGATGGTGCGCGCCGAAACGGCCTCGCCCAGCCCGGCGCAGGCGGCCTCGCAGGTTGCGAGCAGGGCGGTGACGTCGAGCGGCCGGCGTTCGCCAGCGACCGTCACATGCAGCGCCGGGGCACCCGGCGCCTCAGCCAGCGTCGCCCGCTCGGCGGCCCGCCGCTCGCGGTAGAGCACGTAGGCGCGCGCCACGTCGTGTTCGCCGGAACGCATCAGCGCCAGCTCGACCTGGTCCTGGATGTCCTCGATATGCACCGTGCCGCCATCGGGCAGGCGCCGGGTCAGCGAGCGGACGACGGCCTCGGTCAGCCGGGCGACGACCTCGCGGACGCGGGAGGACACCGCGCTCTGGCTGCCCTCGACGGCGAGGAAGGCCTTGGTCAGCGCGACCGAGATTTTTTCGGCATGGAATTCGACGACGGTGCCGTTGCGGCGGATGACCTGCAGCGCGGCCGCGCTATGGGCGGATAGGGCTAGAACGTTCGGGGACACGATGATTCTCCGGGATGAGGGGCGGAGAATCGAAAGAGCGTGCCGAACGCAAGGCGAGCGCCATCCCGGGCCGAACCCGCGACGACAGACGACTCACGAACGCAAACGAGCAGCAACACGCACAAACCTTTCGCCAGGGACACCCCGCCCCATCGTTGGTTGGAAGGACGTTGCGGCAGGTCTCCTGGCTCTCGGTTCAACGCGCTTCAGCAGCCTTCCCGGTCCGCAGACCAGTGGCAGAGAGGCGAAGCGCTCGCCGATTACAGTTGCGGGGGCAGCCCCGGCATTCGGACCTTGCGGTCCGGCACCGGATTCCCGTTTTAATCCCCAAGGGGAACCATCAACGCGGCGAAGTCTAGGCGGCGTCCGGCCCGCCTGTCAAGCTCGTTGCTACTAAATATGGTGTCTATCGTCTGAATTCATACTACCGGTAGTGTTTGGTCGGTATCGTTCGCCTCGATCAGGCGGGACAGCCCGGAAACGCCCGTCGTCTTCATGTAGATGCACGGCTTGCCCGTGTGCTTGCACTGTTCCTTCACGCGCCAATAGGCGTTGTGGCTGATGCAGCCGGCCTGGCAGATGACCAGGTCGGCGGCGGCGAGGGCGGCGTCGATGCGATGCAGGCTTTCCTCCAGACCGCCGTCGTGGTGCAGGAAGCGTCCGCCGCGCTGTTCGATCACCTGCCGGTAGGCATCGACCGCGCCGGAGCGGCCGCCGACGCAGAGGACGCATTTGCCGGCGACATTTACCGAGCTGTTGCGGTCGACGGCCGAAAACGGCCCATTTTCAGCAGCGGCACCCGCTTGCGCCTGCGCCGTTCCGCTTTGCTCAAGCAGTCGTTTCACGCCGGCAAGTTCCTCTTCCAGCGCGGCGGCGTGGGCGCTCAGGGTGCTGGCCCGGGCTTCCGAATCGCTGGCACGGCGGGCCAGCGCCTGGCGATCCTTGAGGTCGGGCAGGATCTGGCGCAACTGGTCGAGTTGCGCGCTCAGGCCGGCGCCCCAGGCTTCCTTGCCGGCCAGGTCGACGCGCAACTCGGCGACGCGCTCGCCGAGCGCCTGCGTGGCGCGGGATTTCTCGCTGCGCATGGCCTCGTTCTCGCGGCGCGCGGCGTCGAGTTGCAGGCGTAGCTGCGCGTTGTCGGCGCGCAGGGCCTTGAGGGTGTTCAGGTCGGCGCGCGTGCCGCTGCCGACCTGGTGCTGGATCATGTGGATGTCGCCGTAAATCGCCTGCTCCAGTTTCGCGTCGCAGGCCGGGTGCGTCCAGCACGACCAGAGGGCGGCCGGCATTTCGCTGCCGTTGGCCACCGCTTCCCGCCACAGCGCGCTCAGGGCATCGCCGCTGCGGGCGGTGGAAAACCGGCGAATGCTCAGCTGGAAGCGCTTTTCGAGGTGCTTGTGCAGCAACTCGGCGAGCCGGCTGCGCTCTTCGCAGGCGCCCACCGCCGTTGTGTGCAGCACGAAATCGCTGGTGTCGCGCGGGAAATGCATGACCTTGGTCATCAGCCCGCGCAATTCGTCGACGTCAAAGCAGACGCCGATCACCGGACAGTGGAACTTGTGGGAGATTTCCCAGAGCTTGCGCCGGCGCGAGCCGCGCACGACCGTAGTGGCCTCGATCGCCGGGTGGCGCAGGTGGCTTTCGAACATTTCGAGCGGCCGCGGCAGGGCCGGAAAACTGCCACCGACGACGTGGAAGGGGTGATCGGACATGCGTGGACTCCTCGGTAGCAAGTCGCTGGCTGGCCGGAAACCCGGTTGGCTGGCAAAGGCGGGTTAATCGCAGTATTTCAGCTGGCTGTGGGCATCGTTGGCGAAGTGCATGACCGCCAGGTCGCGCTCGCGGGCCAGCCGCGCGCATTCCTCGTGGGCTGCGCACAGCGACTTGTCGAGCACCCAGACGCGCCGGGCGGCGTCGGCCAGCTGCTCGTTGGCCTCGCTCAGCGCCATCAGGCGGCGGCCGAGTTCGACGATGGCCTGGCCGGATTCCAGCGCCTCGACCCGTTGCCGGGCGGCGCGGTGCAGCGTTTCGAGGCGGCTGATTTCATTGTCCTGGGCGACAATCTTGCGGGCCGCCAGGGTGGCGCTGCGCTTCCGGGCCTGGCGCGATTGCCGCAAGGTATTCTGCAGCGCCAGATTCGCCGATTCCAGTTGCGCCACGCGTTCTTCCAGCGAAACGGATGGCTCGCGTTCGATCAGCGAACGGTTCTTAAGCGGTGCCAGCATGCGGCGTCTCCTTGTGCGGGGGCTGACTGAGGCGGTTGCTGGCGCGCTCGCACAGGCTGCGGGTCTCGTCGTCGAGGTCCGGCGCGTCGCTGAGGCGGTCGAGCAGGCGGGCGGCGTTCAGCGCGGAGTGAGGGCAGCCGCTTTCACCGTGGATCAGCAACAGGCTGAGGGCGCCGGCCCAGAGTTCGGCGGTCGGCATCGCTACACCGGCAGGGCAAGCAACAGGCACCAGAGCAGGATGCCGGCAAGCGAGGTGTTCAGAAATAGGCTGCGCATAGCCATTCCTCATTGATGAGAATAGTTCGCATCTTACAGCCGGGATTCTGATTTGTAAATAAGAATAATTCTTGTTTGTTGCGCAGAAACAAAAAAAGCCACGGACTGGCCGTGGCTTGCTGTGGTGCCTTTGCGCGTCAGGCGCTGCCGGGCTTTTTCTTGAACTTGCGCTCGCCACCGCCGGCATCCGGGCGGCCTTCGTCGGGACGCAGGTTGATCGGCACGCCGCGGACGCGGGTACGCTTCAGCGCGTTGGCGGCTTCCGCCGGCATGCCGGCCGGCAGTTCGATGGTGCTCGATTCGTCGTAGAGTCCGATGCGGCCGATGAAGCGGCTTTCGATGCCGGCTTCGTTGGCAATGGCGCCGACGATGTCCTTGACCTGGACGCCATGGTCGCGGCCGACATCAATGCGGTAGCGCACCATGTCGCCCGTCGGGGCGGCGCGGCGCGGCTTGTCTTCGAAACGCGGACGGTCCTCGAAGCGGGGGCGGTCACCGCCGCGATCTTCAAAGCGCGGACGGTCGCCGCGTTCCTCGAAACGCGGCTTGCGCTCGCGGTCGCCGAAACTGGCGGGACGCCGGGCATCGGCCGCCATCGGGCGCGGCGGCGGCGGATCCTCGCCGGCAATCTGCAGCGGCTTGCTTTCCTGCGCCAGCATGCACAGCGCGGCGGCGACTTCCTCGGCGCCGACGTTCTGTTCTTCCGAAATCTGCGCGACGATGTTGGCGAAGAAATCGAGGCCCTCGGCATTCAGCACGTCGACGACGCGTTCCTTGAAGCCGGCAACGCGCTTGTTGGTGACGTCGGCGCGGCTGGGCAGGGTCAGGGGGGCGATCGGCTGGCGGGTGGCGCGCTCGATGGTGCGCAGCATGCGGATTTCGCGCGGCGCGACGAAGAGGATGGCGTTGCCGGTGCGCCCGGCGCGGCCGGTGCGGCCGATGCGGTGCACGTAGGCTTCGGTGTCGTACGGAATGTCGTAGTTGACGACGTGGCTGACGCGCGGCACGTCGATGCCGCGGGCGGCGACGTCGGTGGCGATGACGATGTCGAGGGCGCCGGACTTCAACTGCTCGATGACGCGTTCGCGCATCTGCTGGTTGAGGTCGCCGTTCAGCGCGGCGGCGGCGTAGCCCCTGGCGGACAGCTTGTCGGCCAGTTCGACGGTGGCCGTCTTGGTGCGGACGAAGATGATGGCGGCGTCGAAGTCTTCCTCGACTTCGAGGATGCGGGTCAGGGCATCGAGCTTGTGCATGCCGGAAACCTGCCAGTAAACCTGACGGATGGCGGCGACGGTGGCGGTGGCCGACTTGATCTTGATTTCGCGCGGCTCGACCAGGTATTTCTGGGCGACACGGCGGATCTGTTCCGGCATGGTGGCCGAGAACAGCGCGGTCTGGTGCTGCTCGGGGGTGCGTTCGAGAATCCATTCGACGTCGTCGATGAAGCCCATGCGCAGCATTTCGTCGGCTTCGTCGAGGACCAGGGTCTTGAGGTGGTCGAGGTTGAGCGTCTTGCGCTCCAGGTGATCCATGACGCGGCCCGGGGTGCCGACGATGACGTGGGCGCCGCGCGATAGCTGCTTCAACTGGATGGTGTAGCTCTGGCCGCCGTAGATGGGCAGGACATGGAAGCCGGGCAGGTTCTTGGCGTAGCTTTGCAGCGCCTCGGCGACCTGGATGGCCAGTTCGCGCGTCGGCGTCAGGATCAGCGCCTGCGGCTTGGCGACCTTGACGTCGATCTGCTCCATGAGGGGCAGGGCGAAGGCGGCGGTCTTGCCGGTGCCGGTCTGGGCCATGCCGATGATGTCGCGTCCGTTGAGCAGGACGGGGATGCATTGGGCCTGGATCGGCGACGGGGTTTCGTAGCCGATCTGGGTCAGGGTCTGGAGAAGTGTGGTGCTTAAGCCGAGATCGGCAAAGCTCAGCGCATCGGATGACGCCGGTGAAGACATGCTGTTTCCTTTCATCGTCGCTATTGGGCTTTGTTATGGCTTGCGACGGATTGGCCCGATGGTCGGGCGGCCTGAGTTCCCCGATGCAGCCTTACCGGGGGCGAGTCAATGTGGTGAACCTGCAAACGAGAACGACGGGGGCTGCTCGGAAGACCTGCGGGCGATGCGTCAACGCATTGATATTATTAGTTTACTCGATTTCGGCCAGCGCCGCCAGTTCGCCTGCCGTGAAACCCGCTGCCAGCCGGGCGGATTCGTTGAGCGGCGCCTGCGGCCACGGTGCCTCGAACTCGCGCAGCAGGTGCCGGTAGGTGCCTTCCGGTTCGAGATTTCGCTCCGCGCACAGCCGGCGGAACCAGGCGTCGCCGAGGCCGACGTGGCCGATTTCGTCGCGCAGGATGATGTCGAGCAGCCGGGCCGATTCCGCATCGCCGGCCTGTTCCAGCTTGCGCTGGATGGGCGGCGTCGCGTCGAGGCCGCGTGCTTCGAGCAGGCGCGGGACCAGCGCCATGCGCGCCAGCACGTCGCCGGCGGTCTTTTCGGCCATCTCCCACAGGCCGGCATGGGCGGTGAAGTCGCCGTAGTCGTGGCCGAGTGCCCGCAGGCGCTCGCGCAGGATGGTGAAGTGATGCGCCTCTTCGGCGGCAACGCCGATCCAGTCGGCGTAATACTGCGCGGGCATGCCGCGAAAACGGGCGGCATGGTCAAGGGCCAGGTTGACGGCAGAAAACTCGATGTGGACGATGGCGTGCAGCAGGCGGGCGCGGCCTTCCGGACTTTTCGCGCCGCGCTGCGGCACCTGCCGGTGCGGCACCAGTTCCGGCCGGGCCGGGCGGCCGCAGGCCAGGGTGACGGGCGTCGCATCCTGCCAATCCAGACTGCCGGCGTGCCAGTCGGCGGCGATTGCTGCGGTCAACGCCAGTTTTTGCCCGATTTCCGTGGCGGCGAGGGCGTCGGCCAGTGCGACGAAGAGCGAACGCTTCATGGTGCAGGGTTGGTGTAGCGCAGGTGGAGGGCGTCGATTTCGGCGAGCAGTTCCGGCGCCATCGGCGTCCGCGTCGCCGGCAGGGTTTCCCGCAACTGGGCCAGCGACGAGGCGCCGATGATGGTGCTGCTGACGAACCAGCGCGAATGCACGAAGCCGAGCGCCAGTTGCGTCGGCGTCAGGCCGTGCTGGCGGGCAAGGGCGACGTAGGCGGCAGTCGCGGGGAGCACGTTGGGCTTGCTGTAGCGCTGGCCGAAGGCCGGCCATTGCGTGATCCGGCCGGCTGCAGCCGGATCGGCGAGATATTTGCCGGTCAGGTGGCCGAAGGCCAGCGGCGAATAGGCGAGCAGGCCGACCTGTTCGCGGTGGCAGACTTCGGCGAGCGAGGTTTCGAAGGTCCGGGTCAGCAGGTTGTAGGCGTTTTGCGTGCTCGCCACGCGCGGCAGGCCGAGTTCGTCGGCCAGGCGCAGGAAAGTCATGATGCCCCAGGGATGTTCGTTGGAGACGCCGACGGCGCGCACCTTGCCTTCCCTGACCAGTTCGGCCAGCGTTTCGAGCTGCTCGCGAATCGGCGTGCACTCGCGTTCCTTGGCCGGGTCGTACTGCCACTGGCCGAACATCGGCTGGTTGCGCTCGGGCCAGTGCAACTGGTAGAGGTCGATGTAATCGGTCTGCAGGCGGCGCAGCGAGCCGTCGATGGCGGCGCGGATGTTGGCGCGGTCGAGCGCCGGCGGGCCGTTGCGGATCCAGTCGAGGTTGCGCGAGGGGCCGGCGACCTTGGTGGCGACCAGAATCTGTTCGCGCTTCTGGCGCTTCAGCCAGCGGCCGACGATGCTTTCCGACGCGCCACAGGTTTCCGCCTTGGCCGGGACGGCGTACATCTCGGCGGTATCAATGAAGTTGACGCCGCTGGCCAGCGCGTAATCGAGCTGGCTGTGGGCATCCTGCTCGCCGGTCTGCTCGCCGAAGGTCATCGTGCCGAGGCAGACGTCGGGAACGATCAGGTCGCTGCGCCCGAGCGGGCGGAGGTTGAACGGGCTGGGCATGGCTTTCTCCGGAAATGGGCCGTTTTTCAGGGTTGACCGCAGAGCACGCCGTAAATCAGCACGTGGCGCTGCAGGAGGTCGTCGAAACCGGCCGGGACGATGGCGAGATGGTGTTCCTGCGGCGTGCGGCAATGGCCTTCCACCCAGCGGCAGGCGGCGGCATGGGCGTCGTCGAAGCTGGCGAACAAGCCGTCCAGCGCCTGCGAGCGGACCGGCAGGAAGTCGCCCGAGGCGCGGTCAAGCAGGGTGTCGGTGTCCAGCATCTGCACGGCATAGCCGCGCGGCGGCCGCGGCAGGGGCAGGTCGGCGAGGCTGAAGCGGTCGCCGAAGGCGTCGGCGCTCAAGGCAAATCGGTGCATGCCGCATTTTATCCGCAAGCGAGGCTGCCGGCCCCGCATGGTAGAATGCCGGAAGTAACAATAACTTCACAGGACTGTCATGTTCGGAAGATTGATGCCCAGGGAGGGCAAGTATTTTGACCTGTTCAACGCTCATGCCGAGCTGATTGTGCGGGGGGGCAGGGAACTTTCCGCCTTGATCGGCGCGCTGGTCGACAAGCCGGCCCAGGCCGCCGGCCATGCCGATGCCATCGACGACATCGAGCGCCAGGCCGACAAGATCACCCACGACACGCTGGCCCAGTTGCACACGTCGTTCATCACGCCCTTCGACCGCGATGAAATCCATCAGCTGATCAACAGCATGGACGACATTCTCGACGTCGTTCAGGACGTCGCGGAATCGATGGCGCTTTACGACATTCATCACGTTCCGCCCGACGCCAAGGCGCTGGCCGATGTCACCGAGCAGTCGTGCAGCCGCGTGCAGGCGGTGGTCAATCTGCTGCACAGCATGGAGAACGCGCCGGCGATCCTCAAGCTTTGCCATGAAATCGACAGCCTCGAATCCGATGCCGACCGCATGTTGCGCGAGGCGATGTCCAAGGTATTCCGCGAAGAGCAGGATGTCCGGCAGGTCATCAAGCTGAAGGAAATGTACGAACTGCTCGAATCGGTCACCGATCGCTGCAAGGATGTCGCCGGCACGGTTGAAGCCATCGTTCTCGAAAACTCCTGAGCGGGTTTTCCAGCATGGATAACCTGCAAATCAGCCTCGGGGTGATCGTCACCCTGGTGACCGTCGCCTTGCTGTTCGATTTCATGAATGGCTTTCACGACGCCGCCAACTCGATCGCCACCATCGTCTCGACGCGCGTCCTCAAGCCTTTCCAGGCGGTGATCTGGGCGGCCGGCTTCAACTTCCTGGCCTATTTCCTGTTCCATCTGACAGTCGCCAAGACCATCGGCAAGGGCACCATCGACCCCGGCATCGTCGATCACTACATCATCTTCGGGGCGCTGATCGGGGCGATCCTGTGGAACGTCATTACCTGGTACTATGGCATCCCGTCGTCATCCTCGCACGCGCTGATCGGCGGCCTGGTCGGCGCGGCGTTGGCCAAGGTGGGCTTCAGCGGCCTGATCATGAGCGGCGTGCTGAAGATCATCGCTTTCATCTTCATCGCCCCGCTGCTCGGTTTCGTCATCGGCGGCACGCTGATGGTGATCGTTTCCTGGTTGTGCCGGAACATGGCGCCGCGCAAGGTGGACAAGTCTTTCCGCCGCCTGCAGCTGCTTTCCGCCGCCGCCTACAGCCTCGGCCACGGCGGCAACGATGCACAGAAGACGGTCGGCATCATCTGGATGCTGCTGATCGCTGCCGGCATTTCGCAGGCCAGCGATGTGGCGCCTCCCGGCTGGGTCGTCTTTTCCTGCTACTCGGCGATGGGCCTCGGCACCATGTTCGGTGGCTGGCGCATCGTCAAGACCATGGGCAACCGCATCACCAAGCTCAACCAGGCGCGCGGCTTCTGCGCCAACAGCGGCGGTGCGATCACGCTGTTCATGGCGACTGCGCTCGGCATTCCGGTATCGACCACGCACACCATCACCGGCGCCATCGCCGGCGTCGGTTCGACGCGCGGTGCGCGCCGGGTGCGCTGGGGCGTCGCCGGCGGCATCGTCTGGGCGTGGATTCTCACCATCCCGTGCAGCGCAGCGATGGCGGCGCTGGCCTGGTACGTCGGGCGTCTGGTTCTCTGATTTGAAGGTACTGCGCTTCCTGCTCCTGCTGGCCTTGCTGGCAGGTGTGGTCTGGCAGTTTCCGGTTCTGTGGGAACTGGCGGTCGTTGCCGCCATCGGTGCTGTCTACTGGATATTCTTCCGCATTCCGCCCGCGCAGGATTAGGCAGGAATATCCGGCACCAGCATCGCCTCGAGCAGCATGATCTTGTCCTTGAGCGCCAGCTTGCGCTTTTTCAGGCGGCGAACCAGCAACTCATCGGGCGGCGGATTGTCGGTCAGGTGGGAAATTACCTGGTCGAGATCGCGATGCTCGATCTGCAGTTCGTGCAAATGATGGCGAATATCGGCGATTTCCGCATCGTTCAGCATCTCGGTAGTCATGGTGTATCCCTTGCAAACAGCGATGTTTTGCTAGAATAACCCGAACAGTTTTCGGGAGGAGAGACAAATGCAACATCACGTGATCGTGACATTCGGCCGGGACAAGGAATTCGAATTCAAACTGATCGGCGGCGCTGCGGCCGACGAAGCGCGCAAATGGTTCGACCATGAATTCACCGTGCTGGAATGCGATGTGGCGACGCCGACTGGCAAGATTCTCGCCGTCGACCGCATCCTAAGCGTTGCCAAGTATGCCGGCGAAGGCCGCTTCCGCGAGCAGCGCACGTGGGCCGAGCAATTTGCCAAATACACGGCGGCCCTGCTCGGGCGCGAGTTGATCCGCGTCGACGTCGAGCATTACAGCAT
>WBZX01002554.1_pt1 | contig 12264 bp, 15 predicted proteins | sample 5204211 | NCBI WGS metagenome assembly WBZX01 (sample SAMN12344362, study PRJNA552823) | activated sludge metagenome | biome: Activated sludge suspended growth; feature: Nitrification reactor; material: Wastewater; isolation source: activated sludge from nitrification reactor of wastewater...
CGGCGCCTGGCTTTGCGCTCATAATCATCCCTCTGGCGATATCACCCCAAGTCCCGAAGATCGCGTCCTGACCAAACGGCTGCGGGAAGCAGGCGACCTCTTCGGCATCACCTTGTTGGATCATCTCGTTTTGGCTGAGGATCGCTACTACAGCTTCGCCGACCAGGGCTGGCCCGGCGCTTAGCGCAGCAACCGCAACACCCAGGCGGCCCCAGCGGCCACGAGCGCGAGACCAATCGCCGCCGTTCCCCAGGCGACCAGATCGGTAGCCAAGGCATTGCCGATGGTTTGAATTTGTGACGCCGTCATGCTCCCTCTCCTTGGTCATATCCATCACGTGTTCTATTCTTTGGATGAAAAAAGAGGCAGGCTGCTGCCAGCCTGCCTCGATGGGCTAACTCTCAGCCCACAATTGCGCGAACGCGCTTAAAGGCGTAAATCGCCAGTGCCACGCCAATCAAAGCCGTGGCCCACAAGAGCAGATCGGCCCGCACCGTGGCCACATCCGCCGACACCGGAAACAACTGCGCTTGCGACAGCGCGGGGACGCCCAAAGCGAACACGAACGCCATGAGCAGCCCTCCGAGCCCTTTCACCCAACCCCATCCCTTCATACGGCACCTCCTTGTGCTCTGTGGTGGTTCCGTCCACCCACGCCGCCGGATGACTCGCCGGCGGTCGAGCGCCTCAGTGGCTCTGAGGCAAAATCAGTTTGATAATCAGACCCACGGCAAACCCACCGAGCCAAAAGATCGCGGTGAAGTAGGTCATCGCCTCACTCGCCGGCAGGTCCATAGAACACTCCTTCGCCAATGAGCCGCATCGAGCCGTCCTCATAGACTTCCGAGACCATGAGGCCATAGCGTCCAGTAATCTGCGCGGCAGTCAGGATCTCGCCGCTGTCCAGCAAGTAGCGCCAGCCTTGGCGGTCCTTACTCATCCCAGCGCCACCTAGGATTCGCACGGGTCTCTTCGGTACCACCGGAGTGGCTGGGGCTGAGGGAGACATTCCCAATGGGCTAAGCAGAGATCCTGCACCAGGGAGGACTAGTCCCGACGCGAGATTCGATGCTGGACTGACGGGAGTGGGCTTGGTTGAGCTCAGCGAGGACCAGGGCCGCCAGGCCATGAGGCCGATCGCGAACAAGCCCGCCGCAATGCCAACCGCGACACGTGCAGACTTGAACACCGTATGACTGCGTTTTTCTTCTCGAATCGCTGCCGAGGCGTAACTCGAATAGTAGGCATAGACCGCCGGCGAGTAGGTCCCGACAAAGGCACGAATGACTTCGTGGTCTTCCGGATTGCCGCGCACCTTGCCCTGATACTTTTTTGAGAGTCCGACAAAGGCCAGTTTCCTGAACTTCACCGTCGCTTCGATCAGTCGCGTCACGCCCTGGGACATCTGCCGAAAATCCTGGCTCATGAGCAGAATATCCACGCCGTAATGCCGGTGGGTTTCAAGCCAACGCAGGAGGCCTGGTTCGACCTTTTGCATGGACCGAAACACGGTTTGTGCTTCGTCGATGATGACGGCAGAACCGGGTTCGACATGGGGAAAGGCTTGGAGGACTTCGACCGAGTCCTTCCAGATCGTGATTTGCTGTTCGAGGGTTTCGAGTTCAATGCCGGTGAACAGTGAGAGGCGATCCAAATAAATGCCATCCACCGCGATATAGAGCCGCCGACCTTGTTTCACCCACGGGAGAAACTTCTCGCAGATCGCGTGATAGGACTTCCCCGAGCCTGGCACCCCTTCATACAGTTCGATCATCGCAGACTCCTGAGATACACCCAGATCCACAGCGCGAGGATCACCGTCCACGCATAGGCCCATCCAATGACAAGCTGGTTCATGAGCCCCACCGCACAAAGGGAATGGTTTGCAGAATGAACCGTGTCCCCATGGCGCTCGCCACGATGGCCAGCGCCTGACTCATGCCCGTCGCGCCCAGCACCCACGCATACTGATCGGGTATCACCGGCATGGTGAGGCCTGCCGTGCCGATGGTGGCGAGCGTGCTGTCCGCCACGGAGAGGAGAGAATCCCAGATGCCGAGGCCCCAATCACTCAGCGAGAAGAAGAATTCCTGCAGCCAGCAATAGATGAGCGTGAGGATCGCCGTCATGTCGTCTGCCCTCCACCCACGAAGATGATGCGGTAGGCGGCAATAGAGGCTGTAGCAATCACCAAGGTGCGTAGGACTGTGAAGAACCAGGCCCATTGATTGAAGTCCACCTGCTGGCTGCCAAAGAAGGCCGACGGCAGCGCAATCACCGGCAAGGTCGAGGGCCACGTGAGGGACTTCAAAAGATTCAACGTGCCCAATAACCCGCTGGTCGCCCAGAGGGTTTGATGGGCTTGCAAGACCGTTCCAAAGGTTTGGCTCTGGTGAGATCCAGCGGCGCAGGAGGTCGTGGCTTGCGTCTCCTCGTGCTGCGTGGTCGAGCCGTCCGGATTCTGCGTCGTCGTAGTGGTCGTGGTGGTCGTCTGCTGTTGCGTGTTCTGCTGCGGCGTACTCGCCGGAGGCGGAACCGTATCGACCACGACGATGTCCCCGGCCGGCACCGGCTTCGGTTTCACTGTTGTCGGCATTTCCGTTGGCGTGACTGCCTGGGAGATGGTGGTATCCGCCGGCTGAGTGCTGCCGGTGGTGCCGACTGGATTCGTATGGGCTTCGACGGATTTCGGATCACTCGCCGGAAGGCCTCCGACGAAGTTCGCCACCTGCTGCTGCGTCGGCGGAATCAAGGCATCTTGAATCGGTGAGGTGGAACCGGGAATGCCCTTGCGATGGCAGACATACAAGCTATAGCCGCCGACCGCTGGGCCGTTGACGAAGAAGTTTCCAGGAAAGAAGACCGCCGTGCTGAGGCTCTGAAAGGGTCCCACCACCCAATCATGCTGATATTCCGTATCGACCGCGCACAGCGGGACATTCGTCGCGCTGAATTGAATCGTCGCATTGGGATAGGCCGGATTGCCTGGCGTGTTCGTGCCGAGGCCTGGGAACGTCTGGACGCCCGCGTTCGTGCTGGCGACCTGCCAGCCGCCAGGCGTGGAAGCGGCGGTTTTGACCGCCGAGAGATCCGCCTGAGAGTAATACATCTGAGCGAGGATCAATCCGGCACTGACTCCCAAGGCCGCCCAGCCGACAGGACCCGCCACCATACGCACCGCCATCGAAGCGGCTGAAGGTGCCAGGGCTGCAGTCGCGACTTGAGAAGCTAACGCCGACCGCTGTGCGGCCAGATAGGCAATGCGTTCCGCTTGGGCGACCACCCTCGAATACTGCGTCGCGGTTTGAGCGAAGGATTCACCCGGCGCCAGACAGAAGGAGACCAAGAGGCCCCAAATGAGCGACAGATACATGGTGAGTGACAACAATTTCACAATCGTCCGACTCCGAGACCGGTGAGGAAGGCCAGTAACAGGACCGCCACGAGAACAATGGTGAGATCCACCGGCCTTCCTCCCCTACCGTTACTTCTGCACGTCCAAAGCCGTGAGATCGAAGAACGTGCGTCCGGTCTGTTCAAACTTACGCACTTCGATCGACACCTTGGCTTGCTTGCCTTCCGCCTGCTTACACACCTCGATCAGCGACATCTGGTCCTCCGGAATGCCCAGCCGCAGCACCCCCGGGTCCTTCCCCTTCACATAGAGATCTACTGAGCGGAACACCTTGCCTTCCCGGCTCCTCCGCTCCACATACCCCTGGACTGCTCCCTCCGCTTTCACTTGCATCGCTCTTCCCTCCTTCTGGTGAGTATTGAATCGAGTCAGCCAAGCGCCTGACCCATACGCCCCGGCCTTCAGACCGGAGTTTTGGAATGAAACAGAATTCCGAATCGCATTCCGTGCAGCTCAAATACAGGGCGCCCTGTATCCATTTGCATCGACAGCCTCTCGTTCCACATCCTGGACACATACGTCTCCAAGCCCCGTTATAAAACTCTAAGGACATAGGGGGTCCCTCGCTTGCGTTGCTTCAACAAGGCATAGTGCTTCTGGGTCCATCGCTTGGTGCCGGCATAGATCATCTCCATCAAAAACTGATCGCCGCGACAGGCCACCACCACGGCGAGCATGGGACTAATGGCGTTGGCGAGCCAGGCGGCCACATCATCCAATCGCTGCTGAATCCGCTCGACGACGAGCCGGCATCGCATAAAGCCTTCAGTCAAAGCTTTCCACCAACTCACTAACGGCGCGCGATACTTCTCATAGGATTCCGCCTCCCGCGTGGTCTCCCGGAAATCGACATAGGAACGCAGCACACCAACCAAAAAGGCTCGCCAATCTTCGGGGTCGAGTGTGAGCAGTGCCTTGGCGCAGGCTTGCGCCCGATCCTGTTTGAATTCCAGTTCCCATCGGACCCCATACAATCCCGCGTCGTCTCGGCCTTTGGCTTGCAGTTCCAGCCGCTTGTCATAGACTCGCAGCATGGTTTGACTCTCCCGGCTGCCGAAGTAGAGCGTCTCTCCGGTTCGAACGCCTGCCCGATGATTTGAGGCTTGGATGACCTTGAACTGCTTGGACCGACTGACCACCTGTCCGGCCTCCACGGCGAGGCGGACGGTCTCTACTGCGACAGTGGCCTCCCGGTCGTCCAGTGCCACATCGATGCGGGTGACATGGCCCTTCTGGGCAAAGATCCAGGCCAAGACGGCCTTGAGCTTGGTCTCGTCCCACTGAGAGACAATCCCGGCCGAGAGATCCACATGCACCTCCTTCGGATTGCGAGGGGCACCCGTCCCCAGTTTCCCGACGCCCGTCTTGCCTTGCGTCATGAGCTGCGCCACGGGATAGCCGCGAAAGCCGGTCTCACTCTGGAACCAATCGCCACCAATCAGCGTGATCACGTCCGCTACCTCTGCTTTCGGCAGCGTGAAGGCCAACCAATCGATGGTCTGAGTGAATCCTCCAGAACCTGTCATTTCTTCCTCCTTGGGGTCTGTGCGATAGACGCCCCCGTCTTACCAAGTCGGGGGCTGGTCCGCTGCGCGCGCCGCCCGCTATCGCCGTCGGTCGCGCTGCGCTGTCCCTGCTCCCGTGAGGGAAAAGGAGACCGTCCTTGCCCGTTGCCCTGCATGGCGGCTTTCACGCGGTCGAGATCAAATCGGACAAATCGGCAGATTCGCTCCACCGGAATCTGGCCCTTGCGATAGGCCCGACGGATGGACTTCACGCTGATCTGCAGGATGTCCGCGAGTTGCTCGATCCGTAAGAGCATCTTCTTCATCGTTCTCCTCTCCGGTGATGCGCACTTCGTACGATGCGGACCATACGCAGTTGCGCGTGGGTGGTGAAAGAGCCCGTTCGGGGACACTGGGGGACAGGAGGGGACAGTAAGGGACAAAACTTGTGGACCAGGACAGGATGCGTGTGAGGAGAGATAGAAATGAAAAGAGGGATATGCAAAAACGTTGACAGCCCTGCACAGGGATCGTCAATGTCGGAAAACACCGCTCTGGATGCAGAGAATCGCAGGTCTATGAGAACGGACTACGAGACCGCACTAGGGCGAACGGCCATGACACTGAGTCGAATGCCTCTGCGCCCGATAACAAAAATATGGCCATTTTCCGCAAAAAGTTGTGCCAGGGCCAAAAAACTACCACCAGGGCCAGTTGGCCCTACAGATGGCACCATAAAGCAGATAAGACAGGACACCAGCAGAGACGATGATCTTTCGGCCATTGTGTAGCCGGGGCATCGCACGACGCTCCAAGAAACCACAGCACCGGATTGCACACGAACACGGAAGTTTCACCATCGCCAAACACGATGTGCCCCGCCCCTCCTCAGTCCTCGATAACACGGGCGCACGTTCACGCTTGAGGAGGCCCCCCCATGCGACATTGGCTGATTCGAATGCTGTACCGCTGCCTTCGCAGATTCCGCTGGCTACTGTGGTGGGTATGGTCTCCCGCACGATCCCACCAGCGAGCCCGAGTCCAACCCAAGGCGAAAGGCCAGGGTTTTTCGCCACCGAAGCCGAAGTGGGTCCGCAATGAAGTGATCCGGCTCAAAGCCCTCATGCCCCACGCCGGCTGCCGCACCGTAGCCCATTACTTCAATCGCCGCTGGGCGAGCAGAAGACAGGTGACGGTGGGCAAGAGCTATGTGGCGACGACGCTACGAAAGCACCAGTACCTTGTCCTCGAAGCACGCCGCAAGCTGAAACATCGCGTACCAAGACCGACGCCCCGCAATCGAGTCTGGGGCTGCGATCTGCTCGCGAAGACGGATCAGCAGGGAACGACGCATCTTGGGCTGGCCATCGTAGACCATGCCACCCGCGCCTGCCTGCGGTTGCAGCGTGTGTCTGACAAATGCTCGTGGACGCTACTACAGGAACTGAGTCAGGCCGTGAAGCGGTATGGGAGTCCTCAATACCTCCGTACGGATAATGAGGCGGTGTTCACATCATGGTGGTTCATATGGGGACTGCGACTGCTGAGTATCCGTCATCAGCGAACGGACCCCGGATGCCCGTGGCAGAACGGGCGAGTCGAACGTTTCATTGGGACGATCAAGCGGGCGCTGGCCATAGAGCCGTTGGCAGACAACAAGGACTTCGATGCCCAACTAACCAGCACAAGGCTGTGGTACAACCACGACCGCCCGCACGACCATCTGCAGGGGCGAACGCCAGCTGAAGTCTGGGCGGGAATCGATGTGTTTAAAGCACAGTCGAGCTAGGCGACGAGAACACCGCAGAACAAAATGGGGTGAGATGAGAGTGTCCGGTGGAGCGTGCCTGCGGTCTGTAGGCATAGGCGCTGTGGGCCGCCAAGCAAGTCGAAGCCAAGAACAATCTGTCAGCATACGAGAGAATAATCTCGTTCACGCACAAGCACGAGGCTCGTTGACAAAGAAAATCTGCACCGCATGGAACAAAACCCGACGGCGGACAGGCGGACGGGACACCGATTTCAACACCAAGGCCGAACAATTCGCCCTGCTTTCCGACCACCAGGAAATGTCGCATATCAATCACCGTATTGGGATCGGCTGGGTCACGAACATATCTTTTCTCTTCCTTGCAATTTCAGGCGGACGGTATACATCCTTAATCCTTCTTCTGGCCTGATCGCTTCTTGGGAACGAGCAACTTGCCCCGCTCGCCTTCATTGCAGACAAACGTGGTGGAGAGGGAGCGACAGTTCCATTCCACTGTCACATCGGTGCGCTTGAGCGATTCTTCAAGACCTGAAAAATAATGCTTAAGCGTCAGGGTACCTATCAGCGATTGCCCAGGTTGGAGGTTGATCTTGCGCCCAAAGTAATCCTCCACCGGTCCCTTTTTGCCAAGTATGCTCCGCGTGGCATCGTGGCGATACGCCCGTTCCAAAAACTCGAGTTCGTTTGGGGCGATCCATGGAAGATCCAGCTCGTCAATTGTTACAAGCTCAGATGAGATATTGGTGAGCTTAACCCGGAGGCGATAGCCCTCCTCCGTTGGACCCTGCAGGGCCGCCTCGAGCCTCAGTGGCACGGCTTTGCGCGAGGCGCTGAACCCTGTCCCTACGACCATACAAATCGTAAAGCCTATGGCTACAGCGCAGATCGCTACTGATCGAGAAATACGGTTCGAACGCGCTGTAGTCTTCCTTCCAGGATGGATTTGCATGGACAGTTGCCCCTCTTCGTCGCCAGAGTTTCTTCCAGACACAACTTCTCCTCCAGATAGGCCCGGATCTCTGATTCTCTTCGGAGCTTTTGGCCAAACTCAATCTGCACACCATTCTCTCGCTTCTTCATCCCGCTACAAACGAGAGGATTTCTGCCCAGGGCATCTTGTAGATGCACCCCTTCGTGCCGCCAAAGGCATTCTGTGAGACCACATTCGACGGACTGGTTGTCTTTGAAGTAGTCATTGATCCAAACCTCTGGGTTGCCACCCTGGCAGATGATCGTGCCGGCAGGCCCTCCGATCATAGATGAAATCTTCTTCTCGCCACGACCGACCCCATAGGGCTCCAGCTCTGGCGCGAGACCAGTGGAGTCCCGCTCAGTCACCGGACGATTATTCACATACCGATAGAGATTCAATCCGCCTCGCAATCCGATGGGATCGATGCTCAGAAACCGACCCATCCGTGGGTCGTAATACCGACTGCGGTAGTACATCAGTCCACTCTCCGAATCGAATTCCCGACCCGTGTACGAATACGACTGCTCCACGGCCCCCGGTGATTCGAGCATGTTCCCGTACGCATCATACGCATACGCCTTGGCGACGTTGCCGTTGATATCGGTGAGTTCCGTCACCGTGCCGAGGCCGTCTTAATGATAGTAGAACGTGCTGCCCGCCTTCGTGACTGTAATTGGCTCATCAATCCCCGACCCATGCGTGTACCGCGCCTGGAGGACATTCGCACCGTCGTACTCCAGCAAGATGTCTTCACCGTCATAGATGTAGCGCCTGGTCTGCCCGTTGGCGATTTTCTCAATCCGACGGCCCAGCCCGTCATACCGATATGTGCTCGTGAACGCCGGCGTAGGGTTGCCGGCGGCAAAGTCCTCGACTTGGGTCAACCGATTCTCGGCATCGTACGTGTATTGCGTGAAGCTGCCTGTAGTGAGCAAGGTCTTCTTGATGAGGTTCCCATTGTCATCATATTGGTACGTGTAGATCGCATCCGCGGTCAGTTGGTTGCCCGCGTTGACCACCGTCCCACCCGTGCGATTGCCCACCGGATCGTACGCGAAGTCCTGCGGCGCCCCCAACATCGGATGACTAGCGGAGGTCAATCGATCGAGCTGGTCGTAGCCGAAGCCCTGTGCGCCCCGTCGGTCCGTTAGACTGGTCCGATTGCCGACTGGGTTGTAGACATAGTCCGCCTTGTTGATTTGGCTGCTGATGGCGGTCAGCTAATGCAGGATGTTCGTGACCTGACTGGCGGGATCGCGACGTAAGCCCACTGCAATTATTCCCCCCTACAGTTGACCCGCTCCTCGGTAGCCTGCATTCAAAGCCTTATTCTTCCAATGCTCGTATTGTGCAATGTCATAGGAAACTGGGGGTAGCCCACTTTGATAGTAGACTGCAATCATGTGCATCGATCTGCCGTTTCCCGCCAAAGCCTCGCGCATTAAGGCCGAAAAGGCTTCTTCAAAGTACCTTCTAGATTTCTCATGACTCGCTCCAATTCCAACTTTCACGGCATTCGACAAAATCTCATTTTCTGGACTAAATAAACTCCCCAACATGAAGCCCGCATCCCCTTTTCCGTGCCGTATGGCTTCCTCGAACTTCTCAATCACACTCTTTACATCCTTAAGAGTAGATTCAACGTTAAGAGTTGCAAGCTCATCGTATGCAAGAGAATCAAAGCTCATGGTTCATCCCCTGGATATAGTCCCTCAAACGGATTGTCCCTTCGGCCCCCTCCTGCAGCCGCAGCACAAGCCCCCGGCTCGTTGTACCCAGGGACATATCCAGGTCCTTTTAAGTCGGCACAGCCTCCAATTTGATACCTCTGAACGACTGGTGGGCCACCAACAAAACCTCTTCCTGTGCAAAGATAGGTACAGCTCCAACACTTCTCACACGGATTAAATAATGCGCCAGGCGGAAGTTTGATGATTAACTTGCATGTTGGCTTAGGATTTGGCGTCGCCTTCTGTCCTGGATTTCCCTTTTTATCAGGACTAGGATCTTTTTGTCTTGGTGGCTTCGGAGGCCGTGGCGGTTTAGGTATCTCTCCATCTGGATCTGTGAGATTCAACGGATTACCTTCAACATAGGTATACAGATTTGGGTCTCCACTCGCAAAGCCAGTCGGATCTTTCTGCAAAAACCTCCCGGTAACTGGGTCGTAAGAGCGAGCGCGGTAATACAGTAGCCCGCTTTCGGCATCGAACTCTCTCCCCGTATACGTATAGGGCTGCTCCACCACGCCCGGTGACTCCAGAATATTCCCGTACGTATCATACGCGTAGGCTTTGGCTACCGCGCCGTTGATATCCGTCAGCTCCGTCACCGTCCCCAGGCCGTCTTGGTGGTAGTAGAACGTCGATCCAGCTTTGGTGACCGCAATGGGCTCATCAATGCCGGGGCCATGCGTGTACCGCGCCTGGAGCACATTCGCACCGTCGTACTCCAGCAATATGTCTTCACCGTCATAGATGTAACGCTTGGTCTGACCGTTGGCGACTTTCTCAATCCGACGGCCCAGCCCGTCATACCGATACGTGCTCGTGAACGCCGGCGTAGGGTTGCCGGCGGCAAAGTCCTCGACTTGGGTCAACCGATTCTCGGTATCGTACGTGTATTGCGTGAAGCTCCCTGTAGTGAGCAAGGTCTTCTTGATGAGGTTCCCATTGTCGTCATATTGGTACGTGTAGTTCGTATCCGCGGTCAGTTGATTGCCGACGTTGACCACCGTCCCACCCGTCGTGCGATTGCCCACCGGATCATAGGCAAACGTCTGCGGCGTCGCCAACAACGGATGAACGGCTGATGTCAGTCTGTCGAGATTATCGTACCCAAACGTCTGCGCTCCCCGTCGGTCCGTCAGACTGGTCCGATTGCCCACCGGGTTATAGACGTAATCGGCTTTGTTGATCTGGCTGCTGATCGCGGTGAGTTGGTGCAGGATGTTCGTCACCTGACTCGCCGGATCATAGCTATAGGTCGTCTGGACCCCGTTCGGCAGCGTCAGGCTCGTCCGACGCGAGAGTACGTCGTAGCCATAGCTCGCCACCGGCTGTTCTTGGGTCCGGGGTGCTTGGAGCTCGGCGACCGTCCAGGCCCGATCCGCCATCGTGATCTCATCGACTTGACCAGTGAACGGATTGGTCCCACAGCCGCCGGTGCCGATGCGCAGGCCGCCCGCCGGCAGGCTCGTCAAGACCGGCGGCCCGTTAATAAAGTTCCAAAAGCCTTCCATCTGGCCGTCGCGGTAGAGCCGGAGTTCGGTGCCATTGCGGACCACGCCGAGGCGATGCCATTGCCCATCATTGACCCGCTGGGTCGTGGCTACACTTATGCTCACCAACGTCGTCCCCGCCCCCGCGTCCGGTCCGGCCACGGCAAAGCTCGCCGTGCCGTTCGGTTGCAGCTGGAGCTCCCAGGAGGCCGCGTTGGCCGGAGACGTGACAGTACAGGTCAGCCGATCGCTCATAATCGTCTCGCGGCGCGTCGAAGTAGTCTTGATCCAGAAGTCGACGGTCGCCTGAAATCCGAATCGACCCACCGTGCTGGTGAAGCCGATCGCGTCGTCCACCCCATCGAACTGAAAGGCCTGTCCAGCCAAGCCTGCCGCGAAGCTCACACCGTTCTGCAAGGTCCCGGGGTTAGTGCCTTGGGCATCGGCGGCCGTGCCGTCTCCCTTCCACCAGGCGACCAAGTTCGCCGTCGGCGGTGGCAGGGTCACGCCATCGCCCAATCCGGTCAAGCGATTCAACGGATCATAGTGATAGCTGGTTGTCTTGATCCCGTCGGCCATGGTGAGACGATTGCCCGTCTGGTCGTAGGCATAGCCGAGGGAGACCGTCGGTTGATTCGACGAACCGGCGGTCGTGACATTGAGCAATCGGTTGGCCAGGTCGTAGCTCATAGTCAGCACGCTATCCGGATCGGTCACATTGGTCACGTTGCCGGCGAGATCATAGAGGTAGCTCGTCACCTGGCTGCCCGGCAGGGTCTTGCTGAGCAATTGGTTCACGGCATTGTAGGCGAAGCTGATGGTCTCGTTCTTGGGCGTGATTCTCGTGAGCAGGTTGTCGTTGCCGTCGTAGGTGTAGCGCTCGATCTTGCCGAGGGGGTCGGTGGTGCTGAGCAGCCGATTCCGGCCATCGTAGGCAAAGGTGGTCACCTGGTTCTTCGCGTCGGTGACGGTGAGCAAATTGCCGGTGCCGTCGTAGGCATAGGCCGTGACTCCCGTATTGGGATCGGTCACCTGCCTGAGCCGGTTCTTCACGTCATAGGCGAACGTGGTGACGCGGTTGAGGGCATCAGTGCTGGTCGCGACATTCCCCGCCGCACCGTAGGTCAGCGTGGTCGTCCGGTTCAGCGGATCGGTCGTGGTGAGCAGTCGGCCCAGCGCGTCATAGGTAAAGGTGGTGGTCTGATTCAGGGCGTCCTTAGTGGTGAGCAAGAGGCCCTGCGGGTTGTAGGTGAACGTGGTCACCTGGTTCAGGGCGTCGGTGATCGTCAGCGGATTGCCCTTGGCATCATACGCAATCTGCGTGAGGGTGCCTTTGGGGTCGCGGATGCTGGTCACCTGGTTGAAGGTCGGCTCGTAGGT
>WBZX01002555.1_pt1 | contig 12264 bp, 12 predicted proteins | sample 5204211 | NCBI WGS metagenome assembly WBZX01 (sample SAMN12344362, study PRJNA552823) | activated sludge metagenome | biome: Activated sludge suspended growth; feature: Nitrification reactor; material: Wastewater; isolation source: activated sludge from nitrification reactor of wastewater...
AGGACGGCGCGGACTTCATCGCCGAAGTCATCCGACTACTCGCGGCCTTTCATCCGAGCAACCTTGCGCCAAAGGAAGTCCCGGCAACACCCAAAGACACCGAACCCGACATCGCGTTCTAGCGAGACGGAATCCAAGAGGAGGCATCATGCACGAACGGCAAAGCGTCGTGCTCATCGAAGCCTTGACCCGTGTCTGGAGCCGCATCCGCGTCCATCATCCGGGCGTACCGGGCGTGATGCTACTCGCGGCCCCGAGCCAGCGCGGCGACCTGTCCGTCCTCGGACACTTCGCGCCGCTGCGCTGGCGACACAAGACCCGTGGCGACACCGGCTATCACGAAGTCGTGGTCGTCGCCGAACACCTCGACCGCAGCGCCGCCGACATCGTCGAGACACTCATCCACGAAGCGGCTCACGCGCTCAATTTCGAGCGCAAAGTTCACGATTGCAGTCGGAGCCAGTACCACAACCGTGAATTCAAAGCGGCGGCGGAAGAACTCGGCCTCGTGGTCGAGCAAGTACCCCACTACGGCTTCGCGCTGACAACACTTCGAGAGGACACCCGGCAGCGCTATGAGGAGGACATCAAACAGCTCGCCGAAGTCCTCATCCACCGCGCCAAGCCGATACCCGTACCCGGTGTCTCAACACCCAAAGGAGGCGAAGAAGAACCCCCCGACGACAAACCCGGCTCACGCAGCCGCAAAGCCGTCTGCAAATGCTCGTTCATTATCCGCGTGGCCAAGTCCACGCTCGAACAAACCACCATCCGCTGCGAGAAGTGCGGAGAGGAGTTTGTGTTGGCGTAAGTTAAAAGGAGCCGCTCTTATGTGGGGGCTCCTTGTTTGATTTGAGGAGGTCTTTATCTAAGTTCCACTCAAAATCGAAGTACTTCCGTATATTGAACACTTATGTCGCAGCATTGCTAATTAATTTCCATCCAAGGGAGTTCTATCGCTCTGTATTTGAATTGATTTTGTGATTTGATTAAATACTTTTTCATCCTCAGAATTTTCGATTATCATTCCAAATTCAAATCTATTTCCTTCAAAGTCAGGCACAATAATACGTAATTCACGCTTTCCAGGCATGAGTATTTCTTCTAATCCATGGCTCGCAACAATGGTTCCTGAAATTCTTATGACACTGTGCCCATTGAGTTGAATTTTCTCTACAATTTTATCACTGTGATCTATAATTGAAATATCCTTTGAGCCGATTGGCGCTACAGTGATCAATATGCTGGCTACGAGAATACTGCTGTTCTGATTATAGAATGGAATAAATGTTCTACCATCGGAATTGAGGTCATTATGAACTTTCCAGGATGCTGGGTGATTTAGTGAAATTTTGAATTTGTGACCAAGAGTTCTACTGTCAAACATAATCCAGTTCTCTGAATCGAATCCGGGAACAATTTTTTCTGTGGATGATGATTTAATAGCTACATTCTTAGACCTAGCGCCAAAATTCTCATGAGTTCCGCAACCGCTGCTTATGATGGATAATGCAATTATACATGCCATAAGAGTATAAATCGGCTGATTGTTGTTCATAATATATTTATTACAAATATCTAAAGTGCTTATCTGGTGAGATACTAAAAATTGATTTCTTGTATCACGTAAGCCGAAGCGTGTTCTGAGCGACGTGACTGCACACGCTTCGGCATCAATTTAATCTACGGTGGACATCCGTCCATCTCAATTCTTTTTAGGTTTATATAGGTTCCACCTGAGAAATTATATCTAGATAGTTTTCCGTTGCATATGCTATCAGAGGCTCCTGGCCATTGGCTTATTGGTAAACTTCCACCAGCTATCACACCATCCTTTTCTGTTCCACGGAACACCGTAAAATGAATGTGCGACGCAGTTGATGTACCTGTGTTGCCCATTTGTCCGATAGGAGTACCTTGATCAATCCACCACCCTGGGACAAGTGGAGATTGATTCTTTAGATGTGCAACTCGATAGTAATAGCGTCGACCACTACCGTCACCAGCATCTCCACATTCAGCCATGAATTGCCAGCCATAGCCACTTTTCCAATCATTGTTGAGTGCCCAGCAACCTGCTGGTGCCTCAACGGGTAATCCCTCATCACCTGGGTCCCAGTCGGTAGAGTACCAGTTTGTGCCAGTATGCAAATAGCAACCATAGCCGCAAGTCTTCCATCCATTGCTTGAATTTGAAAATGGAAGACGCCATCCCCAGGGGAACGTGTGATAACTACCAAGAATGCCCTCATTTCCATCGAGCGATGGAGACCTGGTCAGTTTTCGGTGCACGAAATTGCGTATGCTATCACGAGCTTTCTGTTTGACACCTAGCACAATTCCTCGCGTCCGGTCAATGAAAGTAACAAGTAGGTCACCATCCAACTCCTGTTCAACGAACCCCCAAGCCATCTCTACTGTGGTGGCATTTATGGTAAAAGGTAGAAGATCAGCATAAACCAGCTTAGTTGGTTCGACGTTTAGCGTTAAGGCGAGCGCATGGGCCTCATCACGCGAGAAAGTCACGCTTGGTGGAGGTTCAATAAACTCTGATACTGGCTCATTATCAGAATCGTTTGATTGGTTGATGCAGCCAATAGATGGCAGCGTTGCGACGAATACGATGTTGATTGCTTTGCATAACATTTGCTTGGCGTTGTTCATATTGTACCTTCTTGGTGGTTTGTGTTTTTATTGCTTCAGGTTGATTAACTTGCTTGCTCTATTCTTAATTCTTGAGGAATTCCTCCTTTCTTCCCGAGCCGTGGCAGCATGGGATTATTGCTACAGCGTAGCACATTCTTAAATTATTGGTCAACCAGCCTGCCCTTAATTACTCATACTGCCAGTATCCTCGACTGGTAATCAAATCAGCATCAACTTTGAGTTGAAACAACTGTAAGACGCTCTGTTGACATCCGGTAACCACCAAACTTCAGACAGTGCGCGACAACCGATTGATTTTCATCAGCATTTATTTTGAGGCCACAGAAACGTCATGAAGATAACGACCTGTACGACAATCGACGACATCGACAAGTGCGAAAAAATTAGTGTCGTTTGTCACCGACGAGCACCAGTTCGGTAGTGACGTTTTACCCGCCTCCCTCTGCTAATCTGAGCGTCTATACATCAGGAGAAACGAGTGCTGTGCTGACCGCAGCAGGCCATCCTCAAGGAACGCCGCAATGGGAACTACTCCTGACCGCACTTTCAAATTGAGTGAAGAGGATTCCTGGAGCGAGTACCGACGAATGAGCGTCGCGGTCGCACGAAAGAAGGGCGCAACCAGAGCCGACGCTGATGACATTGCTCAGACGGCGATGCTCAAGCTCTGGGAAAAACGCCACGACATCGAGAACACTGCCGGTTGTCTTGCCACGGTCACTCGGAACGAAGTCACGTCCGAATGGCGGCGCGCAGAGCGTCAGTTGCGCCTTGATGGAAAAGCCATCACTGCGGAGGATGCCCCAAGAACACCAGAGAATTCTCCAGTGATAGCCAAGCGAGGCATCATCGCAGAACTTGAACAATACCTCCGGCGTCACGACGAGACGGGAGCCGTCTTCCAGCAACTCGTCGGGCTGTCTGTACTACGTGACCAGCATTGTTACTTCTTGACGAGTGGACCACCTAAATGGGTCGCAGCCGAGAAACTGCGGGCAGGAGTGTGTCTTTAATGGCAAGCGTATCATCTTTACGGAATTTGACGGTGCCGACGGCTCTATCCTCACTCTCACCGGATGAGTGGGGGTCGCTCCGGACGGTTGCGGTTCAGACGGCGCACGCGTTGGGGGCTGGTTGTCGAGCGGAAGATGCTGCACAGGATGCACTAGCCCGTCTCTTTGATGCCTACCGCCAAGGCCGCCCAATTGAGAATCCACAGTACTATCTGCGCAAGATTGTTCGCAATATTTTCTATTCATACGCAAGGCGTTCCAATGTTGAAAAAATGGCCAAAATACTACCGGAGCAAGCGTTGATAGACCCGCTTGACCTCGAACTTGAGTATCATCGCAGTACTACCGGGCTCCAGGGCTGCGCACAAGAGATTTGGTCGTGTTTTGAAGCGCTCGCCGGTAAAATCGATGGAGTCATCGAGTTCCTCTTTTCTAAAATCATCATGGCCAATGCTGGGGTAGCGGTACTGCGTGACACAGAATCAGATACGAAGGTTTGCTCGATAAAGACGAAGCAATTATATGTAGCACACCAGAAAAATGAAATTGACCGAAGGGTGCGTCAGCGACTTCGATTATTAGCCGCAGAATTGAACCGTCGAGGACTCACCGCGGAAGACCTATTCGCTGTACTCAAGACACCGACTGCCATAAAATCATGTCCAGGGCTCACCCTATCCATGGCCGCCGCCGCGAGCAAGGTCATTCAGCAGGTTCAAGACACATCTAAGCGATGTCGATTCGACATCTTGATGCGAGCTGGAATTGATAGGCAGGATTTGTATGTTGCCAAGATGCCATGGTTTGTCAACGACCTCGATGCGCTCTATGCAGCAGCTCGTATGCCCCGAGCCTATACGTTACTTGGCATGACTGCATGTCTAGAACAGATTCTCGAAATTACCACATCCTATCGTAATCTATGTGACCCTAGTTATATCGAATCCCTCGCTCTGGATATAATATTCAATCGACCCAGGGTTCATGCGATGGACCGCTGGCTGGCCATCGTCTTGTTGGGTGTTCTTTATGAACAAGAACCGATTGATAGCAGCTACATCGAAGGAATTCTCACCTCAGTCGAAGGAAACATTGGCTCACACCCCATCCTTAGAATCGGTATGGCCTTCGCGTGGATTGATTCAGGCAGACAAAACAAGTCCCTCTTGGTGCGCGAGAAGGTTTTTCCTCTCCTCGACCCCATCCACTGGCACAGCGGACTATCGCAGCTCCCCATCACGGTCATCGGCTCGTACATGGGCTCCACAGCGGAGGAGCTTAGCCGGGCACTCGCGGTTCCTGAGACGTGGCTATCAATCGTCTATGGCCTGCAAAGCAAAAGTTATATGGCCAATCTCGGAGCGCTGGCGCAGTTGACTCATATGCCCTATCATGAACCACCAGGAGCAATACGCACTGAGATTGATATAGCATTGCATACTCATAGCGCATCTACGTTTCCTTTACTGCGGAAGCGTACTGCTTTGGTACCTAAACAATATTGGTGCGAAAGAATGGATTTGAAGTAGTTCCTATGAAATTGTTCTACGTGCTATTCAGAATTGAAACGCAATACACTATCGGTGGCTAAGAATCAGCGTACTGTGGGCAAATTGTTGAATCACTCCAACTCCCGCCCCCCATCCCCAAACGCCAACCAGCTCGCCCGGACCTTCAACGCCCGCGCCAGTCGCTCCACCGTATCCACCGCTGGCAACTGCCGCCCCTTCTCAATGTCCCCGATGGTCGAGTGACTCACCCCCGCGAGCTTCCCAAGCCGGATAAGGCCAAGACCGGCTTCCCGCCGGGTTTGAAACAGACGAGCCCCGAGTCCCGCGCAAGCCATCGGTGTTGACACACCGAGCCGCGTACCACGGCCACACGTTTGTCTGAATCTTGACTTGTCATTGTCGTGTTTTCCGTATAGATGGTGTTCTCACGTTGCCAACACGGAACCGAGCGCCCCGTGACGGCTTCGTTGGATGGATGTCCGTTCCCAACCACGCAGGCCGCTCTGGCCGTGCCATGTCCGCAACTCATCCCCGCGCCCTGTTTGTCCTGTGCCTCGTCGAACTTCTGGAGCGAACCGCCGGTGTCCTTGTCGCCGCACTCCTCATCCTGTTTCTGACCGAAGCGCGGGGCCTGTCCACTTCAGACGCGACCGCACTTTCCGGCTCGTTTCTGGCGCTCACGTATTTCACCCCCCTCATCGGCGGACTCCTTACCGACCGCTATCTCGGCATCCGCGCCGCGATGCAGCTCGGCGCACTCCTGTCGCTCGGTGGCTACGCCGTCGTGGCGTTCTTCCCCGGCACCTCGCCGTGGTTCGGACTCGGACTCGTCGCGCTCGGCCAAGGATTTTTCCGACCCGGCATCACGTCGAGTCTCGCCCGCCTCTACCTTCAGACTCCCGAGCTACGCGACCACGGCTACAGCCTTTTTTATCTCTCGGTCAATATTGGCGGAGCCCTGGGTCCACTCCTCGGTAGTGCCGTGAAGCGTCTCTTCGGCTGGCCGAGCGTCTTTGTGCTGGCCTCATCGCTGATGGCGCTGTCCGTCGTCACGAGCCTGTGGTTCCGTGAATCTGAACAAAAGGAAGAACGCCCAGCGCCGACCGGCAACGCGCCGTCACCGCTGGCAGAACTCAAAGCCGCACTGCCCTACCTCACCGTCTTCATCATCTACATGAGTGTTTACACACAAAGTTCCGGGGCGCTGCTTCTCTTCGCCCGCGACCAGGTGCGGCGCACCTTCCTCGGTCATACCGTTGCGGTCGAAACCATTGCCGCGTTCCCCTCAGTGTTCGTCCTCACTGCGACGCCGCTCGTGTCAGCGGTGGTTCATCGGCTGCGTAAACAAAGCCGCGAACCAGCGACGGTAGCGAAAATCATCGCTGGACTGCTTACGACGGTGGCCGCGTTCGTGGTGCTGAGCGCCGTCTCACGTCAGGTGAGTGCTGACCACAAGGTCGCGTTCATCTGGTTCGGCCTGTCCTTGGCGCTCATCTCGACCGGGGAACTCTTGGTCGTGCCGATGATGCAGTCGCTCTTGGGTCAGCTCGCTCCCCGGTCAGCCTTCACGACGGCGTTTCTGTTCGTTGCCATGTCCATCGGCTACACGCTCGGCGGATGGGTGGGGACGCTGTATGAACGGTTGCCGGCGGTGGTGTTTTGGGGCGTGTGCGCGGGGTTGGCAATTGTTGCGGCGGCGGGGATGATGCGGTTCCGAAACTCAGGCGACGACAGCTAAAAAGTCACGAGAACCTTAAGAGCCGTTCGCCGCTGGTGGTTCACCGTCACGCTGTTACGCTTCACCAATCCACAACTGTGAACTTCCGAGCCATGGACGGATGAGTTCGTCATCAGTACCCGGCATTCCACGACGCTTAGGCGATGTCGTGGCTTCGAGCGCCAACCACTCGCGACCGAGGTGCTCTGCAATTCGCCAGTTCGCAGGTACGGCATGCGGGTCTGCAAATGGCCATGGCCACGGTCTGTCGACCACCGGTACGAAAACGGCGGCATGACCCGGCATCACGCCGACTCGTGCCGTCACACCGAGTGCGAGCAGGATGGCCGCGAGCAAAACCGCCCAGTCCTCACAGTCTCCCGCGTGGCGAAGCAACGTCAGTCGGGCAGACTGCCATTGGTCACCGTCGAGGTCGGCAAGGTAGCGGGTCGGTAGATTGCGCCAAGCCCACTCCAGACGTTCCGACAACGGCCGGGTGCGCAAGTAGGCCAGCCAGGGTCCAATAAAGTCGAGAATCTCCCTCGACCGAGCGCCTTCTGCGGCCATCTGTGTCAGCGTGCCAGCGGCACGACGACGAAACGTTTGAACTTCAGCCAGTCCCCAGTGGGGGAAAATATTGGCAAGCAACATGCTGCCTCCTCGTGAGGGAGCTCCGTAAGGAGCACCCTCGATAGCATCCATGAGGTTGCACACCTTGGCTTGACGCACGGCCAGCGAGCTATCAGACTCACTGGTTGTGTAGTAGTGCGCGTCTGAAACGGTGTGCGCTACGGCGATAGATGGTGTTTCGGGTCTGCCAACCCAGCCTCATCTACCGTCACACGGGGCCGCCCACTGGGCGGCTCTTTTTTTCTTCAAGCTCGTGCTCCTTCTCTCGATTCGAGTGCTTATGCCCTGGCATAACTAGCCGCCGCATACTGCTGCTTCTGAGCGCCAGTCACGAAACGACCCCTCAGGCGTTGTCCCTCGGCCCATTGCTCCGTCTGCTGGACGACCGAGACAAGCGCCACCAGTGGCGTGGGCAACATCGCGCTCAAGCCCTGCTCTAGGGTTGCCAGACGACTTTTGACCCAGGTTCGACCGAACTTACGGTTCAGTGCGTCTACCACGCGGTCGAGCTGGTCCTCGATAGCATCGGGGATGAGCGCGGCATTGTGTTCAGCACCCGCGCCCGCCTTGATGTAGTAGAGCGCCAAGCCTCCTAGTAAAACGCCCGCTGCGACCTTCCAACCGGTACTGTTCCCATTACTTTTTCTCGCCATTGTTTCTCCTGTCTTCTGCTCCTTGGCCACCGTGCTTGACTGCACCGCTGACCACAAACGTGTGACTTACCTCCGTCGGTGGGGCTCATCGAGAGCCAGCTTCAACAGCAAGAAGAGTGCAGCGACGACACCAGCGGTCACGAGAATCGTGGCGATGTCGTCCTGGGAACGCTTTCTTCCGGCTGCTTCGCGGAATTTCTCAATGAACCCCATCTGGTACGGGTTTGGCGTGAGGGTGTTTGTTTCCCACCGGCTCACCGTGATGGCATGAACTCCCAGCAGCGAAGCAAACTGAGCCTGTGTCAGATTCAGTGACTCGCGTATCTGTCGGACTTCAGCGCCGGTCATTGCCGCACCTCCAAGCCGAGAGCTTAGCGTAGGCTAAGTCTACGATCAACGCAGAAAGCTACGCTAAGAATTGCTTGCGCAAAGTAACGATACCCGTGATGTTCAACGTGTAACTTTTGCAAGCACAGTGGGACATGTCAGCACGCTCCTACATCGTCGGCCTCGCTTCGGCGGGCCGATATCACTTCACCACCGACGAAGCGACCGCAGCGTTGGGCGTATCAGCCGTGGCAGCGCGGGCGGCGTTGCGGCGGCTTGCCGAGCACGGTGAGATTGCGATGCCGTCGCGGAGCTTCTGGGTCATCGTCCCCCCGGAGTATCGACGGCTCGGCTGTTTGCCGGGCGAGCAGTTCGTGCCGCAGCTGATGGAACAGCTTGGCCTCGCGTATTACGTCGGTCTGCTGTCTGCCGCGCAGTACCACGGTGCTGCTCACCACAGGCCGCAGGAACTGCAAATTGTCGTCGAGAAAAATCGGCGTCCCATCGAGTGCGGCGTGGTGAAGGTAGCGTTCACGGCTCGCAAAGACACAGCCAAGGTACCGACGGTATTGAGCAACACGCCGCGAGGAGTGCTCCGTGTCTCGACGGTGGAGGCCACGGCCCTAGACCTAATCGGCTATCCGAGCCATGCCGGAGGACTGGACAATGTTGCTACCGTGCTTCGGGAACTGGCCGAGCGGATTGACCCGGTAGCGCTCGCGCTCGTCGCGAAAGTATCGCCGCTGACGTGGGCGCAGCGACTCGGATATCTGCTCGACACCCTCGGATTTGGCGAGCGAACGGAACCGCTCGCGGCCCATGTGAACGAGCACAACGCGGTCGTCGTTCCTCTCTCGCCAAGCGGGCCTGCGGTGCGGTATGAGCGGAGCCAGCGATGGCGAATCATCGTCAACGAGAAAGTCGAACCTGAGACGTGATTCCCAAGGACTACATCACCGAGTGGCGACGAGAAGCGCCGTGGGTCGAGGACTTTCAGGTCGAACAGGATCTCGTGATTAGCCGGGCGCTCGTTGAGCTGTTCTCGCATCCGACCATCAAGGACGCGCTCGCGTTTCGCGGTGGCACGGCCCTGTACAAGCTGTTTCTGCGGCCCGCCGCTCGCTACTCCGAGGACATTGACTTGGTGCAGCGGGTGCCGGGGGCGATCGGCTCCGTGTTTGATGCGATCAAGGACGTGCTCAATCCCTGGCTCGGGGAGCCCAAACGCGACCAGAAGCAGGGCCGCATGACCTTGACCTATCGCTTCACCTCCGAGGACATGCCACCGACGCCGCTGCGACTCAAGGTGGAGATCAACTCACGCGAGCACTTCAGCGTCTATGGGTTTCGCGAGCATCACTTTGCGATCGAGTCGCGCTGGTTTCGCGGTTCAGCCGGAATCCCAACCTATGAACTCGACGAGCTGCTCGGCACCAAGCTGCGTGCGCTCTATCAGCGCAAGAAGGGCCGCGACCTCTTCGATCTGGTTCGCTCCCTGGAAGTGCCTGGTGTCGACCCGGTTCGAGTCGTGGCTGCGTTTGGCGAGTATCTCAAAGCCGAGGACAAGCTCATCTCACGGGCCGAGTTTGAGAGGAACCTGGCCGACAAGCGCACCGACCCGGCTTTTGGCGGGGACATTCGACCGCTCTTGGCGCATGGGCACCGCTTTGATAGCGAGGTCGCCTTTCAGGCTATCGGCAAGCTGATTGCGCTCCTGCCGGGCGAGCCCTGGAAAGGCTCGGCGTGATGTCGAACGGAACAATCGGTGCGGCGACCGCGGAAAAAGCGGCAGCATTCTTTGCGCACACTTGAACCTACTGGCAAGTTCCTACTTCGTCGGCTCGGCGGCGTCTTGCCAGTCTTCTTGTTCCCAAAATCGTCGCGTTCCACATCTTGTGGAACCGACAGATTTCTGGAACGACCCTCTTATCGAAAACTCGATACCATTATCGAGATTTCGATAGTTTCTTGGCCACACCGACGGTTAACTCTGTTGGTGCCGCGGTCATTTCCTCCGTCCGGAGTGCAGTGTCAGGGTCGACGGACAAGCGAGCAGGTTCCATCGTGACGGAGCGGACTGCCATGGATTTACAATTTGTAAATCATGAATCGTAAATCATGAACCAATATGCTCTCGTTGCGACGTGGCGGAGAGCAGCCCACCTTGCACCACCCGCCTACCCTTCCCGTGATGATGCGACCGAGCCAAACCGCAGGCGGTCCATCTCATCGCCCAGATAGTCGGGAGCGAGGTGAGCGTAAATCATGGTCATCTTGATGTCGCTGTGTCCGAGGATTTTTTGCAGCGTCAGGATGTTTCCTCCGGCCATCATGTAGTGCGACGCGAAGGTATGACGGAGCGCGTGCCAGGGCCGTTGCATCTCCGTGCAACCTGCTTCCTCTAACAGCTCTGCGATGCCGAGCATGTCTTCATGACTTCCCATGCGGAACTGGAGCTGCGCCGGAAGCAGCGTGCTCATTCGTTTCCGCGCCGCCCGTGCTCGCTCGCCGGTTTCGCTCGCGGTCTGTTTGCGCTTCTGTAACTGCGCTTCCTTGTCCTTCCCGGCCCGCACCGGAAACACCAGCGCGTCTTTCACAGCGGGACAGTGCTTCTGCCACTCGCGCAGAATCGGAACCAGTTCGATGTTGATGCGCAGATGCCGCGCTTTGCCAGACTTGGGAGCGAGCGTGTAGCTCCGCGAGACATCGAGCCGCCTGTGGTCCAGGTCCACATCCTGCCAGCGCAGACCGAACAGCTCTCCTTTGCGGAGTCCGGTAAAGAGCGCGGTCGCAACCATTGCATACAGGAGCCGGTCATCGTAGGAACCCCCTTCCGCACGTTCGCGTGCCATATTCAGGAGTCGCGGAATCTCGCTCCGGTCTTTCCCTCCCAGGTATTCGAGCAGATGTTCCATCGGCGAGCGCTCGACGCCAACACACGGGTTGTCACAGCGAATCACGCCTTCCCGCCGCGCCCAGTTGTAGACCGTTGAGAGCGCCCGGAGTGTATGCGTGACCGTGTTCTTCGCAAACGTCGCCATGAGACGGTCGCGTTCCTTGCGGACATCCGCTTGCTTGATGCTGGTCACCGGTCGCTCGCCGAGCGTGGTCAGGAGCCGACGCAGCGAGGTCTGTGTCTCGCTCTTGTATCGAGCCAGGTCTTTGATGCGCGGACGGTTGTAGCTTTTCAGGAACTGGTCGCAGACCTCGGAGAGCGTCAGCTCCTTCACCTCCGGCTCGGGTTCAGGAATCCCGACCGCGCCGCGTGCAACCCGCGCTTCGATTTCAAGCAGGAACCGCTTGGCCAGAGCCTTCGTCGGTTGATGACTGGCCCGCTGCTTGCGCTGACCATCTACGTCCAGGAAGCGGATGTACCAGCCAACGAACTTGCCGTTCTTCTCTTTCTTGACCACATCGCCCATGGCACACGGTTTGACCCCAAATGCCGGGTCCAATCAAGAGCGAGTCACTCCGTTCGTCGAGAAAAAAATCCGCTGGTGGTCCAAATGTGGTCCAAGAAGGCCAATACGACCGGTGATGATGGGTTGGCTTGAAATTCAATTTCTCGTCGGAAACGTGATGACCGGTGTAGATGGCTCAGCACGGGTCATCACCTTAATCCCAGTCTTCAAAATTGGTGGGACCGGCGTAAAAACCGGTTCGGCGGGTTCGATTCCCGTACACTCCCGTTTTCGTCGCTGCGGTTGGGCTTAGAAAGTGGGCGAAAGCGGGGGTTTTGGTGGGTG
>WBZX01002556.1_pt1 | contig 12262 bp, 11 predicted proteins | sample 5204211 | NCBI WGS metagenome assembly WBZX01 (sample SAMN12344362, study PRJNA552823) | activated sludge metagenome | biome: Activated sludge suspended growth; feature: Nitrification reactor; material: Wastewater; isolation source: activated sludge from nitrification reactor of wastewater...
GCCGACGAGGTGGTCGGCCCGGCCGAGGCGCTGCGGTTCCTCGGCAAGGACCAAGACGGCGCGGTCGAGCTGCACGGCCCGGTCGTGATGGTCGAGGCGTCGATCGACGGCAACGAGTTCGAGTCGGACGACGGGAGCTATCGCTTCTACGACGGCATGCAGGGCGCGCTCGAGATCGAGGTCGACTCGCGCACGCTGCTCGAGTCGGTGCTACCGGGGACGGCGGGTCGTCGATGAGCGCGGCGACGCCGACCCCCGACGAGCCGCCGCGCGGCCAGACCGCGGAGCGCGAGCCCGCCGGCCGCGAGCCCCGGTTCCGCGCGCTGCTGCGGCTCGGCGTCACGGCCCGCGGTCGTCACATCCCGTTCGTACAGCAGGTCACCAACGCGGACTGCGGCGCGGCCTCGTTGGCGATGGTGCTGGCCTATCACGGCAAGCACATCGCGCTCGACGAGCTGCGACGCATGCTGGGGGCCGAGCTCGGTGTCGACGCGGTCGCGCTGCTGCAGGCCGCGCGCCACTTCGGCCTGCGCGGCCGCGGCGTGCGGGCCGAGCTCGACGAGCTCGAGTGTCTGCCGCGCGGCGCAATCCTCCACTGGGACTTCAACCACTTCGTGGTGCTCGAGAGCATCTCCCGCACCCACGTGGTCCTGGTCGACCCGGCGATCGGCCGCCGCCGTGTGCCGATGTCGCGCTTCGCCAACAGCTTCACCGGTGTCGCGCTGCTGTTCGAGCCCGGCGAGGGCTTCACGACCTCGAGCGCGCCGCCGCGGCCGCGCACGATGTTCCGTCAGGTGCTGGGTCACCGCGAGCTGTGGCTGCGCATCGTCACGCTGTCGGCGATGATCCAAGTGCTCGCACTGGGCTTGCCGCTGCTGACCTCGGTCTTGGTCGATCGCGTGGTGCCCCGTCGCGACTTCGACCTGCTGTGGGTGCTGGCCGGCGGGCTCGCGCTGATGGTCGGGTTCCACTTCCTGACCTCGTGGATCCGCTCGAACCTGCTGGTGCAGCTGCGCACGTTGCTCGATGCCGAGCTCACGGTCGGCTTCGTCGATCACCTGCTGGCGCTGCCGCTGTCGTACTTCCAGCGCCGCTCGACCGGCGACCTGATGATGCGGCTGGGTAGCAACTCGACCGTGCGCGAGATCATGACCTCGAGCGCGTTGTCGGCGGTCCTCGACGGCACCATGGTGGTGCTGTACCTGGTGCTCATCGTGTGGGTGAGCCCGACCCTGGGCCTGCTGGTGCTGGGCCTCGCGAGCGTGCTGTCGCTGCTGTTCGTGGCGGTGCGACGTCGGCAGCGCGAGCTGATGGCCGAGGGTCTGGTGGCGCAGGCCCGCAGCTCCGGCTTCGAGGTCGAGATGTTGACCGGCATCGAGACCCTCAAGTCGATGGGCGCGGAGCACCGCGCGATCGATCGCTGGTCGAACCTCTTCACCGATCACCTCAACGTCGCCCTCACGCGCTCGCGGCTCGACGCGCTGGTCACCGCGACCTCGGGGGCGTTCTCGGTGGCCGCGCCGTTGGTGGTGCTCGGCACCGGCGCGCTGCTGGTGCTGCGCGGCGATCTCAGCCTCGGCACCATGCTGGGCCTGTCGGCACTGGCGGGCGGATTCCTCGGCCCGGTCTCCGCGCTGGTCGACACCGGCTTCAAGCTGCAGCTGCTCGGCAGCTACCTCGACCGCATCGAGGACGTGCTGGGCGCGACCACCGAGCAGCACGGCAGGGCCACCACGTGGGCGCCCAAGCTGAGCGGCGCGCTGCTGGCCCGCGGGCTCACCTTCCGCTACGACGCCACCGTCGCGCCGGCGGTGCTCGACGTCGATCTCGAGATCCCCGCCGGTGCGTTCGTGGCGATCGTCGGGCCCTCGGGCGCCGGCAAGTCGACCCTCGCCAAGCTGCTGCTGGGGCTGTACCCGCCGACCTCGGGTCACGTGCTGGTCGACGCGATGGATCTCAACTCGCTCGATCTCGGCTCGGTGCGGCGGCAGTTCGGTGTGGTGCCGCAGCAGCCCGCCCTGTTCGCGATGTCGGTGCGCGACAACATCGCGCTCGGCCGCCCCGGGGTCCCGCTCGATCAGGTGATCGCAGCCGCACGGCTGGCCGCGGTGCACGACGACCTCATCGCGCTGCCGATGGGCTACGAGACCGTGCTCGCCGACGCCGGTGCTTCGCTGTCAGGCGGCCAGCGCCAGCGGCTCGCACTGGCCCGCGCGCTGCTGTTCGACCCCGCGGTGCTGGTGCTCGACGAGGCCACCAGCGCGCTCGATGCCATCACCGAGCACGCGGTGCAGAGCGCACTGGCGACGCTCCGGTGCACGCGCATCGTCGTGGCCCACCGCCTGAGTACGGTCATGAGCGCCGACCTCATCGTGGTGATGGACCACGGACGCGTAGTCGAGGTCGGCACCCACGCCGACCTGGTCGCGCGGCACGGCACCTACCAACAGCTCTATCGCCGCCAGCTGGTCGCGACCGCGGCCGAGGGGTCGACGCCGTGACGCGCACGCGGGCCGCGGTGGTGGTGCTCGCGCTGGCCGTGCCCGCGGGTTGCCGCGAGGACGCCCGCATCGCAACGGTCGCCGAGGCCGACGACGACGCCGCTGCGCCTGCGGCGCTGGACCCCGCCGACGACGCCGTCGCCGCCCGCGGGATGCTCGGCGTGGTGGTGCCGCGACGCGAGATCCGACTCGCCACCGACGACATCGCCCGCATCCAGGACGTGCTGGTGGAGGTCGGCGATCGCGTCGAGGCGAACACCCGCGTGGTCGTGCTCGACGACAGCGCCGAGCGCAGCGAGCTGCGTTCCGCCCAGGCCGGCGTGCGATCGGCCGAGGCGGAGGCGCGACGGCTGGCCCTGCAGGCGCGGCACTCGAGCTCCGAGGCGGCGCGCGCCAGCAAGCTCGCGGGCATCGTCTCCGACGACGAGCTCAGTCGCCTCCGCCACGACGAGGGCAGCGCGGCGCTGGGCAGCAAGCGGGCGGGGGCCGACGCGGCCGCACGGCGGGCCGAGGCCGACCTCATCGCCTCGCGCATCGAGAAGTCGGTGCTGCGGGCGCCGTTCGCCGGCGTCGTCGTCGAGCGACTGGCCGACGCCGGCGCGATCGTGGGCGCCGGCGAGCCGATCGTGCACGTCATCTCCGACGAGCTGGTGCTGCGCTTCGCCGCGCCCGCGGCCGCGCTCGAGCGGCTCGCCGAGGGCGCGGCGATCCACGTCAGCTTCGTCGAGCTGGGCCTCGAGCTCGACACCGTCGTGCAGACGGTGGCACCCGAGATCGACTCGGCCACGCGCATCGTGATGATCGAGGCCGCGCTGCCGCTGTCGCCCGAGCAGCGCGCCCGGGTGCGCGCCGGCGCGACCGCCCGCGTGCGACCCGCGAGCTAGTACCTCGACACAGCGATTGTGACGGGCCATAACACCGCCCTGACCGCGCCTCGCTGCGTTGCCGCACCTTGAAATACGCCCCTAGCCGCTCGCGGGCGCGGCCGCCAACACCGGCACCGCAGCCCCGGTGATCTGCAGGTCGACGTAGTGCACGTCGCCGGGGATGCCGCTGATGAAGATCGCGGTCTCGAACGCACCGTAGTCGGCCCCGAGGCCGAAGTTCGCATTGGCGGGGCTGTTGGGGATGACGCCGGCGATCTCCTCGACCTCGGTCATCGTGCCGTCGTCGTCCATGAACACGCGATCGAGCCGACCGTTGGCACCCTCGGCCCCGCCGCTGTCGACTACGTAGAGATTGCCGCAGACATCCATCGCGATGCCGTCGGAGAAGCCCGCGAGGTCGGTGACCATCGCGGCCTCGCCGCTGGGGCTGCCGCTGGCGTCGATCGGCAGCCGGAAGAGGTTGCTGTCGGTGTAGCTGACGTAGAACAGCAGCCCGCGCAGCGGATCGAACAGCACGCCGTTGCCCTCGGGCACGTCGGCGACCATCGTCGCGGTGCCGCCGGCGGGATCGAAGCGCGAGACCCGGGCACCGAGGAACTCGGTGAACCACACCCGGCCCATGGTGTCGGTGTAGACGCCGTTGGGGAACGAGAGCCCCGGCAGCGGCGTCTCGAGGCTGCCGTCGGGGTGCATGATCTGCAGCGAGTTGCCCTCGCGCTGCATCATCACGAGGTCGCCGTTGGCGAGGTAGCGCATGCCGAGCGTCGACGAGTTCGCGAAGCTCGCGGCGCCGGTCAGCGGCAACACCGTGAAGCCGGGATCGTCGGGGGTGCCGAGGGTTGCGCCGGTGACGTCGAGCCGCGACAGCCCGGTGCCGTCGCGCGCGACGAAGCCACCGTTGCCGTCGGGTGCGAGGTCCTCGGAGCCGCCCTGGGGCATCGCGCCGACCGGCTGGAAGAACGTGCCCGCGTGGACCAGCTCGTACGGCCCGCGAAAGAGGCTGTCGCACTCCGGCGGGTAATCGATCGGCGGATCGCCGGTGCTCGAGTCTGCAGCCGAGTCGGTGGTCGGATCCTCCGTGGTGGTGCCGCTGCCCTCGCCGCCGGTGGTGTCGGCGACGCTGGCGGTGCCGGTGCCGCGCAGGTCCTCGAGTAGGCCGTAGAACTTCGAGATGTCGCGATCGAGACAGCGCACCTGAAACGCCTCGGGCTCGATGCGGCAGTCACCGAGCGACAACCACACGCCCTTGCCCTTCTCGAAGTCGATCGCGCGGATGCGACCGACGTTGAGTTCGTCGAGATCGTCGGGCAGCTCGTGGCGGTAGCTGACCAGCGCATCGAAGCGCAGCCGCGGGTTGGGCGACACCAGATAGGTCGGACCGTCGACCGCCGGTGGCAGCGTCGATGGGCCGACGCAGAACTTGGTGTCGTCGTCGAGCGCGTCGGGTTGGATTGCGATCGTCAGCACGCTGTCGATCGACTGCAGCACGCCGCCGCGGGGGCCGATGGTGCTGCACACGGTGTTGGACGACTCGCCACAGGCGATCGCGGCGGCCGCCAGGAGGAGCACGCAGGCGTGCGGGACCGCGTCGGTCATGCGCATCGACGTCGCTGAAGGTAGCACGCCGCGATCGGCTTGACCGACGGCGACGTCCCTGGGGTAGACTTCGCCGCCCTCGCGGTGCAGCCGCGTCGGCGCCACGCCGCATGCGACGCCACTGAGCACAACCGGGCCGGGGGTCCCCGGCCGCGCCACACCCGTAGGCCGCTCACGGCGCAAGGCATTTGCTCGCGTCGCGCTCGTCGCCTCCGGGTCCCACTCCGAAGGAACGACGATGCCCACCAACGCCTCCGATCTGCTCGCCGAACTCGACCGCGTCGCCAGCGACGTGATCGCCCCCGCCGCCGCCCGCGTCGATGCCGAGGGCGAGTTCCCCCGCGCGTCGATCGACGCACTCGCAAAGCTCGGTGCGCTCGGCATCCTGAGCGACGCATCGGTCGGCGGGCTCGGACTCGGGCTCGGCGTGGCCTCGCGCGCGGTCGAGCGCGTCGCGCAGGCCTGCGGCTCGACCGCGATGATCTATGCGATGCACCTGTGCGGCACCGCGGTGATCGAGGCCCACGGCAGTGTCGAGCGTCGCCGCGCGGTCGCCAGCGGCGCGGAGCTCACCACGCTCGCGTTCTCCGAGGTCGGCTCGCGCAGCATGTTCTGGGCCCCGACCAGCACCGCAACCGCGGCCGACGGTGGCGTGCGCCTCGACGCCAAGAAGAGCTGGGTGACCTCGGCCCACCACGCCGACACCTACGTCTGGTCCTCGAGGCCAGTCGCCGCCGAGGGCCCCAGCACGATCTGGCTGGTGCCGCGCACGACCCCGGGCGTGGTGGTGTCGGGCGGCTTCGACGGCCTGGGCCTGCGCGGCAACGACTCGTGTCCGGTCACCGCCACCGGCGCGTCGCTGCCGGCGTCGGCGCGACTGGGCGCCGACGGGGCCGGCTTCGACGTGATGATGGGCGTCGTGCTACCGACCTTCCAGGTGCTGAACGCGTCGTGCTCGCTGGGCCTGATGAACGCGGCGATCGGCCGCTCGATCGCCCACTGCACCGCGACCAAGTTCGAGCACACCGGCGCGAGCCTGGCCGACAACCCGGTCACGCGGGCCTACCTGGCGCGCATGAAGCTCGCCGCCGACGGCGTCGCGACGCTGCTGGCCGACACCGCAACGGCGCTCGCCCAGGGCCGTGCCGACGCGAGCCTGCGCGTGCTGCAGTCGAAGGCCGCCGCCGGTGAGACCGCGACCTCCGTGCTCGACCTCGCGATGCGGGTGTGCGGCGGCGCGGCGTTCCGCAAGGAGATCGGCGTCGACCGCTACTTCCGCGACGCACGGGCCGCCAGCGTGATGGCGCCCACCACCGACACCCTCTACGAGTTCATGGGCCGCGCCCTGTGCGGGATGCCGCTGGCCTGAGCCCCGCCGAGACCCAACGATCGGAGCCACGTTCGTCATGACACGCAAGACACTGTTGCTCGGCGCCGTCGCCTACGACCCCAAGGTGGTCACCATCTGGGAGGGCTTCCGCGAGTTCTTCCGCGTCCACGACTTCGAGTTCGACGTCGTGATGTTCACCAACTACGAGCGCCAGGTCGCCGCGCACCTCGAGGGTGCAATCGACGTGGCGTGGAACAGCCCGCTGGCGTGGCTGCAGTTCGAGGCCGCGGCCAAGCAGCGCGGCCGCGAGGTGCGGGCGGTGTGCATGCGCGACAGCGATCGCGATCTCACCTCGTTCGTGGTCGTGCGTGACGGTGGCGGCATCGACAGCGTCGAGCAGCTGCGCGGCAAGACCGTCGCGGTCGGGGCCTCGGACTCGCCGCAGGCGACACTCATCCCGCTGGCGCTGTTGCGCGAGCACGGGCTCGAGCCCGGGCGCGACCTCGAGGTGCGGCGCTTCGACGTGCTGGTCGGCAAGCACGGCGATCACATCGGCGGCGAGCGGGATGCCGCGCGCGCGCTGATGGCCGGCGAGGTCGCGGCCGCGTGCATGATCGACGGTAACCACCTGCTGTTCGCCCGTGAGGGCGTGCTGCCGACCGGCGGCACCAAGGTGCTCGCGACCACGCCGCCGTACGACCACTGCAACTTCAGCGTGTTCGCCGACGTCGCCGACGCGCCGCAGCAGCGCCGCTTCGTCGAGCTGCTGCTGGCGATGGACTACGGCGACGCGTCGGTGCGCACGCTGATGGACCTCGAGGGACTGAAGGCGTGGCTGCCGGGTCGCACCAGCGGCTACGCCCAGCTCGAGCGCGCGTGCGCGGCGTTCGGCGTGCTGCAGCCGTTCCTCGACGAGGTCGCCGGCGGCCGATGAGCGAGCGCGACGCCGGCCGCAGCGAAGCCACCCTCGTCGAGCTCGGCCCGCTCGGGCTCGATGACGGCGGCGAGGTGCTGCTGGCGTGGCGACTGCGATCGCTGCCGGTCGACGCCCACGTCCGGGTGGTCGGCACGCGGGCCGACCTCGGGCTGCAGGCGCGTCCGTGGTGCCGCGCGCTCGGCCACACGTTGCTGGGCAGCGACGCGTTTGGCTTCGAGCTGCGCAAGGGCAGCGTGTTCGCGGCGCGGTGGCGCGATGCGTTGGACACCGGCGGCGTCGATCCGCGGCGCGACGGTGCGATCGCCGAGCAGGCCTCGCCGTCGTGGGGCCTGGCGGCCCGCGGCGCGCGCGTCGAGGCCGGCTGCGCGCCGCTGCACTTCCCGTGGGCGCGCCGCGACGAGGTGTGGGCCGACGAGGCGCCGGGCCTGTACGCCCAGGCCGCGGCCGCGCAGTGGGACCCCGCGCGCGCGATCCCGTGGGACACGCCGCTGGTGCACGACGACGCGATCGAGGACGCGGTCGTGCAGGTGATGACCTATCTCGTCGAGAACGAGACCGCGGCGCTGTTGGTGCCGGCGCGGTTCCTCGCGCAGATCCACCCCCACTTCCGCGAGGTGTTGCAGGTGCTCGCGGTGCAGTGCGCCGACGAGGCCCGTCACATCGAGGTCTTCACGCGCCGCGCCGCGCTGCGCCACGGCGCGCTCGGCAGCTCGAGCGCGGGCGGGCAGGCCTCGCTGCGCACGTTGGTGGAGGAGCCCGACTTCGCGATCGCCTCGTTCCTGCTGGCGGTGCTGGGTGAGGGCTCGTTCCTCTCGCTGCTGTGGTTCCTCGAGGCCCACGGCCCCGACCCCATCACCCGCACGATCGCCAAGCTGGCCGCGCAGGACGAGGCCCGCCACGTCGCGTTCGGGCTCGCGCACTTGCAGCGCCACCTCGCCGCCGATCCCACCCTGGCCGAGCGCCTCACCGCCGCGGTGCACCGCCGCCACGACGCACTCGCCCACACCGCGGGCCTGAACGCCGACGTGTTCGAGGCGCTTGTCGTGCTCGCCGCCGGCTCGCTCACCCCCGAGGCGATCGCGCGCGGCCACGCCGAGGTGCAGGCGCTCGTGCACGACATGGATCGTGGCCGCCAGCGTCGGCTCACGCGGCTGGGCTTCGCGCCCGCGGCCGCGGCCGCGCTCAGCGAGCTACACACGCGCAACTTCATGTGACGCGTCGCCCCCGGTCGACGCCCGACGGGAAGGGCGTACCCTGTCGTCGTCGACGATGCGCACCCACGTCCACTTGCCGGTGCCGCGCGACGAAAGGGCCCCTTGACCCCCACCGACACCCGACTCTGGACGCCGCTGCGCCTGACCCTCGCCTTCGTGCTCGGTGGCATCGGCGGCGCCGCGCTCGATCAGATCCACGTGCGCATGGGCGTGCTCTACTACCCGACGCCGCTGTGGTTCGATCAGGCGTGGTGGGTGGTGCCGCTGTTCGGCGCCGCGACCGTCGCGACCATCACCGGCGCGCGCATGTGGGTCGACGCCTCGCCGACCATGCGCGAGCACGAGCTGCTCGACGCCGGCAGCTGGTTCGTGGCCGCGTACTGGGCCAGCGGCCAGTGGCAGGCCCACCCCATCGGGCTGCTGGTCGCGTACGTGATCGCGTTCCTGGTGCGCACGCAACACCGCCCGACCTGGTGGTTCGCGCTCGCGCTGGCGGCGTGTGGGCTCGTGGTCGAGGCGACGATCTCCGCGACCGGCGCCTTCTCGTACGTCCACCCGGACATCTTCGGCCTGCCGCTGTGGCTGCCCGGGCTCTATCTGCACGCGGCGCCGTTCGGGCTGGCGGTCACCACCAAGCTGCGCCGGTGACGGCGGGCCCGCGGGCCGATCGGACCCACGGCCGCGCGATCGAATTGCGTACGAACGTGGGCGATTCGCCCAATCCGCACCGCGGGTGCGGAAGTTGGTGAACCACGACCCGGCTCGCCTCACCATGGACGGGAAGCGAATCGACGATGCAGCAGCCCAACCTGGTCACCAAACTGCGCGGCTTCGCCCTGGCCCTGGGCGTGTTCGGTCTACTCGCGGGCGCCAGCCCCGACCTCGAGGCCTCCGACACCCCCGTCGGCGTGTGGAAGACCATCGACGACGACACCGGCGAGGCCAAGTCGTTGGTCAAGATCTACGAGCGCGACGGCAAGCTCTACGGCCGCGTGACCAAGCTGTTCCAGAACCCGGATGCGGTGTGCACCGCGTGCGAGGGCGAGGACAAGGACGCGCCGATCGTCGGCATGGTGATCATGTGGGGCCTCGAGCAGGACGACGACGAGTGGTCCGGCGGCAAGATCTTCGACCCCAAGAAGGGGAAGACCTACAACTGCAAGCTGTGGATCGAGGACGACGGCGACCTCAAGGTTCGCGGCTCCGTGGGTCCGTTCTACCGCACGCAGACCTGGCACCGCGTCAGCTGATCCGACGCTAGCCGCCGCACGCCTGGGCGCACTCGGCCTCGCCGCAGCCGCCGAGATCGCAGCCCGAGCCCGGGTCGCCGCAGGTGTCGGCACAGGTCGCGGGCCCCAGGCCCCCGGCGGCGCAGGCCAGCAGACACACGCAGGTCGCGAACGAGTCGCAGGCCGTCAGCGCGGCGCAGCAACTGAGCTTCACGCAGCCGACACACACGGTGTCGTCGGCCGCGGGCACGCACGCATCGACCGGCCCGCCCATGCCGATCGACATGCACGCCTGCAGCAGATCGGTGCCGCCGCCATCGCTGCTCGAGCCGCCGTCGCTGCCCGACGTGCCGCCCGAGGCGCTGCCGTCGTCGCCGGTGACCGCCGCCGTGCCGCTGCCGCCGTCGCTGCCGGCAGCACTGCCACCGGCATCACCGCTGCCCTCGCCACGCGTGCCGCCGTCGCTGCCGACCGAGGCGGTCACGACGCACGCGGTCGAGGCGAGCAACCAGAGGCCGACCAGCGTCGCGCACGATCTCACGGCTGCTCGTCGGGGCAGCTCGGCAGTCGCGCCGCGAGCGGTGAGCCCGGGTGATCGCGACGGAAACGCGAGGCCGCCGCCCGAGCGTCGCGGTGACGACCCAGCTCGCACAGCGCCGACGCCACCAGGAGGTCGCGCTCCTCGCCGTACTCGCTGCTCGGGTGTGCGCGGCGATCGGCCTCGAGTCGCGCGAGCGCGCCGGCGGCATCGCCATCGCGCAGCGCAGTGCGGGCCTGCGCGAGCACCCGCACCTGCGCGAGCAGGTCGGCGGCGTCCGTCGCCGTCGGCGCGCTGAGGCGGGCCGCAGCGCCACGCGGGCGCGCGCGGGTCCGTGGCACCGGCGTCGCCTCGGCGACGCTCGGCGTTGCGCTCGGCACCGCGACGACGGCCGACGCCGTGGACGCCGACGCCTCGACGGCTGGCGACGCGATCGCGGGCACGCGCGGGCCCGTCGCTGCCGCTGCGTCGTGCGTCGCTTGGCGGCCGGCGTGTTCTTCGAGCGCACCGTCGTCTCCGCCGTCGCCGTGCTGGTACGCCGCCTGAGGATCGACCGCCGTGGCCGCGGTCGCATCCCACAGGCCTGCGCGCGGCAGCCACAGCGCCACCGCGGCCGCGATCGCGGCGACCGTGCCCACGGCCGCAATCGCCAGCACCATCACCCGCCGCGGGCGCGATGCCGATGGCGCGTCGAGCAACGGGAGCGGCGCCTCGCCGCGATCGATGCGTCGCAGGATCGACTGTAGCCGCAGCTCGGCGTCGTCGCCGATCTGCAGCGAGTCGACGTGCGCGCCATAGCCGGCGAGCAGCGCCTTGGCGGCGGGGCTGGGCTCGGGTCCGCCGCTCATGTCCGCACCTCGCGACGCGAGCGCGCCTCGTGGCGCGCGACCGCCTTCTCGAACTTGAGCCGCGCCGCCCGCAGGCGCGCGTACACGGTGTTGACGTTGAGCTCGAGCGCGTCGGCGACCTCGCCCGCGCTCATGCCCTCGAGCTCGGCGAGCAGGAACACCTCGCGCTTGTCCTCGTCGAGCTCGTCGAGGAACTGCCGCACCAGCTGGGCGGCCTCGAAGCGCTCGGGCGTGCCGGTGTCCTGGACCGACGCGGCCGTCTCGGCGCTCGGCACCACCCGCAGGCGCTGGGCGCTGCGCTCGGCACCGCGGCGGTACTGGCTCGCGACCCTTCGCGCGATGCCGTACAGCCAGTTGCGCACGGTGGTGCGGCCGTCGAACTCCGGCAGCCGACGGTGCACGACGATGAAGACGTCCTGCACCGCGTCGTCGACCTGCGCCCGCGGCAGGCCCAGGTGGTAGAGCGAGCGCCACACGAAGCCCTGGTACTCGCGGTAGACCGCGGTCAACGTCCACCGGGGCTGGCCGGCAGCGTCGCTCACGAGCTCGAGCGGGGGTACGTGGGGGGTCAACGTCGGGCCTTCGATGTCTTGGGTGTTGGCCGGCCGAGCCACCAACCCGTCAAGGAAAACGCAACTCGACCTGGATTGCACCCACGAACCCCAACACCCCCGTGCGATGCGCCACACCCAGGCCATCGAGGCTGAACGCCGGGCGCACGAACGGCGCCTGCAGGCGCAGCATCGGACCCACGGCGAACCACCTGCGGTCGCGCAGCGGCGCGAACATCAGGCCTGCTTCGAGCTGTGCGCCGCCCCACGCGATGCGCTGCGTCCTCGTGCGCGGCACACCGCGGCCATCACCCCGCATCGCGCCTCCGAAGAGCCCCGCGCACAGCGGCAGCTCGACCACGCGGCCCGCGGTGGGCACGTAGCAGCCGCGGACGCCGACCCGGAACGCGCGCACGTCGACGCCCGCGTTGCCCTCACCGAGCGTCGCCGGCCGTGGGAACCACTGCTCGAACGCGACGTCGATCCGCGCGTGCAGCCATCGCACGCCGGCGCCAACCGCCAGCACCGCGGTCGGACCCGGCACCGTGCCCAGGCCCACGCCGGGCGCGACGTGGAGCGCAGCGCCGGGTCGCGGCCCGGCGCCATGCGACGCGGCCGGACGGACCCGCGT
>WBZX01002557.1_pt1 | contig 12261 bp, 12 predicted proteins | sample 5204211 | NCBI WGS metagenome assembly WBZX01 (sample SAMN12344362, study PRJNA552823) | activated sludge metagenome | biome: Activated sludge suspended growth; feature: Nitrification reactor; material: Wastewater; isolation source: activated sludge from nitrification reactor of wastewater...
GTGCAGTTTTGATATCAGTATAGATGATCACAGATCATGACAGTTCGTTTCGGCTCCGCTCAACGACCGGAGATTTTACTCATTCGAACAGCTCCTGTTTCTGATTTTTCAAGTTCGACAATTTTACAGTGTTCATTTCGGCTCCGCTCAATGAACAAACATTTTTGCCAACTCATACTTGAGGCCTTCAAACCTAAAACGACCGGCAATATTTATTTCTATTTTCGTCACTGAAAATGCCACCATTCATGTCCGACAATACTCCTGAAACTTTCCATCCCGCTGATCGCAAAGCCTGGAGGCAATGGTTGGCCAGGCATCATGAGGTCAAAATATCCGTCTGGGTAGTTTTTTACAAAGTGAAAACAGGCCAGCGAGGGCTATCCTGGAGTGATGCTGTAGATGAAGCATTGTGTTTTGGATGGATCGATAGCAAGGCATTGCCTCTCGACGAACACCGATATATGCAGTTTTTTTCAAGGCGCAAGCCCAAGAGTGTCTGGTCCAGGATCAATAAGGAAAAGGTAGATCGGCTCATCGCAGATGGACTGATGGCTGAGGCTGGTTTGCGCAGTATTGCTATTGCCAAGGAGAACGGATCGTGGACCTCATTGGATGCTGTCGAAGACCTCATCATTCCACCTGATCTTGAAAAGGCTTTCAAAAAGCATAAAGGGTCCAAAATGTTTTTCACAGGCCTAAGTAAATCCGTAAGGAAGGCGATGCTGTCCTGGATCGCCATGGCCAAACTACCAGAGACGCGCCAGCGGCGGATCAATGAGGTAGCAGAATTGGGAGGCAGGGGAGAAAGACCGAAGCAGTTTGGGTAAGCAGCTATTCATTTCATAGTTCATTTTAGCTGCCATTGTCCGCGTATTAAAGTACTGAAATGATGCACTCAAAAAGAATGACCCCCTTGATGGATCAAGAGGGTCATTCTTTTACTTAGCTGCGATTGCTTCATCAATCCGGAAGATGAAAGTGAGTTCACCCCACTCCTTCTTTGGTGCATTGTACTTGGCTTCAAACCTGTATCGTACGGCGAGGTAGGTAGCCTGCTTGATGATTTCAGTATCTGTGATCGTAGTCTTTTCAGGATCATAAGCTGCATAGATCACCTTTCCTTCGCGGTCGATACAGATATCCAGGGTGACGCGACCATTCATCTTAGCTACACTGGTGATATCCTCACGATAGATGACTTTACGTGTGATGATCCCATCACCTTCCAGTCCGTCGCCACCACCTCCATCACCGGCCATCGCTCCACCATCCTGGTTACCTTCGATAGGGCTTCCGTTTCCACCACCACTGGCATTGGTCTCCGTATCTGATCCACTGGCCGCACTTTCGCTGGCCACTACATCTGTTGGTTCCTCACTGGTGACATCACTGATCACCTGACTGTTGTTTTCGGCAATGTTCACTTGCTCCACAGGTTCAGTTTCGTCTACAGGTATGGGTTCTTCCGCTGGCTTATCCATCGTAGGTTCTGGTTCCTCATTATAGACCGGACTGCGGGCCTGGAGGCCTTCGCTACCAGAGGCCACTTCCTGTGGTTCTTCCATATACCCTACTTCGAGGATATAGGTGAGTGGTTGCTTCTCTATCACTTTGTGGGCGAAAGGAAGGAATGCGATCAGCAGGAGGCCTGCATGCAGTCCAAAGCTCCATCGGAAGCTTTTGTCTTGGGTTAAGGTCAGCGTTTTCATCATTTATGGTTTTTGATCTATACCACTATGACACGCAGACCCCTGTTAAGGTGTAATAAGGAGAGTTTAAGATTTAGTTAAAGCAGTGGGCAATAGGCAGTCAACAATTGGCAATAGGAATGTGAACTGCAGACTGGAGACTGCAAACTGCAAACTAGTTCATGATATCCTCGATTTCATCGGGATGAATAGGAATATGCTGCATCAGATTCCTTGGCTTGCCTCTCGTGATGAGTATATCATTTTCGAGACGTATCCCCACGCCTTCCTCACGGATATACAACCCGGGTTCACAAGTGATCACCATACCGGGTTTCAAAGGAGTGGAACGATCTGACAGATCATGCACATCATATCCCAGGTGATGGCCGATGCCATGCATAAAGTACTTCCGGTAAAGTGGTGCCTTGGGGTCTTGCCGCCTGATGTCGCGCCTGGTGACAATCTTCAATCTGACCAACTCCTGTTCGATCAGCTTTCCGGCTTCTTTGTTTAAATTCCCCAGGGTAATGCCAGGCCTCATCATTTCAGTTACTTCCTCCAATACCTTGAGTACTGACTGATAAATGGCTCTTTGTCGCTTTGTAAATTTCCCTGAGGCAGGAATCGTCCTGGTCATATCCGAATTCATAACAGCATACTCAGCGCCAAAATCAAGCAGTACAAGTTCATCCTGTCCGATGATGCGGTTGTTCCTGACATAATGTAGTATACAGGCTGACGGACCAGAGGCCACGATAGGTTCAAAGGCATGATGGCATCCGTGCTTCGAAAGGATATACGTGAGTTCGGCTTCCACTTCATATTCTTTCATGCCTGGCCTGATCTGCTGGAGCACGTGTTCAAAAGCAAGCCCGGTGACATCCACTGCCCTTTTCATCAACGTGAGCTCCTCAGGATGTTTGACCATCAGTATCTGCGTCAATAATGGGGTGGCATTGATAAATGTATGATGAGGATATTGTTGCCTGAGCAGGTCCGCCATACGATCGTTCTGGGAAGGTACTTCGCAATGAAAACGATCCTCCTGGCGTGGATTGACGTATATCGCTGTGGCTGAATTGATGAGTCTCGGCATGATCCGGTCCCATTGGTCAAGTGTCCGGACTGTCGATATCCCGGAGATCTGGCGTGCGTGCCTGGCTTCATATCGTTCACCGTGCCATATAGCATGCTCAGGATCATGGGCCAGCAAGAGGGCGATCTCACGCTCAGCACTCTTTGGTGCATCCGGAAAGATCACAAGTATAGTGCCTGGCTGATCAAGCCCTGACATCGCAAATAGTGCGGAGTCCTGCCTGAACGGAAAAAACTGGTCACCGCTGCGAGGCATAGGATCGTTGGACCAGAAGATAGCGATCGAACCGCGGATCATCTTCCTGGCAAAGGACTTTCTGCGATCAGCGAATAATTTGTTTGGAATAGGATTGTAGCGCATGGGAGAAAATTACTGATTTATCAAACGTGCAGAATCGGCTTCAGCCGCAAGATATCCAAAGGATGACCATAGGCCTGTAGAAAGAATCTGCCTGCGCCAGGCAGCCGCATCGGCGCTGTGGCCAATGGCATCTTCATAGCAACTCATTCCATACAGGTTGACAAGTGATTGGACGGCAAGTGTGGAATCTGACCAGGCTAAAGTAGGTTCTTCTCCGCTAAACACAAGTAGTTGGTTCAGGTACCCTTCATTTTCGATGATCTCCATATCCCTGCTGATCGTGCCAAGGATTTGTCTGGCAGCATCCATCTTTCCAGATCTGGTGTAGGATAAGTATAACCAATAGGTCGCTGCAACCTTTAGGTCCGGATTGTTGGCGTATATCATGGCAGACAGGAAGGCTTCGACAGCCTTTTGATATTCTGCCTTGATATACCAGGCGAGGCCGAGGTGATAATAGATATTGAATTGCAGATTGCTCAGTGGGATGTTGAGTTTATTGGGGATGCCATCAGGCTCGACTTCAATATCCCAGCCCTGCAAAAGTGATGCAGCAGTCTCCAGGTCATGGATAGCATTCTCCGGTTGACGTACGGTGAGGAAGCGATGACCCCGGTGACGATAGAGTTCAGGAGACTGCGGATGCGTCTCTATTCCCCTGGTATATGCATCAATCGCTGCTCTGTATCGGCCAGTGTAAGCCAGTCGTCTTCCATACCAAATGATGGTGTTGAGATCGGTGCTGTCTTGATGATATTCGTCAGTGACCACCTTCAACAGGCTATCCGCTTGTAGAAAAATGGCTACATCCATCCCGGTATTCCGGAGTGTATCACCAAAAAAACTGATGGCTTCACCGTTGATTTCGGGTAGTGGAGCGAGAGGAAATGAGGTCGTCGCATTGTGATGGCATGCCGTCCAAAGGAGAGAAAGCAAACAAAAAACGATGGCAATGAAAAGGGAAACCGGAGCCCGGAGGACATTCATTTTCATTTCACGAAGATATCTGACCGGGTTCAGAATCTTCAGAGGAGCCGGTCGATTTTACTCAATTGAGATTCATCAGCATGGCCAATCCATGCATTCAAGGTGCGTCTTGAAGAGGCCCGGACCTCCTCGTTGATGTATGCTGCGATCATGACGAGGCCATAGGTGAGTACGCCCAGATCGTCCGTGTAGCCTATGATCGGGGACAAGTCAGGTATGGCATCAACAGGTGCAACGAGGTATACTAAAGCACCCATCACGATTCGTTTAGCCCATGGTGGTGTCTCCTTTCGGAGGAAGGCATAGTACATGAGCAATGCGGCATAGAGCAATGGTGCACTGACGTAGCTGATCTTCCTGCGAAGGAAACGGATGATGGCATCGGGTGTAAGATGAGGATACGACATAGGTGATTCTTTGAAAGCAACCTGGAGTATAACGATGAGGAGCTTCGGTAGGTTCCTCGGATTTTTGGATCACTTTTTGTGTTTCTGTTTTCAAAGATCAAAACTCCGTCATACGCGCGTGATAAAAATATTTTCAAATTTTTTTCAAAAATTATATACAAAATAAATCTAAAGTGTATTTTTGTGCTGGAATATGACCATACGCCTCTCATATATATCATCACCTCATCTATCTACGGATTATAAAACTGCCTGTATCAGGTCTCCTTTCGATACCCGGATGTAGGTAGCGACTCTATCTATTTATTTACAAACTTAATCTCATTATTCATTATGGCTAAATCAGCAAAGAAAGCAGCTACAAAGAAAGCTGTGAAGAAAGCAGTTGCTAAGAAAGCAACCAAGAAAGCAGCAGTTAAGAAGGCTGTGAAGAAAGCAGCAGTTAAGAAAGCTGTGAAGAAAGCAGTTGTCAAGAAGGCTGTGAAGAAAGCAGCAGTCAAGAAGGCTGTGAAGAAAGCAGTTGCTAAGAAAGCAACCAAGAAGGCAGCAGTTAAGAAAGTAGCTACTAAGGCAATGCCAGCTGCTAAGGCTGCACCTTCTAAGAAGGCTCCTGCTAAGAAAGCAGCTCCTAAAAAAGCAGCTAAGAAAGCAGCTAAGAAGTAACTGAGCTAAACCTACTTTTGCCCCCAGAGGCAACGGGAACACGGAAATTTATTTCCACCCGAACGTACATCAAGAGAAGAATAGAGAGCGCTGATACCCTTCGGCGCTCTTTTTTTTTGTCCTCAGACCAGGAGCGGATGCGCACTCAGATGCCTCGCCACCTCATCCGGACGTTGTGTCCCGATCAATACCCGCTTACCATTCTTCCTGACGATCTGGATACCGTAATTCCCCCTTACGTTATATGCCTTGCCGTTTCTACCGAAACGGATACCCCAACCACCATACTCCATGATCGGAGAATATTTCCGCACATTGATTTGATCAATATCCTCCCAGGGGATCGTCTGCTCCCTGAAATGGAATGGCCTCATCCTGAAATGAACACCTAGGGCATCTATGCGGGTGTATAGCTTTAAGGACCCAAGTATGGCCATCGTCATTGTCATCGCTCCGAGCCCTAGGCCGACGGTCCACAATGGCTGACCAGCCTGAAACAAAGCGATAAGCATGATCACCATCTCAAAAGCCATCAGGAGCCATATCCACAATTGAGAAAATGGCTGCATCTCCTCGTATACCAATCCCTCATCTCCAGGTAGTGCCATACGCGGCAGATCCATTGGCTTGAAGATAGATTCATCAAACTGGAAGCCGGATTCTTCCGGACGCTTTTGGTCTTGTGTAGCCATATACTGTAGATTATTATTGTCTATTTTCGATAGTCTAATGTACAAAGACATGCCCGGACCATCGAATGCTATCCACCAACAGTTTGACAAACTGGAGGAAAAGAAAACAGACCTGATGCAAAAGATCTGCTCATTGTCAGACAAAGCATACAGGCAACAGCCAACCCCGGAAAGCTGGTCCGTCGCCCAGGCTGTCAATCATATCTATATGAGCGAACAATTGTCCCTGGCCTATATCCGCAAAAAACTTTCCTATCCGGACACAATCCCTCCTTACAGCATAAGGTCATGGCTCGGCGTCTGGTCGATTCAATTTGTCTTTTGGAGCCCTTACAAACGCAAAGCCCCCAGGATGATCAATATGTGGGAAGGTCAGACGATCCTTTCGCAAGAAGATCTGGTAGTGAAATGGACCGAGCAGCGCAAGGATCTTATCACACTGATTGATCAGCATCAGGAAGCCTTTGGCACTCACCTGGTATACAGGCATCCTTTCGCCGGCCGTATGACGATGCATCAGATGCTCATCTTCTTCAACGATCACCTGGCCCTTCATGGCAGGCAAATCGATAGGATCATCAGCAAGGTCAGCTGATCTTGCCCCATGGAAATCATCGCTTACTTTTTCCGGAGAGGATCACCTCGGCTATGCGCATCGCCAGGTTATCTGTTTCCGCTCCACTCAGATTGACCAGGGTGACCACCACCAGATCTTGATCCGGGAAGATCACCAACTTACTGGTCCCGCCGATAGAACCCCCACTATGGCCAAACCATTTTCGTCCATCATCATCTGTCCCATTAAAAAAACCAATTCCGTTTGAAGTAGGTTTTCCATCATTGGTGGCCTGGCTGGTGGTGAACATCTCTATGGTTCCTTTCTTTAAATATCCTGGCGCTACAAGCGAAAATCCAAATCTGGCCAGATCTTCCGGACTGCAGAGATATCCTCCCCCCGCCCACTTGTTGCTGATATCCACCTCCGGCGATACCTGATGCATACTATCCTGATATTCGTAAAAGGTCACCCGATGATAGGTCGTAGAATCTTTTTGGTCCGGCCTCATGTCATACAAGCGTAAAGGCGCACTGACTTCCTGCCCGATGATATCCGTAAAGGGGACATTGATAGCCTTCTCCATCACCGCACTGACCAACGTCCATGCATAGGTAGAATAACTAAATCTATCACCAGGTGGATACAGCAACGTATCATGGATGAAGACTTCTAGTGGGTCCGTCACATTCGTGTAATGGATATTGCTGAGGAACTCAAGCCCACGATAATGCCTGATCCCACCCAGGTGCCCGGCAATCTGTCTCAAGGTAAGACTACCTTTATCTGCCGGGCAGTCAGGATAATAGTTGGAGATCGGGATATCCAGATTGATCATTCCCTTTTCATACTCCCTTGCGAGCGCTACCGCTGTCACAGATTTCGAAATACTGCCGATCCTGAAGAGATGATCCTGTGGATCAATTGGCTTTTTTTGTTCGAGGTTGGCATAGCCATATCCCTTCGTCCAGATATTTCTATTGCCACTGGCTACCGCAACTCCTATTCCAGGCAGGTGTCCATTCTCCCTTTGTAGGTTGCAGATCGAGTCAATTTTACTGACCACGGCGTACCCTGGGTCCCAGGACTTGAATGCCTTTGGCGAACTGCAGGATATAAAAGAGAAAACCGTAACTACTGTCCAGAGGCAACAAAGTGCATACTTAAAAAGGGAGGGATGTTTCATAACAGTGGCAGTGTGTATATGTGGTAATCACTCAATATAGTGACCCGTCTGAAATTTCAAGGCCGTTGTACCCGATTTTTCGCAAATTAGGCCTTCCGAAGATTTCAAAATCAAAACGATCCGACTATGCAATCAATGATCCGATTCAAGTTATCCCTGATGATGTTTCTCGAGTTTTTTATCTGGGGGGCGTGGTTTGTCACACTGGGGACCTATCTGTCGACCGTATTATCATCCAATGGTGATGAGATATCTGCAGCTTATTCTACCCAATCCCTTGGAGCCATTATCGCCCCGTTTATCATCGGCCTGATCGCCGACCGGTTTTTTTCAGCACAGCGCATCCTTGGCTTCCTGCATCTTTCAGGGGCTATACTGATGTACTTTGCTGCACAGTCCGATAAGTTCGTCACTTTCTTTCCATTCGTCCTTATCTATATGGTATTGTATATGCCAACGATTGCCCTGGTCAATGCGATCTCCTTCAGGCAGATGAAAGATCCGTCCAGTGAGTTTGCCAACATCAGGCTCTGGGGGACTATCGGATGGATCGTTGCCGGCCTGATGATCGGATATCTTTTCCAATGGGAATCAAAGGGCATGTTGCAGTATACCTTTTATATGGCATCCGGTGTTTCAGCGTTCATGGGTTTCTTTAGTTTCCTCCTGCCAGATACACCACCTAAATATGAGGCAGGGGTCAAACCATCCCTTCGCGAAATCCTGGGCCTCGATGCCCTGCTGCTTTTCAAAGACAAGAATTTCCTCGTCTTCTTCCTGTCCTCTGTATTGATATGTATCCCGCTGGCCTTCTATTATCAGAATGCCAATCTATTCCTCAACAACACCGGGATGGAAAATGCTGCCGGCAATATGACTTTTGGGCAGATATCGGAAGTATTCTTTATGCTGTTGCTCCCGGTTTTCCTGAAACGGTTTGGATTGAAGACCACACTCCTCGTGGGGATGGCAGCATGGGCCATTCGCTATCTTCTCTTTGCATATGGCCACGCTGGTCATGGCATATGGATGCTCTTTAGCGGGATCATCCTGCATGGTATATGTTATGACTTCTTCTTTGTGTCAGGACAGATCTATACTGACTACAAAGCTGGCGAAAAAATCAAGAGTTCCGCCCAGGGGCTCATTACGCTGGCAACCTACGGAATAGGCATGCTGATAGGGTTCTGGCTTGCAGGAAAAATTTATGACGAATACACCGATCTGTCCGGTGCCCAGGACTGGAAGATGATCTGGACGATTCCGGCAACCATTGCTGCTGGAGTGATGGTCCTGTATGCATTCACATTTAAAAATGAAAAAATAAATGCCTGATATAAAATACAGTCTTTGTAAATGAGGCTGTGGCAGGAGTTTGCTCCTGCCAGCGAACGAATTCCAATAGAGATTCCTGATTGGGATACTCATGGTGGCAGGAGAAAACTCTTGCCACGGCCGGTATGTTGGTCGTTCAGGAAAGCAGAAGAAAAAAGTTTTAGAATGAGAAATATAGCCATGCTAGGCTCCGGCTTCATCGGCCGGTTTTATGCAGATTCCATCCAGGGATACCGCAATCGTGACCGGATCGTGATGATTCAGTCAAGACAAGAGGAGAGTTGTCATGATTTTGCGGCCCGATATAATGTTCCTCATTGGACTATGGATATCGAAAAGGCTGTGGCTCATCCCGAAGTAGATACAGTCATTGTTGCCTTGCCAAATCACCTTCATGAGGAAGCCATCATGGCATGCGTCAGGCACAAAAAGCCGGTATTGTGCACTAAGCCCCTGGGCAGGAATGCGGAAGAAGGTCTACGCATATTGAAAGCAGTGGAAGCAGCTGGCATATTCAATGGTTATCTCGAAGACCTGGTGTATACCCCAAAGTTTTTAAAATCACAACAAGTGATCGCATCAGGTGCTTTAGGGAAAATACTCTGGGCCAAATCAAGAGAAGCACACCCTGGCCCGCATAGCGAATGGTTCTGGAACAAAGAACTTGCGGGTGGTGGTGCGATTATTGATCTCGCATGTCACTGCATAGAAGTATCAAGGTCTTTTATTGGAAAGGATATACGTCCGCTGGAAGTCATGTGCTGGGCAGACACCCAGGTCAAGCCTATCGATGCAGAAGATCATGCTATTGGACTCGTCAGGTATGAAAGTGGTGCGATTGGGCAATTTGAAGTCAGTTGGACTTTTCGCGGAGGGCTTGACCTGAGAGATGAAGTGATGGGAAGCGAAGGCACCATCTGGAGCAATGGATTCCTGCGCACCGGCCTGGAGGTATTCACAAGCGGAAAGGGCACCGGGTACATGGCTGAAAAAGCAGAATCGGATCAGGGTTGGACCTTTCCTGCCGGAGATGAACTAAATGAACTGGGATACAACCATATGTTTGCTGAAATGTTTGATGCATTGGACCAGCAAAGGGCACCAAAAGAAACCTTCTATGACGGTTATATCGTAAATGCGATCATGGATGCTGCGTATCGGTCAGTCAAATCCAGGCAATGGGAGCCTGTCCGACTGGAGGTATGGAGGGGACAGGAAAAAATAATGCATGCTGATGTACTGACCTCGTATGATGAAGCCCATTGGCTGGTCAAAGAGGAAGTCACACATTACGGGGCCCGAAAACTCATACTGAAAGAGAAGGCTACAGGACGTATTTTTGAGCGGTCAATCTGATACACTGGCAAAACCCCTGATAATCCATCAACCAAACTACATGCAGGATACTTTTATTATAGACGGCGTCCGCACCGCCATCGGTTCCTTCAGGGGAACCTTGAGTGCTGTGCGTACAGATGATCTCGGAGCTCATGTCATCAAGGCGCTGATGGACAGATACCCTGACCTTGATCCGGCATTGATCGATGATGTCATCATGGGATGTGCCAACCAGGCGGGAGAGGATAACCGGAATGTAGCGCGAATGGCTTTGTTGCTTGCCGGACTTCCCTATACTGTTCCCGGGGAAACGGTCAACAGGCTTTGTGCATCTGGGATGTCAGCAGTCATCCATGCACATCGGGCCATACAGGCAGGAGATGGAGATTTGTTTATTTCCGGTGGGGTTGAAAATATGACCCGTGGTCCATGGGTGATCTCTAAGTCGAGCCAGCCTTTTGGAAGTGATGCAGAGATGTTTGATTCCTCTTTTGGATGGCGGTTTATCAATCCGAAGATGAAAGCCTTGTATGGGACCGATGCCATGGGCGAGACTGCTGAAAATCTGGCGTCCATGTATTCCATTTCGAGAGGGGACCAGGATCAATTTGCATTATGGTCTCAGCAGAAAGCAGCTGCATCAGCGGATATTCTCGCCCAGGATATTGCTCCGGTATTATTACCGAGGAAAAAGCAAGATCCGCTTGTTTTTGCTGCGGACGAATTTGTAAAAGGGAATTCTACAATAGAAGGCCTTGCCGGATTGAAACCAGCTTTCAGAGATGGCGGTACGGTGACGGCAGGCAATAGCAGTGGCCTCAATGATGGAGCTGCGGCATTGCTGATCTCCTCTGATTTTGGTGTGCGACACAATAATCTGACACCTATAGCAAGGATTATCTCATCTGCAGTAGTTGGCGTAGAGCCCCGCATCATGGGCATCGGACCTGTGGCTGCTTCGCAACGTGCCATGAAAAAGGCCGGCTTGCTACTTGATGAAATCGATGTCATCGAAATCAATGAGGCCTTTGCCGCCCAAGTTTTAGCTTGTACACGTGCCCTTGGCCTTGAAGCTAACGATGAGCGTATCAATGTTTGTGGCGGAGCTATTGCATTAGGGCATCCGCTCGGTATGAGCGGTGCGAGGATCATTCTCAATGCGGCCCGCACTTTGCAACGTCTTGAAAAACGGTACGCATTGGCGACAATGTGTATTGGTGTGGGACAGGGATATGCGGTGGTGATAGAGCGGGTTTGATTATACGAAGCCCTTCACCTTGAAAGCTACTATTAATACCCTAATAGGATTTGGCCTGTTTTAATATTTCCACAGGAAATAGAAACGCCGCTGGATGGAGTTCTCTCCGCCAGCTGAGTGATACCTACCATAAACTTCTTTGAGTAATTTTCGCACAGAGCACACGGAGATCTAACACGGAGGCCACGGAGAGATTTATCATATACCGTGCAAACTGCCTACTGCAGACTGCCCCTTTACCCTCGATATTGGTTACGCTCCTACGAAGCTCATAATATTTCTGCTGGCCCTTTGCTACAGACATATCGCCCCGATGGGGCTTGGACAATCTTCACTTGCATTTGCTTTTAACCTATTTCTAGATAAGACTGCCGACTGAGAAATGCAAACTGCCACCTTGCTCCTTGCCCCCTGCTCCGGTTGCTGAGCTGTAGCACGTGGTTGCGCGTAAGCAGGTCGAAGCATGCCTATCTCATCAAGGTAACATCCCCAAATAGCGTAGTACTCTTGCCATCCGTAAAGACAATTTCGGCCACCCATGTAAATACAGCAGGATTAGCTGGATCACTTCCTATAAAACCATCCCATCCATCCTCCGGCCGGTTTGGTTGGAGATCAATTCCTTCGAATACAAGTCCTCCCCATCGGTCATAGATGCGCAACAAGGGAATATCGGACACAGCTGCCGG
>WBZX01002558.1_pt1 | contig 12260 bp, 6 predicted proteins | sample 5204211 | NCBI WGS metagenome assembly WBZX01 (sample SAMN12344362, study PRJNA552823) | activated sludge metagenome | biome: Activated sludge suspended growth; feature: Nitrification reactor; material: Wastewater; isolation source: activated sludge from nitrification reactor of wastewater treatment...
CACTCAACGGTGGTGACGCGGACTTCTCGCTGAACCCGATCGCCAACGACGCGGACTTCCCGGCGGAGTTCCCGTACCTCGCGCCCGCGCACACGCCGTAGTGCGGCGCTCGGCGCGGTCGAGCTCGACCGACCGATCCCAACGACGCCCCGTGTTCGTACCCTCGGACAACGGGGCGTTCGTCGCTGTCGTTCCCTGCACCGAAGCTCGCCATGTCCAAGCCCCTGCCCTGCCTCTTGTTCGCCGCGCTCACGCTCGGTTGCTCACAGTCCCAGCCCGCGCCCGCAACCGGTGGACCCAACGTGCCCGCGACGGCGGCGGTTTCGACGCCCCCGGTCGCCGAGGCCCCGCCGGTCGCGAAGCCGGCCTCACCGCGGGTGGCGACGCGCAAGCCCGGCGCGACGATCGCCTATGCCGACGAACTCGCCGACTGGGACCGCAAGATCGCCGCCTCGATCAAGCGCGCCGAGGCGCAGCCCACCAGCCTGATCGCCGCCGAGGCGGTGGCGGGCTCCTACCTGACGCGCGCGCGGCTGTCGGGCAGCTACGACGACTACGCGAGCGCACAGCTGTGGGTCGACAAGGGCTTCCAGTGCGATCCGAGCGGACGCAACGGGCCGTTCGGCACGCGAGCCTCGCTCAATTTCACGCTCCACCGCCTCGATCGTGTGGATGAGGATTTCGCCGACGCACAGCGCGGCAAGCACGACAACATCACCGAGTCGGGCCACAAGCTGTTCGCGGCCAACCTCGCGCTGCAGCGCGGCGACCTGAAGGCCGCGGGGCCGTTGTTCGACGCGTCGATCGCCCTGCACCCAAGCGTGGGCAACCTGTCGGCCAAGGCCTACTACGTGCTCGGCATGGGTCGGCCCGACGAGGCCGAGGCGCTCTACCGCCAGGCGCTCGAGATGTACCACGGTGCCACCCGTGAACCCGCCGCGTGGCTGCACCTGCAGCTCGGGCTGCTCGACCTGGGCCGCGGTCGCTGGGACGACGCGCTCGCGCACTACCGCGACGCGGAGGCCAAGCTCAGCGGCTACTGGCTCATCGACGAGCACATCGCCGAGATCCTCACGCTACAGGGCAAGACCGACGAGGCGATGGCGCTCTATCTCGACATCATCGCGCGCACCGACAACCCCGAGTTCATGGACGCGGTCGCCGGCATCTTGCTGGCGCAGGACGAGGCCGACGAGGCCAAGGGCTACATCGAGCGCGCGGACGCCCGCTTCCGGGTGCTGTCGGCCCGCTACCCCGAGGCCTCGTACGGCCACGCGCTCGACCACTACCTCGAGTTCGGCGACGACCTCGCCTACGTGGTCGAGCTGGCCGAGAAGAACCACGCCCTGCGCCCCAACCCCGACGCCAAGCAGCGGCTCGCGCAGGCCTACCGCAAGGCCGGTCGCATCGACGACGCCAAGCGGGTGATCACCCAGGCGCTCGCGAGCGGTTGGACCACCGCGGATCTCCACGCCGAGGCCGCGGCGGTGCTGCGCGCCGCGGGCGACACCAAGGGCGCCGACGCCGAGCTCGCAAAGGCCCGCGCGATCGATCCGCACGCCGGCGGGTGACCGCCGGCGGCCGCCGCGGGTCGCCTCAGCCGTCGAGACAGCAGTAGGTCGTCGGCGAGACGTCGAGGATCTCGCCGATCGGATTCGGCTCGCTCGGATCGCACGACAGGCCCACCGGCAGCTGCGGCGGGGTGCCGGCGGAGGTGAGCGCCGAGCTGACGCCGAGGTTGCTGGCCTGGTTGCAGTTGCCGCTGAGCGACACCGATGAGACCGGGTTCTCCGAGCAATCGTTGGTCCCGAACAAGTACACGTTGCCCGTGCAGTCGCCGTCCGGGATGGCGCAGCTGCAGGTCGAGCAGTCGCGCTGATCGTCCACGTCGTCGTGGAGCACCGAGCGATTTTGATAGGGAAGATCGGCCGGGCACTCGACGTCGCCCTCGGCCCAGATGCACACGCGTCCGTCGTAGGGCGGCAGCGGCGGCGCGAGGCAGACCTCGTCGTCGTTGCACCCGAGGTTGTCCGGCGCCGCGATGCCGCACGCCGTCTCGCGGCGGGTGAAGCTCGGCGTGGGCTTGTCGACGCTCGGCGTCGGCGTGCAGTTGCCGCCGGTGACCGGTGCGTTGCCCGTCCAGTACTGGTTCGCGGGGGAGTTGACGTTGATGTTGCAGCCCGCCACCGGGTAGGTGCCATCCAGCTGCCCGCCCGGGCAGCCCGCCTGGCTGTAGCGGCGGATCGTCGGCGTCGCACAGCTCGCGCCGACCGGGTTGCCGCAGGTGCAGCCGCAGGTGACCGCGTCGGCGACGACGTCGTCGAACGCAACGCGACTGAGGGTGTCGAAGGTGTCGACGCAGGCCGGATTGGGATCGCTGGGGGTGTCGACGATCATCGCCACCGGACCCGTCCAGCCCGCGGGTGCCAGCGGTCGGCAGGTGTCGAAGCAGATCGGCGGGCCCGAAGAGCTGCTGTCGGCGGAGGTCGTGGGCGCGTCGGTGGTCGCCGACGTGGAGCTGTCGTCGGTGGTCGTGGTCGATGCGGTGGTGGTCGATGCGGTCGTGCTCGACGCGGTCGTACTCGACGCGGTGGTGCTCGACGCGGTCGTGCTCGCGGTGTCGCTACTGCTGCCGGTCCCGCCGCTGGTGTCGTCCGGCAAGAAGGGGTTGTCGGCCGTGCAGGCCGCGAGCACCACGGCGAAGACTGTGACGTTCCGTTTCACCCCTGCATGATGGCACGAACCTCCGGGCCCGAAAACCGCGTGGGCGTCACGCGGTCTCGCGCGCGGCAACGGCCGGCGGATCACCCGAATCCGGCGCGACCACCCAGGCACCGACCAGCCGTGCGGCGTCGAAGTGACCGCCGGGGTCGTCGGGTGCAGGGGCGACGTACAGCTTGGGGCCGGGACCGTCGTCGAGCTCGACCGCGATCAGGATCTGGCCGGCGGCGGCGAACGACCGCGCGACCGCGGCGAAGCTCGACGGGCCCCGCGCGCCGCGCTCGACATGCATGTGCACCAACGACTGCCCCCACGCGCCGAGCAGCTCCTCGTAGACCTTGTCGAAGCCCGGCACCACCACCGCCTGGAACAGAAAGAACGCGCGCAGCTCCTGGCTCGAGTAGACCTGCACGTGGTGCTGGCCCAGCGCGCGCGCGCGCGCCGAGAGTCGCGCGGCGAGGGCATGATCGAAGACCTCCGCAACGACGTTGGGCGGCGACTCGCCGTCGTGATCGAGGCACAGCTGCTCGAGCTTGAGCAGCGCCGTGGTGATGCGCGGATCGGCCTGGGCCCCGTCGGCGCCCACGAACAACACCGCGTCGACGCTGCGCACGTGGCCGAAGCCAGCGGGTAGATCGACCAGCGTGCGGCTGGCCATCCAGTCGGCGACCTCGAACTGCAGCCGGCCGACGCGCTCGGGGGTCTCGGGCATCCGCACGTCCCAGTGCCCCGACACCAGCACCTCGCCGCCGAGCACGAACGTGCCGTGGCGTCCGCCCAGCAGTCCGCGCGAGACCAGCTGCGAGTGGGCATCGAGGGTCGCCGCGGCCGCGCGCCTGGCCTCGGCGTCGTCGACCAGCACCAACACGTTGCCGCTGGGATCGGAGCGGAACAACTCCTCGAGCATGTAGATGGTGCCGCTGCGAAAGCCGCACACCAGCACGCGCGTGGTCTTCGGTCGCCGCGTCCGCGTCAGCGTCGGCACCACCCCCTGCGCCGCGGCAGCCTCGTCGCTTGCTTGCGGGTCCGTGCGACACACGTCGACCCAACGCCGCACCGCGCCGAAGTCGGCGGCGAGCCCGACCAGCCCGCGCACCAGCTCGCTGCGAATCGCCTGAGCTTCGCCGGGGTTGAGCGCGACGTCGAATGGCCGCGGCGCGGCGGCGCCGGTGTCGAACAGCAGACCGATCGGGATCACCGGGCCACGATCGCCACCCACGCGCTGGCCGGCGTGGGCCAGCCGCCGCATGACGGTGGCACCGTCGCCCCCGAGATCGTCGAGCCGCGAGACCTGCAGCCCCAGGCCTGGCGTGTCGAAGAAGCAGGTGTAGATTTCGTGCCCCGCGCTGGTCAGCAGCTCGGCCAGCAGCTCGCCCAGGCCGGGCCGCCGCGCGACCCCGGCGAAGAACAGCCCGAGCAGCTTCTCGGTCGGGACCACCCAGCCACGGAAGCTCTCGCCAGCGGTCGCGAGCGCGGCGCGGGCGGCCGCGACGTTGCTGTCGTCGAGGATTTCGACGATGACCACGCGGGTCCGCGCCAGCGCCGGCGCACCGCGCTGACGCTCGCGCGCACGCACGCGCTCGACCAGCGTGAGCAGGGTGCGGATGGTCTCGGCATCGGGGTGCCGGTCGTCACGCTCGGCCAGCAACAGCACGCGCTTGGCGGCCACCAGATCGGCGCGCGTGAGCAGCTCCTCCTCGTCGGCCGGCCGCGCGCGATAGGCCACCCGCGAGAAGCCACCGTCGCGCATGAAGTCGGGCGCCTCGTCGGGCACGCCGACCACCACGAAGCGCGGGCGCGTGACGCCGCGGCGGCGCAGGTCCGCGAACCATCGCCGCGACAGGACCCGCGAGTCCGACGGGAACAGCTTGCGGTAGTACGCGAGCAGCTCCTGCAGCAGCCGCCGGGTCGACGGCGTGAGGTTGACGATCACCGTGTGGCCCCGCAGCCCAGGCGAGCGGTTGCGCGAGTGCTCGACCAGCTCGCGCACCACGTCGCTGCCGAGGCCGATGAGGAACGAGATGAGCAACAGCCCGAACACCGTCAGGCCGAGGCTCACCAACACCGCCGCCAACACGTTGGGCGACTCCAGCATGTTGCCGGGATCCTGCACCTGCCGGAACGACCACCACAGCAGCACCCAGAAGCGCTGATCTTCGCGATCGATCGCGCCGTCGTAGTTGGCGTCGAACTCGGCACCGTCGGTGTAGTGCAGCACCACCGCGCCGGCGAGCGACATGCCCGCGACCACCACGCCCATCAGCGCGACCTGACGCAGGCGCTCGCGGCGGGCGAGGATCTGCCAGGTGTCGCCGAGCAGTCGGCTCCAGTAGCCGAGCAGCGCGAGCAGACGCAGCAGTCGTGCAACCCGCAGGAACCGCGCGCCGCCGCCGGCCACCGTCAGCGGCACGAACGAGAGCAGCGCGAGCGCGTCGACGGCAAGCAGCGCGATCGCAGCGCCGCGCGGGCGCAGCGGTGGCTGATCGACCAGCTCCGGCGCGACGCCGAACGTGGTCGGCACCGACGGCCGCGTGGTCGCCGACACCGCCAGCACCCGCGCGACGAACTCGGCCGCGAACACCAGCAGGAACAGCGGCTCGAGCCGCTCGAACCACGGCACCGGCAGCAGGCTCGCGATGATCGCGACGCTGAGCAGCGCACGCGCGAGCGTGCGTTCGAGCACCCGGTCGCAGACCAAGCCCCAGCGGTAGACCCGCACGGCGAACGCGGACTGCATGTCGGAACGACTCGTGCGCGAGGGTACCAAAGCCGTGGGCACGCGTGGGCGCGTCGCAGCCCGGCATGGGCGCCGCCGACACCCCACCGTCGCGTGCTACGTTCGCCGCCGTTCCAACGTACACCCTTCGGGCGTCCGACGGGCACGAACTCCCCGGCCCCACCTACGTGCGACCAGCGAGCCCGGCCCCTGGCGGCACGCCACGACCCAGACCGTGAGAAGCCAAGCGACGTGACCACCCGCATCGAAACCGACAGCATGGGCGAAATCGAGGTCGGCAGCGACCACTACTGGGGCGCACAGACCGAGCGATCGCTGCACCACTTCGACATCGGCGACGACACCTTCGGGCGCCCGATGATCCGCGCGCTGGGCCTGCTCAAGAAGGCCGCCGCGCAGACCAACGGCGCGCTCGGCCAGCTCACGGCCGACAAGGTCGAGCTCATCGCGCGTGCGGCCGACGAGGTCATCGAAGGCAAGCTCGATCGGCACTTCCCGCTGCACGTGTGGCAGACCGGCAGTGGCACGCAGAGCAACATGAACGCCAACGAGGTCATCAGCAACCGCGCGATCGAGCTCGCCGGTGGCGTGATGGGCAGCAAGAAGCCGATCCACCCCAACGACGACGTCAACCGCGGGCAGTCGAGCAACGACACCTTCCCGACCGCCATGCACATCGCCGCCGGCGAGCAGACGGTGCACCACCTGCTGCCCCACGTCCGGGCCCTGCGCGACGCGTTGGCCGGCAAGGCCGCCGCGTTCGCCGACGTCGTCAAGGTCGGTCGCACGCACCTGCAGGACGCGACGCCGGTGACCCTCGGCCAGGAAATCTCCGGCTGGGTCGACCAGCTCGACCACGCCATCGCCGGCGTCGAGCAGGCCCTGCCCCAGGTCTGGGAGCTGGCACTCGGCGGCACCGCGGTCGGCACGGGCTTGAACACCCACCCCGAGTTCGCGGTGAAGGCCGCCGCCGCGATCGCGGGCCTGACCGGGCTGCCGTTTTGCTCGGCGCCCAACAAGTTCGCCGCGCTCGCCGGCCACGAGGCGCTCACGGCCCTGCACGGCAGCTACAAGGTACTGGCCTGCGCGCTCAACAAGATCGCCAACGACGTGCGCTGGCTGGCCTCGGGCCCGCGCTCGGGCATCGGCGAGATCACCATCCCCGAGAACGAGCCCGGCTCGTCGATCATGCCCGGCAAGGTGAACCCGACCCAGTCCGAGGCCATGACCATGGTGTGCGCCCAGGTGATGGGCAACGACGTCGCCGTGAACATCGGTGCAATGAGCGGCAACTTCGAGCTCAACGTGTTCAAGCCGCTCATCGTCCACAACGTGCTGCACTCGGCGCGCCTGCTCGGCGACGCGTGCCGTGGCTTCCGCGAGTTCTGTGCGGTCGGCATCGAGCCCAACCTGCCGCGCATCGCCTCGAACCTCGAGCGCAGCCTGATGGTCGTCACCGCGCTGAACCCCCACATCGGCTACGACGCCGCCGCCAAGATCGCCAAGAAGGCCCACAAGGACGGCACGACCCTGCGCGAGGCCGCGATCGCCCTTGCGCTGGTCTCGGCCGAGGACTTCGATCGCTTCGTCGATCCCAGGAAGATGGTGTAGGCCCATGAGCAATCCCCTGTCGAAGATCGAGTTCGCGGTCCCGTTCACGGAGATCCGCGCCGAACACGTCGAGCCCGCCGTCGATGGTTGGCTGCAGCAGGCGACGGACGGCATCGCGGCGATCGCCGACGACACCGCGCCGCCCGACTACGACCGCACGCTCGGCGCGCTCGAGGACTCGGGCCTCGGGCTCGAGTACGCGATGGGCGTGGTCGGGCATCTCGAGTCGGTGGTCACCAACGACGCGCTGCGCGAGGCCTACAACGCAGTGCAGCCAAAGGTCGCGGCGTTCTCGTCGTCGATCCCGCTGCACCCGGGGCTGTGGCGGCGCCTGCGAGCGCTGGCCGACAGCCCGGCGGCGGCCGGGCTCGATCCGACCCGTCGGCGGCACCTCGACAAGACCATGGACCAGTTCCGCCGCCACGGCGCCGAGCTCGACGACGCCGGCAAGGCGCAGCTGCAAGAGCTCGACGTCGCGCTGGCGATGGCGACGACCAAGTTCTCCGAGCACGTGCTCGACAGCACCAACGCGTGGGAGCTCGTGGTCACCGAAGAGCGCATGCTCGCCGGCCTGCCCGACTCGGCGCTCGCGGCCGCGCGCGCCAGCGCGAGCGCGAAGGGCAAGGCTGGCTTCCGCTTCACGCTGCAGGCGCCGTCGCTGCTGCCGGTGATGACCTACCTCGACGATCCCGGCATCCGTCGCGACGTGTGGCACGCCGCCAACACGCGGGCGACCGCCGGCGAGTGGGACAACCGCCCGGTGATGGCGGAGATCCTCGCGCTGCGCCGCCGCAAGGCCGCGCTGCTCGGCTTCGGCGACTTCGCCGACTTCGCGTTGGTCGACCGCATGGCCAAGACCGGCGCGCGTGCGAAGGCCTTCGTCGACGAGCTGCGCGGGCGCACCGAGGCCGCGTTCGTGCGCGAGCAGGAGGACTTGCTGGCGTTCCGCCGCGAGCGCGAGGGCGCCTCGGCGCCGGCGCTGCAGCCGTGGGACGTGCCCTACTGGGCCGAGCTGCAGCGCCGCGACCGCTACGACTTCGACGACGAGGCACTGCGCCCCTACTTCGCGCTGCCGGCGGTGATGCAGGGGTTGTTCGCCATCGCCGAGCGGCTGTACGGCGTGCGCATCACCCCCGAGCGCGCGCTGCCGGTGTGGCACCCCGACGTGCAGGCCTACCGCATCGACGACGAGCACGGCACGCAGATCGGCGCCTTCTATGTCGATGCGTACCCACGCGAGACCAAGCGCGACGGCGCATGGATGAACGGCCTCATCACCGGCCACCCCACGCCCGACGGCTTCGCGCCGCACCTCGGGCTCATGTGCGCCAACCTGACGCCGCCGCTCGACGGGCGGCCATCGCTGCTGGTCCACCGCGAGGTCGAGACGCTGGCGCACGAGTTCGGCCACCTGCTGCACCACCTGCTGTCGCGCGTCAGCGTGCGCAGCCTGGGCGGCACCAACGTCGCGTGGGACTTCGTCGAGCTGCCGTCGCAGATCATGGAGAACTGGTGCTGGGAGCGCGAGGCGCTGGACCTGTTCGCGCGCCACGTCGACACCGGCGAGACCATCCCCGAGCGCCTGCTGCAGCCGATGCGGCGCGCCCGGACCTTCCGCGCCGCGTCCGCGATGATGCGACAGCTGGGCTTCTGCGACGTCGACCTGTCGCTGCACACCGCGTACGACCCGGCGGTGCACGGCGACGTCGTGCAGTATGCCCGCGGCATCATGGCCCGCTACACGCCCGCGCCGCTGCCCGACGACTACGCGATGATCGCCAGCTTCGGTCACCTGTTCGCGCACCCGGTCGGCTACGCCGCCGGTTACTACTCGTACAAGTGGGCCGAGGTCCTCGACGCCGACGCGTTCGACCGCTTCCTGCAAGACGGCATCTTCGATCGCGGCGTCGGCGATGCCTTCCGTCGCACGATCCTCGAGGCCGGCGACAGCCGCGATCCCGCGATCCTGTTCCGCGAGTTCCGCGGCCGCGATCCCGATGTCGAGCCGTTGCTGCGTCGCTCGGGTCTGCTGTGAGCCGACCTGGCGCGCAGGCGGCGGCAAGCGCCCGGCTTTCGACTATGATCGCGGTGCTGCCATGCCGCGCGTGACCGAGGGCCCGCTCGCGGGCATGTACCTGCCGGACTACGGCGGCGGCTCCACCGTGGAGCTGCTGGCGTCGATCGTCCGCAGCCGCGGCGGCCACTCGCCCCACCCCGACCTGCAGCAGCTGCCGAGCGCCGAGCTCGCGCGGGCGCGGTGCGTGCTGTACCTCGTGGTCGACGGACTCGGCCTCGCACAGCTCGAGCGTCACCTCGCGCGCGGCCAGGGCCAGCGCTTCTTCGCCCGCCACCCCCACCACGCGATCTCGACGGTGTTCCCGGCGACCACCGCCGCGGCGGTCACCACCTTCGACACCGGCGCGAGCCCGTGCGAGCACGGCATCCTCTCGTGGTACCTGCACCTGCCCGACCATGGCGTCATCGCCACGGTGCTGCGCACGACCACGCGGGTCGGCACGCCGCTGTTCCCCGAGGGCTTCGACCTCGCGGGCTACTACGCGGTGCCGTCGTACGTCGCCAGCGCGGCCGACCACGCCGGGCTGCTCTCGTGGGGCGACATCATCGACACGCAGTTCGGCAAGGCCGGCACCCGCTGGCAGGATCGCCGCCGCTACGACGACCTCGCAGGCCTGGTCGCGTGCGCCAGCGCCTTCGCAGCCGAGCCGGGACGCCGCTTCGCGTACGTGTACTGGCCCCGTTACGACGGGCTGTGCCACGAGAAGGGCTGTCGCGATCCCGAGGTCGATCGGCACTTCGACGACATCGACGCCGCGCTCGCGCAGCTGGTCGAGCGGCTCGCGGGCACCGACACCACGCTGTGCGTGCTCGCCGACCACGGCCTGGTCGACGCCGACCGCGAGCACTGCATCGACCTCGCGACGGTGCCGGGCCTGCGCGACACCCTGGCGACCGCGCCGGCCGGTGATCAGCGACAGATGTCGCTGTTCCTGCGGCCGCGTCGACTGGCCGCGTTCGACGAGGTCTATGCGCAGCACCTCGCCCACGCGTGCATCCGCGTCGACGGCGAGGCGCTGCTGGCGGCCGGCGCGTTCGGGCCCGGCACACCCCACCCGGCGCTGCACCAGCGCGTCGGCGACGTGGTGCTGCTGTGCCGGGAGGGCTGGCAGATGGTCTACACGCCGCCGGGCACGCCGCCGGTGTTCATGCCGGGCAGCCATGGCGGCATGTCGGAGGCCGAGATCCGCATCCCCCTGGTGGTCGTGCCCTGCCCGTCCGAGACGCCCCCGCCATGACCACCGTCCGCATCGGCATCTCCGCCAACTTCTTCCACGCCGATCCCGAGCGGGCCGTGTTCCGCCACAAGACCCTGCAGTTCGTCGAGGAGCGCATGGCCCACGCGCTGTGGCGCGCCGGGGCGGTGCCGTTGATGCTGCCGCACCTGCACGACGACGCCGGCCACGACGCCGTGCTCGCCACGGTCGACGGGCTCGTGCTCGCCGGCGGCGCCGACGTCAGCCCGACCAGCTACGGCGAGACCCCGCAGAAGGACGCGTGGCGCGGCGACGCGGTGCGCGACGCGTACGAGTGCGCGCTCATCGAGCGCGCCATCGTCGGCGACGTCCCGGTGCTCGGCATCTGCCGCGGCATCCAGGTGCTCAACGTCGCGCTCGGCGGGACGCTGTGGCAGGACATCGGCACACAGGTCGAGGGCGCGCTGGTGCACCGCGACTGGCAGCGCTACGATCAGACCGGCCACGCGCTCCGCCTCGATCCATCGTCGTGGGTCGCGCGCTGCTACGGTGGCGTCGACGCGCTCGCGGTCAACAGCGTCCACCATCAGGGGATTCGCCTCCTGTCGCCGCGGCTGCGCGCGACCGCGTGGGCACCCGACGGCATCGTCGAGGCCGCCGAGCTGACGGGCGACCGCTTCGCAGTCGGCGTGCAGTGGCACCCCGAGTGGCTCGAAGCCGCGCGTCTACGCGGGGATCCCGACGCAGCGGGCTGGGCGGACGGCGCGGCGATCTTCCGCGCCTTCGTCGAGACCTGTGCGACCCGGGCGCGAGGCCGCTGCTGAGCGTTGCTGGCGATTTTTCTTTATCCTGGGGCGATGCACCTGTCGGCTCCGTCGCCCTGCACTGCGCTGTGCAAACTGGTGGTCGCCGCGCTCGCGCTGGCCGGCGGCCCGGCGTGCGGCGACGCGGGCAGCGGTGACGGTGGTCGCGGCGACAGCAGTGGCGCGGTGGAGGACAGCGGCACGCAAGACGGCAGCTCGGGCGTGCACGCCGACGACGCCGGCTCCGCGAGCGACGGTGCCGAGAGTGGTGGCGTCGACGGCAGTGGCGGCGCCGACAGCAGCGGTGACGGCAGCACCGGCACCACCGGCGGCGGCCCTGGTTGCCCCGCGATCCCGTCCTGCGATGCGCCGCCACCCAACCCGGGTCCCAACATGCCGTGGCAGGACTCGCAGTCGTACCTCGTGGCCGCGAGCGGTGGCCCGACCCATCGCGGCCGCGACATGTTCTACAACCCCGGCGACGAGCAGTGGGTGCTGGCGAAGTTCGCCTACGGCGCGACCGACTGGGACCTCGAGGGCGAACGTGTCGATCTGTTCCTGCTGCGCGATTGCGGCGACGACTGGGAGGCGCTGGGATCGATCGACACCACCTACGAGTCGAATCCCCACGCCACCGTCGAGGGCGTCGAAGACACCGGCGGGCGGGTCTACTTCTCGATCCCAGCTGCCTCGGCGCTGGGCCTGGGCCGCCACCGCGTGCACATGATCGTGCGCGGCGACGGCACCAGCGCGGACGCCTTCATCGAGATCGTCGAGCCCGGCACACCGATCGTCGTGAGCGACATCGATGGCACGCTGACGACCTACGAGACCGAGGAGTTCGTGGCGTTGCTCTCGGGCGCCACGCCGGACGTCAACCCGCACGCCCCCGAGGCACTCGCGGCCCTGGTCGCGCACGGCTACCGCCCGATGTACCTCACCGCGCGGCCGGAGTTCCTCGGCGCCCGCACCCAGGAGTTCGTCGTCGAACGCGGACTGCCGCCGGGCATCGTGCACACCACGCTCAACTTCACCGGTGCGCTGGGCTCGGCCGCAACCGGCTACAAGCTCGCCGAGCTCACCGAGCTCGCCGCGCGGGGCCTGGTGCCGAGCTGG
>WBZX01002561.1_pt1 | contig 12258 bp, 11 predicted proteins | sample 5204211 | NCBI WGS metagenome assembly WBZX01 (sample SAMN12344362, study PRJNA552823) | activated sludge metagenome | biome: Activated sludge suspended growth; feature: Nitrification reactor; material: Wastewater; isolation source: activated sludge from nitrification reactor of wastewater...
CACCGAGAGGCTGACGCTCGGCCCGACGTCGAGCGGTGTGTCGAGGGTGGCGCCGCGCAGGGCGAGCGCCCGCGACACGCTCGGGACCACACCGCTCACCTGCCGGAGCTGCTCCGGCAGTTCGTCGCCCGGTTCGAGGAGGAAGCGGGCGAGCGGGGTGATGCCACAGGCGATGCTGACCTGCAGCAACCGCTGCGACGCGGTGCCGTTGAGGCGCCGGCCGAGGAGGAACTTCGCGTTGCTCGCGGCGTCGCCCACCCATCGCTGCGACGCCCAGCGCAGGATCACCGTCACCACCGCGTAGCCGTTGGGCGGGAGCTCGCCGAAGTGGTGCGCGGCGCTGTCGCGGTCACCGAGGCGCAGGTACGCGAGTGCGGTCCACCAGGTGATCTCGCCGGCACTGAGCGGCAGCGCCGCGACGAGCTCGGGTTGGCCGGCGGTGGCGAGCTCGCACGCCGCTCGCCGGGCTCGCGGCACGTCGATCGCCGGGGCGACGCCCATCCGCTGGGCGATGAGCGTCGGTTCGAGATCGGTGCTGCCCCAGCCCGCGAGCGATGGTGACGAGCAGGCGAGCAGCGCCGCGGCGACGTCGCAGCGCAGATCCGTGAGGCCGTGCACCGGCGCGAACCCGTTGCGCGCCTCGGCCGGCACGTCGAGGGCGCGTCCGTCGGCGGTGACGAACAGGTCCGCGGTGGCGAGGCCGGGGGTGTGCAGCCACATCGTGGGCACGGCCGTGCCGCCACGTCCGAGGTAGCCGATGCGCACGGTGTCGTCGCGCACCAGCACCGGTGGCGCGATCCCGGTGTCGGTGGAGCAACGCGGGCACACGGCGGCTGCCGTGCGATGGCCACAGTGCAGGCACGTCGCTCCGTGGAGCTCGACGAACGTGTCCGGCGCCAACCATCCCCCTCGCGTGAGCTGCGACCGCGTTCGGCCGCCCGTTGAGCGCGAAGGCTAACCCGCGCCCGCCGATCAGGCGTCGACCACCGCTGGCCGGGCGCGCCCCATCGGTCCGGACGTCCTGGGCGCCACGCCCGGACGAACTCCCAACCCGTCCGGACTCACTGGCGCCCAGGAGATCGCCGTCGATGTCCTGGGTGCCGGTGAACCCTCACCGACGCAGCTCAGCCGCACGTCGTGGCGCCCAGGAGCGTTCGTGGCTCATCCCGCGATGCGCCGATGAGGGGTGGCAGCGGGCGAGCGTTCTGGGCGCCACACTCGCGCGACGTGGCAGGTGGGACCTGGGTGCCGGCGCCCAGGACGTCGACGTCTGAGTCCTGGGCGCCGGGCCCGACTCACCGGCGCTGGGTGCGGAGAACGCGTGGCACCCAGAATGTGCGGCGCATCGCCTCGACGGCGTCGACGCGATCAGGCGTCGACCACCTCGAGGCGGACGCGCTTGTTGCCCTTGCCCTTGTTCTCGAGCTTGACCACGCGGATGCGACCGACCTCGCCGGTGGTGCGCACGTGCGTGCCGCCGTCGGCCTGCTTGTCGAGGCCGACGATGTCGACCACCCGGATCTCCGGCACCGACTCCGGGATGAGCGACACCTTGGTGCGGACCAGGTCCTCGTCCATCACCGCGGTCGACCGGGGCAGGAACGACACCTCGATCGGACGGTCGGCCGCGAGCTCGGCGTTCACCAGCTCCTCGACCCGGGGCCCGAAACCCTCGGGCAGCGGGTCGAACTCGAAGTCCATGCGCGCGCTCAGCGGCTCCATGTTCCCGCCGGTGACGGGCACGCGCCACTCGTTCCAGATCACGCCGCACAGCACGTGCAGCGCGGTGTGCGTGCGCATCAGCCGATGGCGTCGGTCGAAGTCGACGGCGCCGGAGACCTCGTCACCGACGGCGGGCAACGGCGCACCCTCGACCCGGTGCCACACCTGGTCGCCTTCCTTGCGCACCTCGACCACGGCGAGGCCGGCGAGCGTGCCGGTGTCGTGCGGCTGACCACCGCCGGTCGGATAGAACGCCGTGCGGTCGAGGGCCACGCGCCCGCCCTCGACGTCGACGGCCTCGACGGTGGCCGTGAACTCGGTGAGGTACGCGTCGCGCAGGTACAGCAGATCGGTCATCTCGCCGATTCTGCCAGCGCGATCGGCCAGTAGCGTGACGGCCGATGGCTCGTCTCGACCCCGCCGGCACCACCGGCCGTCTGTTCGGCAAGGTGCGCAGCACCGACTGGAAGGGCCGCGCCAAGCAGGCCGTCCAGACGCTGAAGGACGAGTACGAGGCCGGCAAGCGCGGCGACGACGCGCCCGCCACACCCCTGTGGGCCGGGCCGCGCGAACAGCTCGACGCGGTGCTCGATCTGCTGCGCGGGGCACCTCACACCGACGGCACCGACGGCGAGCACACGCGGGTCGACGCCGATGCCGGTGCCGATGGCGTCACGGTCACCGACGACGCGCAGTTGCACGCCGATGCCGACGAGGTGGCCGAGGCGCTGCGCGGCGTCGACTGGGCGAAGGTTCGCAGCGCGACCTCCGAACGAGGCGCCGACGCGGCGCGCACCGTGCGCGAGATGGCCGAGCAGGTCGACTGGTCGAAGGTCACCCCGGTGGCCACCCAGGTGTCGACGGCGCTCATCGCCGCCGTCGCGTCGGGTCAGCTCGGCGTGGGCGGCAGGCTCGGCAGCACCGTCGCCCGCGCGATCGTCGACCAGGGCGGGCTCGGGCGCCAGGTGGCGGCCCGGGTGGCCACTCGCGAGGTCGACGTGCCCGCCGAGGTGCGCCGGGTGATCGACACCACGGCACGCGACAGCTGACGGCCGCAGGGGCCGTCGTCGGCTCAGACGATGTTGAGCGTGTCGAGCACGTGTGACGCGTAGTCCTCGTCGCCCTCGAGCGTGCTGCAGCCGCGCCAGTCGCAGCGCTTGGTGCCCCAGCTGACGAAGTCGTGCGCGCTCGACGTGATGGTCGCCGCGGCGTCACCGGCGATGCCGTCGGTGACCGTGATCGCACCGCCGTCCGCAGCCGGCTGGATCGTCCACTCGCCACCGCCGGGTCCGGTGAGGCGCAGGCCCAACGGTCGGGTCACCACGGGCGGCAGCTCCACGGGCTGCATGAGCGGCAGGCCGGCCAGCATCCACTCGATGCCCGGGCGGATCTCGGCGTCGTCGGGCTCGCCGAGGTCGACCGCGAGCGGGCCGGTCGGCGCCAACAGATCGATGCGGAGGTGGCAGTAGTGGTCGAACGCGAACGCGTTGGCCACCATGTGCAGCGGGTAGGTGCCGAGGTCGGCGAGCGGCGACATCGTCGACGCCATCGGCTCGGTCTGCATCGCGTCGAGCACGCCGAACCACGCGTCGGTGTAGCGCTCGTACTCGGCGACCAGTTCGGCCGCGTCCCACTCCTTGCGGGGCGCGACCAGCGCCTCCATGGCCTGCTCGGCGGTCATCGCCGGCATCGGGTCGGTCGGCGGCGGCGTCGGGTCGACGAACTCCTTCTGGTTCGACGTCACGTGGGCGAGCATGTCCTTGACGGTCCAGCCGTCACAGGCGCTCGGCAGGTTCCAGTCGTCGGCGCTCAGCCCGTCGAGGACCGTGCGGAAGTTGCGGTGGATGGTGCGCAGTGCATCGACAGCCTGGGTCGTCATGGCCGCGCACGATAGCCACCGCCGCGACCCCCGCTCGTCAGCGGAGCGTCACCTCGACGCGCTCGTAGCGATCCATCCGTTTCGGGTCGTGCCGGATGCCGGTGCCCCCGTCGGCGAGCGCCAGCCCCGGGCATCGCGACGCGAGCGCGGCGAACGCGGCGGTGGCCTGCGCGCGGGCGAGCGGCGCACCGATGCAGTAGTGCGCGCCCTGCCCGAACGACAGCGAGACCAGTTCGGGCCGCGTGATGTCGAACCGTTCGGGATCGGTCCATCGCGACGGGTCGCGGTTGGCGGCACCGAGCGCCACGCGCACGGTCGAGCCGGCCGGGATCGTGCGGCCGCCGTACTCGACGTCGACGAGCGCCAGCCGCGGCGTGGTGGTCTGCTGGTTCGGGTGGTGGTAGCGCAGCACCTCGGTGACCGCACCGTCGAGCAGTTGGGGTCGCTCGCACAACGCAGCCCACTGGTCCGGATGCTGCAGCATCAGCAGCATCCCGCTCGAGATCATCCGCTCGGTGGTGGTGCCACCCGCGGTGTACATCGTGAGCAGCGCGGCCAGGATCTCGTCGCGGGTGAGCACCTGGCCCGCGTCCTCGGCACGCACCAGCGCGGCCACCAGGTCGTCACCGGGATGGTCGCCGGGGCCGTCGCGGCGGGTCGCCACCACCTCGGCGATCACGTCGAGCTGCCACACCAGCGCGTCCTTGCCGGCTTGTCGCTGCTCGGGCATGGCGGTCGGGTCGCCGAGCCGTTCGGTGTCCTCGAACGAGGCGCGGAAGCGGTCGCGCAGCTCGACCGGCAGACCGATCATCTCCGACGCCATCGTGATCGTGAGCGGGAACGCGAACCCGGTGACCAGGTCGAGACGACCGTCGCGGAGGCCGACGTCGAGCAGGTCGCCGACCAGTTGGTCGATCCGGTCGCGGCGATCGTCGACGGCGGCGCGGGTGAAGGCCTGTTGCACCAGCCGCCGGATCCGACCGTGGTCGGGGTCGTCCTTCATGTTGAACGACGACAGGACGATCTGTTGCGCCTGCGCGTACGAGTCGTCGAGTGCGATCGCCCGTGGCTTGCGGCGCCACTCGCTCGACAGTCGCGGATCGCGCAGCGCCGCGGCGACGTCGTCGTAGCGGGTGAGCAGCCAGTAGCCGTGCTCGCTCTCGTGCACCGGGTCGTGTTCGCGCAACCACGCCAACGTGGGCGCGGGATCCTCGAGGAACTCGTGCGAGTGCAGGTCGAGCGGCGGGGTCACGGGCATGTCACACCTCCGGCGTGATGAGCTGGTCGACGGGTGCGTACTCGTCGGTGAGCACCTCGGCGTCGCCCACGAACGTCGCGAGCTCGGCGTCGGTGGACCAGACGGTGTCGTCATCGCCCCGCGACGTGTTGCGCGCCTGGATCGCGTCGACCGGCAGCGGGTCGTCGCTCGCGGCGAGCACGAAGTTCCCGCCGTTCGTGAGCCCGTCGAGTCGGGCCAGCGATGCGATCACGGCGACGTGGTCGAACACGGCGCGCAACGTGGCCACCTCGGCACGGGCGAAGCCGAGGTCGCCGTGGTCGATCAGGTTCAGCGCGTACACCCCGCCCGGTCGCAGCGAGTCGCGGATCTGGGCGACGAACTCGCGGGTGGTGAGATGCCAGGGCACCGCTTCACCGCCGAACGCGTCGCCGATCACCAGGTCGAGCGACGCCGGTTCGAGCTCGCGCACGTGCACGCGGGCGTCGCCGGTGACCGCTCGCAGGTCGGCGCTCTGCACCAACCCCAACCGGTCCTCGGCGAGCTCGACGATGGTGGGGTCGAGCTCGAACACCACGCTGGTCGACCCGGGACGGGTGGCCTCGATCCAGCGGGGCATCGTGAAACCACCGCCGCCGACGTGAGCCGTGTCGATCGGGGTGTCGCCGGGATCGATCCCCTCGATGACGTCGCTCATGATCTGTGCGTAGCTGAACTCGAGGTGGGTCGGATCGGCGAGATCGACGTAGGAGTTGCGCAGCTGGTCGAGCACGAGGATGCGGCCCGTCGGCCGCTCTGGGTCGACCTTCACCACGGCGCAGAAGTAGGTGCTCTCCACGTCGCACGGCGAGCCGGCGGCGACGGCCAGGCCGCCGACCGCGACGAGTGCGAGCACGCACCCGACGATCGGGTCGTGGTGCGACACCCGACCGAGCCGCCACCACACGACGCCGGCGACCATCACCAGGAGCGCGCCCATCACGACGATCACCGGGGTGGTCGGGAACGCCGCCACGAACACGAAGCCGGTCACGAACACCGCCACCAACGACCCCGCGGTTCCCATCGCCGACAGCCGGCCGACCACGGTGCCCGTGTGGTCGACGTCGGCGAGCACGATCTTCACCACGAGCGGCGACACCGCGCTCAGGGCCGCCGACGGCAACAGGAACGACACCGCCGAGAGCAGCACGATCGACGGCACGCTGCCGTCGGCGCCGGGGCCGAAGAGCCGGATGAGCGGCACCGTCGCCACGGCGAGCACACCGCCGGCGGCGAGTGCGATCGGCAGCAGACGGCGCGGATCGGACCGGTCCGCCATCCGGCCACCGACGAAGGTGCCCACCGCGATGCCGGCGAGCACCACACCGATGATGCCGGTGAAGGTCTGCAGGGTGACGCCGATGTACGGCGCGAGCAGCCGGCCGGCGAGGGTCTCGAGCACGAGGACCGCGCCGGCGGCGACGAAGACGGTGAAGGAGGCGAGGCGGCTCGACACGGCGTGACGAACGTAGCAAGCGCCCGACGGGCGGCTCGCGGTCGCGGGGCGTACGCTCCGGCGCCGTGGAGCGCGGACGGACCCGGACGGCGAGCACGCACGTGCTCATGACCATCGCGGCGGTGCTGGCCGCCGCCGGGCTGGCTTCGTGCAGCACGGACGGCGACCAGGTCGCCGCCTCCGGGGCGGCCACCACGATCGAGGCCCCCGGCTCCGCAGTCCCCGCGGCCGAGCCGTCCTCGACCGAGCCGACCGCGACGCCGACCACGGCGCCGGCCACGGGGGACGCCGACTCCGAGGTGGTCGAGCCCACCACCGCAGCCGGTGTCGAGTACCCGATGTCGTTCGAGCAGGTCGCCCCTGGCGGCGACTGCCAGTGCGCCGACGGCAGCGAGTTCTCGTACTGGGTGCGAGCGGCCGACCCGTCGAAGGTGCTGTTGTTCTTCCAGGGCGGTGGCGCCTGCTTCTCCGCCGACACCTGCTCGTTCGCGAATGGCACCTACAAGGTCACCACCGACGCCGACGACGACCCGTCGGGCGAGGGCGGCATCTTCGACCTCGGCGACGCGCGCAACCCGTTCCGCGACTGGTCGATGGTGTACGTGCCCTATTGCACGGGTGACGTGCACCTCGGCGACGCCACCACCGACTACGGCGGCGGGCTGGAGGTGCAGCACAAGGGGGCGGTCAACGGTCGCGCCGCGGTCGACGAGCTCGCCGCCCGATTCCCGGACGCCGCACAGGTCGTCGTGGCCGGCGAGAGCGCCGGGTCGGTGCCCACGCCCCTGTACGCCGGGCTCGTCGCCGACCAGCTGCCCGACACGCGGATCACGGTGCTGGCCGACGGCTCGGGCGCCTACCCGGACGAGCCCGTGGTGAACACCTTGATCGGCGGTCTGTGGGGCACCGAACGCGCGATCCCGGACTGGCCCGTGAACGACGGCCTCACGGCAGCGGACTGGAGCTTCCCGGACCTCTTCGTCCAGGCGGGTCGTCATGCACCGTCGATCACGTTCGCCCGCCACGACTACGCGTTCGATCAGACGCAGGGGTTCTTCGCGGCCCTGGCCGGGGTGGGTTCCGACGATCTGGTCTCGCTCATCGATCGCAACGAGCAGCAGATCGAGGATGCCGGCGTGCCGTTGCTCAGCTTCATCGCCGCCGGCACCGACCACACGGTACTCGGCAGCCCTCGCTTCTACGACGAGACCACCGAGGGCGTGTCGCTGCTCGACTGGGTCACGTCACTCGTCGCGGGCGAGCCGGTCGAGGACGTGCACTGCACCACCTGCGGCCCCTGACCGGTCAGCGGTCGAGCAACCGCTCCACCGCCTCGACCGGGTCGTCGAGGCCCTTGCGCACGAGGTCGTCCGCACCGGCGTCGAGGAGCTTGCGGCGCAACGAGGCCGTCGCCCGGGCGCTGATCGCGAGCACCACCTCGGGACGGGGGACGAGCGCGTGGAGCCGCCGGAACAACGGTGCCTCACCCGCCGGCAGGTACACGTCGCTCACGACGACGTCGGGACGTACCGCGGCGACCAGCTCGACGAGCTGATCCCCGGTGGCCGCGACGCCCACCACGTCCCACCCGGGCCGGGCGCGGAACAGGTCGGCCATCGCGTGCAGCACGCCCTCGTCGTCGTCGGCGATCGCCACGGTGCGCGGGCGCGCGCGGCCGGCGCGCGCCTTCGCGGTCGACTGCCCGGCCATGTCGACATCGTCGTCGCTGCCGGCCCGTCCGGCGAGGGTCGATCGGATCGCGATGCACTGACGCGATCGCGTCAGCCCGAGATGGGAACGCACCCCGGAACAGGATCCGTTCGGGCCTGTCGGCCGGGCGCCCTCGAGCCCGATGATCATCGTGTGCCAGCTCCCTCGCCACTCGTCGGTCCGCCGTCGCTCGAAGAGTTGATCGACGCGCTCACGTGCGGCGACATCCGCGCGTCGTTCCGTCCCGTCGTCCACCTCGGCACCGGCGCGCCCGTGGGGTGGGAGGCCGTCGGCCGATGGGACGTGCAGGCGCGCGGCGTGCTGCGGGAGGCGTCGTTCCTGCCGGTCGCCGACCGCGGTGAGGTACGCCACCTCGTCGAGGCCGCCGTCATCGACCACGCACTCCGCGCACTCGCGCTGTTCGACGCCGAGCACGCCTCGCGCCCGACGATGTCGGTGGGGGTGTCCGTGGGGTCGCTGCTCACCGGTGACGTGTCGGGCCTGCTCGACGAACTGCTCGACGTCCACGGCGTCGCGGCGTCGCGCCTGTTCGTCGAGGTGGGCGGCCCGATCCCGCACGAGGCGATCGAGCCGCTCGCGAGCGAGCTCGAGCGGATCCGCTCGCTCGGCGTGCGGGTCACGCTCGCCGACGTCGCGTGTGGCGACCACGCCTTCACCAAGCTGCGGATGCTGCCGCTCGACCGGGTGCAACTCGGCGCGTGTTGCGTGGCCGGCATCGACGGCGTCCGGGAGCAGGCCATCGTCCGAGCGGTCATCGCCCTGGCGTGAGAGCTCGCGATCGACGTGGTGGCCGACGGCGTCCGCGACGCACACCGCGAGCGGGTGTTGCGACGCCTCGGCTGCCGGCTCGGTACCGGCCCGTACTTCGGCGAGCACGTCCCGTTCCTGCAGCCGCCGATCCACCACGAGGCGCCGTCCCGCGCCCGTCGCACCCATCCGGTGCCGTCGAACGAGGTCGCCCGGCTGGGGATGGTGTACGAGACGGGGATGCTCGACACGCCGGACGAGCAGGTGTTCGACGAGATCGCCGACGCTGCGGCAGCCGCCTGTGACGCGCCGATGGCGCTCGTCACACTCGTCGACGTCGACCGGGTGTGGTTCAAGGCGGCCATCGGGATCGAAGCCCGTGAGGTGAGCCGCGGGGTGTCGTTCTGCTCGCACACCGTGTGCGAGCCGGGTGCGTTCGTGGTGGAGGACACCGCGGTCGATCCCCGCTTCAGCGACAACCCCTTGGTCGCCGGTGCTGCGGGCATCCGCTTCTACGCCGGTGTGCCGCTGCTGTCGTCCGACGGTAACGCGCTCGGCACCGTCTGCGTGCTGGACCAGCGCAGCCGCCGGCTCGACGACGGCCAGATGGCGGCACTGCGGCGGCTCGCCGCGCACGCCGCGAGCGAGTTCGAGCTGCGCGCGCGGTTGCACCAGCTCGACCGTGCCCGCCAGGCCACCGCGGCGGCGGAACGTGCCGTCGACGACCTGCGCCATCTCGTCAACGCAGCCGGCTGACCCCGTCGTCGCAAGCGTCGCCGACGCCGTCATCGCCAACTTCGAGCGCCGCCTCGGCGGGGCGGCTGAGCGGGAGCCAGCAGGTGACCACCGTGCCGCGCCCCGGGCGGCCGGCCCGGTGCCACCAGCCCCCGGCGGCACCGGCCAGTGCGCGGCTGATCGAGATGCCGTGCGGACCGCTCGGCAGCGACTCGTCCCCCGACCCGACACCGTCGTCGACCACACGGCACTGCACCCCGTCGCCGGTCGACCGCACCGACACGTGCACCGTCGACGCCGCGGCGTGTTTGCGCACGTTCCGGATCGCCTCGGCAGCGATGCGGAACAGCAGCGTGGTCACCTGGTCGTCGAAATCGGCCGGCAGGTCGACCTCGAGTCCGATCTGCACCTCGGTGCCCTCGAAGGTGTCGGCGAGGAGGTCGTCGAGTGCGATCTGCAGCCCCTCGTCGTCGAGTCCCGGCGGGTGCAACCGGAACATGAGCGTGCGAAGGCGAGCCTGCACCTCGTTGAGCGACGCCGCCACGGCGCCCGCTCGCTCGGCCGTCGCACCGTCGAGCCCGGGCAGCAGCGCCTCGAGCTGCCACTGCGCGGACGTGAGCACCTGGATCGGATCGTCGTGCAGCTCGCCCGCGAGCCTCGACCGCTCGGCCTCCTCGGCCTCGACCATGCCGGACGAGAAGGCCTGACGCAGCTCGCCGAGCAGCTGCACACGCATCTGCTCGACGGCGCGCGCGACCTCGACGATCTCGCGCGGCCCACCGACGGGGATCCGCGTGTCGAGCCGCCCCTCGGCCACAGCCGTCGCCGCGCCCGACAGCCGACCGAGTGGCCCGGCCACGTTGCGCCGCGAGATCGTCCACATCGCGACAGCCGCGCCTGCGGCCACGAGCGCCCCGCCGATCGACACGGTGAACAGCCGATCGATGCGATCGACCAGTGCGGCGCGGCTCTCCTCGCGTTCGGCCTCGATGGCGTTCGCCACGTGTTCGACCGTCTCGCGCACCTCGTCGAACAGACGCATGCCCTCACCGGTCTGCACCTTGGCGATCGCGCTGGCGCGCCGGCCGTCGCGCACCAGCTCGATCTCGGGAATCGCAATCTCGTCGCGCCACGATCGCAGCGCGGTCTCGGCCGGCGCGACGAGGGCGTACAGTTCGGGGTACGAGTCGGCGAGCGACACCTCGAGCTGAGTGAGCGCCACCCCCTCGGCGACCAAGCCGCTCTCGTACGGCCTCAAGAAGCCGGCGTCGGCCGTGAGCAGGAAACCGCGCAACCCCGACTCCTGATCGACCGCAGCACGCCGAATCGAGTTCACGGCGTCGATCGCCGGGAGGAGATGAACGCGCCGGGCGTGCTGGACCTCCTCCGCAGCTCGATAGGCACGGACGGCGAACCAGGCGACCGCCGCCGATGCGGCGAGGACGACGAGCGCGAGCCCGCCGCTGATGCGGCGCAGCGACGGACGCCGCCGCGCGGGAGCGGGCTGTGCGACGGACGCTGCGGAGCCGAGGTCGGACACGGTCACCACGGAGGACCATACTTGTCGCATGGCGACCACCGACCAGGGTCGGTCCGAGCGAGGGAACGACGACACGATTCGCATCGCGCTGATCGACGACCACCGGCTGCTCGTCGACAGCCTCGCTGCGGCGATCGACGCACAGGACGACCTCACCGTCGTCGGGACCGCCGGCTCGATCGCCGAGGCGCTGCCGCTGCTGTCGCGCACCCTGCCGCACGTCGTGCTGCTCGATCTCCGCCTCGACGGTGACGACGCGGTCGGGTCGATCCCGTCGCTCGCCCAGGCGTCGGGCGGCGCGAAGGTGGTGCTGCTCACCGCCACCCACGATCGACGCCACGCCGCGCGAGCGATCGAGGCCGGCGCGTCGGGCTACCTCACCAAGCAGCAGCCGCTGCCCGAGCTGCTGGCCGGCATCCGGTCGGTGTGGCGCGGCCATGCCACCGTCGATCCGTCCCTCCTCGGCGGGGTGCTCGAGCAGTTGAGCGGCACCGACCCCACCCGGCTCACGTCTCGCGAGCTCGAGGTGCTCCGGATGCTCCATGCGGGGCATCCGGCCGAGCGCATCGCCCGCGAGCTCCACATCGCGCCCAACACGGTGCGCAACCACGTGCAGCGGATCCTCACCAAGCTCGGCGCGAGCTCGCGGCTCGAGGCCGTGGCGATCGCCCGACGCGACGGTCTGATCACCGACTGACCCCGACCCGAACCCTCCGATCGACCCGAGCCACATGACCGACCGACCTGCAGCACCCGCAGCACCCGCAGCACCCGCAGCACCCGACCGTCACCCCGACACGATCGCGGTCAGCGCCGGCCGGCCGCACGGTCACGGCGAGCCCCTCAACCACCCGATCGTGCTGGCCTCGAACTTCCGCGGCGAGGAAGGGGTGTACGCCCGCACCCACGGCGTGGCCACGTGGCAGGGCCTCGAGGACGCCGTGGGCGCGCTCGAGGGTGGGCGGGCCACCGCGTTCGCCAGCGGGATGGCCGCCGCGTCGGCCTGCCTGTTCGCGCTCGCGCCCCGGGTCCTGGTCCTCCCCACGTACTCGTACCTCGGCGTGCGGGCGTTGGTCGACGACCTGGTGGCGCAGGCGCGGCTCGAGGTGCGCCCGGTCGACGTCACCGACACGAGCCAGGTGATCGCGGCCAGCGAGGGCGCCGACCTG
>WBZX01002562.1_pt1 | contig 12253 bp, 10 predicted proteins | sample 5204211 | NCBI WGS metagenome assembly WBZX01 (sample SAMN12344362, study PRJNA552823) | activated sludge metagenome | biome: Activated sludge suspended growth; feature: Nitrification reactor; material: Wastewater; isolation source: activated sludge from nitrification reactor of wastewater...
CCCCACTCCCCGCTCCCCACTCCCCACTCCCCACTCCCCACTCCCCACTCCCCACTCCCCACTCCCCACTCCCCACTCCCCACTCCCCACTCCCCACTCCCCACTCCCCCAAGAGTAAACTCGCCCCATGCGTATCGCTCTCATCACGCCCTACGGACGCGAGCACCGCAACGGCAACTGGCATACCGCCGCGCGCTGGGCGCGCTTTCTGCGCGACGCCGGCCACGCGGTGCGGGTGCAGGTCGAATGGGACGGCCGCGACGCCGATCTGATGCTGGCCCTGCACGCACGCCGCAGCTTTGCGGCGATCCGCGCCTTCGCCGACCGTCACCCAAGCCGCCCGCTGCTGCTGGCGCTGACCGGCACCGATCTCTACCGCGACATCCATGTGGACGCGAGCGCCCGGGAAGCGCTCGTGCTGGCGCATCGCCTGATCGTGCTGCAGGACCGCGGCCTTGACGAATTGCCGCCGGCGCTTGCCGCCAAGGCACGCGTGATCTACCAGTCCGCGCCCGACGTCGCGCGCCAGCCCGCACGCGACGATGCTTTCGACGTGCTCGTCATCGGCCATCTGCGCGAAGAAAAAGACCCTTTCCGTACGGCGCTCGCCACGTCGTATCTGCCGGCGCATTCGCGTATCCGCGTGACGCATCTCGGCGAAGCACTCTCCGACGACATGGCCTTCACAGCCGACCTCGCGGCACGCAAGCTGGCGCGCTGGCACTGGGCCGGCGGTGTGACGCACGCGGCCGTGCTGAAGCGGCTCGCGCGAGCCCGGCTGATGGTCGTGAGTTCGCTGATGGAAGGCGGTGCCAACGTCATCTGCGAGGCCCTGGCGGCGGACGTACCCGTGCTGGCCTCCCGCATGTCGGGCAACGTGGGCATGCTGGGGGACGATTATCCCGGCTACTTCCCGGTGGGGGACGAACGGGCGCTGGCCGCCCTGCTGGCCCGGACCGAGGACGACCCCGATTTCCACGCCCGCCTGCTTGCATGCGGCCGGGCCCGCCGCGCCCTGATGCGCCCTGAACAGGAAGCCAGCCGGCTGCGCCAGCTGGTGGCGGAATTCGAACAGGCACCGGGCCGTCCGCTCAGAACCGCAGGTTGACGGCGACGTTGAAGGAACGCCCGCGTCCCGGCACGCTCATGCCCCAGGGCACGCCGCCGGTGGTCATCGAATTGCCCTGGCCGAGATAGGCGCCGCCCAGCGGGAGCAGATAGAAGGTGTCGAAGACGTTCTCGACGTCGAAATCGACGCGTACCTGTTTCCACTCGTAACTGCTGCGCAGGTTGAACAGCGCGTAGCCCGGCGTCGTGACTTCGTTGCGCACCTGGGAGATCGCATCCTTGGCCGCCACGCCCTGCACCTCGGCCGTGCTGGTCCAGCGGCCGAGCCGGTGTACCAGTGCCAGCTTCGCGTTGAGCGGCATCATGTGATACAGGTTGTCGCCCGTGCTGCGGTTTTCGCCGCGCACATAGTTGAGCAGTGCCGTCGCGGTCCAGTCGCCCAGGTTGCCGGTCTTGCCGAGATGCAGCGAGCCGGACACATCGACGCCGTACAGGAACGCCGACTGGTTTACGTACTGCAGCAGCACGTAGGCATTGGTCGTCGTCAGATAGGCATTCGTATTGCAGACCGGCGGACCGCAGCGTTTCGCGTCGATGAAATCCTCGACCCAGGTCGCGTAAGCCGTCGCCTTGATCCCCCATTCCGTCCTGTCCGCATCGTGCCAGTCTGCGCTCGCGCTGAGCGTGTGGGCGACTTCCGGCTTCAGGTCGGGATTGCCGACGTAGCCGTTGCCGTCGCCGACGAAATTGTTCATCAGCGCCGCCATGGCGAAGCTCGACCAGGGATAGCGCTCGTGCAGGTTGGGCGAGCGGGTTTTCCGCGCTACGCCGGCCTCGTAGCTTTGCATCGCATCCGGGCTGAAGCGCGCCAGCAGCGTCCAGTCCCAGTTGTGGTCGACGCGCTCGCGGTCGAGCGCGTTGAACTTGTCGGCGTCCGCCTGGTAGCTGCCGCTGCTGTAGCCCTGCACCGGCCCGGCGTTCGATACCACCGTATCGCTGCGGATGCCGGCCAGCGTCGTCCAGTCGGCGTTCCAGCGTGCTTCCCATTCGGCGAACAGGCCCAGGCGGTCGCGTTCGCCGTCGCGGATGTTCCAGAAATCGTCGCAGCACATCACGCCCGGCGCCGGGCCGCCGATGGGCGGCCACCAGTCGTCCAGGCGATAGCGCTGAAAATCGCCGCCCACGCGCACGATATCGGTTTCCGACAGGTCGATGCTGCCCTTGATCTGGCCGCCCTGGGTCGTCGCCAGGGTGTCCATCGGCATCATCAATCCGTTGAACCGCTCCTGCAGCATGTCCATGTGATGACGCAGATGCTGCCCGAAGACCCGTGCCTCGAGCTGACCCCAGTCGTACTGCCCGATATAGCGCAGATTGACCAGCCGGTTCACGTTGGCGGGTTCACCCTTGTCGATGAGGTAATTGCCCGGCACGGTCGGATCGTTCGGATCGGGTGTGCTGGAAACCATGTCCATGCGCTGGTTGGGGAAGCCTTCGTAGTCGAGTTTCTGCTCGCTCAATCCGAGCTCGAACAGATGATCGGCCTGGCGAAACGCCAGGTCGAGCGCCCGGTTGCGCGCGCCCCGGTATTCGCTGACGCCGACTTCCTCGGGCGCAATCGGCCGTGCGCCGAAGTTTTGCCACAGGCCGGGCTTCTTGAAATTGCCCGCCGCCTCGTAGTTGTCGGATTGCGAATTCGACTCGGTGTACGACAGGGCCAATTGTTCCCCGGCCACCGAGGCGCCGAAATTGTAGCCGCGCGCGTTGCCGTTGCTGCGGTAGAAAGCCCCCGCCTGCCCCTTCACCAGCAGCCCTTCGCCTTCGCCGGCAAATTCCGGCGGGGCCGACTTCACCTGGATGGTACCGCCGATGCTGTCGCCGCCCGCGCTCACCGGCGCGATCCCCGCGTACACGTCGATGCTTTCGACCCGCGACGGATCGATGTAGGACAGTACCGAATTCATGTGGTTGGGACAGGCCGACATCAGGTCCATGCCGTCGACCTGGACGCGCAGGCGGTCGTCGGCAAGACCGTGGAGGACGGGAAGTCCGGAAATGCCGCCGGCACTGTAGACGCTCGCGCCGGGGACGTCTTCCAGCAGACGCGTCGTGTCGCTCGTGCGCGTGCGCTGCGGGGCGATCGACTCCGTGCCGAGACGGGTCGCACCCAGCGGCGTTGCCGGTTCCGGCGTACCGGTGACGATCACCGTCATCAGCGGCTCGGTCTGCTCCGGCACGACAGGCGCAGCGGGCTCCGCCGCATGGGCGAGCGAACCGCACAGGCCGGCCGCAAACAGCACGACCCGCGCAGGGCGAAACCATGCGCGGGCCGCACACCCGAAGGTCTGTCGAAGAATCATTTCATTTATTCTTTGCCGGCATCCTGATGCCGGTATCAAGCATCGCACGCCGGGATCAGGCTCCCTTTCGCCGGCGAACCGCCAGTCCCACCAGGCCCAGGCCGGCCAGCAGCATCGCGTAGGTCTCGGGTTCCGGAACGGCCGCCGTGATCGTCTGCGACACCGGATAGCCGCTCATGGTCCCGACCAGGCCATACCCTGCCGCCGTTGTTCCGGTCATGCACACCGCGCCCATCATGCCGCCCGGCGCGCAGTCCGCGTAGGCCAGTTTATCGATCTGCGCCTGGGCCAGCGCCATCGTCGGATTCGCCGTAGGCACGAAAATCATGGCATAGGCGTTGCCCACGTTGGCACCCGGGAATCCGTAGTAGACCCCCTGGCTGGCGATACCCGCACCCGGGCTCCAGTGGTCGCCGGCCATGAAAGTATCGGTATTGCTGTTCAGGAACGTGGTGACCAGCAGGCCGCTCACCCCGCCCAGCGTCACCGCCACCGACGACAGCTGGTGGGTCAGGCTCAGCCAGGTCATGCCGTAGTCGCCGTTCGCTCCGGCGACCGCCGGATTGCCGGTCATCGATTCGGACAGCATGCCCTGCAGGTTCGACACCGTCAGCGCGACGTCGTCGAAGTCGAACGTGCCCTTGAAGATCGTGTTCCTGGGCTGGGTATCGGGTTCGTAGAAGGTTTCGACGACGTTGTAGGTAGTGACGGCGGCGTGCGCCATCGGGACGCCGGCGAACACGGACAGCGCGCCGGCAAGCAACAACGATTTATTCATGAGCCTCTCCCTGTTTTATCGAATCAGCGCACGCTGCGCCGGCGCACTGCAAAGCCCACCAGTCCCAGCCCGGCCAGCAGCATGGCGTAGCTTTCCGGTTCCGGTACCGCCACCGTGATCGTCTGCGTGATCGGCGCGGTTCCCATCATGGTGCCGCCGGCCGTGCCGTCCGCCTTGAGCCAGCCGGTCATGCACACCGAGCCCATCATCAGGCCGCCGCTGGTGCAATCGGCATAGGCCAGCTTCTTGGTCTGGTCTGCGGTCAGGGCGGCGGTCGGGTCGGCAAGATTGAGATAGAGCGTCACGTAGGCGTTCTGGTTACCGTAGGTCGCGGTGCCGCCGGTCGCGAAGCCGCCACCGGTAAATACGTCGGTCGAGTTCTGCGCGAATACGCTGACCAGCAGCCCGCCCATGCCGTCGTTCACCGACGAAAGCTGATAATTCAGGGCAACCGTGCTCATCGGGATGCCGCCGAGCGTGTTGCCGGTCATCGATTCGGTCAGCGAGCCGCTGAGGCCGCTCACGGTCTGCGCGACGTCGTCGTACTGGAACGAGCCGGTGAAGACCGTGTCGTTGCCCTTGGACACGAGGTTGGGATGCAGCTGATGGTAGGTCTGCGTGACGCTGTAAGTCGTCACGACGGCCTGGGCGTCCACGCCGAACATCGCGGCGCCGGCCATGGCAGCCGCCAGGACGGCACGGGTTTGCAGTCTGGTCATTGTTCTTTCCCTTGTATGCGGTTGTTATGTCTGTAGGTGTTCGACCTACATGCCCGCAAGGATATGGCGTCGCCGCAGGACTGCAATTAGGCATTTTGTCGCACCCCCGCGCCCGGGCTGGGAATGGCACGCCGGGAATACGCGGGGTTCAGTTCTCGTCGAACAGGATGCCGAACATGCGCGTGCGTTCGGCCGGACTCAGGCCGCGCAGGACCCGCACGGCCTCGCGCGCAATGCGCTCGTCCCGCGTGGCCGAATACGCGACCAGCAGCCTGCGCCAGACCTCGGCCAGCGCCGGATCGGTGGCACGCAGGCGATCCAGCGCGCGCGCCACGCCGGCCTGCCCCCGCGTGAGATAGAAGGTCAGGCCCAGGTTGTTCCATGCCTGCAGGTAATCCGGGGCACGCTCCACCGCCGCGCGGTAGGCCTGCATCGCCTCGCGCGGCCGGCCGCTGTCGCGCAGGACATTGCCGAGATTGTTGCGGGCCTGCACGTCGTCGGGCGCGAGTTGCAGATTGCGTTCGTAGGCCGCGATGGATTCCGCCGGCCGACCCAGCGCGGACCATGCCCGCCCCTGGACGAACCACGCCAGCGGATCGCCGGGCTCGGCCCGCGCCCAGGCCTGCCCGAGCGCCAGCAGCCCCGGCCAGTCGGCGCGCTGTTCCAGCATCCGCGCCTGTGCGACCCGGTCGGCACGGGCCGCTTGCGGCGCGGGCTGGCCATCCAGTCCGAAGGTCTGCGCCCCCGCCCGGGCCGTGCCGGACAGGCCGGCCAGCAGCACGCAGGCGAGGCCTGCCGAAATGAAACGATCCATGCGCCGGATTCTACGCGGCGTGTGTCCGCATCGCGTAAGCTGTCGGGTCTTCCAGCCCCTGCCACGCCATGTCTGCCACCGAACACTTCATCCCCGGCAAGGACGCTTCGCTCGAAGCCTCCATCGCCACACTGCAATCTAAACTGGCCGCGCTCGGTTTCCACATCGAGGAGCGCTCCTGGCTGAATCCGGTGGAAGGCGTGTGGTCGGTGCACATCCGTGACCGCGACTGCCCGATCCTGTTCACCAACGGCAAGGGCGGCTCGGAACTGGCCGCGCGGGCGAGCGCGCTGGGCGAGTATTTCGAGCGCCTGTCGACCAACTATTTCTGGACGCATTTCTACCTGGGCGAGACGATCGCCAACCGGCATTACGTGCACCATCCGGACGAGCGCTGGTTCGACGCAGACGGCGAGGCCTGGCCGGAAGACCTGCTCACGCCCGACCTGCATGCACACTACAACCCCGACGATGGCGTGCGTGCAGACCAGCTCATCGACCTCAATTCCGGCAACGCCGCACGCGGCATCTGCGCCATTCCCTACCAGCGCCTCTCCGATGGCGCGACCGTGTATTTCCCGGTCAATCTCATCGGCAACCTCTACGTGAGCAACGGCATGTCGGCCGGCAACACGCTGAAGGAAGCGCGCACGCAGGCGCTGGCCGAAATCTTCGAGCGCCACATCAAGTTCCGCATCATCGCGGAAGGCCTGTGCCTGCCTGACGTGCCGGAGGCCGTGATCGCCCGCTACCCGCGCATCGCCGCCGGCATCCGTGGCCTGCGCGAGGCGGGTTTCGGCATCCTGGTGAAGGATGCCTCGCTCGGCGGCAAGTATCCGGTGATGAACGTCACGCTGCTGCACCCGGATGACCAGGGCTGCTTCGCCAGCTTCGGCGCGCACCCGCGTTTCGAAGTCGCGCTGGAGCGTGCGTTGACCGAATTGCTCCAGGGCCGCGCGCTCGATGCGCTGGCCGGCTTTCCCGCTCCCGGCTTCGACCCGGTCGAAATCGCCGACCCGCAGAACCTGGAAATCCACTTCGTCGATTCCAGCGGCGTGATCAGCTGGAAGTTCCTGCGCGACACGCCCGACTTCGACTTCGTCGACTGGAATTTCGGCACCACCACCGAAGAGGACTACCGCTGGTCGATCGACGCGCTGCACGCCGAAGGCCGCGAACTCTACATCGCCGACTTCGAGCATCTTGGCGTCTACGCCTGCCGCATCCTGGTACCCGGCGTGTCCGAGATCTACCCGGTGGAAGAACTCGAATTCGAGAACAACAGTGTCGGCAATCTCATCCGCCCCGCGCTTGCCCGCCTGCCCGAACTCGACGACGACGCCTGCGCCGAACTGCTGGATTTGATGAATGAACTGGAGCTTGCCGACGATCGCCTGGTGACCGTGCTGATCGGCCTCGCCCCCGACGCCGATTCGCCGTGGACCGACATCCGCGTCGGCGAGATCAAGCTGCTGCTTGCGCTGGCTCTGGGCGACGACGAAGCCATCCTCGAAGGCTGCACCTGGATCGCCCAGTACGGCCAGCGCAGCGAAGCGCGCCTCAAGGTCTACCGCTGCATCGCCGACCTCGTCCGGCTCGGCGACCCCGGCCCCTTCGAGCCCGCGCTGGCGCTGCTGTACGGCCGCGAGACGCTGGAACAGGCGTACGCCCTGTTCAACCAGGACGAGCGCTTCTTCGGACTGACCTCGCTGGGCAGCGACTTCGAGGGCAGCGCCATGCACCGGCGCCTGCTGGAGGCGTACCGCAAGGTGCGCGGCTAGATCACGCCCCGATGAAAATTCCGAAACGCCTCCAACCCCTGCTCGAAGACGGCCTTATCGACGGCGTCGTGCGCCAGCTCATGAGCGGCAAGGAAGCCATGGTCTTCGTCGTCCGCTGCGGCGACGACATCCGCTGCGCCAAGGTCTACAAGGAAGCCAACAAGCGCAGCTTTCGCCAGGCCGTCGACTACACCGAGAACCGCAAGACCAAGAACAGCCGCCAGGCACGCGCCATGGCCAAGGGCACGAAGTACGGCCGCGAGATGCAGGAAGCCGCCTGGCAGAGCGCCGAGGTCGACGCGCTGTACCGGCTGGCAGCCGCCGGCGTGCGCGTGCCCGTGCCGTACAACTTCCACGAGGGCGTGCTGCTGATGGAACTGGTCGCCGATGCCGACGGCAATGCCGCGCCCCGCCTCAACGACGTGTCGTTCACCGAAGCCGAAGCCCTCGCCCACCACCAGACGCTCATCCGCGAAGTCGTGCGCATGTTGTGCGCCGGCGTCATCCACGGCGACCTCTCCGAATTCAACATCCTCGTCGCCGCCGACGGCCCGGTCATCATCGACCTGCCCCAGGCGGTCGACGCCGCCGGCAACAACCACGCGCAGGCGATGCTGGCGCGCGACGTGAACAACCTGAAGACCTATTTCGGCCAGTTCGCGCCGGCGCTGCTGGCGACGCAATACGCCGAGGAAATCTGGGCGCTGTACGAACACGGCAAGCTGCATCCTGAGATCCCGCTCACGGGCGTGCACGAATGCGTGTTGCCTGCGGTGGACCTGGACAGCGTGATGCGCGAGATCAACGACACGCTCAAGGAAGAGGAAGCGCGCCTGTTGCGGCTGCAGGAACAGGGTTGATCGCCACCGGCGATGCATCGCGCACCGCCTCGCCGCCCGAATCAGATCCGGACGAAATACGGCAGCACACTGAGTGCCGCCCCGACCACAACCAGCCATGGCGTGCTGGAAACGAAATACGGATAGATCATCAGGCCCAGCCCGCAGAGCAGCGGCACCACCGCTTCTTGCTTCTTGCCATAGAGGAAGTAGCCGAGGCCGATCGAACTGAAGAGGAGCCCCCAGAGGAGCGACGTGGCATCCATTCCGGTCTCAATGATTGTTCATGCGTGGTACTGCCCCTGATGGCCAGAACCTGCCGTCATTCTCACAAGGCAAGCCATTTCGAGGTTCCTGCCATACCGAATTGCTCTTGCTGCGATGACGCCTCTGAAGGATCGGCTACAGCTCGCTGGCCGAACCGGTTCCAGGTACTCAAGTCAAGCAGCAACATGAGAACGATTTCCTTCACCTGCGAAGATCCGTGCGGGCTTACCGGCTTCGCTGCCTCACTGTCTCATACAGACACAGCGCCGCCGACACCGAGACGTTGAGACTTTCCACCGTGCCGCCGATGGGGATGCGCGCGACCTGGTCGCAGCTCTGCTTGACCAGGCGGCGGATGCCCGCGCCTTCGGCACCGAGCACCCAGGCGATGCCGGTTTTGGCGTCAATGCTGGAGAGCGGCTGCTCGCTGTCCATGTCGGCGGCGATGACCCAGATGTTGTGTTCCTTCAAATCCTCGATCGTGCGCGCAAGGTTGGTGACCATGAGGTAGGGCACGGTCTCGGCGGCGCCCGAGGCGACCTTTTCCACGGTGGCGTTGATGCCGACGGCGTTGTCCTTGGGCGCGATGACGGCATGGACGCCGAAGGCGTCCGCGGATCGGAGTATCGCGCCGAGGTTGTGCGGGTCGGTGACGCCGTCGAGGATGACGAGCAGCGGCGGTCCCTGGATGTTCTCCAGTACCTCGTCGAGCGAATGGGTAAGCGCGACCGGCTTGACGCGGGCCACCACGCCCTGGTGCTTGGCGGTCTTGCCGACCAGGCGCGTCAGGCGGTCGGCCTCGACCTGCGCGAGCTTGACGCCTGCATCCCTGGCCTGGTGCACGAGGTCGCGTGCGCGCGCGTCGCGCCGGGTCAGATCCAGATAGATCTCGAAGATGCCGGCGGGATCCTGGCGCAACCGGGCCAGCACGGGATGAAAGCCATAGATGAGCTTCTCGGCGGCGTGCCTGTCGGCCGGCTTGTCGCTCATTTCTTGCGCCCACCCGATCTGGCGGGTTTCTTCTTCGGCATGGCGAACTCTTCGGGCGAAGCGACCTGCTCGATGAGGCTGAAGTCGATCTTGCTGGTCTCGATGTCGGCGCGCATGACCTTGATGCGTACACGGTCGCCGAGGCGATATTTCTTGCCGGTGCGCTCGCCGAGCATCATGTGCTTGGCCTGGTCGTAGTGGAAGTAGTCCTGGCCGAGTTCGGAGACGTGGACCAGGCCTTCGATGAAGATGTCGTCGATGGCGACGAACATGCCGAAGCTGGTCACCGCGCTGACGGTGCCGCTGTACTCGTCGCCGATGCGGTCCTGCATGAAATAGGTCTTGAGCCAGGCATCGACGTCGCGGGTGGCGTCGTCGGCGCGGCGCTCGGTCATCGAGCAATGCAGGCCGATTTCCGCGAGGCCCTTGCTCGGCAGTTTCTCGCCCTTCAGCACCGCCTTGATGCCGCGGTGCACGAGCAGGTCGGGATAGCGGCGGATCGGCGAGGTGAAGTGGGTGTAGGCCTCGTAGGCCAGGCCGAAGTGGCCCTTGTTGTCCGGGCTGTACTGCGCCTGCTTGAGCGAACGCAGCATCACGGTCTGCAGCAGGCCGTGGTCGGGACGGTCCTTGATCTTTTCCAGCAGCGCGGCGTAATCCTTGGCGTGCGGCTTGTCGCCGCCGCCGAGGTCGAGGCCGAATTCGGCCAGGAAGCCGCGCAGCGCGGCAAGCTTCTCCGGCGTGGGGCCTTCGTGCACGCGATAGAGCGCTGGCTGCTTGTGTTCGTGCAGGAAATCCGACGCGCAGACGTTGGCCGCGAGCATGCATTCCTCGATGATGCGGTGGGCGTCGTTGCGGATCACCGGCACGATCTCGCGGATCTTGCCCTGCTCGTCGAACAGGATCTGCGTCTCGGTCGAGCCGAAATCGATGGCGCCGCGCTTGGCGCGCGCCTTCAGCAAGGTGCGGAAGAGCTTGTCGAGCGCCTGCAGGTGCGGCATCAGCGCGGACTGTTTCTTGTCCGGCTTGGCCGCGCCCGAGAGCCAGTCCCACACCTGGTTGTAGGTGAGGCGCGCGTGCGAAAAGATCACCGCGGGGTAGAAGCGGTAGTCCTTGATGCTGCCGGTGCTGCTGATCTGCATGTCGCACACCATGGACAGGCGGTCGACTTCGGGGTTGAGCGAGCACAGGCCGTTCGACAGCGCCTCGGGCAGCATGGGAATGACGCGGCGCGGGAAGTACACCGAGTTGCCGCGGCCGTAGCCTTCGGTATCGAGCGCGTCGCCGGGCTGCACGTAATGGCTGACGTCGGCGATGGCGACGACGAGACGGAAGCCGCTGCGGCCCTGCGGTTCGCAGTACACGGCGTCGTCGAAGTCGCGCGCGGTTTCGCCGTCGATCGTCACCAGCGGCAGGTGGCGGATGTCCTCGCGCCCGGCCATGTCCTTCTTCAGGACTTTCTTCGGCAGCGCGTCGGCCTGCTTTTCGACATCAGGCGGAAACACATAGGGCAGGTCGTGCTTGCGCAGCGCGATCTCGATTTCCATGCCGGGGCCGGTAAAGCTGCCGAGAATTTCGACGACCTTGCCCACCGCCTCGTTGTGCGCGCCGGGCTGGGTGAGGATTTCCACCGTGACGACCTGGCCGGAGTGCGCGCCCCCCGCATGTTCCGCAGGCACCAGGATGTCCTGGTTGATGCGGCGGTTTTCCGCGATCAGGAAGCCGACGCCGCCTTCGAGGTAATAGCGGCCGACGACGGTCTTGTTGACGTGCTCCAGCACCTCGACGATCTTGCCTTCGCGTCGGCCGCGCTTGTCGAAGCCGGCGACGCGCACCAGCACCTTGTCGCCGTGCAGCACGCGGTGCATTTCCTTGGGCGACAGGTAAAGATCGTCGCCGCCCTCTTCCGGTGCGACGAAACCGAAGCCGTCCGGGTGGCCCTCGACGCGGCCCTTGATGAGGTCGAGCTTCTCCGGCAGGCAGAGCTGGCGCTTGCGGTTGAGCATGAGTTGCCCGTCGCGCTGCATCGCCCCGAGGCGGCGCTGGAACAGGTCGAACTCCGCCTCGGTGATGTGCAGCTGTGCGGCGAAGGCATCGACGTCGACCGGACAGCCGGCTTCGGTCAGGAGCTGCAGGATGTATTCGCGGCTCGGCAGCGGCGCCTCGTAGCGCTCGACTTCACGCGCGTAGAACGGATCGGCCAGCCGGATGGCGGGAATGGCGTGCTTGCTGCCGCGGCCACGGGATTTTGTTGAAGACATCTTCTTCGTTGACAATTTATTGGGGGCTCTCTAAAATGCGCGCCTTCATTGCCCAGATGGCGGAATTGGTAGACGCACTAGGTTCAGGTCCTAGCGGTGGCAACACTGTGGAGGTTCGAGTCCTCTTCTGGGCACCAGACGCAAGCAAAAAGCCGACTTCACGTCGGCTTTTTGTTTTTGTGATGACTCGCGACATCACGCTTCGTAGGGATGGCGACGCACGATGGTCTCCACCCGGTCCGGGCCGGTCGATACCACGTCGATCGGCACTTCGCACAATTCTTCCATGCGCTTGAGGTAGGTCTGCGCTTTCTGCGGCAGCTTGTCGAATTCCTGCACGCCGACGGTGGTGTCGCTCCAGCCCGGCAGATCTTCGTAG
>WBZX01002563.1_pt1 | contig 12251 bp, 9 predicted proteins | sample 5204211 | NCBI WGS metagenome assembly WBZX01 (sample SAMN12344362, study PRJNA552823) | activated sludge metagenome | biome: Activated sludge suspended growth; feature: Nitrification reactor; material: Wastewater; isolation source: activated sludge from nitrification reactor of wastewater treatment...
AACGACCCGGTGCCGCCCCCACCCGCTTCGGCAGTCGAAGCGGTGCGGGCACCGGCAGCGCCGATGCCGTCTGCTGCCGTGGTGGTGGCGGCGCCGGCCGCACCATTGCCGCCGCCGCCCTCGGCAAAGCGGGCCTCCGAGAAGCGCGCCGAACCGGCGAAGGCGGCTCCCCTGCACGACGCCGCGCCGGTGGCCCGCGAGGTGGCCCCAGCACCGGCCCCAGCACCGGCGCCAGCACCGGCGCCAGCGCCTGCGACTGCGACTGCGCCTGCGACTGCGACTGCGCCCGCAGCGGCCCCCGCCCCCGCTCTGGCCTTCGCGCCACCGCGCGTCAGGGCGACCGCCGAAGCCTCGTCCGGCGCCGAAGCCGCCAACGCCGCGCAAGCCCGGGCCAACGTGGTGGCCGAGCTGCGCCGGACCGCAGAGCAGGCAGCGCCCGTGGCGCAGTCGCTGTCCGCGCTGCGGATCGACCCGCTGGCGCGGCTGGACGCGCGGCTGGACGCGGCCGGCGAAACCGCGATCTGGCGGCATGACGGACGGTCGGTGACGCACGGCGCTTCGACACGGGCCTGGTGGGCCGGCGTGCTTGACGCCGCGCGCGGCCGGTGGACGCGCCAGGCGCAGGCACCGGACGCGCCGCCCTGGCTGGAACTGGTCCTGCCCGACGCCCGCGACGGTACGGCAGCGGCGACCTGGTGGCTCGTGTCCGGCGATGCGCCGGCGCTGGTGCTGCGCACCGACGGCGTCGTCTGGAGGGCTCCTCTGCCGCCGTCCCTGCCAGCGTCATGGCAGCAGACGGTGTCGGCCTGGTAGGGGGTGATGGCGCCCGTGCGGCGCGCTGTCGATAATGGTCGGTTCGCCCCAGCCTGCCGCCAATGCCCGCCGACCCTTCCCGAGACCGACCGACGTTCCACGACCGGGGCATGCTGCGCGTGCGCGGCGCGCGCACGCACAACCTGAAGAATGTCGATGTCGACCTGCCCAAGCACGCGCTGGTGGTGATCACGGGGCTGTCGGGGTCGGGCAAGTCGAGCCTGGCGTTCGACACGCTGTATGCCGAGGGCCAGCGTCGCTACGTGGAAAGCCTGTCGGCCTATGCGCGGCAGTTCCTGCAGCTGATGGACAAGCCCGACGTGGACGTGATCGAGGGCCTGTCGCCGGCCATCGCCATCGAGCAGAAGGCCACCAGCCACAACCCGCGCTCCACCGTGGGCACCATCACCGAGATCCACGACTACCTGCGCCTGCTCTATGCGCGCGCCGGCACGCCCTATTGCCCCGACCACGACCTGCCGCTGGCCGCGCAGAGCGTCAGCCAGATGGTCGACGCGGTGCTGGCGCTGCCCGAGGACACCCGCCTGGCGGTGCTGGCGCCGGCGGTGCGCGACCGCAAGGGCGAGTTCGCCGAACTGTTCGCCGACATGCAGGCGCAGGGCTACGTGCGCTTTCGCGTGGACGGCCAGGTGGTCGAGGCCGACGCGCTGCCCAAGCTGAAAAAGACCGAGAAGCACGACATCGACGTGGTGATCGACCGCGTGCGCACGCGTGCCGACCTGCAGCAGCGCCTGGCCGAGAGCTTCGAGGCCGCGCTGCGCGTGGCCGACGGCCGCGCCATCGCGCTGGAACTCGACACCGGGCGCGAGCACCAGTTCTCCAGCCGCTTCGGCTGCCCGGTGTGCAGCTACTCGCTGCCCGAACTGGAGCCACGGCTGTTCTCGTTCAACTCGCCGATGGGCGCCTGCCCTTCCTGCGACGGCCTGGGCCATGTCACGGTGTTCGATGCCGAGCGCGTGGTGGCCTTCCCGTCGATCAGCCTGGCCGGCGGCGCGATCAAGGGCTGGGACAAGCGCAACGCCTACACCTTCGGCCTGCTCGAAAGCGTGGCGCGGCACTACGCCTTCGACCTCGACACGCCGTTCGAGCAGCTGTCGTCCGAGCACCAGCAGGTGCTGCTGCACGGCAGCGGCAGCACCGAGCTGCCCTTCGTCTACACGGCCGAGGGCGCCGGCGGCAAGCGGCGCAGCGTCAAGCGCTGGCACCCGTTCGAGGGCATCCTGCCCAGCTTCGAACGGCGCTGGCGCGAGACCGACTCGGCCGCCGTGCGCGAGGATCTGGCGCGCTTCCAGTCCGTCAAGCCCTGTCCGGCCTGCGACGGCACGCGCCTGCGCCGCGAGGCGCGCCATGTGTTCCTGCAGGGCCCCGACCCGGCGCTGCGCGGCCTGGCCATCTACCAGGCCGAGCGGCTGACGCTGTCGCAGTGCCAGGCCCACTTCGACGCGCTGCACCTGGTGGGCAACAAGGCCGACATCGCCGAGAAGGTGATGCGCGAGATCCGCTCGCGGCTGAACTTCCTCAACGACGTGGGCCTGACCTACCTCAGCCTGGACCGCAGCGCCGACACGCTGTCGGGCGGCGAGTCGCAGCGCATCCGGCTGGCCTCGCAGATCGGCTCCGGCCTCACCGGCGTGATGTACGTGCTCGACGAGCCCAGCATCGGCCTGCACCAGCGCGACAACGAGCGCCTGATCGGCACGCTGCGCCACCTGCGCGACCTGGGCAACAGCGTGCTGGTGGTCGAGCACGACGAGGACATGATCCGCGCCGCCGACCACGTGGTGGACCTCGGCCCCGGCGCGGGCGTGCATGGCGGCCGCATCATGGCCCAGGGCACGCCGGCGCAGGTGGCGGCCGACCCCGCATCGCTCACCGGCCGCTACCTCGGCGGCGCACTGCGCATCGCCGTGCCGCGCGTGCGCACCACGCTGGCCGCCAGCACCGACCCGCAGCGGCTGCGCATCGTCCATGCGCGCGGCAACAACCTGCGCGACGTCACGGTGGAGATCCCGGTGGGGCTGTTCACCTGCGTCACCGGCGTGTCCGGCTCGGGCAAGAGCACGCTGGTCAACGACACGCTGTATGCCGCCGTGGCGCGCAAGCTCTACCAGAGCCATGCCGAGCCGGCCGCCCACGAGGCGATCGAGGGCCTGGACGCGTTCGACAAGGTGATCAACGTCGACCAGAGCCCGATCGGCCGCACGCCGCGCAGCAACCCGGCCACCTACACCGGCCTGTTCACGCCGATCCGCGAGCTGTTCGCCGAGGTGCCGGCCGCGCGCGAGCGCGGCTACGGGCCGGGGCGCTTCAGCTTCAACGTGGCCGGCGGGCGCTGCGAGACCTGCCAGGGCGACGGGGTCATCAAGGTGGAGATGCACTTCCTGCCCGACGTGTACGTGCCCTGCGACGTGTGCCACGGCACGCGCTACAACCGCGAGACGCTGGAGATCCTCTACAAGGGCAAGCACATCACCGACGTGCTGAACCTGACGGTCGAAGACGCGCACGCCTTCTTCGCCCCGGTGCCGTCGATCGCGCGCAAGCTGCAGACCCTGCTCGACGTGGGCCTGGGCTATGTGCGGCTCGGCCAGAGCGCCACCACCTTGTCCGGCGGCGAGGCGCAGCGCGTGAAACTGGCGCTGGAGCTGTCCAAGCGCGACACCGGTCGCACGCTCTACATCCTGGACGAGCCCACCACCGGCCTGCACTTCGCCGACATCGAGCTGCTGCTCAGGGTGCTGCACCAGCTGCGCGACGCGGGCAACACCATCGTCGTCATCGAGCACAACCTGGACGTCATCAAGACCGCCGACTGGGTCATCGACATGGGCCCGGAAGGCGGCGGCGGTGGCGGCCAGGTGGTGGCCGCCGGCACGCCCGAGGACGTGGCGGCGCACCCCGACAGCCACACCGGGCGCTTCCTGGCCCCCTTGCTGGCCCGCGCCTGACACCGCGCGCCGCGGCCTTGGCCCACGCGCGGCCTGGGGTGGCATGGCGCCGGCGGCACGCGGCGCGATGACTTCGGCTACCGTTGCCCCCCGGGCCCGACAGAGGCCGAAGCAGCCGACCGCCGCCAACGAGGAGACCCCATGACCGCCACCGTCCAGTACTACTTCGCCCCCAACTCGCCCTGGACCTACCTCGGCCACCTGCGCTTCTGGGACATCGCGCGCAAGCATGGCGCCCGCATCGACGTGCTCCCGGTGGACCTGGGCGGCAAGGTGTTCCCGATCTCCGGCGGCCTGCCGCTGGGCAAGCGGGCGCCGCAGCGGCAGGCCTATCGGCTGGTGGAGCTCAAGCGCTTTTCCGAGCACCTGCATGCGCCGCTGAACCTGCAGCCGAAGTACTTCCCGGTGGCGGCCGACGACGCCGCCCGACTGATCATCGCGGTCGAGCTGCACGAGGGCACCGACGCGGCGATGCACATCACCGACGCCGTGCTGCGTGCCGTGTGGGTGGAAGAGCGCAACATCGCCGACGAAGCCGTGCTGGCGTCGCTGCTCAAGGAGCGCGAGCTGCCCGCGCGGCGGCTGGAGGACGCGCATTCGCAAGCGGTGTCGGTGCGCTACGAGGCCAACACGGCGCGGGCGATCGAGGCCGGCGTCTTCGGCGCGCCGAGCTACGTGGTCGACGGCGAGATCTTCTGGGGACAGGACCGGCTCGACTTCCTCAACCGGCGCCTGGCGCGGGGTTGAGCGCGATGCATCGGCGCAGCTTCCTCGCCGGCGCGGCAGTGCTCGGGCTGGGCACCGCCGCGCGCGCGGCCACGCCCTACGCCGGGCCGCTGTTCGACGCCCACCTGCACTACAACGACGAAGCCCAGCAGCCGCATCCGCTGGCCGACGTGCTGGGGCGCATGCAGCGCAGCGGCGTGCGCGCCATCGTGGCCAACAGCCGGCCAAACGCCGGCACGCTCACCCTGGCCACCGCGCGCGAGGACACGCGCGCCGCGGGCGTCACCGTGGTGCCCTTCGTGCGGCTCTACCGCAACCGGGCCGACTACACCGGCTGGTTCGCCGACGACACGATCTACAGGATGGTGCTGGACGAACTGGCCCGAGGCACGCCGGCCGGCCCGCAGCGCGGCATCGGCGAGTTCCACCTCTACGACAGCGCCAACGCGGACGGCCCGGTGGCCGTGCGGCTGATGAAGCTGGCGCGCGAGCGTGGCCTGGCGGTGCTGGCGCACTGCGACGACGTGGCGGTGGACAAGCTGATGGGCCACGCGCCGGGCGCGCGCCTGGTCTGGGCCCACACCGGCATCGGCGGCGTGCCGCTGCCGCGCGTGCGCGAGCTGCTGCGCCGCCACCCGTCGCTGATGGGCGAGCTGTCCTACCGGCCCGGCCTCACCGCCGAGGGCGGCACCCTGGCGCCGGACTGGCGCGACGCGATGCTGGCGCAGCCCGAGCGCTTCCTCGTGGGCTCGGACACCTGGATCAACCAGCGCTGGGAGTACTACGAGGGTCTGATGACCGAAGCGAGGCGCTGGCTGGGCGATCTGCCCGCGCCAGTGGCGCGCCGCATCGGCTGGGGCAATGGCGCGGCGCTCTTCGGCCTGCCGGATCCCGCCTGACCGCGCGCCCTTGGGTAGAGCCGGCACGAAGCCGGTGTGCGCATGAAAGAAGCCGGCACGAAGCCGGCACACCCATGAAAAAAGCCGGCACGAGGCCGGCTTTCCGGATCGAAATCCCGCGCCTTACTTCAGGTGCGAGTTGATCATCTTGGTCATCTCGAACATCGACGCCTGGGCCTTCTTGAAGATTTCCTTCAGCTTGGCGTCGGCGTTGATCATCCGGCGGTTGACCGCGTCCTGCAGCTTGTTCTTCTTGATGTAGTCCCAGACCTTCTTCGTCACCTCGGTGCGCGGCAGCGGCTTGTCGCCGACGATCGCGGCCAGCGCTGCAGAAGGCGTCATCGCCTTCATGAACGCGGCGTTCGGGGTGCGCTTCTTGGCCGGAGCGGCCTTCTTCGCCGGGGCCTTCTTGGCCGGGGCGGCCTTCTTTGCCGGCGCCTTCTTGGCCGGAGCGGCCTTCTTCGCCGGGGCCTTCTTCGCGGCCGTGTTCTTCACCGGCGGACGGGTCCCGGTCTTCTTGGCCGGGGCCTTCTTCGCGGCCGGCTTCTTGGCCGCCTTCTTCGCAGTTGCCATTTCGATTCACTCCATCAAAGTGTTGTTGATGTGCCGGAGGCGGGAGGAGATCGCATGGATCTCCTTTCTCATCAACCACCGTGCGGCGCGAATAGTACTGCGGCTATAGAGGGAAATAAAGCGGTTTTCCCTCTGAAAAAGTGGTTTGCGCCCTCTGCGCACGCGGTTTTGTCGCTTGGCGGCGTCATTGCGCGGTGCCTCGGGGGCTCTCGGGCGCCCGGTGAGTGCCCGTGCGAGCGACCCTGCGAGCGATCGTGCGAGAGGCTGCGCAGGCCACACGCCGCACGCTATGCTTTGCCGATGATCAAGCTCATCGTCCGCTGGATGCTGCTGGCCGCAGCCTTGCTGCTGGTGGCCTACCTCTATCCCGGCGTCAGCGTGGCCAGCTTCGGCGCAGCATTGGGAGCGGCCTTCGTGCTGGGCCTTCTCAACACCATCGTGCGGCCGCTGCTCGTGCTGCTGACCCTGCCCGTCACGCTGCTCACGCTCGGCCTGTTCCTGTTCGTGATCAATGCGCTGATGTTCTGGGCGGCGGCCGGCGTGCTGAACGGGTTCAACGTGACCGGCTTCGGTGCCGCGCTGATCGGCTCGCTGATCTACAGCCTGTGCGGCATGGTGATCGACGTGGCCGTCGAGCGGCTGTTCGCGCGCGACTGAGCCGCCGCCCCGCCAGCCCGCAGGGCGCGCCGCAGGCCGCAACGCGGGTGCGCCCCGCTCAGGGTGCGCGGGTGTCGTCGCCGGCGTCGCCGCCCGGATTGCCCGATCCGCCGCGGGCTCCGCGCGCCTCGGCAATCTGCGCCCGCCGCCGCGCCGTCAAGTCGCGAAGGCGCGAGTCGATGATGGACGACTCGATGAAGTCCGCCGCCACGGCACCCGATCGTGCCTGGCGCTGGGCAGCACGCAACCGGTCGATCGCGCCGACGAGGTCGCCGTCGGCGGCCTGCGCTTCGGCCTGCGCCCGCAGCGAGCGCAGCGCCAGGCCCTGCGCCTGTGCAGCCTGCGCCAGCGCCGACCACGCGACCGCGTCGCCCTTGTGCTCTGCGACCCAGGTCTGAAGCGCCTCGACGCTGGCGCGCAGCGCCTGCGTGGCGCCGCGGCCGTCGCGCCCGGCCGCCAGCGCCGCCTGGGCGCGGGCCAGCAGCAACGGGCGCGCGGCGCCCGGGCCCATGCCGGACTGGGCGTCGAACCACGCCAGCGCGCGATCCGGCTGGCCGGTGGCCACCCAGACCTGCGCCTGCAGCAGCCCCAGCACGAGTCCGGCGCGACTGGCCGCAGGTGCCGACGTGGCCGCCAGCGATCGCGCGGCGTCCAGCGCCGACTGGGCCTGTGACGGCTCGCGCAGTTCCAGCGAAGCCAGTGCGCTGCCATACAGCGCGGCCACCCGCTCGGGGACGGCCGCGCCGGCGGCGTCTTGCGACTGGATCCGGCGCAGCGACTGCACCGACGGATCCATCAGCACGCGCGAGCGGGCCTGCATCAGAAGGTGGTCGAGTGGCGGGCGGGGCGCCGGGCCGTCGCCGCCGGGCACGGCATGGACGCGCGCCTTGGCCTCGCCGATGCGGTCGATGGTGAGCGGATGCGAGCGCAAATACGGGAAGGCGCCGTTGTCGGTGAGACGGTTGGCGGCGTCGAGCCGCTCGAACATCGAGGCCATGCCCTGCGGCGCGAAGCCGGCGTCCTGGTGCACGACCCAGCCGATGCGATCGGCCTCGCGCTCCATGTCGCGCGAGAAGTTGAGCTGGCCCTGGATCATCGCGGCCTGGCCGCCGACGATGGCGGCCTGCGCGACGTCGGGGCTGCTGGAGCGGGCGGCCGCCAGCACGCCCAGCAGCATGGCGGCCACGCCCACCAGGGACTGCCGGCTCGAGCTGGCCAGGCCGCGCGCGATGTGGCGCTGCGTCACGTGCGACAGCTCGTGCGCCAGCACCGACGCCAGTTCGTCGGGCGTGCCCGTCATCGCGACCAGGCCCAGGTGCACGCCGACGAAGCCGCCGGGCAGAGCGAACGCATTGACCGAACGGTCGCGCACGAGGAAGGCCTCGAACGCGAAGGCCTCGTCGAGGTCCGGGCCGATGTTGCCGCGCCCGCGTGCCGCGGCCACCAGGGGCGCCCACAGCGCCTGCACGTACCCGAGCAGCAGCGGGTCGTCGAGGTAGGCGGGGTCGCGCCGGATCTCGGCCATGATTTGCTCGCCCAGGCGACGCTCGGTGCCCACGGAGAAGTCCTCCGACGACGCGTCGCCGAGCGAGGGCAGGCGCACGGCAGGCGCCGTCTGCGCCACCAGCGGCGGCGTCGGCATGGCGCAGGCCAGCGCAGCAGCCAGCAGCAGTCGGGGGCGGAACTTGTTCATGAGGTGGCGTGGCTATCATGCACCCGCCGGATTGCTGCAACGTAAACGCGAATGTCTTCGCCGACAGGGCCCTCGGGCACCACCTCCCCGCTCACCCACTTCGACGCCCAGGGCCAGGCCCACATGGTCGACGTGGCTGCCAAGCCCGCCACGCACCGCGTGGCGGTGGCCGGCGGCCGCATCCGCATGCAGTCCGCCACGCTTGACCTGATCGCTGCGGGCACGGCCAGGAAGGGCGACGTGATCGGCATCGCGCGCGTTGCGGCCATCCAGGGCGCCAAGCGCACGCCGGACCTGATCCCGCTGTGCCACCCGATCGCGCTGACCCGCGTGGCTGCCGAATTCGAACTCGATGCCGCGCTGCCCGGGGTGCACTGCCGCGTCACCGCCGAATCCGTCGGCGCCACGGGCGTGGAGATGGAAGCGCTGACCGCGGTGCAGGTCGGCCTGCTCACCATCTACGACATGTGCAAGGCCGCCGACCGCGGCATGGTGATCGAGGACGTGCGCCTGCTGGAAAAGCGCGGCGGCAAGTCGGGCGAGTGGCGCGCGCCCTGACTGCGCGGACGAGACGGCCTGCGGGCCGCGTCGGGGGCGGCACCCCGATGCGCTGCTCGACGCTCAGCGCGTGAAGTCGCTCCAGCGCCAGGCCCGCGACGGCGGCTGGCACTGGAAGGGCTTGTCGATCACGGCAGGATCGTCGCAGGGCGCGAAGAACGCGCCCGCGTTGGCGTTGCGGAATTCGCGCAGCCGCGCCGCGACATGGCGAGCGCGGTCGATGTCGCCGGCCCGGGCCAGCGCCTCGGCCCAGGCCATCATCAGCCTCGAGTCCAGCAGGTAGTGGGGCGCGCGCCCGAACTCGGCCGGCGTCGCGTCGGACGTGGTCACCAGCGCGTAGTCGGCATGGTGAGCGAAGAACCAGCTGCCGCGGCCCTGCTCGATGCGCGCGGTCAGCGGCAGGGCGCTGTCGCCGGGCGAGAAGATCACCACGGCCTTGCGATAGTCGGCAGTCATGGCCAGCGCCCCCGCCAGCACGGCCAGCCCGGCGGCGCTGGCCCAGCGGCCGTCGAACGCAGGCCCGGAACGCGCCATGCCGGCGTCCGGCCCGGCGCCCATGCACAGGCCCCACGCCAGCGCCGTGGGCAGCAGGAAGTACGCATACCAGAGCGGGTACTCGAGCTGGCTGTGCAACGCCATCAGCAGCACCATGACGAACGACGTGCGCAGCGCCGCGCCCTGCGTCCCGGGCGCACGCCAGCTGCGCTCGAACGCCTGCCACAGCGCCCAGCCGAGCAGGCCCAGCACCAGCAGCGTGGCCGGCAGGCCCAGCTCCGCGGCGAGTTGCAGCGGCAGGTTGTGGGTGTGGTCGAAGAACGCAGGATGGCGTGCAGCCGACGGGGTCAGCGTCCAGGCGAAGTTGAATTCGCCGAAGCCCACGCCGAGCCACGGATGCTGCGAGATCAGCGCCAGCGTGTCGCGCCAGATCGAGAAGCGTCCGCCCGAGGCGTCGCGCTCGCCCACGCGCGCCGCCGCGCCGAGCGCCGCCGGGCCGGACTGCGCCGCTGCCAGCCACTCCAGCAGGATCCATCCCGCGGCGCACAGCAGCGGCGTGGCCAGCAAGAGCGCCCGCGCCGCGCCGGACAGCCTCCGGTCCAGCAGGCCCCAGGCTGCCAGCACCACCACGCCGAGCAGGCCTGTGCGCGAGCCCGACAGCATCACGCCGAACAGCAGCAGGGCCGCCGCCAGCCAGGCCGCCACGGAGGCGGCGCGCGCGCGCGACGAGCCGCGGCAGGCCTCGTGCAGGGGCACCAGGGCGGCCACCGACCACAGCAGCAATGTGGCCAGATGATTGGGCTGGCGCAGATTGCCCACGGCGCGGCCGGCAATGCCCGAACGCGCGATCCACTGGCCGTCGGCCCACTGGGGCGCGAAGACCTGCACCAGGGCCACCAGCGCACTGGCCAGGCCGGCCACCACCCAGGCCGCATGGAAGGCCGTCAGCAGCGGCAGCGGCGCACGCAGGCTGGCGCCTCCCGCCGCCAGGACCATGGTGGCCGCCAGAAGGCCGAGCGCGGAGCCGCCCAGCGCCCAGGGCAGCGATCCCAGCGTCGACGACAGAAAGGCCGCCGCGGCCACCAGCGCCAGGGCCGCCAGCAGGACGCCGGCGCGCGAGATCGCCGCGCGCGCCGGTCCCGCGCCCGCCGCGGCCGCGACCAGCACGCCGCCCCAGCCCGCGATCGCCGCCGCCTGGTTCAGCGCCGTCGGTGAGGGCGGCTCGTTGAAGGCCAGCAGGGCCGGCACGCACACGGCGGCCAGCAGCAGCGGAGCGAGTGCGGCCATCGGGCGTCAGAAGCCGTCGACGGGCACGTAGCCGAGGACCTCGCCACTGAGTCGGTCCACCAGCGCGGACCAGTCGGACTGACGCGCCAGCAGCGGCAGGTAGCCGACTTGGTCGGCCGGCCGGCCGGTGGCGGCGATCGCCGCCTGCACTTCGGCCGCGCGGGCCGGCTGGCGCTTGAGCAGCGGGCCGAAGGGCTTGGCGGCGCGCGCCAGCGCCGGACCGGTCTGCTCGGGCGGCAGCCAGAACTTGGGCCGCATGCCCACGTCCTCGCCGGCCAGGCCGTGGTCGATGGCGTCGAGCTTCTCGCTTGCGTCCGGGGTGCGCGTGGCCAGCAGGCGCGGGCCCCACCACGACAGCTGCGCCAGGGCCGGCGGCGCGGCGGAGAAGTCCGCCGCGGCCAGGTCGATCGCCCGCACCACGCGCAGGCGGTCGACTTCCAGGGCCACCACGGCGGGCCGCGCCTGGGCCACCGTGTGCAGGCCGTAGGCCAGGGCCGCGAGCTGCAGCGCGGCCACCACGGCCATGTCGCGCACGAGCTCCGCCCTGGGCTTGCGGCGGTCGAAAACCGCCAGCGTGATCAGCGGGCCGATGGCCACGTCCACCGCCACCACGAGCAGGAACAGGTCGCGGCCGCCCGAGATCTGGCGGTAAGGCATGGGGTACCACACGGCGAACACCAGCAGAGCCGCCAGTGCAGCCACCGCCGCGCTGAGCAGCAGGTGGATCACCGCGGCGCGAAGGCGCTGGCCGATCTGCAGGGACTGGAGCGCGCTGCTCATGAAGACGTCGTCATGGCGGGAATGCACGAAGGACGCGGCTTGCGATTCGGGCCGGCGACCCCCCCGTGCGAAGATTCAAGGATGAGTATTCTGAAGGCACTCGTCAGGCAGATTGCGTCCAAGGCGACGGGGCGGCGTGTCAGCACCCCGACCCAGGTGCGAGAGCTGATCGACCGGCGCGAGTTCGACGCCGCCGCCGGCGCGATCGACGACCTGCCGCCCGACCTGCCGCGGCGCGACATCGAGGTCATGTCCCTGCAGGCCGAACTGGCCTTCCGCCAGTTCCGCGACGAGGACGCCGACCGGCTGTTCCGCAGCGTGCTGCGGCTCGATCCGGGCGCCGCCAGCGCGCACTACGGCCTGTCGCTCATGATGCATGCCAAGGGCGACATGGAGGCGGCGCTGCGCCACGCGCAGTTCGCCATCAACCGGACCAACATGGAACCGCGCTTCTGCGCGCAGCTCGGCCTGTGCCATGTCGTGCTCGGCAATTTCGGGCCTGCGGCCGTGGTGCTGGGCCGCGCGACGCGACTCAACGCCGCCGACAAGTCGTCGTGGAACAACCTGGGTATCGCGCGCCGCGCCGGCGGCAACCTCGACGGCGCGCGCAAGGCGTTCCGGCGCGCACTGGACATCGACCCCGGTTTCGCGGCCGCCCAGGCCAACCTGGAGGCCCTGGAGGACGACCTGCGCCGCTACACGCCGGTGGCGATCGGGGGGCCCGCCAAGGCGGCCGAGCCCGTAGCGCCGGATCCGCTGCTGGCCCCGGTGCGCGCGCTGGCCGACGACGACCGGCTGGAC
>WBZX01002564.1_pt1 | contig 12251 bp, 7 predicted proteins | sample 5204211 | NCBI WGS metagenome assembly WBZX01 (sample SAMN12344362, study PRJNA552823) | activated sludge metagenome | biome: Activated sludge suspended growth; feature: Nitrification reactor; material: Wastewater; isolation source: activated sludge from nitrification reactor of wastewater treatment...
GAGGCGACGCTCTCGCCGCTCGTGTCGAGCCTGTGGCTCGCGGCCACCGTCTCGGTCACGACCTCGGTGGTCGGCACGACGCTCGCCTGGCTGCTCCAACGGTGCGACCTGCCGGGGCGGAGCGTGCTGCGGGTCCTCGCGCCGCTCCCGCTGGTGTTCCCGTCGTTCGTGGGCGCCGCCGCGCTGCTCTCCACCTTCGGTCCCGGGGGGATGCTCGACGACCTCATCGGCATCTCGTGGGCCGGTCGCATCGAGGGGTACCCGGCTGCGCTGTTCGCGCTGACGCTGTTCACCTACCCGCTCGTCTACCTGCCGGTGTCCGCCCGACTGCGCTCGCTGTCGCCGTCTCTCGAGGAGAGCGCCCGCCTGCTCGGCCAGCGGCCGGGCGAGGTGTTCCGCACCATCGTCCTGCCGCAGACGATCCCGGCCATCCGCGCCGGCGCGCTGCTCGTGTTCCTCTACACGCTGTCCGACTTCGGCGTCGTCCAGCAGGTCCGCTACGACACGCTCACCCGGGCGATCTACGAGACCCGCACGTTCGACAGCTCCCGCAGCTTCGCCCTGGCGCTCGTGCTCGGCGTCGTCGCCATGGTCGTCGTCGTCGCCGAGCGGGCGGCCACCCGGCGGGTCCCTGCGCCCGACCCCCAGCGCGTCCGGGTCGCCGTCCGCTGGTCGCTCGGGCGGTGGCGGTGGCCCGCGGCCGCCGGTGTCGTCGCGTTCATGGGCGCGGCCCTCGGTGGGCCGGTCGCGTCGCTCGTGTGGTGGAGCTGGAAGGGCACCTCGCAGGCGGCCGATCCGTGGTCCGAGCTCACCACGCAGCTGGCCGACCTCCAGCAGCCGACGGTCAACACCGCCGCGGTGGGGATCCTCGGCGCCGCCATCGCCGTCGCCGTGGTCCTCCCGGTCGCGTGGCTCACCACCCGCTACCGCGGCCGCATCGGGTCGGTCGCGAACGCCCTCGTCGTCGGCGGCTACGCGCTGCCGGGCATCGCCATCGCCCTGGCCCTCGTGTTCTGGTCGCTCGGCGTGTCGGGGGCGACGTGGCTCTACCAGTCGTTCCCGGTGCTCATCGCGGGGTACGTCCTCCACTTCGGCGCGCAGTCGATGCGGGCCTCGCAGGTGGCGGTCGCCGCCGTGCCCCGCCGGGTCGGGGAGGCGGCCGCCATGCTCGGCGCACGCCGGACGCGGCGGTTCCTCACCGTCGAGCTGCGGGTGATGGTGCCGGGTCTGCTCGCCGGCGCCGGGCTGGTGCTCCTCTCCATCATGAAGGAGCTGCCGGTCACGTTGCTGCTCCACCCGACGGGGTTCGAGACGCTCGCGACCCGCATCTGGCCGGCCGTCGAGGGCTACTACCTCGCCCGCGCGGGCATCGCCTCGCTCGTGCTGGTGAGCCTGTCGGGGGTGCTGACGTGGCTGCTCGTCCTGCGGCGCTCCGACGCGCTCCGGTGAGGCCGGGGTGTCGGGTGTGCTCGCCGAGTCGGATGATCCGATGACGGGGTCGCGCCGCCCGTCGGTGGTGCTGCTCCTGGTGGGGGTCGGCGTGGCGATGTGGGCCGGGTGGGCGGCGCCGGCCCGGGCCACCCACGGTGCCCGCACCACGGCGGACGAGCCGCAGTACCTGCTCTCGGCGCTGAGCCTGGCCGAGGACGGCGACCTCACGATCTCCGACGAGCTGGTGGCGGAGCGGTGGCGGGACTTCCACGCCGCCGAGCTCCCGGTGCAGACCCAGCCGCTCGCCGACGGCCGCGTGGTGAGCCCCCACGACCCGTTGCTCCCCGCGCTCCTCGCCCCCGGGATGGCCGCCGGGGGTTGGCTGGGCGCCAAGCTCTCGCTGGCCGCGCTCGCCGGGGTGCTCGCGTCGCTGCTCACGTGGACGGCGTGGCGCCGCTTCGCCGTGCCGCTCCCCACGGCCGCCGTCGTGGTGGTCGCCTGCGCCGTGAGTGCGCCGCTCGTCAGCTACGGCACCCAGGTCTACCCCGAGCTGCCGGGCGCGCTCGCGGTCGCCGTCGCGGTGGCGGCGGTCACGGGCGACCTGCGGCGGACCCGCGAGCTCGTCGCGTTCGTGCTCGCCGTGGTCGCGCTGCCGTGGCTCTCGGTGAAGTACGCGCCGGTGGCGGTGGCGCTCGCCGCACCGGGGCTGTGGCGCATCGCCACGGTGCGGGGGCGGTCGGTGGCGCTCGCGGCGGTCGGCGCCCTCGCGGTGGCCGGTGCGGTGTTCGCGGCCGTGCACCTCGCGCTGTACGACGGGCTGACGCCGTACGCGGCCGGCGACCACTTCAGCGGCGGCGAGCTCGACGTCATGGGCACCGATCCGGACCGGCTGGGCCGGTCCGTGCGCCTGCTCGGGTTGCTCGTCGACCGCGACTTCGGTCTCGTCGCCTGGGCACCCGTGTGGCTGCTCGTGGTGCCGGCCCTCGCCGCCCTGATCCGTCGCCGGCCGCCCGGCTGGGAGCTCCTCGTGCTCCCGCTCGCCGCCGGCTGGGCGACCGCCACGTGGGTCGCGCTCACCATGCACGGCTGGTGGTGGCCCGGCCGGCAGGTGGTCGTCGTGCTGCCCGGTGCCGTGCTCGCGCTCGCCTGGTGGGCGGGCCGGGTGCCGGTGGTCCGCACCCTGGCGGCGGCCGCCGGCGTGGTGGGTGCGCTGACGTGGGGGTGGCTCGTCGTCGAGGTCCTGCGCGGCGACCGCACGCTCGTGGTCGACTTCGCGGGCACCGCGAGCCCGTGGTTCCGGGTCGTGCACCCGCTGCTGCCCGATGGCCGCGACGTCGTCGCGACGCGGGCGCTGTTCGTCGCCTGGGGTCTGGTCGTCGCCGTGCTCGGGGTGTGGGGCTGGCGCAGCGTGGCCCCTGCGGGCTGGGCGCCGGCGGGTGGGTCAGGCGCTGGCGACGAGGATGCGGGCGCTGGCGAACGAGCCGACGCCGATGTGGCGCCCGTCGATCTCGACGGTGATCGTGCCGTCGGGTGACGCCGCGGTGACCGTGCCCGACATGCCGGGCCGGATCGCCGCCTGCTCGAGGAACTCGAGCAGACCCGGAGCGAACTCGAGCTCCTCGGGGATCCGGATGACGGTGAACTGGTCGTCGACCGGCACCTCCTCGAGCGTCACGGTGTCGGGCGCGAGGTAGTTGGAGCCGGGGATCGGGTTGCCGTGGGGGCAGGTGGTGGGCTCGCCGAGGAGGGCGACGAGCTTCTCCTCGACCCGGTCGGAGATGACGTGCTCCCAGCGGCCGGCCTCGGCGTGGGCCTCGGCCCACGAGAGCCCGAGGATGTCGGTGAGGAAGCGCTCGGCGAGGCGGTGACGGCGCACCACGCTCTCGGCGAGGAGCTGACCCTCCTCGGTGAGGCTGATGGTGCCGTCGATGTCGACGAGCCCCTCGGTCTCGAGGCGGCGGATCATCTCGGACACGGCCGGCCGGGAGACCTCGAGCCGCTCGGCGATGCGAGCCTGGATGACGTCGACGTCGTCCTCGCGGAGCTCGAAGATGGCCTCGCAGTACTCCTCGAACGCAGGATGGAACTCCGGGGCCTTGTACGTCACGGCGGCAAGTCTACCGAGCGATCCCCGCGAACGACCGGCCGAACCGCCCGGTCCTCCGCGCTCGGCCAGAGGGTCGCCACCGCCACGCCGTGGACCGCGGCCGGGGCCGCCACCCCTCCGCCTCCGCAGTGTGAGCGTTGGTGCCCGTCGGCGGGCGCAGGCGCTCACGCGTTCGCACCGTGCGGCGCAGTGTGAGCGTTGGTGCCCGCCCGTGGGCGCAGGTGCTCAACCGTTGTGGGTGAGTTCGAAGGTGGCGTCGGTGGTGCCGGTGGGCGGCGGTGGACCCCAGGGTCTCGACGGGGCGCCGCCGGTGCTGACCAGGGCGCCCGAGACCCTCACCAGATCCGCCTCGACCCGGATGGCTGTCGTACCCCCTGGGTACCCTCGGTCCGTGGCCCTCTCGCTGTTCTCCGAGCCCGTCCGGGCGTGGTTCGAGGCCAGCTTCCCCGAGCCCACGCCGGCGCAGCGCCAGGGGTGGCCCGCCATCGCCTCCGGGGCCCACACCCTCATCCTCGCCCCCACCGGCTCGGGGAAGACGCTCACCGCCTTCCTCTGGGGGCTCGACCGGCTCGTCACCGAGGCGGTCCCCGACGACAAGACGAAGCGCACCCGCCTCCTGTACATCTCGCCGCTGCGGGCGCTCGCCGTCGATGTCGAGAAGAACCTGCGGGCGCCGCTCCAGGGCATCACCCTCGCCGCCGAGCGGCTCGGCACCTCGCACCACATCCACCTGCCGAGCGTCGGGATGCGCACGGGCGACACCCCCGCCAACGAGCGGCGGTCGCTCATCCGCACCCCGCCCGACCTGCTCATCACCACGCCCGAGTCGCTCTACCTCATGCTCACGTCGAAGGCCCGCGAGACGCTCGCCAACGTCGACGCGGTCATCATCGACGAGATCCACGCCCTCGCCGCCACCAAGCGCGGCGCCCACCTCGCGCTCACGCTCGAACGGCTCGAAGAGGTGTGCGAGCGCCCGCCCCAGCGCATCGGCCTGTCGGCGACGCAGCGCCCGCTGGAGGAGGTGGCCCGGTTCCTCGGTGGCTTCGAGGCGCCCGGCCAGCCCCGCCCGGTCACCATCGTCGATGCCGGCGTCCGCAAGGAGCTCGAGATCGAGGTCGTCGTCCCCGTCGACGACATGGGGGCGCTGGGCGAGATCATCGAGGAGCCCGCCGCCGGCCCCGCGGCCGCCGGTCCGGCCCGCCGCTCCATCTGGCCGGCCATCCACCCGAAGCTGCTGGAGCTGGTGCAGTCCCACCGCTCCACGCTCATCTTCGTCAACGCCCGCCGCCTGTCGGAGCGTCTCGCCACCCGCCTCAACGAGCTGGCGTGGGAGGGTGAGAACCGGGGTGCAGAGGCCGACGGCCGCCCGCCGGTGCCGAACCTGGCGGCCACGAGCGACTTCGGGGTCGGTCCGCCCGACGGGTTCGAGCTGGTGAAGGCGCACCACGGGTCGCTGTCGCGCGAACGCCGCCTCCAGATCGAGGACGAGCTGAAGTCGGGCCGCCTGCGCGGCCTGGTCGCCACCTCCAGCCTCGAGCTGGGCATCGACATGGGCGCGGTCGACCTCGTCATCCAGGTCGAGTCGCCCGGCTCGGTCGCCAGCGGCATGCAGCGCATCGGCCGCGCCGGCCACCAGGTGGGGGAGCCCAGCAAGGGGAAGCTGTTCCCCAAGCACCGGTCCGACCTCGTCGAGACCGCCGTGGTGGTCGACCGCATGCAGCGGGGCCAGATCGAGGCCACCCGCTACCCGCGCAACCCGCTCGACGTGCTCGCCCAGCACATCGTCGCCATGTGCGCCATGGACGACTGGCCGGTCGACGAGCTGGGCGCCGTCGTCCGCCGCGCCGCCAACTTCGCCGACATCTCCGACGACGTGCTCACCAACGTGCTCGATCTCCTCGCCGGGCGCTACCCGTCCGAGGAGTTCGCCGAGCTCCGCCCCCGCATCGTGTGGGACCGCATCACCGGCGTCCTCCGCGGCCGGGCCGGCGCCCAGCGCCTCGCCGTCACCAGCGGTGGCACCATCCCCGACCGTGGCCTGTTCGGCGTGTTCCTGCCCGACGGCACCCGGGTGGGCGAGCTCGACGAGGAGATGGTCTACGAGAGCCGCCCCGGCGAGACGTTCCTGCTGGGCGCGAGCACGTGGCGCATCGAGGACATCACCTTCGAGCGGGTCATCGTCACACCGGCGCCCGGTGAGCCCGGGAAGATGCCGTTCTGGCACGGCGACGGCCCGGGTCGCCCGCTCGAACTGGGGCGGGCCATCGGCGAGTTCACCCGTGGCATCCGGTCGGTCCCCGCCGACGAGGCGCTCGCAACCCTGGCCGAGCGGCACGGGCTCGACGAGCTCGCCGCCGTCAACCTCCTCGCGTACCTCGACGAGCAGGCCGAGGCCACCGGCGCCGTCCCCGACGACCGCACCATCGTCATCGAGCGGTTCCGCGACGAGATCGGCGACTTCCGGGTGTGCATCCTCACGCCGTTCGGCGCGCCCGTGCACGCGCCCTGGGCCATGGCGCTGCAGGCCCGGCTCGGGGAGCGCTACGGGCTGGATGTCGAGGTGGTGTGGAGCGACGACGGCATCGTCCTGCGGCTGCCCGACACGTTCGACAGCGACGAGGGCCGGGCCACGGCCATCCCCGTCGACGAGGTGCTCATCGACCCGGACGACATCGACGAGCTGGTGCTCGCGAACCTGCCGGGCACGTCGATGTTCGCGTCCCGGTTCCGCGAGTGCGCCGCCCGGGCACTGCTCCTGCCGCGCCGCCGGCCCGACCGCCGCACGCCGCTCTGGCAGCAGCGCCAGCGGGCGGCCGACCTGTTGTCCGTCGCGGCGAAGTACCCCGAGTTCCCGATCCTCCTCGAGGCCACCCGCGAGTGCGTCAACGACGTGTTCGACGTCGGCGCGCTGCGCGAGGTGCTCGGCGACGTGCGATCGCGCAAGATCCGGGTCGTGCCCGTCGACACCGAGCGGGCCTCGCCGTTCGCCCAGTCCCTGCTGTTCCAGTGGATCGCCGTCTACATGTACGAGGGCGACGCGCCGCTCGCCGAGCGGCGGGCCGCGGCGCTGGCGCTCGACCGCGACCTCCTCCGCGACCTGCTCGGTGCCGAGGAGCTGCGCGACCTCCTCGACGGGGATGTGCTCGCGGAGCTGGAGCTCGAGCTCCAGCGTCTCGTCGAGGGCCGGCGGGCCCGCGACCCCGACGAGCTGCACGACCTCCTCCGCCGCCTCGGGCCGCTCGATCGCGACGAGCTCGTCGCCCGGTCCGACGCCGACGGCGCGACGGTCGACCGCTGGATCGCCGAGCTGGTCGACGCACGGCGCGCCTACCCCGCAGCGATCGCCGGAGCCGACCGCCTCGCGGCAACCGACGACGCCGCCCGCCTCCGCGACGCGCTCGGCGTCTCGATGCCGATGGGCCTGCCCACCGCGTTCACCGACCCGGTCCCTGATCCCCTCGGCGATCTCGTCACGCGCTACGCCCGCACGCACGGGCCGTTCCTGTCGGCCGAGTTGTCGGCGCGGCTCGGGGTGGCGCGCGAGCGGCTCGCGGTGGTGCTCGAGCGCATGGAGGCCGACGGTCGACTGGTGCTCGGCGAGTTCCGGCCCGACGGCCACACCCGGGAGTGGTGCGACCCCGACGTCCTGCGCCAGCTCCGCCGCCGCTCGCTCTCGGTCCTGCGCCGCGAGGTCGAGCCCGTCGACGCCGAGGCCCTCGCCCGCTTCCTCCCCGAGTGGCACCGCATCGGCACGGTCCGACGCGGGCTCGACGCCCTCGCCGAGACGCTCGACACGCTCCAGGGCGCCGCCATCCCGGCCTCGGTCCTCGAGACCGACGTCCTCCCGCTGCGCCTCACCGGGTACCGGCCCACCGATCTCGATCAGCTGTGCACCGCTGGCGAGGTGGTGTGGACGGGCGCCGGTTCGATCGGCCCCTCCGACGGCCGCATCCGCCTCTTCTACCGCGACCAGCTCGCCCTGCTCGCCCCCACCCTCGACCCCGAGGCGCTACCGGTGGGCGCGCCGCACGATGCCGTGCGTGCGCTGCTCGGGGCGCGCGGCGCGTCGTTCTGGTCCGAGCTGGTCGCCGCGGTCGCCGCCACCGGCGAGCCCGCCGACGATCAGGCCGTCCTCGCCGTGCTGTGGGACCTGGTGTGGTCGGGTGAGGTCACCAACGACTCGCTGGCACCGCTGCGGGCCCTGGTCGCCTCGAAGGCGGGCACCCGCCGGGGCGGCGCCGCGAAGGGCGCGGCACGGGGGAGGGCGCGCTCACGACCGCGGCCCGGGCGCCTGTCGCGGCTCGGGCCACCCGCCGGCGCCGGCCGGTGGTCCCTCGTGGCGCCGTTGCTCCAACCCCGCCCCACGCCCACCGAAGCGGCCCACGCCCGGGCGCTGCAACTGCTCGACCGCCACGGGGTGCTCACCCGTGAGTCCGCGCTCGCCGAAGGTGTCGAGGGTGGGTTCGCCGGCGTGTACACCATCCTTCGGGCCCTCGAGGAGCGGGGCGAGGTGCGGCGCGGCTACTTCGTCGCCGGCCTCGGCGGCGCCCAGTTCGCGCTGCCCGGCGCCGTCGACCGGCTGCGATCGTTCCGCGAGGTCGACCGCCCGCCGCCCGCCGGGAGCACCGACCCCTGGGACGAACCGGTCGACACCGCCGCGCCCGCGCTGGTGCTCGCGGCCACCGACCCCGCGCAGCCGTACGGCGCGGCGCTGCCGTGGCCCGAATCCACCGGTCGCCCGGCGAGGGCGGCGGGGGCGATGGTCGTCCTCGGTGACGGCGCGCCGCTCGCCTACCTCGAACGGGGTGGCCGCACCCTCCTCACCTTCGCGGCCGGCCGCGATCAGCCCGCACGTTGGGCCGACGCCCTCACCCGCCTCGTCAAGGACGGGCGCGTCGGCAAGCTCGAGCTGGCGAGCATCGACGGCACCCCCACCGCCGAGACCCCGTGGCAGGACCCCCTGCTCGCCGCCGGCTTCCAGCAGGGTTACCGCGGCCTCGTCCTCCGCGGCTGAACCCGACCCCCGACCCACCCTTTCCACAGCCGAGATCGACCGCGTTCGGGTCGGATCGGGCGCCCAGAATCGGGGAGTTGGCAGCGCGCCGCGGCATGCTCCACCCATGCCCGAGGGCGACACGCTGTTCCGCACCGCCGCCCGCCTCCGCCCCGCGCTCGCCGGAAAGCCGCTCGTCCGCTTCGAGGCACCCCGCCTGCCCCGCCGACTCTGGCCGACCGCGGGCACCACCGTCGAGACCGTCGAGGCCGAGGGCAAGCACCTCCTCATCACCTTCGAGGGTGGGTGGGTGCTCCACACCCACCTCCGCATGACGGGCAGCTGGCACCTCTACCCCACGGGCGACCGGTGGCGGAAGCCGGCTCACCTGATGCGGGCCCTGCTCGAGACCGAGGGCTGGGTCGCCGTCTGCTTCGCCGCCCCGGTCGTCCGCCTCGTCCCACCCGCCGGCCCCGGCTCCGGTTCGCCCACCGCCCACCTCGGCCCCGACCTGTGCCGGGCCGACACCGAACCCGCAGACGCCGTGCCCCGGATCGACCCGCTCTGCGACCCGGCCACGAGCATCGCCGAGGTGCTGCTCGACCAGCGGGTCGCCGCCGGCATCGGCAACGTCTACAAGAGCGAGGTCCTCTGGGCGTGCCGGGTCGACCCGTTCCGGCCCATCGCCACGGTCGACGAACCCACCCGCCGCGACCTCTACGCCACGGCGGCCAAGCTGCTCCGGGCCAACCTCGGCGCCGGCTCCCGGGCCACCGTCGACGGCGGTCTCGCGGTGTACGGCCGTCGCGGCAGCCCGTGCCGGCGGTGCGGCACGGCGGTGCGGATGCGGCGCCACGGCACCCAGGCCCGCAGCACCTACTGGTGCCCGACCTGCCAGGCCGCGGCCACCCCGAGCTGACGCGAGCCGATGGCGAGCGCCGCCGCGGCGCGGTGGTCGATACTGGGGCCGTGACCGCCACTCGCACGAAGGTCGAAGACCCGCGCACCATCGATCTCACGCCCCTTCCCGAGGTCACCGAGATCGTGGCAGTTGGTGTGCTCCACGCCTCCCGCCAGCACCGCGCTGCGCTCGTGGCGCTCGTCGACGAGGCGTCCGATCTCGAGCTGATGGTGGAAGGTGACGCGTCGGGCGACCCCGTCGCCGAGCTCGCCCGCACGATGCCCGACGTCGCCGTGATCGATGCCGATGCGCTCGGCGTCGAGGGCGTGGCGGCCATCGTCGAACGTCTGCCCGCCATCGCCATCGTGGCCGTCAGCGACGACGACGGCCCCGAGCTCGGACCCATCGTCCTCGCGGGCGCCACCTCGACGGCCACCACGTCGGCGTCCGCGGCGAGCGGTGGCTCGATCGGCCTCGACGTCGTGATCCACGAGGCGTTCTCGCGTCGGGCCGTCCTCACGAAGGGTGCCGCTGCGGGTGTGTGGTCCGAGGTCGACGCGGCCGGCATCGACCTGCCCACCGAGGAGCACGACCTGCTCCTCGACCTCGCCGCTGGGCGCACGCTCGGCGACCTCGCCGGGTCGGCGAACGTGTCGATCACGTCGCTGGCGTCGCTGCTCGCCTCCGCGCTGGCCCGCATCCGCGCCGCCCGGCGCTGAACGCCCGTGGCCGGTTACTCGGGGACCCCGCTCGCGAAGAAGCTCGACATCCGCGCGGGTGCCGTCGTCGCGCTGCTCGGGGCGCCCGACGGCTTCGTCGACCTCCTCCACGGCCTGCCCGACGGGGTGACCTTCCGGACGCGGGCCCAGGGTCGCCTCGACGTCGCCGTCACCTTCCACGTTCGTCGCGCCGACTTCGAGCGCCGCGTGCCCGTCGTCCTGAAGGCGCTCGACCGCAACGGGGCGATCTGGGTGGCGTGGCCCAAGAAGGCCTCGAAGGTCCCCACCGACATGACCGAGGACGTCGTCCGCGAGGTCGCGCTGCCCATCGGTCTCGTCGACACGAAGGTGTGTGCGATCGACGAGACGTGGTCGGGGCTGAAGGTCGTGTGGCGCAAGGAGCTGCGCTGATCCGACCGCCGGCTGAGCCCGGTGGCAGCGACCATCGACGACCTGCGGAAGGTCACCCGCGAGCAGTTCGCCGTCGAGCGGTTCATCGACCTGGACCTCGTCGTCCCCGATCCGCCGGCCCGTCTGCCAGCCGCGCCGGTCAGCCGCGTCAGTCGGCCGCCCGGAGGTCGGCCATGTCCCAGAACGCCCGCATGGTCGTGATGCGGGCGTCGTCGTCGAAGGTCATGACGTCGATGACGTCGAGCACCATGCCGGCGCCGCCGAGGACCGAGTGGATCTGGAACGGGAACGCCGCCTCCGACCCGGCGACGCGCACCGGGCCCGTGCGCTCGATCCGCAACGAGTCGGCCATGCCGTGCACGAGGTCCCAGAACGCGCCGATCTGCTCGTGGCCGACCTGGAGGTCGCTGCCGACGGGGTCCTCGACGGTGGCGTCCGCGGCGAACAGCCCCACCCACCCGTTACGGTCGTCGGCGAACAGCTCGGCGTAGCGGTCGATGGTGGCGCGGATGTCGGCAGGTGTCGGCACGATGGGTCCCCTCGGTTCGTCGGCGGCGCGGACCCTACTCCGGCCTGCTCCCGCGCTACTCCGGCACCGGATCACCGGTCGTCGAGGTGAGCACCACGAGGGCGACGAGCACGGCCCCCACGACGACGACCGGTGCACCGACCGCACCGGCGAGCAGCACGACCGCCGCCGCCACGGGGTAGGCGACGGCCCGCCCCGGGCGCTGCGCCGAGCGGTGGACCCCCCACACCGAGAGCAGGTAGATCGCCACGGGCACCGCCACCGCGAGGGCTGCGGCGCGGTCGCTGACCTCGCTGTGGCGGCTGACGTGGTCGACGACCACGGCCAGGCCCGCACCCACCGCCGCCGCTGACGCGAACACGAGGTAGTGGCCGTACCCCCACACGAAGGACATGCTCGAGGTGGCGTCGTCGAGCCCCGCGCGTGCGTCGACGAGCACCTCGGAGGCGGGCTGCGTGAAGTAGAGCCACCACATCGAGCAGACGATCACGAGGCCACCGATCGCGACGAGCACGATGTCGTCGAGCGCCTCACCGGCGTCGAGCGCCGACTGGAGCGCGACCGTCGCCGCGAGGATCGACTCGCCGAGCACGATGATCGTGAACAGCGCGTAGCGCTCGACGATGTGGTGCGGGTGCCAACGGGTCGGTGTCGTGCGCTCGGCCCACATCGGGACGGATAGCTCGCCGACGACGAGGACGAGGAACCCCGGGAGGGTGAGGGCGGAGGGCGCGAGGAGCAGCAGGATCCACCCGACCTGCACCACGCCGACCCCGGTGGCGTAGCGGAGGTCGGTGCGGCGGCGGGGCGGGTCGCCACCTGCGGCACGCACCCACATGGTCACCAGCGCCAGCCGCATGACGACGTAGCCCAGGGTCACGACGGCGAGGTCCTGGCCGTCGAAGGCGCGGGGCACCCCGGCGGCGAGGATCAGCACCCCGGCGATCTGGACGAACACCGCGAGCCGGTAGGGCACGTCGTCGTTGTCGTACGCCGAGGCGAACCAGGTGAAGTTCATCCACGCCCACCAGATGGCGAAGAACACCGTCGGGTAGCCGACGAGCGCCTGCCCCACGTGGTCCTCCGCGACGGCGTGGTGGAGGCTCGCGGCCGCCTGCGCGATCGCCACCACGAAGCACAGGTCGAAGAGCAGCTCG
>WBZX01002565.1_pt1 | contig 12250 bp, 10 predicted proteins | sample 5204211 | NCBI WGS metagenome assembly WBZX01 (sample SAMN12344362, study PRJNA552823) | activated sludge metagenome | biome: Activated sludge suspended growth; feature: Nitrification reactor; material: Wastewater; isolation source: activated sludge from nitrification reactor of wastewater...
ACGAACGCGGTGAACGGCAAAAAGCCCCGCGCGTTAAGCGCGGGGCCCGGAGAATTGTGGATTCTGCGTAAAATGCGGATTTTGCGACGGGTTCAGGCCGCCGCGAGCGTGACCTTGTTGCGGCCCAGGTGGTAGAGGAAGCCGCCGCCGAAAGCGTCCGTCATCGGCCAGCCGGCGGTGTGCACCACGAGGCCAGGCTTGGCGCGCTCGGGGGCGATCTCCCACAGCTCCTTGATGCCAACGGCGAAGCTCTGCGGGTCGCGGCCCTCGTCGAGCCGGTAGCGCGCGATGAGCTGCTTGCCCAGATGGCCGCGTGCACCCTCGGCGAACACGGTGTACTTGCCGACCAGCTCCATGCCGAGCTGGAACGAGGCGGTCGGCTCGCCGTCCTTCCCCACCCCGACGTTGCCGGTGGCCACGCCGCGCACCGCGCCCTGTTCGTCGGACAGCACCTCGGCGGCGGCGAAGCCGGGGAAGATCTCCACGCCCAGCGCCTCGGCCTGCTGCGCCAGCCAGCGCACCACGTCGCCCAGCGAAATGACGTAGCAGCCGTCGTTATGCAGGTTGCGCGGCACCAGCCAGTCGGGGGTGCGCGTCGTCCCCGTTTCGGAGAGGAACAGCACGTCGTCGCCGGTGACCGGCTGCGTGAGCGGCGCGCTCTGCGCCTTCCAGTCCGGGATCAGCTCGGTGATGGCGCGCGGGTCCATCACCGCGCCCGACAGGATGTGCGCGCCGGGCTCCGAGCCCTTCTCGATCACGACGACGGAGGCGTCGGCGTTGAGTTGCTTGAGCCGGATCGCGGTGGCCAGCCCGGCCGGGCCGGCGCCGACGACCACGACGTCGTACTCCATGGCCTCGCGCGGGCCGAACTGTTCGATGAGTTGCTGCGGGTTCACGGGGGCTGGCGCGGCGCGTGCGCGCCGTGGTTCACATCTTCGTCTTGGGGACGGGCAGCGAGCGATCAGGCCCCTGTCCGCGCTTGTAGGCCATCAGCGTGCGCTTGAAGGTGCACACCACCACGCCGTCCTGATTGAAGCCCTCGGTGGCGACCGTCACCACGCCGACGTTCGGGCGCGACTTCGATTCGCGCTTGTCGAGCACCGTGGAGCGCGAGTAGACGGTGTCGCCTTCGAACACCGGGTGGGGCAGGCGGACCTCGTCCCAGCCGAGGTTGGCAAACACGTTGTACGAGACGTCGATCACCGTCTGGCCGGTCACCAGGGCGATCGTGAGGCAGGAGTTCACCAGCGGCCGGCCGAATTCCGTCTTGGCCGCGTAATGCGCGTCGAAGTGCACATTGGCCACGTTCTGGGTGAGCAGCGTGAACCAGATGTTGTCCTGCTGCGTGACGGTGCGTCCGAGCGGATGCCGGTACTCGTCGCCGATCTCGAAGTCCTCGAAGAAGCGCCCCTGCCAGCCGGGTTTCACGGTCATGCAGGTGGCTCCTTCACGAATGTGCCGTCGAAGACGATCATCGTGATCTGCTTGACGAAGTCTTCGAACGAACCCTTTTGCGGGTTGTACCACTCGACCGTCCAGTTCAGCGCGCCGATGACGAACAGGCGCACGATCACCGCGCCAACGTCGGCACGCAACTCGCCACGTCGCAGCGCATCGTCGAGCAGGCTGTCCCAGAGGTCCGTGTACTCGCGGCGGATCCGGCGGTGGCGATTTTTCGCCGCAGCCGGGATCTGGCCGTAAATCCGGATGTTGGCCGACGTGAAGTCGCCGAGGTGCAGCAAGCCCCACAGGTGCCCTTCGATGGCGGCGGCGAACTTCTGGCGTGCGCTCGCATCGGCAGGCAGCGCAGACAGGCGCTCGCGAACGGCGGCGGCAACGCCGAGAATGCCCTTGTCGAGCACTTCGCCGAGAATTTGTTCCTTCGATTCGAAGTGGTAGTAGATGCTGCCGGCCTTGATGCCCGCGGCGTCGGCGACCTCGCGCAAGGTCGTCGCGGCATACCCGTGATGGCGGAACAAGCGCGCCGCCTCAAGCAGGATGCGTTCCCGTGTCGCGCTGTCGGGTTCGGTCGCGGCTGGCTTGTCGCGGAGCTTGGTGGACATGTTGACGATGAGTTAGTTAGGCTGGACAGGTGCCTATCGTAATCGCCGTCTCGGCCTCGCATAGCGGAAGCGGAGCGGCCTGAAGCGAAGCTAACTAACGTATGTTCGACTTCATGATAAGCTCAGCCTGCGCCGTTGGCAAGCGGCCCGCCCCGTGGGCCCGCCGCCGTCGGCCCCCATCCGTTACCGACCGTTCGAAGGAGCCCGGAAGATGCTGCTCAATGAAGACCAGATCGCCTTGCGAGACGTCGCCCGCAGATTCGCACGCGAAAAGCTCAAGCCACGCTACCAGGCGCGCGAGGCCGAGTCGGGCTTCGACCGCGGGCTGCTGAAGGAGATCGGCTCGCTGGGCCTGATCGGCGTCGACCTGCCCGAGGAGTACGGCGGCCTCGGTCAGTCCGGCGTGACCTCGGGGATCATCACCGAGGAGATGGCCTACGGCGACTTCAACGTCAGCTACTCGCAGCTGCTGGGCTCGCTGATGGGCACCATCGTCCACCGGAACGCCAACCCCGAGCTGGCGCGCCACTGGAACACCCGGCTCGTCGCCGGCGAGGCGATCCTCGGCCTCGGCCTCACCGAGCCGCGCGGCGGCTCCGACGCCGCCAACCTGGCGCTGAAGGCGCGGCGCGACGGCAAGGACTTCATCCTCTCGGGCGAGAAGACCTCGATCAGCTTCGCCGAGCAGTGCGACGCGATCATCCTCTTCACCCGCACCGGCAAGCCCGAAGACGGCGCGCGCGGCATCAGTGCCTTCCTGGTGCCGATGGACCTGCCCGGCATCCAGCGCACCCACTTCAACGACGTGGGCAGCAAGATCATCGGCCGCGGCTCGGTGTTCTTCGACGATGTGCGCGTGCCGGCGGAGAACATGCTCGGCCAGGAGGGCAAGGGCTTCACGCAGGTGATGCAGGGCTTCGACTTCAGCCGCATCCTCATTGCGCTGCAGTGCATCGGCGCGGCGCAGGCCTCGATCGACGAGACCTGGGAGTACATGAAGGAGCGCCAGGCGATGGGCGCGCCGATCGTGCAGTACCAGGGCGTGTCGTTCCCGATCGTGGAGTTCGAGACCCAGATCGCCGCCTGCCGCCAGCTCTGCTACCACGGCCTGGCGCTGCGCGACGCGGGGCTGCCGCACACCGCCGAGTCGGCGATGGTCAAGTGGATGGGCCCGAAGACCTGCTTCGATGCCATCCACCAGTGCATCCTGACCTTCGGTCACTACGGCTGGAGCAAGGACCTGCCGCACCAGCAGCGCCTGCGCGACGTGATGGGCCTGGAGATCGGCGACGGCACCGCGCAGGTGATGAAGCTGATCGTGGCCCGCGAGCGCGCCGGCCGCGTGGCGGTGCAGTACGCGGTGGAGAACCGCCGGTGAGCGGCGCAGGTCCGGTGGTCGTCGGCCGCGAAGGTGCGGTCGGCGTGATCGAGCTGGCCCGGCCCGACAAGTTCAACTGCCTGTCGATGGCCGTGCACGCGGCCTTCGAGGCGGCGCTCGACGAGTTCGAGCGCCCCGGCTCGGGCGTGCGCGCGGTCCTCGTGCGTGCCCAGGGCAAGCACTTCTGCACCGGAGCGGATCTCGACGAAGTGAAGTCGCTGCGCGCCGACCCCGCCAAGATCGACCATTTCATCCGCTACGGCCATGGGGTGCTGCAGCGGTTCGAGGCCAGCCCGCTGCCGGTGGTGGCGGCCTGCCAGGGGCTGGCGCTGGCCGGCGGCAGCGAGCTGATGATGGCCTGCGACGTGATCTTCGCGGCGAGCGACTTCAAGGTCGGCGACCAGCACGCGCAATACGGCCTGGTGCCGGGCTGGGGCGGCTCGCAGCGCTTCCCGCGCATCGTCGGCCTGCGGCGCGCGCTGGACCTGTTCTACAGCGCCCGCTGGATCGACGCGCCCACCGCACTGGCCTGGGGGCTGGTGAACTACGTGGTCGAGCCGGGCAAGCTCGCCGAAGAGTCGATGGCCTACTGCCAGAAGCTCGCCACGCGCAGCCGTGGCGGCCTGGCGACGATGAAGCGCCTGGCGCGCGAGGGCGTCGAGCAGCCGCTGGCCGACGGCCTGAAGCTCGAGCAGGACGTGCTGGTGCGCGAGCTGATGAACGACGACGTGACCGAAGGTCTGGCCGCATTCGAGGCGCGCCGCGCGCCGGTGTTCAAGTCCTGATCCGCCGCGACCGTAGCGGACGCCGACGGCCCTGCCGTTTTCAGACCTTTCCATGATGACCATCCTCGCCCCCCGGGCCTCGACCGCCGACGCCGAATTCATCGCCAACCGCAGCGCCTACGAGGCGCTGGTGGCCACGCTGCACCAACGCCGCCGCGAGGCCATGGCCGGCGGGCCGGCGAAGGCGCGCGAGAAGCACCTGGCGCGCAACAAGATCCTGCCGCGCGACCGCGTCGAGGTGCTGCTCGACCCGGGCTCGCCTTTCCTCGAGCTCGGCATGCTGGCCGGCGAGGGCCTCTACGACGGCGTGCCGCCGGGCGCGAGCATCATCACCGGCATCGGCCTGATCAACGGCCGCCCTTGCATGGTGATCGCCAACGACGCCACCGTGAAGGGCGGCACCTACTACGGCCTGACGTGCAAGAAGCACGTGCGCGCGCAGCAGATCGCCTGGGCGCACCGGCTGCCCTGCGTGACGCTGGTAGACAGCGGCGGCGCCTTCCTGCCGGACATGGCCAACATCTTCCCCGACGTCGGCCAGTTCGGCAGCATCTTCAACAACCAGGTGCGCATGTCGGCGGAAGGCATCCACCAGATCGCGGTCGTGCTCGGGCCCTGCACCGCGGGTGGCGCGTACATCCCGGCGCTGTGCGACGAGATCGTGATCGTCAAGGAGCAGGGCTACATGTATCTCGGCGGCCCCGAGCTCACCTTCGCGGCCACGGGCGAGACGGTCGACGGCGAATCGCTCGGCGGCGCGCAGATGCACTGCAGCGTGAGCGGCGTCACCGACCACATCGCCAGCGACGACCGCCACGCCCTTGCGCTCACGCGCGAACTGCTGCGCGAGCTGGGCGAGCCGCCCAAGCCGCGCTGGACCAAGCAGCCGAGCCTGCCGCCGCGGCACGACCCGCGCGAGATCCACGGCCTCGTCAGCCGCGACCCGAAGATTCCCACCGACACGCGCGAGATCCTCGCCCGCCTGGTCGACGACAGCCGCTTCCAGGAATTCAAGCCGCTGTACGGCGACACGCTGCTCACCGGCTTCGCGCGCATCCACGGGCACGAGATCGGCATTCTCGCCAACCAGGGCGTGCTGTTCCCCGAGAGCGCGATGAAGGCGGCGCACTTCATCGACCTGTGCTGCCAGCGCGACATCCCGCTGCTGTTCCTCGCCGACGTGACCGGCTTCATGGTCGGCCGCGCGGCCGAGCAGGCCGGCATCGCCAAGGCCGGCGCGAAGATGATCACCGCGATGGCCTCGGCCAACGTGCCCAAGTACACCATCCTCATCGGCGCCTCCTACGGCGCCGGCTACCTGGCGATGTGCGGCCGGCCGTTCAACCCGACGGCGATGTTCGCGTGGCCGAACGCGCGCGCCGCGATCATGGGCCCCGAGCAGGCCGCAACGGTGATGGCGCTGGTGCGCCGGCAGATCAACAAGGCCGAGGGCCGCGAATGGACGGCCGACGAGGAGGAAGCCTTCAAGAAGCCGGTGCGCAAGATCTACGAGGACTTCCAGCCCGCCGACAACTTCTCGTCGAACCTGTGGGTCGACGGCATCATCGACCCCACCGAGACGCGCGACGTGATGGGCCTGATGCTCGACCTCGCATCGCGCACCGCCGCCAGGCCCACGCCGTTCGGCGTGTTCCGTTTCTGAGGGCCGGGCCATGCAGCGCATCACGAAGGTCCTGATCGCCAACCGCGGCGAGATCGCCTGCCGCATCGCCCGCACCTGCCGGCGCCTCGGCCTGAAGGTCGCCACCGTGCATTCCGCGGCCGACCGCCACGCGCGCCACGTGCGCGAGATCGGCGAGTCGGTCGAGCTCGGCGGCGCCGCGCCGAGCGAAAGCTACCTGCGCATCGACGCCATCGTCGCTGCGGCGAAGCGGGTCGGCGCCGACGCGGTGCACCCGGGCTTCGGATTCGTGTCCGAGAACCCGGCCTTCGTGCGCGCGCTCGACGCGGCCGGCATCGCCTTCATCGGCCCCACCGCCGAGACCATGGAGCGTCTGGGCGGCAAGGCCCAGGCCAAGCGCGAGGCGGCCGCCGTCGGCGTGCCGGTGGTGCCCGGCAGCGAAGGCGGCTTGGCCGATGCCTCCGCCGTGGCGCGCACCGTGCGCGGCATGCCGCTGCCGGTGCTGCTCAAGGCCGTGGCCGGCGGTGGCGGGCGTGGCATGGCGGTGGTCGAGTCGCTCGACGGCATCGACGCGCGCATCGAGAGCGCGATGCGCGAGGCCGAGAAGGCCTTCGGCAGCGGCGAGATGATCGTCGAGCGCTACCTGCCGCGCGTGCGCCACATCGAGGTGCAGATCGCCGGCGACGGCCAGGGCCGCGCGATCCACCTCTACGAGCGCGAATGCACGCTGCAGCGCCGCCACCAGAAGGTGATCGAGGAGGCGCCGAGCGCGGGCCTGCCCGCGCCGCTGCGCGAGCGGCTGCTGGCCGCCGCGGTGAAGCTGGCCGCCGCGGTGAACTACCGCGGCCTGGGCACGGTGGAATTCGTCGTCGCCGGCGAGGAGTACTTCTTCCTCGAGGTCAACCCGCGCCTGCAGGTGGAGCACCCGGTCACCGAGGCGGTGACCGATCTCGACCTGGTCGAGCTGCAGTTGCGCATCGCCGACAGCGGTGCGCTGCCGCTGGCGCAGGCCGACGTGCGCTGCGCCGGCCATGCCTTCGAGGCGCGCCTGTGCGCCGAGGACGCCGAAGCCGGCTTCCTGCCCACCACCGGCCGGCTCGAGCGCGTGGACTTCTCGCGCGCTGCAGTGCGCGTGGAAACCGGCGTGGACAGCGGCGACGAGATTTCGCCCTACTATGACTCGATGATCGCCAAGCTGATCGCGCACGGCAGCGACCGCGACGCCGCGCGCCGCGCGCTGGCCGCCGGCCTGCGCGAGACCACCGTGATCGGCCTGACGACCAACCTGCAGTTCCTGCACGAACTGCTGCACTGGCCGCAGACGCTGGACGCGAGCTTCCACACGCGGCTGATCGACGAGCGCGTGGCGGCGGCATCGTCCGCGGGTAGCAAGCCCGCAGCGGTGCCGGCCGAGCATGTCGCCGCCGCGGCGCTGCGGTGGCTCGAGCGCGAGCGCGCCGCAGCGCCCGCGCTCGGCTGCTGGAGCGAAGCGCAAACGTTCACGGGCTGGAGGCTGGGTGTCGGAGCGATCGCACCGGCGCCGCTGCCCAGCGTGGTGCTGGCTGCCGGCGACATGGAGTGGCCGGTGCGCTACGCCGCGCCCGCGCCCGACGGCGCGGTCGAACTGCGCCTGGGCGACGAGACCACGCGCGCCACGCTGCATTCGCCGCCCGCACTCGGTGCCGGCCGCCGCCTGCTGCACCTGGGCGGCCGTGTGCTCGAGGTGGCGCTGGCCGAGGTGCTGGGCGGCATCGAGGTCGTCAGCGCGCTCGGACGCAGCGTGTTCGCCTGCACGCCCTACCTGGGCGGCGCGCTCGGCGAGCAGGACGCGGGCGGCCAGTTGCTCGCGCCGATGATGGGCAAGGTGGTGGCCGTCAAGGCTGCGGCGGGCGTCGCCGTTGCCGCCGGACAGACCGTGATCGTGCTCGAATCGATGAAGATGGAACTGCACGTAACTGCGCCCTTCGACGGCAGCGTGGCCTCGATCCGCTGCGCGGTGGGCGACATGGTCGAGCGTCACCAGGCGCTCGCCGAGGTGATCCCCGTCGCAGCAAACTGAAGGAGTCATGCCATGAGTTCGCTACCGCGCCGCGTCGAGTTCCACGAGGAGGGCCCGCGCGAGGGCTTCCAGATGGAGAAGGGCAGCTTCCCGCTCGCCGACCGCCTGGCGCTGATCGACGCGCTCGCCGCGTCGGGCCTTAAGCAGGTGCAGTGCGCCTCGTTCGTGAGCCCGCGCGCGGTGCCGCAGATGGCCGATTCGCCCGAGCTGTATGCGCGCCTCGCCAAGCGCCCGGGCACGCGCTACACGGCGCTGTGGCTGAACGAGAACGGATTCGACCGCGCGCGCGCCTGCGACAACGTGGATGTCGACGGCAAGATCATCTTCTACGTCACCGAGCCGTTCTCGCAGCGCAACAACAACTGCAGCGTGGCCGAGAACCGCGACCGCCAGCTGGCGTGGATCGACCGCTACATCGCGCTCGGCATTCCGCTTGAGCAGGCCTACGTGGTCACGGCCTTCGGCTGCAACCTGGGCGGCGCGGTGCCGGTGTCGGCGGTGACCGACGTCGTGCGCTGGCTGGCCGATGTGTGCGCCGACCGGCGCATCGCGTTCCCGGCCTTCTACCTCGCCGACACCATGGGCTGGGCCAACCCGGAAGAGATCAAGCGCCGCGTCGGCGCGGTGCGCGAGATCGTGCCGCAGGCGCGCATCGGCCTGCACCTGCACGACACCCGCGGCCTCGGCGCCGCGAACGTGTATGCGGCGCTGCAGATGGGCGTGGACCTGTTCGACAGTTCCGTGGCCGGACTGGGCGGCTGCCCCTTCGCCGGCCACAAGCACGGCGGTGCCGCCGGCAACGTCTGCACCGAGGACATGGCCTTCATGTGCGAGGAGATGGGGATCGAGACCGGGCTCGACCTGGAGCGGCTCGTCGAGGCAGCGCGCCTGGCCGAACGCATCATCGGCCGGCCGCTGAACGGGCGGCTCATGCGCAGCGGCACGCTCGCCGCGATGCGCGGCTGAAGGCCCCTCGCAGCGGTACCGTCGACGATGGGCGATCCGACGCAGACCCCTGCGCGAGATCCGGGCGGCGTTGATGCCGCGCGCGCGTGGGAGGTCGGCATCGCCTGGCTCGACGCGCTGGCACCCGGGGAGCGGCAGAGAGCGACGGAGTCGTTGAGGTTCGTGGCCGCCGATGCCGGAGCGTCGGTGTGCCGCCAGGGGGTGCCGCCGGTCGGGTGGCTCGGCGTGCTCGACGGGCTGGTGCGCGTGGCCTGCACGGACGAGTCCGGACGGACCACCACGATCACCGGCGTCGGGGCCGGTGGCTGGTTCGGCGAGGGCACGCTGCTCAAGCACGAGCCCTACCGCTTCCAAGCCGATGCCCTGCGCCCCTCCCGGCTTGCGATCCTGCCGCCTTGCATGTTCGACGAACTGCTGGCGCGTTCGGTCGCCTTCAACCGCATCGTGCTCGATCAGCTCAACGAGCGTCCGAGCCAGTTCGTCAGTTCGCGCGAGTGGGAGCGTCTGCGCCCCGCGGCGCGGGTGGCACGTCACTTGGCGCAGCTTTGCAACCCGGTGCTGTACCCGCGCTCGGGCTTGGTGGTGAAGCTGCGGCAGCAGGAGCTGGCCGATCTGGCCGGGCTGTCGCGCCAGTGCGTGAATGGCGCGCTGTCCCAGTTGCAGGATCGAGGCATCCTGCGCGTCGAGTACGGCGGCCTGCGGATTCGCGATCTGGCGGCGATCGGGAGTGCAGTGGATGCCGCAGGGGAGTGAGGGCGCGGGCTCCCCGCAGGACGACCAGGGCGACGCGGACTGGGTCGCTCCGCTCGTCGCGATGCTGGCGGTGCAGACCACCGTGTCGTTCCTGTCGCGCATCGCACCGACGCTGGCGCCCACGCTGGCACCGCGCGCGGGTTGGTCGGCGGAGAGCGTGGGTTACCTGTCGGCGCTCATCACGGGCGGCTCGATGCTCGTGTTGCTGATCGGCGCGCCGCTGCAGCAGCGCCTGGGCTCGATGCGCATGCTGCAGGTGGGCCTGGCGCTGGGCATCTGCGGCACGCTGGTGAGTGCGTGGCCCTCGGCCCTGGCGCTGGTGGCCGGATCGCTGCTGATCGGGCTTTCGATCGGCCCGCCGTCGTCGGCCGGCACCGACGTGCTGCAGCGTTACGCCCCGACGGGACACCGCAACCTGCTCTTTTCGGTCAAGCAGGCGGGCGTGCCGCTCGGGGGTGTGGTGGCCGGCCTGCTGTTGCCGGGTGCCGTGGCGGGGCTCGGGCTGGGCGCCGCATTCATCGTCTCGGCCGCGGTGGGTGTGGCCACGCTGATCGCGGTGCAGCCCTTGCGGCGTCGCATCGACGCCGCGCGCGAGCGGACGCTGCGCCTGCACTGGCGCCTGTTCGCGTCCGTGGACAACCTGCGCCGGCCGCTGGTCACGCTGGCGACGATGCCCGGCATGCGCCGCATGGGCATCGCCGGCGGCTGCCTGGGTGCCGGGCAGGCCGCCTGGTTCGCCTTCCTGGTCACCTACCTCGTGTCGCAGCTGGGCTGGTCGCTCGCCGCGGCCGGCGCGCTGTTCGCCCTGATGCAGCTCCTGAGTGCGCTCGGCCGGCCCTTGGCCGGCTTCGTTTCCGACCGCCTCGGCGACGGGGTGCGCGTGCTGCGCTGGATCGCCACGGCCTCGGCCCTCACCACCCTCGCATTCGCGTTCTGCACGCCGGACTGGCCGGATGGCGTGGTTGTCGCGCTGGCGGTGCTCGCCGGGCTGACGGTGGCGAGCTGGAACGGCATCCAGTTCGCCGAGCTGGCACGCATGGCGCCGCGCGACTCGCTCAATGAAGCCATGTCCGGTGGGACCCTCGTCCTGTTGGGTGCCTATGTGGCGGCGCCCGCGCTGTTCAGCCTCGTGCTCACCGCCGGCGGCGGATTCCGCATCGCCTTCGTGCTCACGGCTGCGGTGTCCGCCGCGGCACTGTGGCCGCTGGCCGGTTGCGGCCAGGACGATGCGCCGTAGCCCGGCAGCGTTTTCGGCGCAGCCTCGAAGACGGTTCGTCTGTAGAAATGCTGCCTAACGTTTGTTTGATGGCATAATTCGCGGCCATCGGCCGACACCGCATGCGGCTCGATTCGACGTGGATGACCAGCGAGCGGAGGCGAATTGACCGATCCCATCACGCGCATGCCACACGCCTGCAGCGGGCCATGGCGCTGATCACCAGCCGTTTCGTTCCCGGCGCCGACGCGGCGACGGCGGCGCACTGGCAACGCCAGCTCGGCCAGCTGCGTGAGCGCCTGGCGCACGTCGCCACCGGCGGACGCGACGCCCACATCCGGCGCCATCGCGAGCGCGGCAAGCTGCTTGCGCGCGAGCGCATCGACCTCGCCATTGACGACGCCACCGCCTTCCTCGAGCTGTCGCCGCTGGCGGCCTGGGGTCAGTACGGCAACGAGGTGCCGGCGGCGGGGGTGGTCACCGGCATCGGCATCGTCGCCGGGCAGCCCTGCATGTTCATCGCCAACGATGCCACGGTGAAGGGCGGCTCGTTCTTCCACGAGACGGTCAAGAAGCACCGCCGCGCGCAGGAGATCGCGTGGAGGCTGCGTCTGCCGGTGCTCTACCTAGTGGACTGCGGCGGCGCCTTCCTGCCCGAGCAAGACCGCGTTTTCCCCGACCGCGACCACTTCGGCAACAACTTCTTCCAGCAATGCCGCATGTCGCAGGAGGGCATCCCGCAGATCTCGGCGGTGTTCGGCGGCTGCACGGCGGGCGGCGCCTACATCCCGGCGCTGTCCGACGAGGTGATCATGGTGCGCGGCAACGCGCGCATCCATCTCGGCGGGCCGTCGATCGTGAAGATCGCGATCAACGAGACGGTCGACGGCGAGACCCTGGGCGGTGCCGAGATGCACACGCGCGTCTCGGGCGTCAACGACCACTTGGCCGAGGACGAGCCGCAGGCACTGGCGCGGCTGCGCGAGATCGTCGCCTGCCTGCCGCCGGCGCCGCTGCCGGCGCCGCCGCTCACGCCGCGCCCGCCGCGCTATGACCCCGCGGAGCTGGACGCGCTCGTGCCCGCCGACCCCAAGCAGCCCTACGACGCGCGCGAGATCATCGCCCGCCTCGTCGACGGCAGCGAGTTCCACGAATTCAAGCCCGACTGGGGCGCCCAGCTCGTCACCGGCTTCGGCGCGATCCACGGCCAGCCGGTGGGCATCCTGGGCAACAACGGCGCGCTGGTCGCCGAGGCGGCGCTCAAGGGCACGCACTTCCTCGAACTGGCCAACCAGCGCGGCGTGCCGCTGCTGTTCCTGCAGAACATCGCCGGCTTCATGGTCGGCAGCGAGGCCGAGCGCGGTGGCATCTCCAAGCACAGCGCCAAC
>WBZX01002567.1_pt1 | contig 12249 bp, 10 predicted proteins | sample 5204211 | NCBI WGS metagenome assembly WBZX01 (sample SAMN12344362, study PRJNA552823) | activated sludge metagenome | biome: Activated sludge suspended growth; feature: Nitrification reactor; material: Wastewater; isolation source: activated sludge from nitrification reactor of wastewater...
CTCCTCGTCGATGTGGACCACCTCGGCCCGGTGCATCTCGAGCACCTTCAGCATCGGCTCGCGGTTCTCGTGGAACCCGGCGAACGGACCCATCCGAGCCGCCATACGCGCCGACGTCGCGTACGCGTGGCCGGTCATGAGCGCCGTGATCGCTGCGGCCCACGCACGACCGTCCTCGGAGTCGTAGGGGTGCCCGAGCGCCATCAGCAGCGCACCGAGGTTCGTGTAGCCGAGCCCCAACTGGCGGAACCGCCGCGTGGTCTTGCCGATCTTCTCGGTCGGGTAGTCGGCGTTGCCGACGATGATCTCCTGGGCCACGAAGATGACCTCGACCGCGGCACGGAACTGCTCCTCGTCGAACGTGTCGTCGTCGCGGAGGAAGCTCAGCAGGTTGAGACTGGCCAGGTTGCAGGCCGAGTCATCGAGGTGCATGTACTCGCTGCAGGGATTGCTGGCGTTGATGCGGCCGGTCACGGCCGCGGTGTGCCAGCGGTTGATGGTCGTGTCGTACTGCATTCCGGGGTCGGCACACTCCCAGGCCGCTGTCGCGATCGCCCGCATGAGGTCACGGGCGCGGACCGTGCGCTGCACGGAGCCGTCAGTGCGGGCCAGGAGGGCCCAGTCGCCGTCAGCGCGGACCGCCTCCATGAACTCGTCGGTCACACGCACCGAGTTGTTGGCGTTCTGGTACTGGATGCTGAACCCGTCGGCACCGTCGAGATCCATCTCGAAGCCGGCGTCGCGCAGGACGCGGGCCTTGCGCTCCTCGCGCGCCTTACAGGTGACGAACTCCTCGATGTCGGGATGGTCGACGTCCAAGATCACCATCTTGGCGGCGCGACGCGTCTTGCCGCCGGACTTGATCGTGCCCGCCGACGCATCGGCGCCGCGCATGAAGCTGACGGGGCCGGACGGTGTGCCGCCGCCGGCGAGACGCTCGGTCGAGGCCCGCACCCTGGAGAGGTTCACTCCCGCGCCGGAGCCCCCCTTGAAGATCACACCTTCCTCGCGGTACCACTCGAGGATCGAGTCGACCGAGTCCTCGACGGACAGGATGAAGCAGGCCGAACCCTGGTTCGGCACACCCGGCACACCGATGTTGAACCAGACCGGGCTGTTGAATGCTGCCTTCTGGTTGACGAGCAGGTGCTTGAGCTCGTCGACGAAGGTGTCACGCTCGTCGTCGTCGACGAAGTAGCCGTCTCGGTCGCCCCACGTGGCGATCGTGTCGGCGACACGATCGATGACCTGACGGAGCGACCACTCGCGCTCGGGGGTGCCGAGCGTGCCCCGGAAGTACTTCTGGGCGACGATGTTGGACGCGTTCACCGACCACGACAGCGGGAACTCGACCCCGGTCTGCTCGAACGCCACCGACCCGTCGCGATAGTCGGTGATGCGGGCATCGCGGAGCCCCCACTCGATCTCGTCGTAGGGGTGACGATCCGACGTGGTGAAGACCCGGCTGAGGCCGAGGCCGACCTGGTTGTCGGTCAGCGACATGTGACGACTCCGTTCGATGGGTTCACGCTACCGGGGGCAGCGCAGGGCAGAGCGCGCCGATGCGGACGCTCGTCGGGCGAGAACTGGGACCGTGACGTGGGCGTCGGGCGGAGGCGGGGTGCGAGCGGGACGACCGGGTGGGTCATCGTCGATCGCTTCCTGCCTCCAGCACCCGTCCTGCCTGCCAAGTGAGACGAGACGCAGCCACCAATCCAAACGCGCACGTCACGGTCCGCGCCCAGGACACTACGAACAACGGCCTGTGGGGGAAAAGGGGAACATCGTGTGAATAACCGGGGAACGTCGGTCATGATCGCCTCGAGTTGGGCCGAAAATCTCACGGTGGGCGGTGGACCTCACGGACAGTGCGTTCAACCGCCGTGACCGTCCACGTGTTCCAGCAGTTGAGATGTAATCTCGCCACCTTCCGCTCATCCACTTCCTCGGGACAACCTGTGGATATACGGATCTGAACTTTTCTGGCGGATCACGGCCAAGGGGTGAACGCAATGCGACAACTCGTGCCCTCCGACCCCCTCGACGAACGCCCTGGCCGTGCCGACATCGACGTCGCCGAGCGCATCGCATCCGAACTGCGGGTGCACCCCGACGGTCGTCGCCCATGGGTGTTCGCCAACATGGTGACGACCATCGACGGCGCCGCGACCGTGGATGGTCGATCGGGCGGCCTCGGTGGCCCCGGCGATCGAGACGTGTTCTCGACCCTGCGAGCCGAGGCGGACGTGATCGTGGTGGGAGCGCAGACGGTGCGCGACGAACGGTACCGCCTGGCACGTGAACCCGGCCTCGTGGGTCGACGTCGCCGAGCCGAACGCGGCCAGGGGGCGCGGGCACGGCTGTGCATCGTGACCCGGTCGAGCACATTGGACGGCGAACCGCCCCTGCTCGACGAACTGCCACCGCCGGGAGCGCCGGCCGAGCCGTGGGAACGGCCGCTGATCGCCACGATCCGCCACGATCCAGGAGCAGCGTTCGACGAGCGCTTCGACGTGCTCGAGCTGGGCGACGGCTCGGTCGACCTCGGTCGGCTGATGGAGGAACTGGGACGCCTCGGCGTGCGCCGGGTGCTCTGCGAGGGCGGGCCGACGCTGCTCGCCCAGCTGGGCTCGGCCGGGCTGGTCGACGAGTGGAACTTCACCGTCGCTCCGATCGTGGCGGCCGGCGATGCGGTGCGTCCGCTCCACTCCCAACAAGCGCTGGGGCAACGCCTCCGCCTGGACCGGGTGTACGCCCACGACGACGGCACGCTGTTCACGCGCTACCTGACCATTCACGGCGACGCCTCCCTCGACTGACGAACGCTCAGGCCCCGAGGGCCCGCACCGACTCGGGGATCTGCAGATGCTGGCCCGGAACGACGACCGTGCCGCCGTTGGCCACCGACAACAGCTGCACCACCTCGCGACGGTCGGCGTCGACCCCGAGCTCGCCGGCGATGCTCCACAACGTGTCACCGGGCGCCACCTCGAAGGAGGTGGGCACTGCAACGTCGGGTGACAGCGCCGACGACACGGCCGACACGGCGGACCCCGCCAGCACGATCGCAACGAGGGCGAGCACGCCGACGACGCACCGACGGACGAGGAACACCCGACGCCGCCGGACCGCGGCGACCGATCGGCCACCATCGAGCCCGACGAGCTGCGGGCGACGGGTGGCCGGGTGGGCGCCGAGCGGGTGACGGTCGGGCTGGACGAGGAAGGAAACTGCCATGTCGATGATTCTCCTGGGGACCCCTGACAGTGAGATGACCGGGGGTGATGCGAACAACTGTTCGCCATTGGACACGAACGGATGTTCGGTGTCAAGGTCGAACACTTGTTTGTTCCGACGTGCTACCGTCAGGAACGCCTGTTCGACCGTCCGGGGCCACGACCCGTCAGCCCTTCCCAACCAGGAGCCAGCCCATGAGCACCCAACCACCTGCCAACTCCGCCCCACACGGCGAACTCGACCCGCTCACCGATCGCCAACGGGAGATCCTCGAGGTCATCGAGCGCACCGTCGGCGAGCGGGGGTATCCGCCGTCGGTCCGCGAGATCTGCACGGCGGTCGGCCTCACCTCGCCGTCAACGGTTCACACCCATCTCTCCAGCCTCCAGAAGATGGGGTACCTCCGTCGTGACGCCACCAAGCCCCGCGCCATCGAGGTCCGGTTCGACTCCAACTCCGGCGCCACCGCCGATCGCGCTCCGGTCCGCCACGTGCCGCTCGTCGGTGACGTCGCCGCCGGCACCGGCGTGCTGGCCCAGGAGCACGTCGAGGAACTCATGCCGCTGCCGGCGCAGTTCACCGGCGAAGGCGAGCTGTTCATGCTCCGCGTCCGTGGCGACTCCATGATCGAGGCGGGCATCTTCGACGGTGACTTCGTGGTGGTCCGTCGCCAGGTGACTGCTGACAACGGCGACATCGTCGTCGCCGGCATTCCCGGCGAGGAAGCCACGGTCAAGACGTTCAAGTCCAAGGGCAGCGTCGTCACGCTCGTCCCGGCCAACCCGCGCCTCACCGACATGGTGTTCGACGCATCCGATGTCGCCGTCTACGGCAAGGTCGTGACGGTGCTCCGCAAGCTGTAGGAACCGCCTTCCGAGCGGGGCGGCCCGAGGCACTGGTCCCAGACCCAGCGCTGATCCGTGCCGGACGTGACGTACCTCGTCACCTTCGGCACGGGTCGGACCTGGCCAGCACCGGTCAGCTCGCTCTGTGCCAGAGGCCCTCAGTTGGCGTGGAGATCGGCGTTGAGACCGCCCCACTCCGCCGACTGGGGCAGCATCTCCACCGCACCCGAGATCGAGTTCCGCCGGAACAACATGTCGTTGCGCCCGCTCAGACGTGCGGCCTTGCAGGTCGAGCCGTCGGGCAGGGTGACCACCGTGCCGGCGGTGAGGTAGAGACCCGCCTCGACCACACAGTTGTCGCCGAGCGAGATGCCGAGACCGGCGTTGGCGCCGAGGAGGCAGCCCGACCCGATCGAGACGACTTCCTTGCCTCCGCCCGACAGGGTGCCCATGATCGAGGCGCCTCCGCCGATGTCAGAGTTCGCTCCGACGAACACGCCGGCGGAAATACGGCCCTCGACCATCGCCGGCCCCTCGGTGCCGGCATTGAAGTTGACGAAGCCCTCGTGCATGACCGTTGTGCCCTCGCCCAGGTAGGCCCCGAGCCGAACGCGGCTGGGCACCGTGACGCGGACGCCCGAGGGGATCACGTAGTCGGCCATCTGCGGAAACTTGTCGATACTCAGCACGGTGAGGGGACGCCCCTGCGCTCGCAGGTGCAGCCGGGTGGTCTCGAAGCCGTCGGGGTCGAACGGCCCCGCGTCGGTCCACACGACGTTGTTGAGGAGGCCGAACTGGCCGTCGAGGTTGCACCCGTGGGGCCGCACCTTCCGCGTCGAGATGAGGTGCAGACGGAGGTACACGTCGTGGGCGTCGATCGGCGCGTCATCGAGGTCGGCGATGACGGTGAGCACCGGCACACGTCGGGCGGGGGCGAGCGGCGCCGGAGCGTCGAGCGAGTCGAGCAACATCGGGAGCAGCCGGGCGTTGGGATGGTCGCCTCCGTCCTCGAGGACCACGTCGACCAGCTGGTTGGCGTGCTCCAACGCCTCGCGCGAAAGAACAGTGGTGCCGCTCTTGGGCTCGGCACCGAGCACGTCGAGCACGAGGGCAACGAACCCGACGTTCTCGTCACGGTTCGGGAAGGGGAAGTAGGTGTCGAGCACCTTGGTGCCGTCACCCACCTCCGAGATCGTGGCGATGCCGAGGCCGAAGGCGGCCGGTGCGGTCCAGCCGGGACGCTCGAGCAGGGCGGCGACGTGCTGGCGGAACTCGTCGATCGACGAGAACGAACTGGGCGACAACGACACGTCGGGGGCCTCCTGGCTGCGGTTCGCCGCAGGCACCGCGCCCACGACGAGGCGCAACTCTAGAGGCCGCCGAGGTCAGCGGCAGACGGCAAGTCGTGGACAGACGCGAAGCGGGGAGGGGCGCTGTGGCCCCTCCCCGCACGCAGGACTGTTGGTGATCGGTCGCTCAGCTCCCGAAGGGCGGCGCAGGTGGCGGCGTGTCGTTGCCCCACTGGCCGGGAGGGGGCGGGGGCGGCGGGACGTCCTGGGGAGCAGGAGCCGGCGGGGCCGGCGGCGGGGTGTACGGCGCCTCGGGAGCAGGAGCTGTAGGGGCGGGCGGGGCCGGGGGCGGGTACGCCGCCGGTGCCGGCGGAGCAGGCGGGAAACCGCCGGGCGCGGGCGGAGCAGCCGGCGGGAATGCCGGCGCGGGCGGTGCCTGCTGGGGGTAGCCCTGAGGGGCAGGCGGCACCTGGCCGGGAGCGGGAATCTGGCCGGGAGCGCCGGGTGCCGGCGGCACCTGGCCCGGGAACCCGCCACCGGGGGGCGGGGCGCCGAAGGAGCCGACCGTTGCGGCCTTCTTCTTGGCACGACTGCGGCGAACACCGGTGACGATGGCCAAGATCAGACCGACGAGGAACAGGACCAAGCCGATGCCGATGCCGCCGAAGAACTTGCCCAGGATCGCACCGATCGAGATGTTCAGGATGGCGACGCGGGTGCCGGCGGGGCCCGTTGCGTTGAGCGTGTAGGTACCGGCCTTCTTGACCTCGAACGTGCCGAGGACCTCGACGGAGTCACCCTTGCTCTCGGTGGTCGAACTCGAGAAGCTCGAGCTCGTGCTGACCTCGACGGCGGTGCCGTTCTCGTCGGTCAACGAGACCTCGATGTCCTTGGCGTCGGACGCCGACGGCGCGAGACCGATGATGATCCCGGCAGCGTCCGCCTCCATGTCGTAGGTCTGGCTCGCCGGCACGTCGACACGTTGTGCGGCGTCCGCGGCGTCCTTGATCTCGCTCCCGGCGAGCACGCAGCCGGCGCCACAGCTCGCGAAGCTGAGCAGCATCATCACCAGTCCGATCCAGACACCAGCGCTGGACGGTTTCACCTTGGGCTTGTCGGCCATCCGACGACCTCCTTGTCACTCGACGCGCCGAGGTTAACCGGGGTCGGTGCGAAATCCGCGGATGAGAGCGTTCTCAGCCCCGCGAGATCAGATCGTCGAGGGCCGCCCAGGTGCGATCCACGGAATCTCGTGTCACGTGCTCCCCTGCCGTGTGCGCGATCGTCGGATCGCCGGGCCCGAAGTTGGCGGCGGGGATGCCTCGCTCGGCAAACCGGGCGACGTCGGTCCAGCCGAGCTTCGCCGTCACCGGGAGGTCGTTGCGCTCGATGAGCGCCGCGACGAGCGGATGGTCCACGGCGGGCGCCGCCGCGGAGGCGACGTCGACGAGCTCGAACACGTCGCCCTCGTCGAGCAGCGGTTCGATGACCGACCGCACGTGGGTTTCTGCCTCGGCGGACGTGCGGTCGGGGGCGAATCGATGGACGACGAGGAGCGTCGCCGAGTCGGGGACGACGTTGCCCGCCACACCCCCCTCGATCCCCACGGCGAGGAGCGCCTCGTGGTATCGGCACCCGGCGACGACGGGCTGGCGGGCGTCGTAGTCGGCAAGTGCGGTCAGCACCGGAGCGAGGCGGTGGACGGCATTGCGTCCCATCCAGGCCCGGGCCGTGTGCGCCCGCCGGCCCGCCAGCGTGAGTCGAAACCGCAACGAACCCTGGCAGCCGGCCTCGATCTTGCCGTCGGTCGGTTCGCCGAGGAGAGCGACATCGCCGACCAACAGGTCCGGACGTTCGTCGAAGAGCTCGCCGAGGCCGCTGTGCACGGCTGCGACCTCCTCCCGGGCGTAGAACACGTAGGTGAGGTCGAGGCGCGGATCGGTGTGCCGGCGAGCCGATGCCAACATGCACGCCAGGCCACCTTTCATATCGGCTGCACCGACGCCCCACAGCGTGTCGTTGTCGACGTGGGACGGGAAGTTGGCGTTGGCGGGCACCGTGTCGGTGTGCCCGCCGAGGACGAGTCGCTGGTCTCGACCGAGTTGTGTCCGCGCCACGACGTTGTCGCCGACCCGCGTGACCTCGAGATGCGGAAGCGTCCGGAGTTCGGCCTCCAAGAGGTCGACGAGTTCCTGTTCGGCGAAGCTCTCCGAGGCTACGTCGACCAGCTGGCGGGTGAGCGCGAAGACGTCGGTTGCGTCGATCGGGTTCATGAGGTCGTGGCTCCCGTGGCGCCCCTGGCCTCCAGCGCGTCGAGACGGTGGTCGAGGAGGTCGAGCGCAGCATCAGGCTGTACCGCAGCCACCCGGATGTGCGACGCCGCCGCATCGCCGTAGAACTCGCCGGGGCTCACCACCATGCCGACGTCGGCGGCGAGGCGGTGGGCCAACGCCCACGCGTCGCCATCGGGCGCCGCGACCCACAGGTAGAACGCCCCACCCGGCATGACCGCAGGGATGCCGAGGCGGCCGAGCTGGCCGATGAGCCGCTCGAGGCGCGTCCGGTAGGTGACGGCCTGAACGTCGACGTGGGCGTCGTCGCCCCACGCGGCGATCGCCGCTGCCTGCACGGGCCCGGGGATCATCAGGCCGAGATGTTTGCGGACCTCGGAGAGGTAGCCGACGAGCTCGGCGTCGCCGGCGTAGAAGCCGACTCGGGCGCCCGCGAGGTTCGACCGCTTCGACAACGAGTGCACGGCGACAACCCCGTCGAGGCCCGACGAGAGAATCGTCCGGCGCTCCCCCACCCACGTGAACTCGACGTAGCACTCGTCGCTGAAGACCGGCACGCCGTGGGCACGACCCCACGCAGCGACGGCGTCGAGGTCGTCGAGGCCACCGGCGGGGTTGCCCGGGGTGTTCACCCAGAGGCACAACGCTCGGGCGGCGTCGCCAGGATCGATGGCGGACAGGTCGAGGCGCCAGTGCTCGTCGACGGGCACCGGCACGGCCCGGCAACCGGCGAGGGTCGCCCCCATCGCGTAGGACGGGTACGACACCGCGGGATACAGCACGGTGTCGAGATCCGGCCGACGGAGCCGCAACAGATGGGGCAGGCCGGCGACGAACTCCTTGGTGCCGACGCAGCCGGCAAGTTGCTTCGGGCCGACGTCGACGCCGAGACGCCGACGCATCCACGCCGAGGCGGCATCGCGGAATGCAGCCGACCCGATCGAGAACGGGTAGCTGCGCTCGGTGCCGCTGTGGCCCATCGCCTCGACGACGGCTGCGGGCGGCGGATCGCACGGATCACCGATCGACAGGTCGACGGCTCCACCTTCGTGTTCCTTGGCGGTGGCGATCACCCCGGCAAGGCGGTCGTAGGGGTAGGGCGGTGGGACGAACGGTTCCACGAGAGCAGGTCTCCGATCAGTTCAGCTCGGCGGCGGGGACGCCGGGAGGCACCTGGTACTGCTCGAACCGACCGACCTCGGAGGCCTCGAGCCGTGCTCGCATACGCATCGAATGTTCACCCGGCGTCTCCGACAGCACCTCACCGGACCGGTGCACCGCGGCAATCAGATCGCCCCGGTCGTAGGGAATCTCGAGGTCGACGGGCGCGACCAGGGCCCGCAGGCGGTCGCCGATGGTGGCCAGCAACGCCTCGACCCCTTCGCCGGTGACGGCGGAGATCGCGACGGCGCCCTCGAACCGCTCGGCGAGTCGCGCCGATTCCTCCGACGCGTCGCACTTGTTGAACACGAGCAGCTCCGGAAGGCCATCGGCGTCGATCTCCCGCAGCACATCTCGTACGGCCTCGATCTCGGCCTGCGGATCCACGGCCGACCCGTCGACCACGTGGACCAGCAGGTCGGCGTCGTTGACGACCTCGAGCGTCGACTTGAACGCCTCGACCAGCTGATGGGGCAGCTTTCGCACGAACCCCACGGTGTCGGTCATCAGGACCGACTCGCCGCCGGGCAATTGCAGACGTCGGGTGGTGGGGTCGAGCGTCGCGAAGAGACGGTCCTCGACCAGCACACCGGAGTCGGTGAGGCGATTGAGCAACGTGGACTTGCCCGCGTTGGTGTACCCGACGATCACCACGTTGCGGAGCAGCGAACGGCGTCGGGCCTTGCGTTGGGTGTCGCGCACGTGGGTGATGCCGCGCAGCTGCTCCTCGAGCTTGTGGATGCGCCGGACCAGTCGACGACGGTCGACCTCGAGCTGCGTCTCGCCCGGGCCGCGGGTGCCGATGCCACCGCCCTGCTGCGACAGGCTGCGACCCTTGCCCCGCAGCCGGGGAAGCCGGTACTTGAGTTGGGCCAGCTCGACCTGCGCCTTGCCCTCGAGGCTCGACGCGTTCTGGGCGAAGATGTCGAGGATCACCGCAGTGCGGTCGATCGCGGTTCGCCCGAGGATCTTCTCCAGGTTGAACTGCTGTGCAGGCGTCAGCTCGTCGTCGAAGACCACGGTGTCGCAGTCGAAGGCGATCGCCATCTCCTTGATCTCCTGCGCCTTGCCGGAGCCGATGAACGTGGCGGCATCCGGACTCTGCCGGCGCTGTACCACCCGGCCCACCTCATCGGCCCCGGCGGTGTCGATCAGGCGTGCGAGCTCGTCGAGGTGTTCCTCGACCAGATCGTCGTCGAACGGAGGGAACGACACGCCGACGAGCACGATCTTCTCCCGGAACGACCGGTCGATGAAGGCGCTCGACGTCGCACCGAAGTCGCCGAACGCGCCGCGGTGGGACTCCGCCGCGTCGGGGTCGCCGTCTCCGGCGTCGGGTCCGTCGGGTTCATTCGCTGCGTCGCCGAAGATCGTCGCGAGGAGCTCGTCGTCGGAGAAGTCCGGCTCGAACTCGAAGGAGTCGTGATCAGAGCCAGGCATTCTCCACCTCGATGTCGGCGATGTGCACGGCTTCGCCGGTCAACGCCAGCGTCGGTCCGACGTCGACGACGGCGGTACCACCCGGCATCTCCACCGTGACCCGCTCGCCGACGAGACCCCACCGGTGGGCCAGGGCCGCCGACACGCTCGCCCCCGATCCGCACGCCTCGGTGACCCCAGCGCCGCGTTCCCAGTGGAGGAGCCGGATGGTGTCGGGACCGCTCGCCGCGAGGAAATGCACGTTGACCCCACCCGGCACGTCGGCCTCGATCAGCGGGCCATCGACCGAGGGGTCGACGCCCTCGAGGGAGACGAGGTGCAACACGATGTGCGGGTTGCCGACGGCACCGCACCCGACATGCAGCGCGCCCATGGCGACGGCGGCCGGACCCGGCTCGGGGCCCGTCCCCAATTCGCCCATCTCGACGCGCAACAGGTCGGTGTCGGGCGCCGTCGTCGCTGTGGCGTCGAGCGTGCGCCGGCCCGCTCCCGAGTCGATCACGATGCGGCCGTCGCGTCGGCCGCCGGCCCGCAGCGCAGCCTGCCCGAGGCAGCGGATGCCGTTGCCGGAGATCTCGGCCTCGGAGCCGTCGGCGTTGAACAGGACCATGCGCAGATCGGCGCCCGGCGCATCGGGAGCGAGTCCGAAGATCAGACCATCGGCCCCGACGCCCCGGTGGCGGTCGCACAGCGCTGTGGCGGCGACCGAACCGCCCGCTGCCACCGCCGCCGCGGTCAGTGCGGGGTTCGCGGTCTCGAGGGCGACCAGGAAGTCGTTGCCGAGGCCGTGGGCCTTCGTGAGTCGGAGGGATGCCGTCATGTGGAGTCCAAGCTACCGGCGATGAAGGAGGCCAACGAGCGAGTTTGGGCGGGTCCGTCGCACTTCGTCGGGTGCCACTCGATTCGGGGATCGCGGCGGAACCAACGGTCCTGGCGCACGGCGAACTGACGGGTGCGCACGACTGTTTCGACGACTGCCTCGGCTTCGGTCGACCCGCCGGCGAGGTGCGACAGCAGCTCGCGGTAGCCGAGCGCCTGCCGAGCGGTCCGCGACAGCGGCGGCTCCTCGGCTGCCAACGCCCGCACCTCGTCGAGGAACCCGGCCGCCATCATCGTGCGTACCCGCTCCTCGATGAGCGGCAGCATCGACGATCGCTCGACCCGCAGCCCCACCATCAGGTGGTCCGACGGCGGGTACTCCTCCAGGCCGGGCCCGTAGGACGAGAACGGACGACCCGAGCCCATGGTGACCTCGAGGGCGCGGACGACCCGGCGGGCGTTGGTCGGCTCACAGCGACTCGCACCGGTCGGGTCCAGCACTGCGAGCCGGCCATGCAAGGCCTCGACCGCTTCGGGGCCGGCGGCAGCGGTCCGCTCGAGTTCGCTGCGCAGCACCGGGTACTCGCCGGGGATCTCCAGGTCGTCGACGACCGCCCGGTGGTAGAGCCCGGTGCCGCCGACCAGGATGGCGCGGCGACCACGCTCAGCAAGATCGGCGAGCACGGCCCGGGCCTCGGATTGGAACCATGACACCGAGAACTCGGTGGACGGTTCGACGAGGTCGAGAAGGTGGTGCGGCGTCTCGGCGCGCTCGTCGGTCGTGACCTTTCCCGTGCCGATGTCCATGCGCCGGTAGACCTGCATCGAGTCGATCGAGACGATCTCACTGTCCCCCAGGAGCCGGGCCAACTCGAGTGCCAGCGCCGACTTGCCCGATGCCGTCGGGCCGACGATGACGATCGTGCGAGGGCTGGCAGTCATGTCACGCCGAGGTACCGCAGGGAAAGCAGTTCCCGAGGGACGAGGGAGCGAGCCTGACCCGGAGGTGGCCGAGGCAGTCATGGAAGCAGTTGGCGGAGGGTGACCCAGAACTCGATGCGGACCGGGTCGGGCCGTTCGGCACCGTAGGCGTCGAACAGTGCCGGGACTGCGGCCGGGCCGATCGCCGCAGCGAGGTCTCGGGCGAGGAACGACAGATCGACGTAC
>WBZX01002568.1_pt1 | contig 12246 bp, 11 predicted proteins | sample 5204211 | NCBI WGS metagenome assembly WBZX01 (sample SAMN12344362, study PRJNA552823) | activated sludge metagenome | biome: Activated sludge suspended growth; feature: Nitrification reactor; material: Wastewater; isolation source: activated sludge from nitrification reactor of wastewater...
GTCGTCCATCACCTGGCTCAGGCCCGAAGCCAGCGTCATCAGCGTCTTGCCGGTGCCCGCCGTGCCGGTGAGCGTGATGAAGTCGCACTCCGGATCCATCAGCAGGTTGAGCGCGAAGTTCTGCTCGCGGTTGCGCGCGGTGACGCCCCACACCGCGTTCTTGGTGTGGGTGTATTCGCGCAAGGTGCGCAGCACCGCGCTCTTGCCGGTGATCTCGTGCACCTTGGCGTAGAGCGGCGCGGCGCCGGGCGCCTCGAGGTAGACGAACTGGTTCACCAGCAGTGCCGGCACCAGCGGCCCGCTGATGCGGTAGTAGGTGTAGCCGCCCTGCTGCCAGCTCTCCATGGTCTTGCCATGGCGCTCCCAGAAGTCGGCCGGCAGCGCCAGCACGCCGGTGTAGAGCAGGTCGACGTCGTCCAGCGTCTTGTCGTTGAAATAGTCCTCCGCCGGCAGGCCGAGCGCACGCGCCTTGATGCGCATGTTGATGTCCTTGGACACCAGCACGACCTCGCGGCCCGGGTGCTGCTCGCGCAGGGCCTGCACCACGCCGAGGATCTGGTTGTCGGCCTTGCCCTGCGGCAGCCCGGCGGGCAGGCTGACGTTGACCAGATGGGTCTGGAAGAACAGCTTGCCGCCCGCTTCGCGATGGCCGGTGGCCGACAGCGGCAGCCCCTCGGACATGCCCGAGGCGTCGCGCTTGGGCATGGCCGCGGCGAGCGCGTCCAGGTCGCGGCTGACCTGGCGGGCGTTGCGCGCCACTTCGGTCATGCCCTTCTTGTGGCTGTCGAGTTCCTCGAGCGTGATCATCGGCAGGTAGATGTCGTGCTCTTCGAAGCGGAACAGCGAGGTCGGGTCGTGCATCAGCACGTTGGTGTCGAGCACGAACAGGCTGGCCGGCCCGCTGCCGCGCGGCGTGCGCGGCACGCGCTGCGGCACCACCGGGCGCGCCGGCCTGGCTGCCGGCGCTGCGGCGCCAGTGCGGGCGACCACCGGCGTGGCCGCGGCGCTGCCGTCGAACAGGTCCATCACCGCGGGCGATGCGGGTTCGGCGGTGGTGCGGCTAGGGGTGTTGCGTTTGCCCGGTTTGGGCGCGGCCTGCGATTCGAAGTCGGCGGGAGAGAGGATGGCGGCTCGTTTGGCAGGCGGCTTGGGCAGTGGCATGGAGGCGGTCAGTGCGGCGTGAAAACAAAAAAGCCGCACAGTCGGCTGTGCGGCTTTCGGCGGAGCAGGGTCTCTCGACTCACGTGCATGAATTGATCATACACAAAGCCCCGCGCCGGAACTGTGTCACTTCACTTCAGGCCCTTGACGGTCTTGAGCACTTCCTCGACGTGGCCGGCGACCTTCAGGCCGCGCCACTCGGCGCGCAGCATGCCGCTGCCGTCGATCAGGAAAGTCGAGCGCTCGATGCCCTTGACCTTCTTGCCGTACATGATCTTGTTCTTGACCACGCCGAACATGTGGCAGAGCTTCTCTTCGGTGTCGGCGATCAGCTCGAAAGGCAGTTCGAGGTTCTGCTTGAACTTCTCGTGCGAGGCCATGTTGTCGCGCGAGACGCCGAAGACCACGGCGCCGGCCTTGACGAAGTCCTTGTGGTGATCACGGAACTGCATGGCTTCGGTCGTGCAGCCCGGCGTGTTGTCCTTCGGGTAGAAATACAGCACGACCGTCTTGCCGGCGAAGGCCGCCGGCGTGAACTTCACGCCTCCCGTGGCGAGCGCTTCAAATTCCGGCAGGGGTTTGTTGAGGGCTGGCGTCATGGAGTTATGCTGAACGTTTGCGCCCTCGCGGGCGTAGCCACGCATTATAAGGCTCACGCCCAGGCCGGCCGGCCCGCAGGGGCACGGCCGGGCGCCTCATCCCCCACGTTCGAAGAGCAGCGCCGCGACCACCGCGCGGCCCTCGGCCAGCAGCACGTTGTAGGTGCGGCAGGCGGCCGGCGTGTCCATCACCTCGAAGCCGATGCGTCTGGCCATCAGCGCCTTGAGGATCGCCGGCGGCGGAAAGCGCAGCCGCGCGCCGCTGCCGAAGATCACGAGCTCCGGCGCGAGCGCGAGCACGGGCTCGAAGCTGGCCTCGGTGAGCGACTCGAAGCGATCCAGGCCCCAAGGCTGCACCTCGCCGCGCCAGGGCACGAGCACGCTGCTGCGGTGCTCGACGCCGGCGACGATCACGCCCTCGGGCGCGTGGCGGCTGATGGCGTTGGCTCCCTCGGGGCGGTCGGCATGCATCTTCATGGTTAAATTCTATGTTTTTGCAGCGCAGCAGCGCCCCAGGAGACGCCCCGTGAAGCCCATTGCCAAGTCGAGCAAGCTCGCCAATGTCTGCTACGACATCCGCGGACCCGTGCTCGACAAGGCACGCCAGATGCAGGAAGAGGGCCACAAGATCATCCAGCTGAATATCGGCAACCTGGCCGTGTTCGGCCTCGAGCCGCCCGACGAGATCGTGCAGGACATGATCCGCAACATGCCGCACACGGCCGGCTACACCGACAGCAAGGGCCTGTTCGCGCCGCGCAAGGCGGTGGTGCACTACACGCAGGAGAAGGCCATCCGCGGCGTGACGGTGGACGACGTCTACCTCGGCAACGGCGCCTCCGAGCTGATCACGATGAGCCTGAACGCCATGCTCAACAGCGGCGACGAAGTGCTCATCCCGGCGCCCGACTACCCGCTCTACACCGCCTCGGTGGCGCTGTCCGGCGGCACGCCGGTGCACTACCTGTGCGACGAGGCGAGCGACTGGATGCCCGACATCGAGGACATCAAGCGCAAGGTGACGAGCAACACCAAGGCGATCGTCGTCATCAACCCGAACAACCCGACCGGCGCGCTCTACCCGGAGAGCGTGCTCGAGCAGATCGTCGAGGTGGCGCGCCAGCACCAGCTCATCATCCTGGCCGACGAGATCTACGACAAGACGCTGTTCGACGGCAACGTGCATACCAGCATCGCCTCGCTGGCCGACGACGTGCTGTGCCTGACCTTCAACGGCCTGTCGAAGAACTACCGCTCCTGCGGCTACCGCGCCGGCTGGATGGTGGTGTCGGGCGAGAAGCGCCATGCCAAGGACTACATCGAGGGCCTGAACATGCTGGCCTCGATGCGGCTGTGCTCGAACACGCCGGGGCAGCTCGCGATCCAGACCGCGCTGGGCGGCTACCAGAGCATCAAGGACCTGGTGGCGCCCGGCGGCCGGCTGTGCAAGCAGCGCGACCTCGCCTACGAGCTGCTCACGCAGATCCCGGGCGTCAGCGTCGTCAAGCCGAAGGCGGCGCTGTACATGTTCCCGCGCCTCGATCCCAAGATCTACCCGATCGAGGACGACCAGCAGTTCGCCTACGAGCTGCTGGCCGAGGAGAAGGTGCTGATCGTGCAGGGCACCGGCTTCAACTGGCCGACGCCCGACCACTTCCGCCTCGTCTTCCTGCCCAACGTCGATGACCTGGCCGAGGCCATCGGGCGCATCGCGCGCTTCCTCGAGCATTACCGCAAGCGGCATTCCCACTGAGAGTTCATATGAAGCCCATCCAAGTCGGCCTGCTCGGCATCGGCACCGTCGGCGGCGGCACCTTCGCCGTCCTGCAGCGCAACCAGGAAGAGATCCGGCGCCGTGCCGGCCGCGAGATCCGCATCACCATGGTGGCGGATCTCGACACTGAGCGCGCCAAGAAGATCGTCGGCGATGCCGCCCAGGTGGTGAGCGATGCGCGAGCGGTGATCGCCAACCCCGAGATCGACATCGTCGTCGAGCTGATCGGTGGTTACGGCATCGCCAGGACGCTGGTGCTGGAAGCCATCGCCGCCGGCAAGCACGTGGTCACGGCCAACAAGGCGCTGCTCGCCGTGCACGGCAGCGAGATCTTCGCCGCGGCGCGCGCCAAGGGCGTGGTCGTCGCCTTCGAGGCGGCGGTGGCCGGCGGCATCCCCATCATCAAGGCGCTGCGCGAGGGCCTGACCGCCAACCGCATCGAGTGGGTGGCCGGCATCATCAACGGCACGACCAATTTCATCCTCTCGGAGATGCGCTCCAAGGGGCTGGATTTCGGCGTGGTGCTGAAGGAGGCGCAGCGCCTGGGTTATGCCGAGGCCGACCCGACCTTCGACATCGAGGGCGTCGACGCCGCGCACAAGGCGACCATCATGAGCGCGATCGCCTTCGGCATCCCGGTGCAGTTCGACAAGGCGCACGTGGAAGGCATCACCAAGCTGCAGGCGGCCGACATCCGCTACGCCGAGCAGCTCGGCTACCGCATCAAGCTGCTGGGCATCACCAAGCGCCGCGACCGAGGCATCGAGCTGCGCGTGCACCCGACGCTGATTCCGTCCACGCGCCTGATCGCCAATGTCGAGGGCGCGATGAACGCCGTCGTCGTGCATGGCGACGCGGTCGGCACCACGCTCTACTACGGCAAGGGTGCGGGCGCCGAGCCGACCGCCTCCGCCGTGATCGCCGACCTGGTGGACATCACGCGTCTGCACACGGCCGACCCGGATCATCGCGTGCCCTCGCTGGCCTTCCAGCCGGGTTCGATGCAGGACACGCCCATCCTGCCCATGGCCGAGGTCGTGACCTCGTTCTACCTGCGCCTGGTGGTCGCCGACAAGGCCGGCGTGCTGGCGCGCATCACCGGCATCCTCGCCGAGCACGGCATCTCGATCGACGCCGTGCTGCAGCGCGAGTCGGCCGAAGGCGAGGCGCAGACCGACCTGATCATCCTGACGCACGACACCGTCGAAGGCGAGATGGACAAGGCGCTGGCGCAGATGCAGGCGCTGCCCACGGTGCTCGCGCCCATCGTCAAGATCCGCAAGGAAGAACTCAAGTGAACTACCTCAGCACGCGCGGCGACCAGACACCGCGCGGCTTCTCCGAAATCCTGCTCGAAGGCCTGGCGCCGGACGGCGGCCTCTACCTGCCGACGCACTATCCGAAGGTCGATGCGGCGACGCTCGCGCGCTGGCGCGGCCTGTCGTATGCCGAACTGGCCTTCGAGATCCTGTCGCTGTACATCACCGACATCCCGGCTCCCGACCTGAAGCGCCTGGTCACGCAGACCTACACCGAGCAGGTGTTCGGCACGCGCGAGATCACGCCGCTGAAGAAGCTGGAAGAGGGCCTCTATCTCGAGGCGCTGTCCAACGGCCCGACGCTCGCCTTCAAGGACATGGCGATGCAGCTGCTCGGCGCGCTGTTCGAGTACGAACTGGCGCGCCGCGGGCAGACGCTCAACATCCTCGGCGCGACCTCGGGCGACACCGGCAGCGCGGCCGAGTACGCGATGCGCGGCAAGAAGGGCGTCAAGGTCTTCATGCTCAGCCCGCACGGCCGCATGAGCCCGTTCCAGCAGGCGCAGATGTTCAGCCTGCAGGACGCCAACATCCACAACATCGCCGTCGAGGGCGTATTCGACGATTGCCAGGACATCGTCAAGGCAGTGTCGAACGACCTCGAGTTCAAGCGCCGCTGGAAGATCGGCACCGTCAACTCGATCAACTGGGCGCGCCTGCTGGCCCAGGTGGTGTACTACTTCGCTGGCTACTTCCAGGCGACGAAGAGCAACGAAGAGCGCGTCAGCTTCGCCGTGCCCTCGGGCAACTTCGGCAACATCTGCGCCGGCCACGTGGCGCGCATGATGGGCCTGCCCATCCACCGCCTGGTGCTCGCCACCAACGAGAACAACGTGCTCGACGAGTTCTTCCGCACCGGCACCTACCGGGTGCGCGGCGGCGCGGAGACCTGGGAGACCTCGAGCCCCTCGATGGACATCAGCAAGGCCTCGAATTTCGAGCGCTTCGTCTTCGATCTGCTGGGCCGCGACGCGGCGCGCACCAAGGCGCTGTTCGCCGACGAGATCGGAAAGAAGGGCAGCTTCACGCTGACGCCGGCCGAGTTCGCGCGCATCGCCGACTACGGCTTCGTCTCCGGCAGCAGCAGCCACGCCGACCGGCTGGCGACCATCCGCGACACCGCGCAGCGCTGCGGCACGGTGATCGACACCCACACCGCCGACGGCCTGAAGGTGGCACGCGAGCACCGCGACGCGGGCGTGCCCATGATCGTGCTCGAGACGGCGCTGCCGGCCAAGTTCTCGGCCACCATCGTCGAGGCGCTGGGCCGCGAGCCGGGGCGTCCGGCCGCGCTGCAAGGCATCGAGCAACTCCCCAAGCGATTCAAGGTCATGCCCGTCGACGCGCAGGCGGTGAAGGACTACATCGCCCAGAATGCCTGAATGAAAGTCGTCGGCTTCTGTGGCTTCTCCGGATCGGGCAAGACCACCCTGGTCGAGCAGCTGATCTCGCGCCTGCGCCTGGCCGGCCAGCGCGTCTCGGTGATCAAGCACGCGCACCACGACTTCGACATCGACCAGCCGGGCAAGGATTCGCACCGCCACCGCGAGGCCGGCGCCTTCGAGGTGCTGATCGCCTCGGATCGGCGCCTGGCCCGCATCCGCGAATACGAACGCCAGGCCGACCCGACCGTGCACCAGTTGCTGGCCGAGATCTACGAGGTCGACTGGGTGCTGGTCGAAGGCTTCAAGCATGCCGACGTGCCCAAGCTCGAGGTCTGGCGTGCCGCCACCGGCAAGCCGGCGCTCTACCCGAACGATCCCTTCGTCGTCGCGGTGGTCACCGACCACGGCGACCGCCTGCCTCACCCCACCGGGCTGCCGTTGCTGGATCTGAACGACCCGGACGCGGTGGCCGCCTTCCTGCTCGCCGACCCTGCCCGCTATGAGTACCGCTTCCCCTTCGACGGCGGCTTCGCCGCGAGCGCCGATGCTGACGCTGGACGAGGCGCTCGCCCGGCTGCTGAGCGCGATCCGGCCGCTGGCTGAGACCGAGCGCGTCTCCACCTTCGAGGCGCGCGGCCGCGTGCTGGCCGAGGGCGTGCGATCGTCGCTCGACGTGCCGCCGCAGGACAACAGTTCGATGGACGGCTACGCGCTGCGCTGCGCCGACGTGCGCGAAGCCGGCACGCTGCTGGCGGTGGCCCAGCGCATCCCGGCCGGCCATGTCGGCCAGCCGCTGCAGCCGGGCACGGCCGCGCGCATCTTCACCGGCGCGCAGGTGCCGCCCGGCGCCGACGCGATCGTGATGCAGGAGCAGTGCGAGGCGCTGGGCGAGCAGGTGCGCGTCGGCATCGTGCCGCAGCCGGGGCAGTGGATCCGCCGCCGCGGCGAGGATGTGGGCAGCGGCGCCGAGGTGCTGGCCCGGGGCACGCGGCTGACGCCGCAGGCGCTCGGGATGGCGGCTTCGGTGGGCGCGGCCGCGCTGACGGTGTCGCGCCGCCCGCGCGTGGCGCTCTTTTCCACAGGCGACGAACTGGTGATGCCCGGCGAGACCGCGCCCGGGCAGATGCGGCCGGGCGCGATCTACAACTCGAACCGCTTCACGCTGCGCGGCCTCATCGAGGCGCTGGGCTGCGAGTGCAACGACCTCGGCATCGTGCCGGATCGGCTCGACGCCACGCGCGGGGCGCTGCGCCGCGCCGCGCAGGGCAACGACCTCATCGTCACCTCGGGCGGCGTCTCGGTCGGCGAGGAAGACCATCTGCGCCCGGCGGTGCAGGCCGAAGGGCGCGTCGACTACTGGCAGATGGCGATCAAGCCGGGCAAGCCGCTGGCCTTCGGCGAGGTGCGCCGCACCGACGGCAGCCATGCTTGGTTCATGGGCCTGCCGGGCAACCCGGTGTCGAGCTTCATCACCTTCCTGCTGGTGGTGCGCCCGGCACTGATGGCTTTGCAAGGGGCGCTGGCCGGAGCGCCTCGGGCGCTGAAGCTGCGTGCCGATTTCGACTGGCCACGCCCCGACAAGCGCCGCGAGTTCCTGCGCGTGCGCCGCAACGAGGCCGGCGGGCTGGACCTGTTCCCCAACCAGAGCTCGGGCGTGCTGACCTCGGCGGTGTGGGGCGATGGCGTGGTCGACAACCCTTCCGGGCAGGCGATCGCCAAGGGCGATCTCGTCGATTTCCTCTCCTTCGCGGAGCTGCTGGCATGAAGGTCCAGGTGCGCTACTTCGCATCGCTGCGCGAAGCGCTTGGCACGGGCGAGGGCATCGAACTGCCCGCGGGTACGACCGTGGGGGCGGCGCGCGACGCGCTGATCGCCCGCGGCGGCGCACACGCCGAAGCGCTGGCGCGCGGCCGCGCGCTGCGCAGCGCGCTGAACCAGGCGCTGTGCGAGGAGTCGGCCGCGCTGTCCGATGGCGCGGAGCTGGCCTTCTTCCCGCCGGTCACCGGAGGTTGAGGTGGCCACGCCGCGCGTCAGCATCCAGACCGCCGACTTCGACCTCGGCGCCGAAGTCGCCGCGCTGCGTGCCGCCGATGCCGGCGTCGGCGCGGTGGCCAGCTTCGTCGGCACCGTGCGCGACCGCAACGACGGCCAGGGCGTCAGCGCGATGGAGCTGGAGCATTACCCCGGCATGACCGAGAAGGCCATCGAGGCGATGATCGACCAGGCCTTCGAACGCTTCGACATCCGCGCCGCGCGGGTGATCCACCGCGTCGGGCCGCTGAAGCCGCTCGACCAGATCGTGCTCGTCGTGGTGAGCTCGGCGCACCGCGGCGCGGCCTTCCAGGCCTGCGAGTTCCTGATGGACTACCTCAAGACCCAGGCGCCGTTCTGGAAGAAGGAGAGCACGCCCGAGGGCTCGCGCTGGGTCGACGCGCGTGTCAGCGACGACGCCGCGCTGGCGCGCTGGGGCATCGCCTCGGGCAACGCGGGGCCGCAGGAGTGAGCGGCGCGGCCGTGGCAGCGCAGGTGCTGGCGGTCGCGGTGGGCTCGGCCCTGGGTGCGCTGGCGCGCTGGGGCGCGGGCCTGTGGCTGAATGCGCGCTGGGCCGGCTTCCCGCTCGGCACGCTGGCGGTGAACTGCGTCGGCGGCCTGCTCATCGGGCTGGCGCTGGCCTGGTTCGAGCGCAGCCCGGACGAACTGCTGCGCCTGCTGCTCGTCACCGGTTTCCTCGGCGGGCTGACCACCTTCTCGGCCTTCTCTGCGGAGTCGCTGCTGCTGCTCCAGCGCGGCCAGTGGGCGCTGGCGGCCGGCCACACGCTGGCCCATGTGCTGGGCGCGCTGGCCTGCGCGGCGCTGGGCTTCAAGCTGCTCGACGGCCTGCTCGCCTGAGCCAGCTCAAGCGTGGCGAGCGATCACGCCGCGCCTGACTTGAAATGGCGGCCCGGCCGCCTCAAATCGGTCGCAATCGGAGGAAATCCATGCGACAGGACAAGCTCACCAGCCAGTTCCAGCAGGCGCTCGCCGAGGCCCAGAGCCTCGCGGTGACGCGCGACAACCCCTACATCGAGCCGGTGCACGTGCTCGCCGCCATGCTCGCGCAGGACGACGGCCCGCGCGCGCTGCTCGAGCGCGCCGGCGTGCGCATCGCGGCGCTGCAGACGGCGGCCGAGACGGCGCTGGGCGGCCTGCCGCAGGTGCAGGGCGGCGAGCCGGTGGGCGCCGGGCGCGACCTGGTCTCGCTGCTGCAGGCGGCCGAGCGCGAGGCGTCCAAGCGCGGCGACCAGTACGTGGCCAGCGAGATGTTCCTGCTCGCCCTGGCCGACGCCAAGACCGACCTGGCTGGCGTGGCACGCGGCCACGGCCTGACGCGCAAGGGCCTGGAAGCCGCCATCGAAGCGGTGCGCGGCGGCCAGAAGGTCGATTCGCCCGAGGCCGAAGGCCAGCGCGAGGCGCTCAAGAAGTACACGCTGGACCTCACCGAGCGCGCCCGCCAGGGCAAGCTCGACCCGGTGATCGGCCGCGACGACGAGATCCGCCGCGCCATCCAGGTGCTGCAGCGGCGCACCAAGAACAACCCGGTGCTGATCGGCGAGCCGGGCGTGGGCAAGACGGCCATCGTCGAAGGCTTGGCGCAGCGCATCGTCGCCGGCGAGGTGCCCGATTCGCTGAAGGGCAAACGCGTGCTGGTGCTCGACATGGCGCTGCTGCTGGCGGGCGCCAAATACCGCGGCGAGTTCGAAGAGCGCTTGAAGAACGTGCTCAAGGAACTCTCCCAGGACGCCGGCCAGACCATCGTCTTCATCGACGAGATCCACACCATGGTCGGCGCCGGCAAGGCCGAAGGCGCGATCGACGCCGGCAACATGCTCAAGCCGGCGCTGGCGCGCGGCGAGCTGCACTGCATCGGCGCGACCACGCTGGACGAATACCGCAAGTACATCGAGAAGGACGCCGCGTTGGAGCGCCGCTTCCAGAAGATCCTGGTCGGCGAGCCCAGCGTGGAGGCGACCATCGCCATCCTGCGCGGCCTGCAGGAGAAGTACGAGGTGCACCACGGCGTGGAGATCACCGACCCGGCGATCGTTGCCGCGGCCGAGCTCTCGCACCGCTACATCACCGACCGCTTCCTGCCCGACAAGGCGATCGACCTGATCGACGAGGCGGCCTCCAAGATCAAGATCGAGATCGACTCCAAGCCGGAGGCGATGGACAAGCTCGACCGCCGCCTCATCCAGTTGAAGATCGAGCGCGAGGCGGTGCGCAAGGAGAAGGACGAAGGTTCGGTGAAGCGCTTCGAGCTGATCGCCGAGGAGATCGCGCGGCTCGAGCGCGAGTACGCCGACCTGGAAGAGATCTGGAAGGCCGAGAAGGCCACGGCGCAGGGCTCGGCGCAGATCAAGGAAGAGATCGACAAGATGCGCTTCCAGATCGAGGAGTGGAAGCGCAAGGGCGATCTCGGCAAGGTGGCCGAGCTGCAGTACGGCAAGCTGCCCGAGCTGGAGAAGAAGCTCAAGGATGCGCAGGCCAAGGAGGCGGGCAAGAAGGGCGGCGGCAAGCCGAAGCTGCTGCGCACCATGGTCGGCGCCGAGGAGATCGCCGAGGTGGTGGCGCGCGCCACCGGCATTCCGGTCTCCAAGCTGATGCAGGGCGAGCGCGAGAAGCTGCTGCGCATGGAAGACAAGCTGCACGAGCGCGTGGTGGGCCAGGACGAGGCCATCGTCGCGGTGGCCAACGCCATCCGCCGTTCGCGCTCGGGCCTCGCGGATCCGAACCGGCCGACCGGCTCCTTCCTCTTCCTCGGCCCCACCGGCGTGGGCAAGACCGAGCTGTGCAAGGCGCTGGCGGGCTTCCTGTTCGACAGCGAGGAGCACCTGATCCGCCTCGACATGAGCGAGTTCATGGAGAAGCACTCGGTCGCACGCCTGATCGGCGCGCCGCCGGGCTACGTCGGCTACGACGAGGGCGGCTACCTGACCGAAGCGGTGCGTCGCAAGCCCTACAGCGTGCTGCTGCTCGACGAGGTCGAGAAGGCGCACCCGGACGTGTTCAACGTGCTGCTGCAGGTGCTCGACGATGGCCGCCTCACCGACGGCCAGGGCCGCACGGTGGACTTCAAGAACACCGTGATCGTGATGACCAGCAACCTCGGCTCGCACCTGATCATGCAGATGGCCGGCGAGCCGGCCGAGCAGGTGCGCGAGGCGGTGTGGGGCGAGGTCAAGCAGCACTTCCGGCCGGAGTTCCTCAACCGCATCGACGAGACGGTGGTGTTCCACGCGCTCGACGCCAAGAACATCGAGGCCATCGCGAAGATCCAGCTCAAGGTGCTGGAGTCGCGGCTGGAGAAGATGGAGATGAAGCTCGACGTGTCGCCCGCGGCGCTGGCCGAGATCGCCAAGGTCGGCTTCGACCCGGTGTTCGGCGCCCGGCCGCTCAAGCGCGCCATCCAGCAGCGCATCGAGAACCCGGTGGCCAAGCTGATCCTGGAAGGCCGCTTCGGGCCGAAGGACGTGATCCCGGTGGACGTGGAGGGCGGCGAGTTCCGCTTCGGAAGGGTCGTTCACTGACGACCCCGGCGAGCCCGTGGTTCAGGCCGCGGGCTCGTCGAAGATCGCGTCCATGCGCTGCACCTGCAGGCGCGCCAGCGTCAGGTTGGCGTGCGTCTTGTCGAGCACGGCGTGCAGCGCCAGGCCCGGGTGCTTGGGCACCGCGCGCAGCAGCAGGTGGTGCGCACCGAGCGTGATCGCCGCGTCGGGAATCGCGTGGCCCAGGCCCATCGCGCGGCAGGTGCCGGCGATCGAGGCGAGCAGTTCGGTGCCGTGGTTCGCCAGATCGTCGGCGCCCGGGCTGGCGCCGGCATGCGCCAGCGCCTTGCCGCTGGCGAGCTCGAACACGCAGCAGCTCACCATGCCGGTGAGTTCGCCGAGCTGGTGCACGTAGCGGTCGAGCAGGCTGGCCGAAAGCGGCGGCTCGGCGCTGCGCTGGCGGCTGGTGGGCACCGCCGGCAT